>OMAY01000078.1_pt1 | contig 66837 bp, 73 predicted proteins | sample 1673611 | NCBI WGS metagenome assembly OMAY01 (sample SAMEA103958117, study PRJEB25191) | human gut metagenome | biome: human-associated habitat [ENVO:00009003]; feature: intestine environment [ENVO:2100002]; material: feces | place: Germany | collected 2013/2015
GCAGGGACGCTTAACGCTACACGTCCGCAGGTTAGTACATATATCTCAGGTTAGTGGCGTTTTTTTGAAGAGTCAATGTTAGAGCAGTTGCATTGATAAGGTCACGAAAATATTAATACCTTGTCGGTAAGGAAAGTGTTTCAGGTGGTGTTGGTGATATATTTCACTGTGTGGCTTCATTAATAATCAGTTTGTCGATAGCCTGAATGCCCGTCCGTTGAGGACGGGCATAGGTTATAAAGGGTTATTTTCTTCCTATAATCTTCAGGTAAATTCCCGAGGTTATTTTATAGGCGAAAATGTAGAACAGGGCAAATACGGCAAAGCATATCACGTTTGCAATAAGAAGAAGTGTGCTATCGGCAAAGCCGAACATTTTAACAGCTTTAAGTATTATCGGAAAGGCGAATGTAAGGTGTATGCCTGCAAAGATAAGAGGAGCGAAGAACACGGTCAGCACTTGCGAGTTTATGCTTTTCTTTATTTCCTTTTCCGTCATTCCGACGCTTCTCATCGTTGCAAAGCGTTCTCTGTCCTCGTAGCCCTCCGAAACCTGCTTATAGTAGATTATAAGTACGGTGGCAAAGACAAAGACAAGTCCTAAGAATATTCCGAGAAATAGAAGTCCGCCGTAGGTCGCTATCATCACATCAAGGTTTTCGGTTCTGCTTTCGGCAAAGGGGAAGATATTCTCCATATTCCGTGAGCTTTTTGCCAGAATGTCCGTGAGGCTGTCGCACAGGGCTTGCTTGTCGGCGTTGCTTCCGTCAATGTCAAAGCCGAAATAATGCTTTAACCACGATGCGTTTTCGCCGTAAACCTGACGGTTCAGCAGAAATATATCGTAAAGGGTGTTATTATCGGGGAGAATAACGAAAAATACGCTGTAAACCGTTTCGCCGTAAGAGATGTTTTTCGGCATAGGAACTGCCCTTGACTTATATTTCTTGCCGTTTAATATTATTTCGCCGTCGGTGCTGTCGGAGCCTGCCGTCAGTATTTCGCCCTCGGAGAGCGTTTCGTGCCTGCCGCTCGTTTTGTTATAGTCTTCAAGCGTGATGAAGAAAAAATCCTTTATTTCAGATTGGCTTACATCTGCGGAATCTGTCGCAGGGGCTAAGTGGACGGTATTATCTGAAAAATAACCGCCGACTTCAAGATAATCATACGAAAGAGTGTTTAAGGGGCTATGATCATTGCTTTTCGCCGTGTCAAGCGCTGTGCCACACAGGTCGGAAATATTGCGTATCGTCTTATCTTCAAAGCTGTTGTAAGTGAGCGTTACCGAGATGTCACGGCTGCGGATAAACGTGCTTGTCTGTATCCCCGAAAAAAGACTTATCGTGGACGAAAGCATTACAAGCACCATAGTTGACAGTATGCAAATAGAAGCCAGTCCTGCGCCGTTTCTTTTCATACGGTACGTCATTCCGGAAACGGATACAAAGTGATTCGCTTTGTAGTAATATCTTTTGTTTTTCATCAGCAGTCGGCAAAGTGCGACTGAGCCGCTGACAAAGAGCATATAAGTGCCGATTATTACAAGAAGCACCGCAAGGAAGAAATTCCCGACAATTTCAATGCCCACCTGTGTCGTGACGGCGATGTAATAAGCGATAGCAAGCAGTATCAAGCCGACTAAGGAAAATACGAAATTTGCCCGTGGCGGTTTTTCGCCTTGCTTTTCGCTTTGAAGCAGATTGATTGCGCTTAGTCTGCCTATGCGGACAAAGGCACTCAGCAGAAGAATTATCGTTATGGCTGTGAATACTGCGGCGGTAATGGCTATTGCGCCTGCATCGACAGACAGATTGCCGACAGGGTCAATGCCGAGAAGTCTGAACATACACAGCTCAGCAAGACGTGACAGGAGTATTCCTGCGGCAAGTCCGCAAAGAAGCGATATGATAAGCGTGAAAAGGCTTTCGCAAAGGAGTATGCGTGCAATGTTGCGTTTGTTCATTCCGAGAATATTGTATAAGCCGAACTCTTTGCCTCGGTTCTTGATAAGCACAAAGTAGCTGTAGAAAAGAAAAATCAAGGAGAAAATGCCGATTACGATTATTCCGAGCCAAAGACACCACTGTGCGTAAACGCCTCTGCTTGTGTTTGCGATGTTTTCGCTCCTTGCAAGGTATGCCGTAATGTACATCATCATCACCATTGCAACTAAGGTTAGGATATACGGCAGATAAAGCCGTTTGTTTTTCTTCATGCCGTTCACGGCGAGCTTCGGGTAGAACAGTGTTTTCATCTGCGGTCACCGCCTGCCACAAGCACCGTCAGCGTATCGTTTATCTTTGCATAGAATTCTTCCGTTGCGGAAATGCCCTTATATATCTGGTGGTAAACCTCGCCGTCCTTTATGAAAAGCACCCGTGAGGCACTGCTTGCCGCCTTTACCGAATGTGTTACCATAAGGATAGTCTGACCGTCACGGTTTATTTCACCGAACAGATTGAGAAGCTCCTCCGACGCTTTTGAATCGAGTGCGCCTGTAGGCTCGTCCGCAAGCAGAATATCGGGGTTTGTTATAAGCGCACGGGCGACAGCGGTACGTTGCTTCTGACCGCCCGATATTTCATAAGGGTATCTGTCGAGCAGGTCGCTTATACCGAGTTTTGCGGCAAGAGGGAGAAGCCTTGAGTTCATCTCATCGTAGCTTTTGCCCATAAGCACGAGCGGCAGAAAAATATTGTCACGCACGGAGAATGTATCGAGCAGGTTGAAGTCCTGAAACACAAATCCGAGATGCTCACGTCTGAAAAGCGCAGAGTCGCTGTCCTTTATCTTTGTTATGTCAACTCCGGACAGCATTACAACACCTGCGGTCGCCTTGTCAAGCGTTGCGAGGATGTTGAGCAGGGTAGTCTTGCCGGAGCCGCTTTCGCCCATAATAGCGATATATTCGCCCTTTGCGGCAGAGAAGCTGACGTTTCGCAGTGCGACATTCGGCTTTGCGCCGAGCCGCTGTGTGTAGACCTTTTTAAGTCCCGTTACTTCAAGTAAATTCATATTGTACCTCCTTTAAGCTATGACAATATTATAGCTGAAATAACGGAAGTGTGCCATTTATCCGTCTTACGATAAGTGCGTCCGTCTTACATTTTTGTAATATTGCGATTACTCGTGTCTTATTTTGCTTTCTGTAAGGTCGAGCATAAAGACAGAGCCTTTTCCAAGTCCGGACACGGCGGTAAGAGTAATGCCGAGCATATCGGCAATACAGCGGCAAAGATAAAGTCCTATACCGCTTGCCTTCATATCATATCTGCCGTTAAGTCCTGTGTAGCCGTTGTCGAAAATTCTCGGCAGGTCGGCAGGGTCTATGCCAATTCCCGTGTCGGCAATGCAGAGAATCTTTCTGTCGGTGTCGGGCTTCATATAAATTGATACCGAGCCTTTAGCGGTGTATTTTATCGCATTTGAGAGCAGCTGTTCAATTTTCATCGGTGAGAACATCGGTATCAAGCTCCTTGTAATCAAGGCTCAGCTTCTTCCCGATAAACTGCGTGGAGAATTTACGAACCGATTTTTTTACTATATCGTCAAGGCTGTAATGCTTTATCACAAGGTCGTTTCCGGAGCTTTCAAGCCGGACATAGCACAGCGCCATATCGACATACTGCTCAATCTTCATAAGCTCGTCGGACAGCCTGCGGTTACTTTCGCTGTCTTCTGACTGGAGCATAAGTCTCATTGCGGAGATAGGCGTTTTTATCTGATGTACCCACATAGTGTAATATTCGTTTGTCGCCTGCAGGCTGTTTGCGGATTTTTCCTTAAGGGAAATGCAGTAATCGCTTAGTGTATTTATCAGCCTGCCGTAATCCTTGTCATCTGCCGATACCGCTTTCGGAAGATTGTCGGCACTCACGGTTATCTCGTTTGCAAGACGGGTGAGGATATTATGCTTTTTGTACGCCTTTATAAAAGTTACCGCACCGATAGCCGTAACAGCGGCAAGCGACAGCAAAAGCGCATACAGCACAGGCTCTGAGGGGAGGTTATAAAGCGACAGCACCACAGCGAAAATTACAGCCGCAATAATAATGCAGACAAGCGTTATTATGCGGCTCCTGATAAAGTCAAGAAAGAATTTCATACTATCATATACCCCATTCCGACCTTGGTTGCGATGTAGTTTTCAAGTCCTATGTTTTCGAGCTTTTTGCGAAGCCTGCTGACATTTACCGTAAGGGTGTTCTCGTCAACAAAGCAATCTGTTTCCCATAATCTCTGCATAAGCGTATCACGGGAAATTATCCTGCCTGCGTTTTCCATAAGAGTGCGGAGTATGCGAAGCTCGTTCTTTGTAAGCTCTGCCTTTTTATCGCCGTTTGTCACGACCGCCGATGAGATATCAAGTATAACACTGCCGTGGGATATAAGGTCGCTGTTGCCAGAAAAGGAGTAGGCACGGCGAAGCACTGCGTTTATCTTTGCGGTCAGCACCGAAAGATCAAACGGCTTTGCTATAAAATCATCTCCGCCCATATTCATAGCCATAACTACATTCATATTATCGGAAGCGGAGGAGAGGAAGATGACAGGCACTTTTGACAGCTTTCTTATCTCGCCGCACCAGTAGTAGCCGTCATAGAACGGTAGCTTTATATCAAGCAGTACAAGCTGAGGGTCGAAAGCGGCAAACTCCGCAGTAATATTGTGAAAATCCTTTGCACACTCTACCTTGTAGTCCCAGCCCTCAAGGTGCTTTTTCAGCGTTTGGGCTATCGTGGGGTCGTCTTCAATGATGAAAATTCTGTACATAGTCAAATTTCTGCCATTCTTATAATAAGTTCGTTGAATCGCTTGGAAAACACGGGAGGAATGTTATGGGCGGCTTTGTCCCATATCTCGTATCTGCAATTTTTATTCATAGCGGCAAGTCCTTTTACGCTGTCGTGTACTTCTGTCTGTTCCTTTCTGCCTGCAAGGGCAATCATCGGGAAGTATGCGTTTTCAAAGCCGTTTATTGTTTCAAGCGTTATTCCGTTGTCAACGGAGCTTCTTACGGTTTCGATACGCACATTCTGCATCTGTGCAACAAATTCTTTTCTTTGCTCTTTGGGAAGTCCGTTCATAAATCCGATGAAACCGCATAATCGTTTGTTCTTGAATGACGCAAACTGCTTTTCGTTCATAGCCATGACCTTTGAGAGCATAGGCTCTTTCTTGATAAGCCACGGACTTACTATTATCGCAGAAGTAAAATACTGCGGATATTCCGCACACAGCTTAACGCTAAGCTGAGCGCCGAGCGAAAAGCCGACAAGCGTTACCTTTTTGCCGATGTCGGCTATGAAACTTGCAAGCTGTTTTACTGCTGTTTCGGTATCGAAAATCTCATCTGCGGCATCTCCGTAGCCCATGATATGCGGAATAATAAGATGATATTTTTCGGCAAGCGGATATTGCCTGCCGAAGCTGTGGACAAAGTTTGCCCCGTGCAGAAAGACGATCGTCTTATCGTTTTCTTTGCCGTATTCATAATAGTGCATACATTTCCCTCCGTGATTTTTCTTGTTGCTGTAATTATAGCACGGGTGAGTGGGATAGTCAAACAAAAAAGCCGTGCGGTTATGCACGGCTCGTGTTATATCAAATTATCCTATAACCTTCTTCGCAATATCTACCGTTTCCTTAGCGTCCTTTGCGTAGAAGTCTGCGCCTATCTTTTCGGCATACTCGGGTGTTAGTACCGCACCGCCGACAACCACCTTGCAAGGAAGTCCGTTGTCACGGATAAGCTTTATGGTTTCTTCCATGGATTTGAGCGTAGTGGTCATAAGTGCGCTCAGCCCCACCAGCTTTACCTCGTGCTTTCTTGCGGCATCGACTACCGCCTGATACTCAACGTCCTTGCCGAGATCTATTACGGTGTAGCCGTAATTTTCAAGCAGTACCTTTACTATGTTCTTGCCTATGTCGTGCACATCGCCCTTTACTGTTGCAAGCACTATCTTGCCCTTGCTCACCGTTTCAGAATTGTTCTTTGCAAGGTGTGCCTTGATAACATCAAAACAGCTCTGTGCAACGCCCGCCGATAAAATCAGCTGAGGGAGGAATATCTTTCCCTGTTCAAACAGAGTACCTGTCTTGTCAAGGGCAGGGATAAGCCGCTCGTTTATTATTACCATCGGGTCGGTGTCGGTAAGCAACTGTTCGGTTATCTTTGCCGCATCCGCTTTAAGTCCGTTGTCGATGGCATATTCAAGCGTTACCTCGGAGGATTTCGGCTTTGCGACTGCCGTTGGGGTGTCACTGCCGTAAGCGGCAATGTATTCTACCGAGTTTACATCTATCGCTTTTAACAGCTTGAACGCTCTTACAGCGCCTGTCATAGACGCTACGTTGGGGTTTATAATCGGCAGATCAAGCCCGTTTTCAAGTGCCATCGTAAGAAAAATGTGGTTTAAAAGCTCACGGTTTGGCAGACCGAATGATATATTCGATACGCCGAGTACCGTTCTCACTCCGAACCTTTCCTTTACCGCACGCACAGCCTTAAGCGTTTCGTTTACCGCAAGCTGTTCTGCGGACGCTGTAAGCGTAAGGCAGTCTATTGCTATATCCTCTTTCGGAATACCGATTTCCTCGCAACGTTTTATTATCTTTTCGGCAATGGCTACACGCTGTTCGGCTTTAGGCGGTATGCCGTCCTTGTCAAGCGTCAGACCTACTACTGCCGCACCGTATTTCTTTACGAGCGGAAGAACATTTTTAAGGCTCTCCTCCTCGCCGTTTACCGAGTTTACCATAGGCTTGCCGTTGTATACACGCAGTGCCGCTTCGAGTACCTCGGGAATGGTGCTGTCTATCTGGAGAGGTACGTTAGTAACGCCCTGAATGCTCTTGACAGCCTTTATCATCATCGCCTTTTCGTCAATGTCGGGAAGTCCTACGTTTACGTCAAGTATATCTGCTCCTGCGCCGACCTGCTCTATAGCCTGACCTAAGATATAGTCTATATCATCGTTTATAAGCGCCTGCTTGAACAGCTTTTTACCGGTAGGGTTGATACGCTCGCCGATTATCCTCGGCTGGCTTACCTCTACAACATTTGTGCCGCTGCATATCGTGCAGACACGCTCTATCTTCTTAGGCTCGTACTTTCTGCCCTTTACCTTCTCTGCTGTACGGCGGATAAATTCGGGTGTTGTACCGCAGCAGCCGCCGATTATTCCTGCACCGAGATCGGCTATCTCAACGGCATAGTCGCTGAATTCTTCGGCATCAATCGAATATTCGCCTGTGGCAGGGTCGGGAAGTCCTGCGTTCGGCATTACGATAACGGGTATCTTCGACTTTTCGCAGAGCGTTTTGATTATAGGCATAAGTTCCTTCGGACCGAGAGAGCAGTTCACGCCGACGGCACTTACACCAAGTCCCTCGCACAGCAGTATTTCCGCTTCTGCGGGACAGCCTGTAAATGTACGTCCGTTTTCCTCGAAGGTCATACTGCATATTATCGGAAGGTCGCAGTTTTCCTTTGCGGCAAGTATAGCGGCTTTAAGCTCGTATAAGTCGGTCATCGTTTCAAACAGAACAACGTCCGCACCTGCCTTATAGCCTGCAACTATCTCCTCTTTGAATATGTCGTAAGCCTCTTCGAATTTAAGGCTTCCCGTAGGCTCAAGGAGCTGTCCTATAGGACCTATGTCAAGAGCGCAGAAAACGTCCTTTCCGCTTTCCTTTATCGCTTCTTTACAGTTTATTATTCCTGCGGTGATAACTTCATCTACGCTTTTACCGCTGTGGCTTAGCTTGTAGGAATTTGCACCGAATGTATTTGCGGAAATTATATCCGCTCCTGCGTCTATATAATTGCGGTGTATTTCCTTGAGCAGATCCTTTGCGGTAAGGTTTAAAAGCTCGGGAGTTTCGCCCGTCTTAAGTCCCTTAGCCTGCAGCTGAGTACCCATAGCACCGTCGAAAATCAGCAGTCCTCTTTGTTCAAGTAATGTTTTAATTTCCACAGTGACCTCCGCTTTTTCTGAATTTGCATCTGTCCTTCATATTACAGCTTTCACAGCCTCTTGTACTTCTGTCAACTTCGCCCTCTGACAGCCCTATAAATGCCGTTACCGATTTTGTAGGCACCATCATATTGCTGTTCATTACGGTAAGACCTATTCTTTTCTGAGCCTGCAGAAGCGTCAGTAAATCAAACTGTATATCAAGGGGCAGATCGCCGTAGCCGGGAGAATATCTCCAGGTACGGCTGTTCGAGTGTACTTTTTCGAATATCTCTGTTTCAGCCCTGTTGCAGACCTGCTCTATTGCCGCACCTGCAAGGCTGTCAACGATAACTGCGCTTGCCATATCAGATACCTGCAGATGCCTTAAAAGCACGTCTACTCCTTGTCCGAGCGTGGCGCACATAAGCACTATCCTGTCGCAGTTTTTTAAATGAGCGGCGGCTGCATTGCCTTTAAGTATTATATTGCTGTCCGAAATTCTGACACCATCGTCCGTAAAGCTTATCGGGTATACGGCATAGAGATATTTCGGGCTTGCGGCTTTCAGCAGCTGTTTCTCGCAGGAATCGAGCATTGCGAGCATCTGCTCGTTATCCGTGCCGTCCTTACAGCCGAGATAACGCAGAGCCTCGTTTCTGTCTATCGGCTGAAGTATCATAACAGATCCTTAATCCCGTTGTAGATGCGTGATGCGACAGCGGGGTTATTCATAGCGTAAAGGTGTATGCCCTGCACATCGTTTGAAATAAGGTCAACTATCTGGTCGATGGCATAGGCTATTCCTGCACTCTTAAGCGCCTCGGGGTCGTTCTCATACTTCTGCATCATCTTTACGAATTTTGAGGGCAGACTTGCGCCGCAGAGCGTTACCATACGCTCAATCTGCTTTTTGTTTGTAACGGGCATAATTCCTGCGGCGATAGGCACGTCTATGCCTGCGGCTCTTGCACGCTTTTCAAAATCGTAATAGCAGGAATTGTCGAAGAAAAGCTGTGAAACAAGGTGAGAAGCGCCTGCGTCAACCTTTATCTTCAGGTTCTTTATATCTTCCTCGGCGCTTTCTGCGTCAACGTGGGTTTCGGGGTAGCACGCACCTGCAATATCGAAATTTCCCTTTGACGCTATATATGCCGTAAGGTCGCTTGCGTGGGGGAAATCGTTCTTCGGTTCTTCATCGGGCTTGTTGTCGCCTCTTAAGGCAAGAATGTTCTCTATTCCGTTTGCGGCGAAATCGTCAAGCATAAAATCAACATCGTCACGGGTGCTGTTTATGCAGGTAAGGTGCGCCATGGCTTCGATACCGTATTTTTCCTTTATATGCGACGCTATCTCGCAGGTGGAGCGGTTTGCACGGTTTCCGCCTGCGCCGTATGTCACGCTGATATATGCGGGATTTATTGCCGCAAGTCCCTCGATGGCTTCATACACCGTTTCGATGGGGAAATTCTTGTTGGGAGGGAAAACCTCCAGCGAGAACACCGTCCTGCCGGGTGTGTATAAGTCTTTAATTTTCATCTTTTTGTTCCTTTATGTCACTCGTTGTCTTCTGCGAATGTTTATCTTACCGTACTGCCGTTGGGTGTATCTTTATCAAGGAATACGACCTGTACTTTTTCTCCTGCGTCACAGGCAAGGAGCATACCGTTGCTTTCTTCGCCGCAGAGCTTTGCGGGGGCAAGATTTGCAACGAATATAATTTTCTTTCCGATAAGCTCCTCGGGAGTGTAGTATTCGGCAATGCCCGATACTATCTGTCTGCCGCCTCTTGCATCGTCCACCTGAATTTTAAGCAGCTTCTTTGACTTCTTTATCTTTTCGCAGGCTGTAATCTCGCCTGTTCTGAGCTTGACCTTTGCAAAGTCATCTATAGAGATTATTCCTGCCTTGTCAAGATCCTCGTCCTCCTTGATTACGGTCTTGGGCTTCATAAGGCGTTCAAGTTCTGTAATCTCGCTCTTTATGTCGATTCTGGGGAAGAGAACTCTGCCCTTCTTTACCGTAACGTCTGCACGTAGAACGCCGAATGTGCCGAGCTTGTCGAAAGCGGTATCTTCTGCACCTGCGCCTATCTGCTCCCATACCTCAGGCATTGTTGCGGGCATAAAGGGGCTGAGCAGTGCAGAGCAGATACGAATAGTTTCAAGCAGGTTATAGAGTACGGTCGCAAGACGGGCGTTGTTGCTTTCGTCCTTTGCAAGTACCCACGGTGCTGTTTCGTCTATATACTTGTTGGCACGGGAGATTACCTTGAATATTTCCTCAAGCGCCTTTGAGTGCTGAGCCTGCTCGATAAGGGGAGTAACCGTATCGCACAGCGACTGAGCCATACCGATAAGCTGATTGTCAAGCTCGTCGGAAACTCTGTCTGTGGGCAGTGTTCCGCCAAAATACTTGTCAGCCATTGCTACTGTTCTTGAAACAAGGTTTCCGAGATCGTTTGCAAGGTCTGCGTTTATTCTTGTGAGCATAAGTTCGTTTGTGAAGTTGCAGTCGCTGCCGTAGGGCATATCACGCAGTATCTGATAACGTACAGCGTCAACGCCGTAACGCTCGCAAAGCACAAACGGGTCTACAACGTTGCCCTTTGACTTGCTCATCTTGTCGCCGTTGAAGTTTATCCAGCCGTGACCGTAAAGGTGCTTGGGCAGGGGCAGATCGAGCATCATAAGGATTATAGGCCATACGATAGAGTGGAAACGTACAATTTCCTTAGCGGTCATATGCATATCTGCGGGCCAGTATTTTTCAAAATCGTTGTACTTTTCGTTGCCGTAGCCGAGCGCACTGATATAGTTTGAAAGTGCGTCTACCCATACATAAACAACGTGCTTGCTGTCAAAATCAACGGGTATGCCCCATGTGAAGCTGGTTCTTGATACGCACAGATCCTCAAGGCCGGGCTTTATGAAGTTGTTTACCATTTCGTTTACACGGCTCTTAGGCTGTAAATAGTCGGTTTCGGTAAGGAACTTTTCAATCTTGTCGGCAAAATCGGAAAGGCGGAGGAAGTATGCCTCCTCGTTTGCTTCTTTTACCTCACGTCCGCAGTCGGGGCACTTTCCGTCTACAAGCTGGCTCTCTGTCCAGAAGCTCTCGCACGGTGTGCAGTATTTGCCCTTGTATGTGCCTTTATAGATGTAGCCCTTTTCGTACAGCTTTCTGAATATCTTCTGTACGGTTTCTATATGATAGTCGTCCGTTGTTCTGATGAAACGGTCATAGCTTATGTGCATTGTTTCCCAAAGGCGCTTGAAGTTGGCTACTATCTCGTCAACGTATTCCTTGGGGGTAACACCCTTTTCGGCAGCTTTAAGCTCTATCTTCTGACCGTGCTCGTCCGTGCCTGTAAGGAACATTACGTCATAGCCCTGCATTCTCTTGAAGCGTGCTATCGTGTCACACGCAACCGTTGTGTAACAGTGACCTATGTGGGGATTACCGGAGGGGTAATATATCGGTGTGGTTAAATAATATGTCTTGTTCATTCTATTTTCTCCTTGTTTTTAAGTGATATTCTGTCCGTGTTTTTTTACATTCGTGCAGTACCGCACATTCGGCACATATTGCACATTCGTGCATACACACCGTTCTTTGCGTTTTTAATTTTCAGGATCATAAGAATCAGTCCTTCCGAATGTAATTTATATGTTTATTATGGTACAGGTCATAAGTCCCTGATGCCCATACATAAATTTTAGTATACCACTATTTAGTCGGTTTTGCAACATAACGAAAAAAAATCAAGTAATTTTTACATTTTGTCTAAAAAACCCTTGATTTTTTTCGGTTTTTCTAGTAAAATATATTTGGTGTATTATTTTCGGCCGTTTTATGCCTTTTTCCGGGACTTTTCACAGGTCGATTCAAAGATACAATTATAAGAGTAATTTCCGCATACAAGGCAGTTATAGGGTTATAGCCTTCGGCGGACACAGGAGCAAACCATTTTTAAGATAAAAGAGGTAAGAAAATGTCAAACAGATTATTTCAGGGCGTAGTTCATCAGATGAGAGATACTATCGGTCGTGTTATCGGTGTTATCGATGAAAACAGTACGATAGTCGCTTGCAGTGAGCTTTCCAGGATAGGAACAAACAGCGACTTCTTTACAATTGAGCTTGGTGACTCACATGATGTGTTCATCCGTGACGGCTATACATACAAGCCCTTCGGCGTTCATGTAAAGCCCGATTATGCGGTATTCATCGAAGGTACGGACGATCAGGCTGCAAAGTATGCGTCTATCCTCGCTATCTCACTGTCAAGCATCAAGCAGTACTATGACGAGAAATATGACAGAAACAACTTCGTGAAGAATATTATCCTTGATAACGTTCTTCCCGGCGATATAACGCTCAAGGCAAGAGAACTTCACTTCAATGCGGATATAAGCCGTGTTGTATTCCTTATAAGCATCGTTTCCGCAAACGAGGTTTCGGCTTATGACGTAATACAGAACCTGTTCCCCGATAAGAACAAGGACTTCGTGTTCAATATCACAGAAACCGAAATCGTTCTTGTTAAGGAAATCAAGGCAGGCATAGACAACAAGGACCTCGAAAAACTCGCACGTTCCATTTCGGATACGCTTTCGGGCGAGTTCTTCACAAAGGTAAACGTAGGTATCGGTACTCCCGTTACAGGCATAAAGGATCTTGCCCGTTCCTTCAAGGAAGCGCAGATAGCTATTGAGGTAGGTAAGGTGTTCGATACGGACAAGACTATCGTAAGCTACGATAACCTCGGTATCGCCCGTCTTATTTATCACCTGCCCACGACCCTGTGTGAAACATTCCTGAAGGAAGTTTTCAAGAAGGGTTCAATAGAGTCGCTTGACCACGAAACGTTATTCACGATACAGAGATTCTTCGAGAATAACCTCAACGTTTCCGAAACGTCAAGAAAGCTCTTTGTACACAGAAATACACTGGTTTACAGACTGGATAAGATAAAGAAACTCACAGGTCTTGATTTAAGAGAGTTCGATCACGCTATCATCTTCAAGATCGCTCTTATGGTCAAGAAATACCTTGCCGCAGATCCCGTCAAATTCTAAGCCGAGTACCTCGGCTCGTGATTCCGACCTTTTGAAATGTTGCATTTATGCGTAACGCAGTGAAACGGTCGGGAATAAACGGCGGTGCGAGGCACAAAGCAAGGCGGCGGCAGTGCCGCAGACAATTCCGACCTATTGAAATGTTGCATTATTCGTAACACGCTGAAACGGTTGGGAATAAACGGCGGTGCGAGGCACAAAGCAAGGCGGCGGCAGTGCCGCAGACAGTTCCGACCTTTTGAAACGTTATATTTATGTGTAACACGGTGAAACGGTCGGGAATAAACGGCGCTGCAAGGCACAAAGCAAGGCGGCGGCAGTGCCGCTGACTGTTCCGACCTTTTGAAAAGTTATTTGTATTCGTAACGCAGTTAAACGGTCGGGAAATAATGTCAAATTTAATAATACCGGACTATTCAGACAGATACTTGATTGTGCTTGTCTGAATATTTGGTGTAAGAGTGTCATTGCAAAGCTGCGGATTATCGGCAATATCGGCCGGATATGAGGAGAGAAAAGTTGAATTACTCCACCATACTTTTGATCGTTGGAAAATAAGTGTCAGAAAAGTATTGTGGGTGCAGAAGGGGATAGCGTTGTGATTCCCCCGGTTACGCCATAACCGGACTGCATCGCTGTGTGCCGTTATTGCACGGCAGGTATCAGGAAGGAATGGTAAAATGGTTGAATTAAAGAACGTTGACGTTCATTTCAAGGACGGAGGCGGAGTTGACGCTCTTAACGGCGTCAATCTCAGAATAGAGGACGGCGAGTTTGTATTTATAGTCGGTGACAGCGGTGCCGGAAAATCGACATTGCTCAAACTGCTGACAAGAGAGATAGCGCCGACATCGGGCAGGGTATTCGTAAACGGATATAATCTTGCCAAGATAAAGAATAAGAAAATCCCGTATTTCAGACGTTCCATAGGAATGATATTTCAGGATTTCCGTCTGATACCGGATCTGAATGTTTATGACAATGTGGCTTTTGTACTGCGTGTTACAAACAAATCCAAAAAGACGATAAGACATAGGGTGCCTTATGTTCTGAATCTGGTCAAGCTTGCAGACAGGGCAAAATCCTATCCTGAGAAGCTGTCGGGCGGTGAAAAGCAGAGAGTTGCAATAGCAAGAGCCTTTGCGAGCGATCCTAAGCTTATCATAGCAGACGAGCCTACGGCAAACATCGACCCCGCTTTATCCTATGATATAGTAAAGCTACTCAAGGAGATAAACAAGTGCGGTACTACCGTAATAATGGTTACTCACGAGCATAGCCTTGTCGAATATTTCGGCGGAAGAATCGTCAGCCTGAAAAACGGCGAAGTTATTTTCGACGAATATGTGGAAGGTGAGGCGCAGGATGAATAATTTAAGCTACTTGATAAAGCAGGGCATAAGATCGGTATGGAAGAACCGTTTTATGTCATTTGCCAGCCTCTGCATTATGACTGTCAGCCTTATTCTGGTCGGAATGTCGGCTATAGTGATGCTTGATTGCGGAATAATACTCGACAATGTTTCGGACAAGAACGAGATAAGCGTTTATCTTAATGATGACGCAGATATAAAGCATATAGGCGAGGTGCTTAAAAGCAACACGCTGACAGAGAAGGTGGATTTCATTTCCGCCGAAGAAGGACTCAAGAAGATGGTCGAGCAGTACAGCGAGCAGAAGGAGCTGTTTGAGAATCTTCCGTATAATCCCGTTCCGGCGACCTATATGGTAACAATAAACGACCTTGATAAGATAAGCACTGCCGTTCAGCAGTTCAAGGCGATAGACGGCGTTTACAAGGTGAATGCGCCCATGGATTTTGCCGGATTTATCAAGGACCTGAGAACGACGTTTACAATTATCGGAATAGTGCTTATAGTGGCGCTCGGTACGGTAAGTGTTATAATAATCTCGAATACAACAAGGCTCAGCGTTTTCTCAAGACGCAAGGAAATAGCGATAATGAGAATAGTCGGAGCGACAAATTCCTTTATAAAGACACCGTTTTTTGTGGAGGGATTGTTCATCGGACTTCTTTCGGGACTGCTTTCGTGGTTTGTGACAAAGCTCGTTTATGAGAATCTGTACAATCTGTTTACGCAGAACCTCGGAATGTGGAATGCGCTCGGAATGGGCGACATACTGCAGTTCTCGGAAATCGGCTGGTACGTACTGGCGGCTTGTTGCGGTGCGGGCGCACTGCTCGGAGCTATCGGTACGGTACTCAGCACAGGCAAATACCTTAAGGTATAACGGCGAAAGGATATAAGATGAAGCTGAAAAAAATTCTGCACTTTCTGACCTCATTCGTCACAATATTTGCATTGACATCGGGTATAATCATAACGTATGCTCCGGCAGGTGCGGAGGATCTTACTGTCGATGATATAAAGGACAGAATAGAGCAGATAAAACAGGACAACGCTCAAAGACGTGATGAAATTGACCGTATCGAAGGCGATATAACCGATAAGCAGGAAAACCTCGACAAAGCCGCCAATCTGCTGAACGAGCAGAAGGAACTTGTTGACTACTACTACAATCTTGTTTATTACAAAAATCAGGATATAAGCACTCTGCAGGGCAACATAGACACGCTCACAGACGAGATAGCGCAAAAGGACGAGGCTATAGCAAAAGCCGAGGCCGACATTGCCGAACTTGACAAGGAGAACAAGCAGAACCTTGAAAAGTTTGCGCAGATAGTACGAACAATGTACACGACCGGCTCTGCCGATATGTTCGGGGTACTGGCTGGCTCTGCCGATTTCTACGACCTTATGATAAGCAGTGAGGTCGTTGGAAAGATAAGCGAGCAGAACCTTCAGTTTATGAACGAACTTACCGCAGATATGAAGAAGCTGGATTCGGACAAGAAGCTGCTTGAAACCGACAAGAAGGATCTTGAGGGCAAGAAGACCGAGCTTGATACGCAAATGACAAAGCTGCTCAGTGAAAAGGAGGAGCTTGACGGTCTTGTAACGGATGCCGAGAGCGAAAAAAGCACATACGAGTCAGATTACAACAAGTATTCGGCGGCAGTAAGCGAGCTTGAGGATCAGAAGAGCAATCTGCAGTATCTGATAAACGTAAGCGAGGCTGATATTGAAGCGTATGAAGAACAGATAAAAGAAATCATAAAGCAGCAGACCAATCCCGACAAGGCATATCAGGAGGGCGAGTGGTACTGGCCTGTTCCGGGACGCTCGTACATATCCTGTAACTTTGGCTGGGATGCTGATTTCGGCAGATGGCATAAAGGCGTTGATATAGGCGATGGCGGTATTTACGGCGACAGCGTTCTTGCCTCAAAGGCGGGCACTGTAATAGTTGCAGAAACAAGCTACATACCCGGCTACAGCTACGGAATGTATGTCGTTGTCGATCACGGCGGCGGATATACCACGACCTACGCACATCTCAGTGATGTGTATGTATATGTCGGTCAGGAGGTAGCACAGGGCGAATCGCTCGGTGCTGTCGGCAGTACGGGATATTCGACAGGTCCTCATCTCCACTTCGAGATAAGACTTAACGGCGAACCCGAAAATCCGTTCAATTATGTTACTATGGCATAAACGGCATAAAGGAATTACAGACAAACGAACAAGGAAAGGGTGAATCCCGAATGAATAAAAAAGTATCGCTTGGTGTTATGATAAGTCTTATAGCCGTAGCGTGCGCTATTACATTTGTACTGACTATGACGGTATCGCTGAATATGTACAACTCAATGGTAGCGGGTATACAGGAACGGGAAACCATCAACGCAAAGATAAAGGAAATAGATACATTTGTCCGCAGTTCGTCGATATATAAGCCTAACGAAAACAATCTGATAACGGGTATCGCAAACGGCTATATCAGCGGAACGAGCGACAAATACGCAAAATATTACACGGCAGATGAGTATTACAAGCTGCAGCAACTACAAAGCGGCGTGATTATCGGAACTGGAATCGAAACCGTTGTAAATGGCGATTATCTTGAGGTCACGAACGTTTATGAAGGCTCATCGGCTGAGGTCGAAGAAATAACCAAGGGCTGTACTATAACGGCGGTCGGCGGAAAGAGCATACTTGAGATAGGTGCCGAGCAGGCGCAGGCTCAGCTTGACGGCGAGGAGGGTACAAAGCTCTCGGTTACTTACAGCACACCCGACGGTGTTGAAAAGACGGTAACTCTTGTAAGGCAGAGCATAAAGCTGACATCTGTAAAGGGTACGCTTATAGACGGTTATGCCTATATCAAGATATACACCTTCAACGAAACCACAGACGAACGCTTCATACAGCTTATAGACGAGTATGAGGCACAGTCTGTTCTCGGATATGTATTCGATGTGAGAGATGTGTCCGACGGTATCACAGAACCTGTGAGGGCAATGCTGAACCGTGTGCTTCCGAAGGCACAGATAGCAATTCAGGTCGACGCAAACGGCAGGGATACGAGCTTTATAGAAACAGACGGAAATCAGTTTGTAAGTAAACCCGTAACGGTGCTTACAAACGGAAACACCGCTTGCCTTGCAGAGATATTTGCAATAGGTCTGCGTGACTTCGCAAAGGCGTCTGTAGTCGGATCGTCAACAGCGGGAAAGTCACAGCTTCAGACAACGCAAAGCTTCAAGGACGGAAGTGCGGTTTCGATTTCTACCGCAAATATAGTGCCTGTTGAATCCGATGATTTTGAAGATACAGGAATAAAGCCCGACTACACAGTTGATATTACCGCACAGCAGGCAGAACAGATAAGGTTTGCAGACAAGAAAAGCGACGTGCAGCTTCAGAAAGCACTTGAGATAGTGGCTACAGAATAAGGATATTAATGGCGGAAAACTCCGCCCGCATCATATAAAAATAATTATGGAGGTCATTTACAATGGCAACACAGACAACTTTAACATCGCAAGGTCTTAAGGATCTCGAAGAAAGACTAGAACACTTAAAATCGGTCACAAGAAAAGAAATAGCTGAAAAAATCAAGGTAGCTCTTTCATTCGGTGACTTATCCGAGAACTCGGAGTACGATGAAGCTAAAAACGAACAGGGTATCGTTGAGGCCGAAATTGCAGAGATTGAAGCTACTCTCAAAAACGCAAAGGTAGTTGACGAGGACGAACTTTCTACAGAGCACGTTAACATCGGTAACACGGTAGTTATCGAGGACGAGAGCGGAAAGAAAATCAAGTTCTTCTTAGTAGGTTCAAAGGAAGTTGATATGAAGGCTATGAAGATTTCCGACGAGTCACCTATCGGCAAGGCGTGCATTGGCAGAAAACTCGGTGAGGAAGTATCGGTTGAAGCTCCCGCAGGAGTAAAGAAGTACAAGATAGTAGAAATAGACAAGTAAACTGAGAGGAAACAAAAAATAATGGAAAACAACAACGCAGAGCAGGTTGAGCTTACCGAAGAAGAACTTCTGGCACAGCTTGACGAACAGCACCGCATAAGAATAGAAAAGCTGAACGATTTAAAGGCAAACGGCAAGAATCCTTATGAAATCACAAAGTTTGATTTCACTCACAAGGCTCAGCAGATAAGAGATAACTTTGAGGAGCTTGAAGAAAAGGATGTAATGATTGCCGGCCGTATCACAAGCTGGCGTGATATGGGTAAGGCCAACTTTATTGATATCCGTGACGACAGCGGAAGAATGCAGGTTTATGTCCGCATTGACGATATAGGCGAGGATAACTTCAAGGAATTCAAGAAGTGGGATCTCGGTGATATTGTTGGTGTGAGCGGTTTTGTATTCAAGACAAGACGAGGAGAGATAAGCGTACACGCAAAGTCGATAAAGCTCCTTTCAAAGTCGCTCCTGCCCCTGCCTGAAAAGTGGCACGGACTTAAGGATAAGGAAGAGCGTTACAGAAAGCGTTATCTTGACCTTATCGCAAACCCGGAAATCAAGGATACTTTCGTCAAGCGTTCAATGATACTGCGTGAGATACGTAGCTTCCTTGACAGCAAGGGTTATCTTGAGGTTGATACACCCGTACTGCATACACTTGAGATCGGTGCGGCTGCAAGACCCTTCGTAACACACCACAACGCTCTTGACATTGATATGTATCTGCGTATCGAAACGGAGCTTTACTTAAAGCGTCTTATCGTAGGCGGATTTGACAGGGTATATGAAGTAGGCCGTATCTTCAGAAACGAGGGTATGGACGCAACTCACAACCCCGAATTTACATCTATCGAAATGTATCAGGCATACACAGACTACTACGGTATGATGGACTTAATAGAAGAAATGTACCGCACAGTAGCACTCAAGGTATGCGGCACTGATACAGTTCCTTATCAGGGTAATGAAATCGAAATCGGCAAGCCCTGGAAGCGTATGACTATGAAGGAAGCCGTAAAGGAATACACGGGTCTTGACTATGACAGCTGGACAAGTGATGCTGATGCAGTGGCTCAGGCTAAGACAAAGCATGCAGAGATTGCCGACACAGCCACAAAGGGCGAAGTGCTTATCGAGCTGTTCGAGGAATTTGTAGAGGAAAAGCTGATTCAGCCTACTATCATCTATGATTATCCTGTAGAAAATTCGCCTCTTGCAAAGAGAAAGCCCACCGACCCCGCATTCACAGAGCGTTTTGAATACTTCATAAATGCGTGCGAATTCGGCAACGCATTCTCAGAGCTTAACGACCCCATCGACCAGCGTGAGCGTTTCACAAAGCAGGTTATGGAGAAGAGAAAGCAGGGCGCAAACGCTCAGATAGACGAGGACTTCTTAACAGCCCTCGAATATGGCTTACCCCCAACGGGCGGTCTTGGTATGGGTCTTGACAGATTTGTAATGCTGCTTACAGACAGTGCAAGCATAAGAGATGTACTGCTGTTCCCGACAATGAAGCCTCTGGACAAATAAACCCAGTGTTTATGCGGGTTTGCAGCACATCAAATCCCAGTTGACAACAAATTGACAACAATTTTTCATAGCGATATGGAGAAATACAGCGCAAAATGAATTGTTGTCAACTCAAGACGCAAAATAGCACTTACTGCTAAGAGAACACTTTTTGAAAGTAATTTCAGGAGTGTTCTCTTTTTTCGTTTAGGGTTAGCTTTTGTTATGACAGAAATGATTTGAATAGAAAGAAAGGAATGAAATCATGATTAGTGACGAGACAAAGGCATATTATGACCTAAAAAAACGCAATGAGGTGCGTGAAAGTGCTAAGAGACTTCGTAAACAGTTTCTCCGCTATAAAGATGCGGAAATTGTTTATAGCATTCAGCATAAAAAACTGATGGAACTTGCCAGTGAGGCAGGAGCAATCTATCGAATGGATAGTACGGTTTTGATTAACCGAGATATTTTTGATGAATATTTGGAACGGTTTCGTGAACCAAGCACTTTGAATTTTAAGGAGGAGGAGGAATGAGTGGAAACCTGTGGATGTTTTCGGATATGCTTGACGATGAAGATATAGAAATGTTAAAGCGTGATTTTATAACCTATTATCAAGGCGCTGATTATTATGGTCTCGGGCTAAAAGTATTTACTCGTATGGCACGAGAGGCCGGGGCTGTATATAAGATCGGTAAAAAGGTTTTAATACGACGTAGCATTTTTGAAGAGTATTTGCGACAATTGTATCGAAAAGAAAAAACGCAACAAAACAGTAATGAGTAAAAGCGGAAGGGGGCTATATAGAGGAAGAATATCAAACTGCAGGATTGCAATACAAGCAAATTTTAGCCATTCATTTTGGATTTTCACTGCTTTTGTCCAAATCTCAGTATGAGAATCCAAAAAACTCTATAATTCAATAACTGCCACAGAAAGCCGGATTGAGTAACAATCAATCCGGCTTTAATTTATATCAAGGCTCAAATGTGTATTCAATTTTACCAAAGCATAGGAGGATACTTTAAATGAGGCAAGGCGTATTGATTTATGATCATGATACAGATCGGATGGATATTCGATTTGATTTGGATGATTATTATGGAGGGCTTCATTGCGGAACAAGTATGGAGGTATTTGTGAATAATAAATGGGTTCCTACCAGAATAGAGATAAACGATCAATGGTATCTGGTTGGAATTAAAACAGGTAATCTTATAGGTTTGAGAGTAAGAATCTAAATATTCATTAGGGGCAGTTTCTTTAAATAAGGACTGCCCTATTTTCATATCAAAATTTAAGAAAGGAGAACGCTGTCATGAAATGCTTGTTAAAGTACCAGTGGGTAAAACTGTCTCGGGCATATTTACCTCAGGGCAAGGGGCTAATGGGTTACTGGGCAAAGCTGGCATCTCGTGCAGCGTTTCGAAAGGGACATGCCCTTTATTGTGGATACAAAAATGAGGTAATCCCAGGAATGTGGTCTGGTGGAATTGTTGGACTTAAAAGCATTCTTGGCTTGAAGAGCCGAGCACAGACCTTAGAAATAATGAATGAATTATCCACTTTAGGATATATCAGCTACACTTTGGATCCAAATACGAAAAAGCTAACCTATCAAATCAATGACTGGGTTGTAAAATGTTCTGGTGCTGAATGTTCTGAAGGTACTGTTTATGCGAGTGACGGATATGGCTTTATTTGTCTTCCGAGAGATATTACTCAGAGGCTGGCAGATAGTAACCGTAAATTCAGTGAATCGGATGCATGGTTAGATCTTTGGTGTCATACTGTCTGGCAGGATTCAGGAAATATTTTCTCTTTATTGGCACCAACCGTTCAATTTGAACGACGGAAAGCTTTATTAACCTTGGAAACCATGGGACAGAGATGGAAATGGGAAAAGACAAAAGTATGGCGTTTCTTTCAAAAGTATAAGGATGTCTTCGCGCTGTATCGTCTTCCCGGCTCCTATGGATGTCTCATTTTTAATCAATTGTATCAAACCGGTACAGAGGTTTCACTGCCTACACAGGCGAATGTTGTACGCATTATCGAAGAAATACGCATTTCAGCAGCCAATGTACATATTGAAGGTACAGACCATGAACGCTTATCCCGCATGATCGCATGGTTTAGTGTAAAAACATCTGCTGAACGTATCGAAAAGCCGGGAGAAAACAGCAAAGCTGAAAATCGCGTTGCACTTTCGAGCCCTATAATACGCGCGTATTTTTCTCTGCATTGTTGGAATTGTAAGAATTGTAATTATGACTGCAAGGAAGTAGTATATATCTCACCTTTAGAGAATTTTGAGAATATACGAGGACCTTGTGTTCATTTTCCAGAATTCAAAAAATCAAAGGAGAGTTACTATGAGCGAGAATAAAAAAGCAGAACAATCTGCATATGAACAGCAGGAAAGCCGCCTTTCTGCGCAGTCAGCAGCATTTATTAAGCTTCTGACACAGCGTGGAATCCTTGGTGATGCTGATATTGACGATGATAAGATCAGACAGGTGCAAAAAGATAAAAAGCGTCGTACATATCACAATACTGAGATGCTTTTGCAAAATTACCGAAGTATTGTTTGGGCACTGGAGTGTTTTCCAACGACTATTGTTGATGAACTGGATCGCCCTTTGAATGATTTGGATGCTATACTGCGTTACATCGATGTAGAACTTAGCTTGGATAACAAAAAGTTGGAAAGTAGAATCGAAAGCATAAAAAAATCCAGACTTCTCCTGGATCGAGTGAATGAGGCACTAACCGTTCTGAAGAGAAAACCGGAACACGGCGAAAAAATGTATGAAGTAATCTACATGACATATCTTGCACCCGAAAAACTTTCTCACAACGAACTGTTATACCGACTCAACATTTCCTCACGGCATTATTACAGGCTTCGAACGCAGGCAATTGGCATCATTTCTTTACGACTTTGGTCAGTTCCTTCTACCGAAATGGATTCGTGGTTTGAAGTGCTGACATTGCTTGAAGATTTATGCTGAAAACAAAATGTCCTATTGGATGGCACAAAAATGTAAATAAATTGGCAAGGTATATGCCGATGACATGCAAAAGGAAAAGAGTTATAATTATATCATCCCAAAATGGGACTGGCGATAAAACGCTGTTTCTGAGACTGAGAAAGGTCTATGGAAACAGCGTTTTTTTGCACAATCAAAAAGGAGGTATACAGCATGACAAGTCAGATCAAAAAAGGGAAACGATACCTGGTAAATGGGTATTGGACATTGGTCAGCACCGCTTCAGCGTTACTGATCTCTTTGCAGCCTATCATGGCTGACACGATCTGGGATCGTTTCTCGAAAATAATGCGCGATGTCTATGGGCAGCTGGCCGGTATCAGTACAATCGTAGCTGTCACTGCTGCGGCAGTCGCACTTCTGGTTCGTATGATTTCAAGAAACCAGCGTGCAGTTGACGAAGCGACAAGTTGGCTGAAGCGCATTGTTGTGACGTGGATTGTTCTGAACAGTTTAGGCTTTATCGTTGCCTACCTGCAGCCGCTTGTCAGTGGCGGACAATACACAGGCACTTAATCCCTCCAAATCCAAATAATCAGTGTTGCGGATTGGAGGTGATGCGCTATATTAGATTGGATTTTTGAGGGTATTGCTAATTGGGTTGCCAGTATCGTCAGCCAGCTAATGGATGCGGTGTCCGGAATATTTCTTTCTGCTCTTGGAACCGATATGACAGCAATGGAGGAATACTTTCCGTTTCTCTCAAAAGCATTTGATGTTATGCAGTACACTGCATGGGCTATGCTGTTTTTAATAACAGTGTGGCAGTTGTTCAAGGCATTTGGAGGACCAATAACGGAAAGTGAACACCCTCTTCAGTTAATTGCCAGAAGTTCTATTTTTGCAGTGTTAATTGCATTTGCAAAGCCAATTTTCGAGTTGACGCTGGATATTGCAAGGGCTCCTTACACAGCTTTAATGGATATTCAGATGACGGCAGAAGATTTTACATTTGCCGGGGTTGAAAATGTGCTGAAAAGCGGAATAACAACGCTGGTTTCTGTGATAACGGTTGTTGGTCTTATACTGATGCTCATTCTTGAAATCTCTCTTGGTTGGAACTATTTCAAACTATTACTAGAGACAGTAGAACGCTATATTGTTGTTGGAGTACTGTGCTATACTTCCCCCTTGGCATATTGCATGGGTGGCTCCAAAGCAACTGAACAGGTTTTTAAATCCTGGTGTCGCATGGTTGGATCGCAACTGCTGCTGTTGGTCATGAATGTATGGTTTTTAAGAGGCTTCAGCACTTCTGTGGGACAATTTATCGCGAATGCCGGCGCACTGTCAAACGGTCAGGGAAATATCTTCCTTTGGATGTTCTGCGCTCTGGCATTTCTTAAAACCGCCCAGAAATTTGACAGCTATTTAGCGGCCATGGGTTTAAATGTCGCTCAAACAGGATCAAGCATGGGAATGGAGATTCTGATGGCAGCCCGTGTACTTTCTGGTGTAGGAAGTGCAGCCAAAAGTGCCGGAAATGTATTCAACGGAGGTTCGAGTGCAGCTGGAGGAACTGCTGCTTCGTCATTCGCTGCTGGGTTTGCAAGTAAGTTTAAGGGAAATTCCTATGTACGCGATGCTGTAGTAAATGGCGGAACAAGAATGGGCGCCGGAGGTGGATTTGGCTTTGTGGGTCGTGCTTTTGGTGGCATTGCTGCAAGAAATGGCGCTACATTAACTGGAGAATCAATTTCCTCTGTCGCTTCAAGAACACCAAATGTTTCCGGAAGCATAGCCGGTGAAATTGCTGACCGAAGCCTTGGAAATTATATGCCGCAGCTTGGCAATCACAAACTGAGTGGAACACAGATTACTGGAGGACATATCAGCACAACTGCAACCGGCGCTGATGGAAAAAGCTCAAATGTGGAACTGTATAATGCATCTCAATTTGAAAAACCACAAGGACCGCACTCAGTGGTTACCGCATCAGATGGTACACAATGGTATCAAATGGCAAGCGGCGAAGGCAGAAATGCATTCTACAGTACACCGGAATTTACCGGAAACGCAGCAGAAGCTGCTCAGGTTGCCTCTGTATTTCCAGGAGCAGCAGAAGGAACATCTTTGCGTACTGTGGGTGAAGGTGTTCTGGAAGCGTCTTCAGATACTGGAAATACTACATGGTACAACAGCGCCTTCTATCAAGAGCCTGAAGCACCTCATTCCATTATGACAGATGCCAATGGTGTGGAATGGTATGCGATGGCTCAACATGGCACCGTGCCTGAATTCGAAAACGGTGATGAAGCAACCATTTATAACCAAAGCGTATTTAGAGACTTTATGCCTGGATATGAGCAGCAGATCATGTCTGTAGATGGAAGCCAGCGAGATGGACACTTTGAAGTGCGTCATGATGATGGCAGTGGCACCGCCTTCTACGATACGGCTGTTTATGATACTCCGAGAGGAGACTATCAGGTATATGAAGACAAAGACGGCCATCAATGGTTTGCTATTCATGGCGATTCTGCAGTGGAACGCCGACCAGTCTATGAGAACGGAAAACCTGTTTATGATGGAGAAAATGTAAAGTCGGTTTCAGTTGAAACTGTTCGATACAAATCTACACCAAGCCGTTTTGAAAATCCGGAAAGGCGGAGCGATACTTCATCCAAACCGCCCCGAAGAAAAAATTAACGAAGTAAAACAGCCATAGTTATGGAAATTCCAAAAACTATGGCTGTTTTCATTTATCCAATATAAGGGAGGTGGAAAGATGGCCGAGCCAAACAAAACACAAATGGGAGATGGCGGTGATAATTATGGTCAAGCCGCTGCACAAATGGCGAAAGCCGCTAAACAGCTCGGTCAGGAAGCCGCAAAACAGGCAGCCGCCAAAGGTGTTGAAGCAACTGCAAATGCCGCAGCAGCTACGGTTCAAGCAAGCGTTGAAGGCGGAAAAGCAGTTGCTGAAATTGCAACTGGTACAGCTGCCGGAGGTCCTTGGGGTGCTGTTCTTTCAGCAGCTTGGTCTCTTCGACATACACTATATAAGATTTTAATTTTTATCTGTCTATGCCTGCTTTTTTTAGTTGTTATGGTTGCTTCTCTCCCAACCATTATAACGAACAGCATTTTTGGATTAGATGGGTCTACAGTCGATTCTAATGCGACTCTAACAGGGACCTACCAAACTTTATCTACAGCGGTTTCTGAGATCGTAGATGAAGGATACAACTATTCTTTAGATGAGGTTGAGAAGCTTATCACTGATGGCGGCTATGACTATGATTTATCAATGGAAGCTCTAATCAATCACGGACAAAGCTCTGCTGGGTATGATGTCAGTTATATCCTTGCAGCTTATTCGATATCTATGGACCAAAAAAACACCAGTGAATCAGATATGCGCTCAAAATTGAGTGCATACAAAGAAGACATGTTTCCGGTAACTTCAGTAGAGAAAACGAAAGAAATCGTGGTACCGGTTAACTATTACACCTATAAATCCGTTTCAGTTACAGTTGTAACAAAAACTGTGACGACCGGTACAATCAATGGAGTCCCGCAATATCGGTATGAGACTGCGACGAAAACATACTATGTGCCGGATCAGTCAAAAACTTCCGATGTATCTGTAACCGTTCCTAAATATGAGGAGGTAAGCGTTTCCGTTCCGGTTTATTCCGGTAATACTATAACCGGAACCCGTACAGAAACTTATTACACTCAAAATGGTGAAGAAACACTTTCCCCTACGAAAAAGACAGTAACCTATCTGGAATGTACCATTCATTCTTTTGATGAATCCATTATTGCCAAAGCATTTGGATTGGATTTGTCAGCAAAGTATGGAGGAACAAGTCAAACCTATGATCAGGTAATTAAAAGCATGGCAAATGCCTTAAAAATGACACTGTACGGTTCAGTAGGAAATGGACAAAGTGTTCCTTTGACAGATGAGGAGCTGATTGCATTTGTGAGCCGCCAAAATTGCAGTGCAGTCAGAAAACATATTTTAGAAACAGCACTTTCTCTTGTTGGAAAGGTTCCTTATTTCTGGGGTGGAAAATCTCCTCCGGGATGGAATGATGAATGGAATACACCGAAACTGGTTACAGCAGCTGGATCCAGTACAACTGGAACCATTCGCCCATTTGGTCTTGACTGTTCCGGTTTTACTGATTGGACCTACAAAACGGCTGTTGGAGTTAGCCTTTATGAAGGCACTTGGAGCCAATGGGATAACTCCTATGCTATTACAGAAGATGAGCTTTTACCCGGTGATCTTGGATTTTTAATGAATGAAGATGGTCAAGGGTGGAACCATGTATTGATTTATGCCGGTGTAGGCGATAACGGTGAGCGAATGTGGGTTCATTCCTCCGGCGGTGAAGGTGTCATCTTTAACACACCGAGTTATGAATCAACGCTCTCACTTAGACGCCCCAAAGATGTAGATTTTGATGCTCCTGTGCCGAACGGTACTACTGGAGACCCCATTTCCACCATCGAAGTTGATGTTACACATTACTGTGCATGCAGTAAATGCTGTGGTGAAAACGCCAGTGGCATTACTGCAAGTGGAAAGCCAGTGGCACAAGGAATGGTTGCAATGTCCAGCCACTATCCGTTTGGAACACAAATCATGATTAACGGCACCATGTATACAGTGGAAGATCGGGGCGGCTCCGGTATAGAAAATGACATCCATCGTGTAGATATCTATGTTCCGGATCATCAGGAAGCCCTAAGACTTGGAAGATATAAAACAACAGCAAAAATCTACAGATTGGGCAGATAGTTTGTGATAGGAGGAAAAATGAAAGGACTTCTGGATGAGTTGGCCCAAAAATATCATGCAGCATATCTTTCTGATCTTCGCCTGAATCATAGGATAAACGACTGTGTAGTCAGAGAACTGTATCTTTTTCCAAACAAACAAAATTATTCTCTGTGGGAATGGAGTGATGCGGTTTCTTATCTTTTGAAACGAAATGTTTCTTTTGCGTCCTATGAGGAAGTAGATAATATGCTGAAAGGGCTTTATAACACTTGATTCTTTAAGACAATAGACCCGTGCTGTATCGGAGTACTTCTTTGATACAGCAGAAAGGTATGATTATATGGACGAAAAAGAAATTCGAAATGTATATGCAATCCCAGCCAACTATACCGATTCAGGAAAAATACTCGGCGGCATGGTTGAACCAAGAAATGCAGTGGAAACCGTTTTTCTTCTTCTTTTGGTGGGGTATCCAGAATTGATGCTGATTCCGATGCCCGGCACCATTCGAATTGTTGTAATGGTAGTAACACTCATGCCTCTTGCAGTCCTGTCCGTTATGGGTATTGACGGAGATTCCTTATTTCAGTTCTTGGGTCATATATGCAGGTTTGGAATTCACAGACGAAAACTTCATATGAGAAGGGTGGGATACAAATATGACAAAGCACAGCTCAAAAACACAAAGAAGCGGAAAAAAGCAAAAAGTCGAAAAGCTTGAGTTTGTTCAGGATTTTCTCCCTATAAAAAATTTGAGCAACGGTATTATTGAAACCGTTGACGGGCGCTATATTAAAATCCTTGAAATCGAGCCAATCAACTTTTTGCTTCGCTCTGATGAGGAGCAAGCCAATATAATTTCTTCCTTTGCAAGCTGGCTTAAAATATCTCCTATGAGGTTGCAGTTCAAGTCTATCACCAGAAAAGCCGACTCAGACAAACACATTGCTATGGTACGGCAAGATCTGAAAGAGGAAGATAATGAAAAATGCAAGGAACTCAGCGAAGACTATATTCGACTGATTAAAGATATCGGGAATCGTGAAGCGCTGACCAGGCGCTTCTTTTTAATCTTCCAATACGAAGAGCTGCACCGAAACGAGGAGAATGATTACGGGAAAATTTATAGCATGCTGCAAACGGCTGAACAAAACGCAAGAGCTTATTTTATGCAGTGCGGAAATTCCATTATTCAGCCTAAAGATCCCGATGAAGCAACTGCAGAAATTTTGTATATGTATTTTAACAGGCGCTCATGTGTGGATGAACCCTTTTCTTCTCGTGTCAATCGTGTAGTTGTAGACACAATGGCCGCAAAAAAGAAAGTGATTGGTGTAGACCCAGTTCCCCCAATTAAGATCTCACACTTTATAACGCCACGCGGTATTGACCTGACACATTACAATTACATCATCATGGACGGTCTCTATTATTCCTTCCTTTATATCAAAAAGGATGGTTTTCCGAATACCGTGCGTGGTGGATGGATGTCCGCTCTTATTAACGCGGGTGAAGGTATTGATGTGGATTTGCATTTACAGCGTGAAAATCGAAGTAAAACTATTGATAAAGTTGCTCAGCGCATCCGCCTTAACCGCACTAAACTCAAGAGCCTTCAGGATACCAGTACGGATTATGAAGAGCTGGCCAATTCCATTTCTGCCGGATACTACATAAAAAACGGAATCGCCAATCAGAATGAGGATTTGTTTTACATCTCTGTTTTTATCACAGTATCTGGCAAGAGCTATGAAGAACTGATGTGGCGCAAAAGGCAGATGGTAGATATGCTGAAATCTATGGATATCTATACCAGCGATTGCCGCTTTCAACAGGAAGCAGCGCTCAGGTCAGTCATGCCGTTTTTACAGATAGATCCCAGATTACAAAAGAAAACAAAGAGGAATGTTTTGACAAGCGGTGCTGCCGCTTCCTATATGTTTACAAGCTTTGAGATGTCAGATGATACAGGCGTTTTGCTTGGAATCAATAGGCATAACAATTCGCTTTGCATTGTCGATCTTTTTAATACGAAGAAGAACAAAAATGCAAACTTGACTATGTGTGGCACCAGTGGTGCTGGTAAAACCTTCACTATGCAGCTGCTCGCACTCAGAATGAGAATGCGTGGTATTCAGTGCTATATTGTGGCTCCCATTAAAGGGCATGAGTTCAAAAGAGCCTGCGATAAAATAGGTGGTGAATTTATTAAAATTGCCCCTGGGTCTCCTCACTGTATCAATGTAATGGAGATTCGTCATACAATATCTCCAGAAATGGAACTGATTGATGATGTGGACTACAATGACATGGATTCTATGCTTGCAAAAAAAGTTCAGCAGCTGATGATTTTCTTTACGCTTCTTATACCGGACATGACAAATGAAGAAGAACAGATGTTGGATGAGGCGTTAATAAAGACCTACAACGAATTTGGAATAACTCACGATAACAGTTCGCTGTATGAAGATATGAATGTAAATCCGCCGGTTATGAAGAAAATGCCCATACTTGGGGATTTACATAAGCACCTTCAAGAAAACCCTATGACAAGCCGTATAGCAACGATTGTGAGCAGATTTGTAACTGGATCGGCACAAAGCTTCAATCGCCAGACCAATGTGGATTTGAGTAATAAATATATTGTGTTGGACTTGTCTGAACTAAAAGGAAAATTGCTCCCGGTTGGAATGATGATTGCACTGGATTATGTTTGGGACAATATCAAAGCAGACAGAACCAAGAAGAAAGCAATCATGATTGATGAGATTTGGCAGTTAATCGGAGCTTCTTCCAATCGTCAGGCGGCTGAATTCTGTTTGACAATCTTTAAAACCATCCGAGGCTTTGGAGGCGCTGCAATTGCAGCGACACAAGACTTATCAGATTTCTTTAGTCTGGATGATGGCAAATATGGAAGAGCCATTATAAACAACAGCAAAAACAAAATTATCTTGAATCTGGAGCCGGATGAAGCTGAATATGTACGAGAGACATTGAAGCTTACAAAAACAGAAATTCGATCCATTACTCAGTTTGAACGAGGAGAAGCTTTGATTTACAGTAACAACAGCAAGATCCCCGTAGTCGTAAAAGCCTCAAAAACAGAACAGGAAATGATAACGACTGACCGAGCTGAGCTGGAAGCCTTGCTGAAACGGAAACAAAATCAAACGCATTTCGGCTAAAATGCGTATTTTATAAAAAATGCGCACAAGGAGGTGAGCAAAAAATGCTTTTAAAAGATGAGCAATACATTATCAAATGGCTGTCTCAATACGGGCCTCTGCCAAAAGCTCAGGTGATACGCTTATTAAGAGACAAAACTCCGGAAACAGCAGAAAAAATAATCCGCAGTCTTAAAAGACAGATGAGGATTACTGATGTCGGAGGATATTATCTCGCGTTAGATGAAATGTGCAAACCTGATCAGCGCCTGATTCTTGCTGTTTGGGTTTTACTGCACTTTATTGATCATGTGGATCCTTTAGCCCATTACCCGGCAGTTTACCCATCACAACTCTTTTTCTTAAAAGAAAATATGGGCTACGAGATTGTCGTATTGTATGAGGGAGAACAACATTTAACCAGACTGCTTCAGCCACAGGAGGAATTAAAATATATCATTGTTGTTCCGCATATTTCCATGGTCCAATCACTTTATCTGCCTAAGGTTCCATGTTTATATGCCACTGTGGATTTTGACGGTCAGGAAGAACCTAATGTTACTTTTTATTCAGAGGAGGTGTTAAAAAATGCAGATGCCTAAAACTGCATTCGAGAAAGTTCTGCAAAAAGCCGAAAGTATAGTAAAACGGCTATCGGTTGAGCTTCAATGTGTAGAACATTTGGTTCAGTCAGGAGAATTGCCGGCAGCCTATGAAATGGCTTTAAAGGCAGCCTCAAGTGCAGAAAGAGCAACACTGGTTACAAGAACACTTCCTGCTTATACCGGATCGCCTTGTGCAAAGCATGATGTTGAACTGATTATTTCTGAATCGGTATCCGTCAAAATAGGCTTCACCATTGAAGGGTGGTTCTGTTTGCGAATACCGGCACTTCTCCCTAAAAAAGAAGATGGATCTGCTTCATACATTCGCTCTTATCTCTATCCGGTGATGCAGCATTTCTTCTCCTATGTACCCCCAGTACGCTATACGGATTGCGTTTTGATATTCAGGCACGTTTACAGCAGAGATCGCCCGGAGCGTCAGTATCGCGATCACGATAATATCGAGGTTAATATGGTGACAGACATTGTTGCTCTTTATGTTATGCCGGATGATGCTCCTATGAAATGCTGCCATTATTATTGCAGTGCTGCCGGAGAAAGCGACCGAACAGAGGTTTATGTTGTTCCGCGTGATGAGTTTGCACAATGGCTGATTCTTGAAAAAAACATCCCTGAAGAAGGAGTGAAACTCTATGAAGAATGCCAAAAACCGTCTCAAAAACATATGTAAAAAAGGGAGAAAATCGAGCAGAAAAAATTACATATATTTGCTAAACCGAAAAAGCCCTGAAATATCAGCTGTTTGGAGGCATTTTTGCGATGGAAAATCCGACAAAGAGAGCAGTCATACTGTCTTAAAACGCCTCATTCTAAGGAGGTCGGGATGATTACACTTCGGACGGGCAGTCACGCGCTCAACATCATCACCTTGCTATCCGTGACAGGTGAATTTCCAATGCGTTCATTGAAACTTCTTGGAAATGAACGGGTGCTGAAAGCATTGGTTCACAAGATGACAACACCACAAGATTATCGTCTCCCCCATACCCAGACTGAAGAAAGAATAACCTGTAAGCTCCTAAATGTATCCGGTAAAGGTTCAAGCAAATCCATCCGATTTTCAAAAGCTGCTCTTCCCATACTGGAATGGATTCATCCGGATGCGTATGATTACTATATGCATTCTTTTTGGGATCATAAGTTTCCGGGTGATGCAGCTCATATCGAAAGAAATCATAGAGTTGCCGAATCGGTTATGATGTGTATGGCAGCTGGCATTGAATGCCGGCCATATTCTTTACCTTCTCTTCAGAATATGCAAATCAGTCTGACAGTACCGGAATATTCTGCGTATTACCTGGCTAAGGATCTCAAGAAACTCGGAGACTCAGAAATGAGCAAGACGGTGTTTACCCGGATGGCAGGCGCTATATTTTCTCAAAGCGAAGCTTATGCGGTATACAACACCCGCAACGCTCTTATGAAATGGAATGGTATGGGTGAGTTTAAGGCTTTACACAATCTAATCGAGATTAGCCGTATGAATGCCGGTGTTCAAAACATTCAGTCGGCAATTCTTTTAGGTGAGTCTGAGGAGATTGCACTCAAAACCTTGATGGAAACTGAAAAGAACAGGCGTTTGGAGTTTAGATTCGACAGCATCTATCAGAACATCTACTTTGTACCTATGAATGACTTTGGCATAAGACTATTGCGTCTTCTTTCCATACCTGGATGGAAAGCAAAACTCCTGGATTTGTTGTTTGACAAGGAAACTCAGTCTGGAGGACAAGGTATGATGGAATATGATGCTTTTATTGATAACAAGTATGTATATTCGTATCTGGATAATGATATTGCACGCTTAATCCGATTGCGCGAAGCACTTCAGACTGATATGAAATCATTTGAAATCCTGTGTTTTCCTGAACAGGGACCTCTCCTCCGTAAATATCTTGGTCCACAGGTCTATTTGAAATTTATCAGTATGAGATTAGTGGAAAAAGCAATGGGGCAAAAGGAGGAATTTATGGTTGAAAGATAAATATAGAAAAGCCGCTATTGTTGCTGCCACCATACTGGGTTTGGCGGCACTTTTTTATTTGGGTGGACTGATTGGACAATTGCTCACAAACTATTCCATTTGGATGGACAGCGGCGGGCTTGGCGGACAGAACACAATGCGTCCTGTGAACTTTAATCCACTATTCTGTTTCCCGCAGGCATTTACCTTAAACGGGATGAAAGGGATCCTATTTATTCTGGTTGTTGGAGCAGCAATTTTTGCTTATGTAAAGTTTCACGATAAATTTGGAAGCAAAGACTATGATGAACGCGGCTTCAAGGTGGTAAAAAACGGCACATACGGAACCGCCACATGGATGAGCGAGAAAGAAATGCAAGAGGAGCTGGAAGTAACCACACCAGAAAAAGCTGAAGGTACTATTTTGGGCGAATACAAAGGTAAAATTGTCTGTATGCCAAAGGATACCAGACTCAATCGTCATATTGCTATTTTTGGTGCATCCGGAACCATGAAATCAAGAGCTGTTATTCGTAATGCTTTGTTCCAGGCAATGAAACGTGGTGAATCTGTAATTATTACAGACAGCAAGGCAGAGCTTTATGCAGATACATCGAAAATGTACCGCAACAACGGCTACGAAGTCAAGGTGTTTAATCTGGTAACCCCAGAGCACAGTGATTCTTGAAACTGTATGTCAGACTTAAACGGTGATACTTTGATGGCACAGGTTCTGACGAATGTCATTATCGGAAATACCAGTTCCGGAAAAGGAGATCACTTTTGGGATAATGGTGAAGGAAATCTGCTAAAAGCTTTGATCCTACTTGTTGATCAGGATCGGAGTCGTAATGTAGATATGAAGCATCTTCCGGCGGTGTATCAGGCATTGACACAACACAGTGAAAGACAACTCACTGCAATTTTTGAGAAGCTTCCACTCGACCATCCAGCACGGGCACCTTATAATCTTTTTTCTCAGTCCAGTGACACGGTACGCTCCGGCATCATACTGGGACTTGGTACGCGATTGCAGGTGCTTCAAAACGAGGCCGTTCAGAGAATTACAAGCCGCTCAGACATTGATCTGACTTTACCGGCTAAGAGAAAATGTGCCTATTACATTGTTTTAAGTGATCAAGATGCAACAATGGCGTTTTTATCATCTCTATTTTTCTCATGTATGTTTATTAAGCTGACGAGATATGCCGACTCCAGACCAAATGGCAGCTGTGACGTTCCCGTTAATTTAATACTGGATGAGTTTAATAACATAGGTAAACTTGGAGCAGCGCCAGATGGATCTGATTTCTGCCGTTCTCTCAGCACCATTCGCTCAAGAAATATCCGAGTGATGCTGGCCGTACAAAGCTTAGGCCAGTTACAAAATCGATATCCCAACAATCTTTGGTCAGAAATCGTCGGAAATTGTGACATCCAACTTATGCTTGGATGTACCGATGATGTTAGCGCAGAATATTTTTCCGCTCGCAGCGGAGATATGAGTATAGAAGTTAATTCCACTATGACGGTAAGAAGAACTATCGCAGTTGCTCAGGTAATACCGCAATATCGCCATACGGAAGGGCAAGGTAAACGGCGCTTACTTACTCCTGATGAGGTGCTTCGATTACCAAACGAAGAGCTGCTATGCATTATTCGCGGCTGTAACGTCCTAAAACTGAAGAAAATGGACTACACAAAACACCCGATGGTTAAACAGATTCAGAAAACTTCTATTATGAATTATCAGCCGACTTATGTTTGTTCGCCACCAATTCAAAGTGAGCCTATATCAACACCTGAACCGGAGAAAAAACCGGAACGCAAAAAAAGCCTATACAGTTCGGCAAAACCGCCGACTGAATTTTAATTTACAAGGAGGAACTCTTAGATGGAAACCAAAAGAAACGAAACAGAGCTGGAGCAGTTGCCTCAGGAAAATTCTTCTGATTCCCAGACTGACTTGGAATCGGAGAATTCTGAAGCAAGAATGCCGGAAGACGGCGTCGAAGGCGAAGAATCTGGCACTGTTTCCCAAACTGAAACAGAATCAGAAGAGAAACCACGAAGGTCCCGAAGAACCAGGACCCCAAAATCTGAGTCTGATACAGAGGAAAAGGAGGTCAAAACAACTACCAGACGGAAACGCGCAAATACCAGAACCGCTGTAAATGTTCTTTCAATTGATGAGCATCGCACGGTCGAAACGGAAGCTGACAAAGCCAGGAACGATCTGTTGGATTTGATTGAGTCTATGAAAACGCAGAAGATCCTGACCGGCACGATTCAAGGTGTTGAACAGCCTGAGGATAACCCCTCCCGTTCTCTCGCAGTCATTTACCACGGCGACTTCAAGGTCATCATTCCGGCAGAAGAAGCTGTTCTTCCACCTGAGGATAATCGTGGACGATCTCAAGAAGATGTCATGCATTACACATTGACAAAACGCCTCGGTGCAGAGGTGGATTATATCGTTAAAGGCATTGATCCTCAGTCAGGTGTTGCAGTTGCCAGCAGGCTGGAGGCAATGGCCGCCAAACGCAAGGAATATTATTTCGGTACTGATAGAGACGGAAATAACATTCTTTATGAAGGAGTGTGTGCAGAAGCAAGAATCGTTTCTGTAATTCGCGCCGGCATTTTTGTAGATTTGTTTGGTCTTGAAATTTACATTCCTCTCAGAGAATTGAGTTATCAAAGACTACTGGATGCTTCTTCGCAGTTTCAACCTGGACAGCGTGTCCTCGTTAAGATTCTAAGCATTGACCGTAGTGACCGAAATCATATCAAAGCCAGTGCGTCGGTCAAACAGGCAGGAGAAAATCCTTATGAAAAAGCTTTGAGAAGATTTTCTGTTGGAAATCGCTATGTTGGAACGGTCAGTATGGTAGATACAACAGGTGTGTTTGTCGCACTTGATGGAGGTGTAGATTGCCTCTGCAGCTATCCGAAACGCGGTCGTCCTCCGAGAGGAGCACGCGTCACTGTTAGAATTCTCGGTCTCAATATGGAGAGCAATCGTATCTGGGGTGCGATTACCCATATTGCTGCACCAAGATAATTTTCCAACTGAAATTTAGAGTGGGAGGTGATAAAAGTATGGAGTATTGTGAGCTGAGCAAAGAAGAACAGGAGCGTAGAAAGACCATCGCAGAGCATACACGCAGTATGATTCTAAATCAAATGTCCGCCGATGACCAAGATGATACATCCATTATGCTTGGTTACCGAGATTATTATCTGCAGATATCCTTTTCTGCGCTTCATCCATTGATGGTAATCTGCCTTGCACGATCTATTCAGCATGTTAGTTCTGCCAAAAAGAAAAAGATGGTCAATGAACTGAATCTGAAGAGCGTACTTGGGAGTCATGCGATCAATGAATCGGTAGGATGTTATTCCTATCGGGCGACTCAGTGGCTGGATACGGAGATATCACCACAGAGATATTTCGAAATGTTAAATCGCTGTGTTGATGAAGCAGATCGGGCATATCAAGTTTTGGCAAGCTGATGTTGCATTTTTTGTGATACTCTGGTGTAATAAGGTAAAGACACAAGGGGGTCACAGTATGAAGAAACTTATTTTGCCAATACTCGTTTGTATATTCTTGCTTTTGTGCAGCTGTTCCGGATATCAGCCAAATAAGGAAAATTCGGACAGTTCATCTCAGTCTGTATCTATGCTGGAAGAAGATAGCTCATCTGAAGAACAAAGTAGTTCCAGTTTAGAATCAGAACAACCAGACTCAGGTGAAGATATACAAACCCAGTCTGATCCATCAGACAGTCAAAGCGTCGCCACTGAAAAATCTGAAGGTTCAGGAACCCAAAAACCACCTGCATCTTCCCATACGCAAGTACCGTCTAATGATAAAGAACCACCGAAACAATCACAACCGACGGAAAAGCCTGAACAAAAACCTCAACCATCCAATCCTGAGGAAACATCTCCTCCAACATCGAAACCAACAGAGCCATCGGAATCAACACCTGAGCCGTCTGTACCTGAAGAAAAACCGTTTGACATCAGTCCATATTTAACCGATGCGATAGAATATGGCCAGTACATAGGTTTGAAATTGGATTCTACAGCAACAGCTTGCAATGATGATCCCATCTTTGCGAATGCCGACAGCAAGTTTTTGGAGAGAGATTTGAGGGATCGTTTAAATTGGTATGTAGAAAGTGGTTTTACTGCTTTTTGGATTTGGACGGAGGATTTGGGAAACAACGAATACAACATTTTTGTTGGATACGCTTAAATTTAACACTATGCTAAAAAGACTCATCAAATGATGGGTCTTTTTCTTTTGCAAATTTTAAGGAGGAACTTATGATGAGTAAAGGAAAACGAATCATATCGTTTTTGATGTCGATTGTTATGAGTCTGGGAGTCTTCTCCGGAATGACATCGACAGTATTTGCAGACACAAAACAGATGACGGCTTATATCCTTGATGTACCAAGAAGCGGAGATAACTCAACAAATCCCAGCGACTGGGGTCACCCTGCTATGGATTTTATGGGCAATTGGAGTACACGAGAGAAAAAATCGCGTTATTCTATGTATTTCCAAGATTCATTTGAAGGCAAAGCCATGTACTGCATTGAGCCAGGCGTTGGTGTCCACACCGGCGATCAGTACGATGGATTTGATGAAACATTCTGGAACAACTATCCTTCCGAGTTGAATCCTACGATTGCACCGACTGTTATTAAAGCATATATCGGACGCATTATGCAGTATGGATGGCAAGGTAACGGTGAAACAAACTGGGATATGTCTAACCCAACTCATACCAAAGAAGTCGCACATTATATTGCAACGCAGCTTCTAATTTGGGAAACAGTCGTAGGTGAACGTGATAGTCAGTTCAATAAGGTGGATGCACATGCACAAGGCAAAGACAATATTAAGGACACTATCAAAAGCAGTCATCCCCTTCGCGATTTGATTTTCCAGTATTACACGGATATGGAGAAAAAGGTACAGCAGCACACAATGCTGCCCAGCTTTTTTACCAGAAGCTCCGGAAGTGCTGATACCTACGAATTGAAATGGAACGGCACAGATTATTCTGTTACTTTAACAGATACAAACGGCGTATTAGGAAACTATTCTTTCTCCAGCAGTACAAGCGGCATGAAATTTGAGGTGAACGGAAATAAGCTCACAATCCGCTGTAATGAAGCACCCAAAGATGCAGTCAGCATCATGGCAGAGAAAAAGAATGGTGAACGCAAAGGCGTCGTAATTTGGTCCGATGGTGACATTGGTGGAGGAAAGCAGGATTTTACAACCTATGGCGCTACTGTTTCTGACCCTGTAACCGGTTATTTGAAACTTGAGATCATGGTTGGAAATATGCATTTGCTGAAAACTTCCGAAGATGGAAAAGTAAGTGGAATCAGTTTTACGATTTCCGGTGAAGGCTACCACGAAGTCAAAACAACCAATGAAGATGGTGTCATCGATATCAGTGATTTGAATCCTGGCGTCTATACTGTGACAGAACAGGTTATTGATAAGTATGAGCCGCAGGAAGTCCAGAGAGTAACGATTGTCAGCGGAAAAACATCCACTGTTACATTTAATAATACTCTGAAAAGAGGTAGTCTGAAAGTTACAAAGACATCAGAAGATGGCCTTACAGAAGGTATGAAATTTCATTTGTATGGCACTTCTTTGGCGGGAATTCCTGTTGATGAGTATGCAGTAACAGACAGTTCCGGTATTGCGACTTTTGACAATGTCCTGATTTCTGGCAGCACACCGTATATTCTGGAAGAGGTAGATACGGCGATCCGCTATGTAATTCCCGAAGCCCAAAACACTACTGTTCAATGGAATGAAGTAACAAACCAATCTGTACACAATGTTCTCAAAAAGTTCCGCGTAACGGTTACTAAAAGCGATGCGGAAACTGGTGAAGCACAGGGAGATGCATCGCTTGCCGGTGCTACCTATGGGCTTTATAAGGGAGAAACACTTGTAGACAGCTTTACTACTGACAGCAATGGATCTTTCACAACTGGGTATTATGTATGTGATACGGACTGGACCATTCGTGAGATCAATCCAAGTGAAGGTTATCTGTTGGATCCTACAATCTATCCGGTTGGAGCAGATCCGGAGCTTTATACAGTAGAACTGAATACAACAGCCAATGATGTAAAAGAACAGGTACAAAAAGGTAACATTGCATTGATTAAGCACACTGATGACGGCGAAACTGGAATTGAAACACCAGAAAGCGGTGCAGAGTTCCAGGTTTATCTGAAATCTTCTGGTTCTTACGATGCAGCAGCTGATTCAGAACGAGATTTTCTCACCTGTGATGAAAATGGATATGCAAAAACCAAAGACCTCCCTTATGGCATTTATACAGTGCATCAAGTATCTGGATGGGAAGGCCGAGATCTCATTGATGATTTCGATGTGTTCATCGCCAAAGATGGCCAAACTTATCACTATATCCTGAACAACAGGGTGTTTGAATCCCATATCAAAATTATTAAAGTAGATGCGGAGACTGGCAAGACTATTCCGTATGCCGGTGCCGGATTCCAACTTTTCAAACCGGATGGAACTCAGATCACTCAAACAATCACCTATCCGGAAGTTACCACAATTGATACTTTCTACACAAATGATAAAGGTTATCTGATTACTCCGGAGCCTTTGGAATACGGGTCCGGGTATTCTTTAGTTGAGGTATATGCTCCATATGGTTATGTTGTAAACTCGGATCCGGTTTACTTTGATGTGACAGAGGAAGGTTCCACAGAAGAAGATGGTGTAACCATCATTGAAGTAGAAAAGTCCAATGTCGCACAAAAAGGCGTCATCCATATTAAAAAGACCGGTGAAGTGTTCTCCAGTGTAACTGAGTCTGACGGAATCTATCAGCCCGTCTACTCTGTACAGGGTCTCCCTGGTGCTGTTTATGAGATTACAGCAGCTGAAGATATTTACACTTTAGATGGTACTCTCCGCTACTCCGCAGGAGAAGTTGTGGATACCATTGAAACCGATGAAAGCGGTATCGCTACCAGTAAAGAGTTGTACCTTGGAAAATTCAATGTGAAAGAGATACAAGCTCCATATCCGATGGTGCTCAATGATGAGATCCATGAAGTGGAACTTGTATATGCAGGTCAGGATGTTGAAATTACTGAAGCAGAGACCGGATTCTATAATGAACGTCAAAAAGTAAAAGTGAGCATTCAGAAGGCTTTGGAACAGGATGAACTGTTCGGACTTGGAATGAACGGCGAAATCACTTCTGTTACCTTCGGCTTGTTTGCTGCAGAAGACATTACAGCAGCTGATGGAAGCATTATCCCCGCAGATGGTCAGATTGAAGTTGTATCTGTATCAGAAGACGGAATTGCTGTTTGCACATCAGACCTGCCAATAGGCAGCTATTATTTGCAGGAGCTGTCTGTTGATGACCATTACATCATTAGCGATGAGAAATACCCATTTGTATTTGAGTATGGCGGTCAAGATGTTGCGCTGATCGAAATCGCTGCAAATGATGGTGCAGCAGTCGATAACACTCTGAAGCGCGGCGAAATCCAAGGCAAAAAAGTCGATGAAGACGGCAATGCTCTTGGTGGAGCAATCATTGGGTTATTCCGTCCGGATTGCACAGAATTTACGGAAGAGAATACACTCATGACAACAACCTCTGCAGATGACGGCAGCTTTTCATTTAAGAACATCCCTCTTGGAGATTGGGTAATTCGTGAAATTTCGCAGCCGACAGGATTTGTTCTCAGTGATGAAAGCTTCCCGGTTTCTATCACCGAAGATAAACAAGTAATCGAAATTGAAATCGAAAACGCGTTTATTACCGGTAACCTGCATTTAACAAAATATGATGCAGATTTTCCGGAAAACAAATTGTCAGGCGCTATTTTCGAAGTTTTCCGAGACAGTAACGGAAATAAGGAATTGGATGACGAAGATGAACTTCTTGGCACCATGGAAGAAACCCTGAAGGGAATCTATGAGATGAACGACATTCGTTATGGCGGCGTTCTCGTGCGAGAAAAAACGGCTCCGGAAGGGTTCGTTTTGGACGAAAACGTATACTATATCATGATTGATACAGATGGAAAAACCTACGAGGTCGAAAATGAAGCTGGCAAGGGCTTTATTAACCAGGCACAAAAGGGTTCGCTGAAAATCATCAAGACCTCTTCCGATGGTACGAAGAAAGGCTTTGAATTCCGTGTGACCGGACCAAATGGTTATGATCAAACCTTTGTAACCGACGAATCTGGAGAAATTCTGATTGAGAATTTGCGCATCGGCGAATATGTAGTAACCGAACTGAAAAATAGCGTCAGCGCCAATTATAAAATTGCGGATCCAGTAACCGTAGAAATCGTAGCAGATGAGGTCTTAACGGTTAATGTGTACAATGAAAAGACTACAGTAGATGTACCTAAAACAGGTGATGAAACAAATCTCGGTCTGTGGATTGGTCTTATGATCTGTGGCCTTACCGGCATTGCAGGTACCACCATTGTATGCTTGAGAAAACGCCGCAAAAACAAAAACGACCAGTAATTATCCCTCGCTCATTAAGAAACCGGTCCTTCTGAGTTTTTAGAAGGACCGGCTCTTTGAGCGAATTATATTTACATTCGCGCAAACCCGAAAAGAAGGAAGAAACGGAGGCAGTTATGAAATCAAAAAAACGATATCTCCAATATATACTATGTTTAGTCTGCGTAATAATCGCTGTACTCATTCCGCAGACGGTATTCGCCAAGGATGGCACTGACGGTACAGAACTGCAGGTCATGGAACCAGAAAAGCTCGAAGTCCAATTGGGTGTAGATTGGGCAGGTACTGAATTTCAATTGAAAACAGACGCCGGCCTTTATCCCGGAACTATAACCGTTGACCAAGATGGTGTTCTTCGTCTTGAGATCGGAGGAAGCAAGTCTTATGTTCTGTCATGCATGAATTCTTCCGTAAGCGCTCCTGTTCCACAATCTGAGCAAGCCTCTGCCACAGGCAACTCTGAAAAGACAGAATCTGAAACCGAAAAAGATGAAAGCAATACCGTTGCAGGCATTCCGGTGGTTCATCTTATCCTGTTTGGCGGTGGTATGCTGATTGCCGTCGGTGGATTGATTGGAATGTATTTTGTAAAAAAACGCCAGGAAGCAGCGGAATCCCAACAGGATTATGACGACGAAGATGATGAATAGATATCCCAGACTGACTTTTATTTGCGAGTTAATAAAAGATTTGAAAACTTTTTAACAAAAAATGCGTTAAAGTTTTCAAAATGGCTTGACAGTATAAAAACTCTGTGCTATTATATAAACGTGGCAGGGGCTTGCGCCCAGGCTTTCGGTACATCGGAGAGCTCCCGGTGTCATACATGCCGCACAGAGGCATGGAACCCGTTACGGATTAGCGCACAGAGCGATCCACAATGACGCAAGCCATTTTTGAATATTAAGCCGGAAGGCTGCTTGAATACTGCAGAGTTAAGATTTGGACATTTTTCCAATACCTTAGCTCTGCATTTTTTTGCAGACCTTCCGGCTTTTTGTATTTATACGGAGGAATGTGACAATGAAAAATAAGAAGAAAAGAAAGGGAGTTAACAACACTCAGATCCGATGCCCCTATTGTGGCAGCCCTGCTATTTTACGCAGTGCAGATGGAATATATCGAGACAACAATAAAAATACGATGCTGTATGTATGTAAAAATTATCCGGAATGTGATGCTTACGTTCGTGTCCATACCGGAACCACCATTCCTGTTGGCAGCTTAGCAAATCATGAGCTGCGCACACTTAGAAGAACTGCTCATCAGTATTTTGATCAGCTCTATTTGAGTGGAATGATGAGTAAGCAAGACGCCTACCAATGGCTTGCGGATTTGCTTTCTGCTCCCCTGTCAAAAGCCCATATTGGGTATCTGGGAGAATACTACTGCAAGGTAGTCATTGAGGAAAGTCGCAAAATGCTTCAAAAAAGAGGAAATAAAAAAATCCCAAAATTTGAGGTGATACAAGGAGGTGCTGCTTCATGAAACTCACGCAGGAACAACAGAAAAAAGTAGAGCAAAAAATGCGACTGGTTGGTAAGGTGATCAAGGATAAAGTTCATGGTACAAACCAGCTGGGTATCTATTCATATGATGATATTGTGCAGATTGGTTATATTGGACTATGTAAAGCAGCCTATACAGATAAGGGTGGATGTTTTTCGACTTATGCATACCGACTCATTTGGCATGAGATATCCGATGCGCTGATTCGCGCTAATCGTTTGGGAGACAGAGAGATCCTCCTGTCAACATATAACTATGAAGCACAGGAGGATGCACATTTTTCATCTTTTAGTGAGAGTCTTGAAATCGAAAATGCCATCAGCAACGCTGAAACAAGCGCAACTGAAATTATCCAAAAAGGCATTCAGGCACTTAGAATGTCTACCGACGGCTACAACAGTTATGAAATTGGCGAGGCACTTCACACCTCTCCTGGAAAGGTACGTGTATGGATGTCTCGTGCCAGAAAATACTTGAAATCACAGCCGGAAATCGTGAGGCTTGCCGGTACATATGATATAGGTTAATGTAAGAATGATGAAGGGATGTTTTGGACTTTTGTTCAAAGCATCCCTTTTTTTCTGTTTAGAAAGGAATTTTTATGAAAGCAGTATTGAATAAAGTGAAGCCATTTATATTTCCATTGGCTATAGCAGTAATTATTTACTTACTAATGAGATTTGTTTTTGTTTTCGGATATGTTCCGACTGCGTCCATGGAACCCGCCTTATCAAAAGATAGCTTTATTTTGGGAAATCGAATTTATTTTTCCTTAAATTACGGTGATATTGTTATCTTTAAGCACGACGGGAAATTGTTAGTGAAACGAATTGCAGCTGTTCCCGGAGATATCGTAGATTTAGAAGCCATTGAATATATGGTAGGTTATGAAAAGCCAGACCGAGAAAGTGAATTTTTGATAGTGCCAAATGACTGCTATTATGTGTTGGGAGACAATACTCAGAATTCTTTTGATTCAAGATATTGGGAGGATCCTTTTGTACATCAAGACGATATTGTAGCAAAACTGATTCTTCCAAAAAAATAGCCGCTCATACTTTAAACAGTATAATCGGCTGATGTTTTCAAATATTTTTATATTTTTTGATCGAATAAAGAATCTCATAAAGCTTCTTTTGTTCTTCTGGGGATTGAGCCGTAATAAGCTCATAAGCTTGGTATGCATAGTCATCCTCTTTCGGTGTTTCGCTGCCAAGAAATTCAAACAGTTTTGAAAGCGAAATCCCAAGTGCAGATGCAATCTTATCGATACTCTCTATGCTGGCATTCTTTTCCCCACGTTCTATTTGTCCAATATAGGTGTGATGACACCCAGCGCGCTCTGCCAATTCTTCTTGACTAAGTTTGTTTTGCAATCGGTAATTTCGAATTCGCTGTCCAATAGTCTGTGCGATTCCCATAGACCATCCTCCTTCCTATGTAAATAGTCTATAAATATTCATTTTTCAAATACACAGACTATTGATATTATCTTTAACATATGATAGACTATAAGTATTATTACATCGTTTTTAACGCTTATAGTATGTATTTTTAACAAAGAAAAATTCATAAGGCGGGACCTGAATGCCTCAATTTGATCGTCAAGCATTTGGACAAAGATTAAGGCTATTAAGAGATTATCGTGAAATGACGCAACAGCAAGTGGCAGATTTCCTTAATGTAAATCGCTCTACATATTCTTATTATGAAAATGGTAAAACAGAACCATCTATTACGACACTTATGAGGATTGCGGAGTTGTTCAATGTGACTTTAGATAGCCTGTTGAATATGGAAAAAGACAGGGATATCAGTCTTGATCAGAAATGTTCTTGCTGGAATCAAAAAATGGAGAGCGAGAACTGTGGAATTGCAAAAAAGAGAAAAAGTCTGCACATTTTTCGGACATGCGGACAGTCCTACAAATATAAAAAAAGAGATTCAGAAAGTAATTGAAGATCTAATACTACAAAAAGGTGTTAACACTTTTTATGTCGGGACAAATGGCAACTTTGACCGAATGGTTCAAAGTGTGTTGATTGATTTGAAAAAACAATATCCTAATTTAGAGTGTTGCACCGTATTAGCCTATATACCGGGCATTAAACCTGAATTTGATATCGGATATGAAAAGCTTGAGTCTTTGTATCCAGACGGTCTGGAAAAAGTTCCAAAGCGTTTTGCAATAGATTGGCGTAATAAATGGATGGTACAACAGTCGGATTACGTTATCTCATATGTTCGTCATAGTTTTGGCGGAGCTGCTAAATATATGGAGCTCGCAAAGCGAAAAAAGAAGATAGTCTATAATTTGGCAAATTTATAAACAGTAATATGAGCATTAAGACAGTCATTAACGAACTTTTACCTATTGCGTAATCATTCACTACCTTCAAAAACAGAGGCAGTGAAAAGCAGAAGCGCAGAATTCCGTTAAGCATTGATATGTTACATATATTTTGCGTATAAACCTGTCTTAATTTAAAAAGATACAGACAACTTCTCTTCGGAAAAGTGTGTCTGTTTTTTTTAATAAATTTGAGACACATCTTATTTAGATTTGTTGACTTTGTAACTCTGTGGAGATATAATATAGTTGTAAATCATCTATAGAGTTTAAGGAGATGAGCAATTGGATAAGATAATTATATATCACGGTTCAAGTGAAATTGTTAAGCAGCCAGTTTACGGAAAAGGAAAGCCGTATAATGATTATGGAATCGGATTCTATTGCACAGAACATCTGGAACTTGCCAAGGAATGGGCCTGCACTAAAAATATTGATGGATTTGTTAATGAATATGAGTTGGATTTAACGCATTTGAAGGTATTGCACCTGTCTGAGTACTCGATTCTCCATTGGCTTGCTTTGCTGATGGTAAACAGAAGATTCCGGATTTCTACTCCGGTTATGCGTAGGGGATTTCAGTGGTTGAAAGACAATTTTCTAATTGATATTACTGGATATGATGTGATTATAGGATATCGAGCCGACGATTCCTACTTCTCGTTTGCCCGAGCTTTTATTAACAATGAAATCTCTCTAACTCAGTTGTCATATGCTATGAAGTTAGGAAAACTTGGAGAACAAATCGTTCTAAAAAGTCCAAAAGCATTTGAAGAGATTCGGTTCTTATCTTATTCTGTTGTGGATAATACAGAATATTATGCTAAACGAAAATCCCGAGATGAGGAAGCTAGAGCTGCTTTTCGAGCCGAATTGGATAAAGAGGATATCAGTGGACTTTATATGAGAGACATACTACGGGAGGAGGTAAAAAAGGATGATCCACGCTTACAGTGAGACATATTTAGATGACGCGATGCAAAATCTTGGTGAAATGCTGGATTATGCGGTCAATAGCTGCTATTTGGACATGGATGATTTTTTTGAAATGTTTATTGTCGGCGGTATTGCCTCACAGTTTGAAAATGGGGTTCCGGGAATTGTTTCAGGAAAATCCGGAACGGAATTGGTTTGGGAAGTATTGAGTAAAGCGGGAGTTTCCATCAAAATGTCAGACCCAAGGGAGGATCGTGATTGTTCCCCGGAGTATTGGTGCGGATGGATTATAGCATTTTATCAATGGTATACCGCACTCTCTTTCAAAGAAATTCTTCAAATCTGTACAATGCGAGAAATCAGGAAAATGTATTACACATTGCATGAAGCGTCAGAACTAAAGTTCGTCAATACTATGAATGAAATTGCACGAAGGAAAAAGCTACCAACTAAACTTCAGACGCTCCGAAAATCCCGACAGTTATCGCAGAAACTATTGTCAGAAAAATCTGGAGTCACATTAAGAATGATCCAGCAATATGAAAATAGAAGCAAAGATATCAACAGAGCAGCAGCGGAAACGCTTTCTGCCTTATCCAGAGTATTGGGATGTAATGTGGAGGATTTGTTGGAATATAGTTTTGAGGAAGTTACAATAGATGAGGTGGGTGATTAAATGCAATTAGAAACCAGAAGATTGATTTTGCGTCCATGGGAAGAACGGGATGCAGAAGAATTATATCGCTACGCACAGGACGACAGAATCGGGCCAATTGCTGGATGGCCGCCGCACACCAGCGTCGAGAACAGCCTGGAAATTATCCGGACGGTTCTGTCCGAACCAGAAACTTATGCAGTTATTCTGAAAGACACCGGAAAACCTGTGGGCAGTGTGGGAATTATGTTTGCCCCAAAAGGAAGCGCTCCGATGAAAGAACAAGAAGCTGAAATTGGCTACTGGATTGGCGTGCCATACTGGGGTCAGGGATTGATTCCGGAAGCGGTGTACAGACTTCAGAAACGATGTTTCGATGAACTTCATTGCAGCGCTGTATGGTGTGGTTACTATGACGGCAATGATAAATCAAAACGTGTCCAGGAGAAATGCGGTTTTCTATATCATCATACCGAAACAGGAAAGCAATCTCCCCTGGGCGATATTCGAACCGAACATTTTACCAGGCTTACTTTGGAGGAATGGGAAAAAGTAAGAAGCAAAAAATCTGAGATGAAGTAAATTACGAAGAGGTTTGCTGCATCGGGATTGGAGGATATATATGAATACCAGAGAAGAAAAGATTCGGATGTGGTTTGATATGTGGCTGAAAAAAACAAACCATGGAATTATGGATTTGTTTTCTTTTGATGCAGTGTACATAGAAAGCTGGGGACCGGAATATCATGGCGCAAAAAAAATAAAACACTGGTTTGATGAATGGAATCAGCGTGGAACTGTTCTTATATGGGACATTAAGCAATTTATTCATACAAATGAGCAAACGGTTGTAGAATGGTATTTCAAAAACCAAATGGACGATGGACGGATAGAAGCTTTTGATGGAATGTCTTTAATCCACTGGTCGGTAGATGATAAAATTGTATCTCTTAAAGAATTTGGGTGCAACTGCAACCGCTATGACCCTTATAAGGACGGAGATACTCCAACCTTTCAGGATGAAGCCTCTATGTGGTTTTGAGGAGGTAAAAATGGTTTTTTCGATTGATAAATGGATGGAGCAATATATCAATGTCATGCAGAATGAATTCCATGACAGAATCTGGTTTCTTGGACTCCAGGGCAGCTATGGTCGAGGAGAAGCTGGAGATCAGAGCGATATTGATGTAGTGATTATTTTGGACACTGTATCCGCAAGCGATCTGGAGACATATGCTATGCTCCTTGATCACTTGCCAGAGCGAGAGAAAATATGCGGCTTTATTTCAGGAAAGCAAGAAATCCTTGCATGGGAGCCGTCTGATTTGTTTCAGTTCTGTTACGATACGACTCCCATACTGGGTACATTGCAGGATTTAATCAATAACATACATAAGGAGGATGTCCAACGCGCTATCCGGATTGGTGCCTGTAATGTCTACCACATGTGCGCCCACAATTTGGTTCACGAGAGAAGCGCGGATATCTTAAAGGGGCTCTACAAGTCAGCTGTTTTTACGCTGCAGGCCATTGCTTTTTTGCAAACCGGCAGCTACAAAAAGAAAAAGACAGATCTTCTTCCGCTGCTGCAGGAAAAAGATCAGAATATATTGCGGACCAGTATAGAACTGAAAGAGAAAATTTCACTTTCGTTTGAGGAGATACTCCAGTTCTCCGACCTTCTACTTAACTGGTCATCAAAATGGATACGTGAGGTGAGATAGAATGGCAAAATTAGAACAGACAATTCGGGGAGATTATAATCAAATTCTTAATAGGATTGAATCAGGAATTGTGAATAGCAGTATGTCTGCTTCATTGGAAGATTCCAGCGATTTTTATAGCAACGGGGCGCGCTGCAGTGTGCGTGTTTTTGAACGGTACAGCTGGTTAGGTAGTAATCGTGTCAGCCTTAGTGTGACCTTGTTCCAATGTGGTGACGACGCTGTTCATCTCTCTGCAATTACAGCAGGTGGAAGTCAAGCTCTGTTTTTTAAAATCAATACGTTTGGCGAAGAAGCATTTCTGGATAAACTTAGAGAGCTTCTGTAAGTGCCTGAAAACGAATCTGCAGATTATAAACAATGGAGAGATTGGGAGAAGAGTGTAGGTGCATTCCGTGGAAATCAGAGAAGTAAAAAACAACAAAAAGCAATACTTATCTCTGCTGCTATTGGCGGATGAACAGGAAAATATGATTGATCGCTATCTGGATAGAGGTATTATGTATGTGCTGGAGGATGATGGTATAAAAAGCGAATGCGTCATCACCGATGAAGGCGACGGTATACTGGAAATCAAAAATATTGCAACGGACCCAGAGCATCAGGGGCATGGATATGGAAAAGCGCTTATTACCTTTTTAGAAAAGACTTACAGCACACAATATTCTATTTTACAAGTGGGGACGGGAGATGTTCCGTCTACAGTGTTGTTTTATGAAGCATGTGGATTCCACCGTTCCCATAGGATTAAAAACTTTTTTATAGATCATTACGATCATCCCATCTATGAAGACGGTATGCAACTGATGGATATGGTTTATCTGCAAAAGAACTTATCCGTCTGATGCTTTATTAAGCTATTTCCGACTGAGGTAAAGGAGAAAAATATGATAGAAGTTGTATTCAGCGAAAGTGCAGCTGGAGCTCTTTCTGTTGCCGCAGGAAAAAACTATATTGGCGGAGTCAGTTCTGCCATTATCATGAATACTGAGGGAGACAGTGAGATTCCAAATCAGGATGAAATTGAAAAAATGCTTAGGGAATCCGAAGAAAGGGAAAGACTCAACTGGGAGAATGCAATTCCCCTTGATGTTGAACGTAAAGATATTCTCAGTTTTCCGCTTGCTTTGAGTATAGGAAGTATCACAGAAGATGAAATTGGAAAACAACGGGAAGAAACACTTCAAAATCTTGTCAGCTTTTATCCTGATGAAGAAAAGGAAGCTGCAGAGGAGATGCAGGAAACTGCCCGTAAAAACCTCGATAATTTGCTAATCCGTGCTCAGGAAGGAGAAGCCATCCGAGTTTGGTCAAGCGATCTCCCGGATGAGGCCTGCGGATTTTGTTGGCTTATCGATCAGTTGAAGCCCATTGGCTATAATAATTTGGATATAACCTATGTAAAACTTCCGGATTTTCATGTGATGCCGGATAAAACAGTGGTCATCTATTCCGGATGGGGTGAGGTATCGCCTCATCAGTGGGGTAATCTGGCGAAATTAGGTGAAAAAGTACCTGCGAATTATATGCATGCATTATCTTTCCGCTGGGAACAGTTGAAACGAGAAAATGCAACTTTGCGGGCGGTTGTGAACCGTCAACTTGTTAGTGTGCCGGACACATTCTATGATGCATTTATTCTTCGGGAGCTGGAAGCCCAAGAAGATGAGTTTATGGAAGCAGTGCTGATTGGGAAAGTACTTGGAAAGTATTCTCTTGGAATCAGCGACGGTTTGATCGCTTTAAGAATAGAGCAGTTTATCAAAGAAGGAAAGCTTGAAGTGATCACGCATGCTAAACCGCAGGATCCGTCTTATCATCGCATGCTGCGCAAACGCTGTTCGAATTTTGAAAAATAAAAAGGAGACTTTATTTAATGAAAAAAGCTGTCATCCTTTATGCGTCGGTACATCATAAGAACACAGAAAAGGTCGTGAACTATATTGCGTCTGCTATTGATGCGGATGTAATTGATCTATTAAAAAACAGGAACCCATCCATCGAGCAGTACGAATTGATCATACTGGCCTCGGGAATTTATTTTGGTTCATTCCATAAAGTTCTTCTGGAATACATGAAGGCAACATCATTTGAAGGAAAGAATGTTATTGTGTTGTACACCTGTGGGATACCCTATAGGAATTACGCTAAATCTTCAGAAAAAATCCTGCGTGAAAACAATGCCAATTATATTTCTGCATTTCATTGCAGAGGTTACGATACATATGGACCATTTGGAAAGATTGGCGGGATTGCGAAAAACCATCCCAGTCAACAGGATATGAATCGACTGCTTCATAATGTGAGAATTTCTGCAGACAATATTCTATGATACTTGTTTTAATCTAAAAAAAGTGAGAGGAGCTGACTGAAGCATGGAAAATAAAACCTATCTTGCAATAGATCTAAAATCTTTTTATGCTTCAGTTGAGTGCATGGAGCGTGGGTTGGACCCAATGACGACTAACCTTGTAGTTGCGGATCAGAGCCGAACTGAAAAAACAATCTGTCTTGCGGTTTCTCCTTCGTTAAAGACATTTGGTATACCCGGGCGTCCTCGGTTGTTTGAGGTCGTTCAAAAGATTAAGAATGTAAATGCGGAACGCCAACGCAAAGCTCCCGGAAGAAAATTCACTGGATCCTCCTATCACTTTGCTGAACTGCAGTCACATCCGGAACTGGCAGTGGATTATATTGTAGCGCCTCCTCAGATGGCAAAATACATGGAAATCAGCACGCAGATTTATAATGTCTATTTGAAACATATTGCGCCGGAGGATATCCATGTCTATTCCATTGACGAGGTTTTTATGGATGTGACTCATTATCTAAAAACATATGGATTAACCGCCAGAGAACTCGCAATGAGAATTATTTTGGATGTGCTTAAAACAACAGGAATTACCGCTACTGCAGGAATCGGTACCAATCTATATCTGTGTAAGGTTGCGATGGATATTGAAGCAAAGCATATTCCACCGGATGAAAACGGTGTGCGTATTGCAGAGCTGGACGAAATGAGTTACCGCCGAAAATTGTGGTCACATCGTCCTTTAACAAGCTTCTGGCGTGTGGGCCGGGGGTATGCGAGGAAATTAGAAGCCTGTGGCCTTTATACTATGGGAGATATTGCGCGATGTTCTCTCGGAAAACCAGGTGATTACTGTAACGAAGATCTCCTGTATAAGTTATTTGGCATTAACGCAGAGCTATTGATTGACCATGCATGGGGGTGGGAACCATGTACAATGGCGGACATCAAAGCGTACAAGCCGGAGTCGAATAGTATCGGGTCTGGGCAGGTGCTGCAGAATCCATATGAATTCGAGAAGGCAAAGCTGGTAGTGCGTGAAATGACGGAGCTTTTGGTCTTGGATCTGGTAGAAAAGAACCTTGTCACAAACCAGCTGACACTGACTGTTGGCTATGACATAGAAAACCTAAGCGATCCGGAACGAAGGAAACAATATCATGGTCCTGTTACCACAGACCAATATGGCAGATCCATTCCCAAGCATGCACACGGGACGGCAAACTTAGATCGATATCTGTCTTCTACCAAGCTGATTACGGAAGCAATGATGAATCTGTTTGACCGTATTGTTGATCCAAAGCTTCTGGTTCGCAGAATTACCATTACTGCGAATCGAGTGATAGATGAGAAAGCGGCACAGCGAAAGGATGAGTACCAGCAGCTCGATCTGTTTACAGATTATAAAGCGGAGGAAGCCCGGCAAAGAGAAGAACAGACGGAACTGGAACGAGAAAAAAGAATGCAGAAAGCTATGCTTGATATTAAGCATAAGTTTGGGAAGAATGCGATTTTAAAGGGAATGAATTTGCAGGAAGGCGCCACGGCTAAAGATAGAAACAGTCAGATTGGAGGGCATAAGGCGTGAGTAATAAAAAATATGACGATATCATTAACCTCCCCCATCATGTTTCGCTTACGCATCCCCATATGTCCAGACTGGATCGGGCAGCTCAGTTTTCTCCGTTTGCAGCCTTAACGGGCTATGATGCTGCTATTAAGGAAACGGCACGTCTGACCGATAAAAAAGTGGAACTGGGAGAGTATGAGCTGGAAGAACTCAACCGAACACTGCTGGAGTTATCAGACCATATTTCACAGCACCCGCAGGTCATGGTTACGTATTTTGAGCCGGATAAGTGTAAAGAAGGCGGAGCCTATATTACAGTCAGCAAGGAGATAAAAAGGATTGACGAGATAGAGCAAGCCATTTATTTTACAGATGGGTCAAAGATCCCGTTATCTGATATATTTTCCATAGAGGTCAGCAATCGAGAGGAGTGTTAATGATGAAAGAGAAATGCAAAAAGGGTGTTGAAATTGTCGTTGAATCCGTTAACTTTATTATTATTACTTATGCACTCTCAAGTGTCTCAATGTCCCTTCGCTCCAGTTGGGTATATATTTTGTTTTTTGCATCCAATGTGTGGCTGATTACCATGTACTGCAATACGATCAATAAAACAGTAAAAAACAAGCTGATCACAACGGTTTTATGTCTAGCCTGTATTATCATATTCTGTGTAATTGTATATTACTTCGGATACATAGATGGACAGCTTGTCAGATTTAAGAGTTAGTGGAATATTATATATGGAATCGAAAGAAAAATAAGTGATGGACAATAAAGATCAATACAATAAATGAAGGAAGGAGGAAAGTGCAGATAATGAAAAAATATTTAGGTCGAGTGGGCTTTGCAGTTTGCATTCTTGCGGCAATACAACTTTTAAGAATGGGAGGCAAGATGCTGCTTTTTCAATTTGCCGAGCACACCCTTATGGCAGATACAATCTATTCACTGATATTTATGCTGCTGTGCAGTATGGTAATGGTTTTACTTGCCCAAAAGAAACATCCTGAAGTAAATCTTTTTCCTAAAAAGATATCTAAACCGTATGTTGTTTTCAGCGTGTTAGTACTACTGCTTTTTCTGGTAACACCTTTTATTACGCTTAGCACGACGGTTTACGATTGGCTCTTTTTGCTGTACGGGGCTTTAATAACTCCAATTTTTGAGGAACTGATTTTCCGTGCATATTTGTGGAAGTATTTTTCTTTTACAAAAGAGCCTGTAACATATATCACAGTTACTTTTTTGTTTGGAATATGGCATTTAGGGTACATAGATACAATTCTTTGGAGAACCTCATTGTTCCATCCTGATGCTAATATCCCTGAAATCATGTTCTGGAAAGTGATAACAGGCCTTCTTTTTGGTATAGTGCTTGGTGCAATGCGATACAAGTTCAAAAATGCATATGCATCATTCTTGCTTCATTGTGCGCTAAATACTTTTGGCGGATAAAAAGTGTAGGTCATATTCAACGGATACCAGTCCCCAACTGGCAAATCAGCGGATGAAACAGGTCCTGGCTCGGATGGTTAATGCAAAGTTCTAAACTAGGACGAAGCCGACAGATTGCTTAACTAATCTGGAGAATATTGCAATACTGAAAAATCAGAATGCATAGTTTCGGACAACATAAGCCATAGAGAAAAGGATTTTTAAGAATTAAATAGACCACATTTTGTGCAGATATAGAGCAAGGAGCAATCGATTATTAGATTGCTCCTTGTGATTTTTATTTCTTATGCTATTGATCTTTTTATGTCAATCAAATTCATAGTAAATTCAACGAGGTTATTCTAACCTCTAAATTCCAATTTATCACTCGCTATACAAGCTGAAATTTTTGCTTATGATTGTATCTTGTCCTTTATGCGCAGACAGGCTTCTGTGTGCATAATCCAATGTCTTGAAAACGGCATTTGAATAAGTCCACGAACATCTTTATTACACCAATAATCAATCAGCCAAATTGCTTCTTCATTGTCGTTCACTACATTCAACGATTTTAAATATCCTTTTCTTTCTTTCGGTATTTTTCTTTTCGATTCATCATAAGATAACCGTTTAAGCATTTTCTCAGTGCTTTCCCGTACTTCGAAAATATATGAATATAATTCTTCCAGATTGAGCTGTTTTGAAAAGTCCGCAATCTGCTGCTTAATGAGTTCATTTCCTGTTGTAATGATGGGTGAATTGATACGCTCTTGATAATTCCCTGAAAAAAACACTTGTTCATCTTCATTGATCACTGTATGCGCAACGATATCTTCAATGCGAAAAATATGCCAAATAGAATAAGCAATCGTCTTACTATGATAACCATCAGCGTTTATGAAGGGGATTGAGTTAAAATCTTCTCTGCATAATTCCTCTTTGAAAGATACTAAGGTTTGCATTAACTGACTACGTAAACCCAGTAAAGTATCAATGCCCATCTTATAAGTATCTTTCTTTTTTATTTGTGCCTGCATTGTTTTATTAAGTTCAGACCATTCCTTATTCATATTCAATTCCCTCTCAAATTCCAGTTTGCTATTTCATTTTTTCTTATCAAGCAGCCCCCAACAAGCTAATATTAAACCAACAACTGCAATGCCTAAAAAGATATAGATTGCAGGCATAAGACCATATCGAGAAATATTCCAAAAAGCTGAATGTTGTCCGTTAATTGTCCAATCGTTAGCCATTGAGCCAGCTAAAATTATTGCAGTAGAAAGTACTCCCGCAAGGAACATCATTGAGCCTAAAACTATTTTTTTCATAATGTATTATCCTTTCAAGTTTTCCAAAGCAGACGGATTATTTTCAAGGATCGCCCGAACAGTGGGGCAGGTTTTTAACTCAGGACAGTCACCGCAGGTAGAAACACCTCTATTTAACGCACATTTTCGAATCTCGCACAGACTGTCGCAAAATACCGTTTTCGCCCCGTTCATACGGCAGCCCTCACAGTTAATATGCTCAGGCTGAATAGGAGCATTATTTAACTCTGCCCACAGCTTCGCTGTTTTCTCACGCAAGGTTTGATCGTTGTTAATTGTCGCAAGATATGCGTCGCATTTTTCACAATCCAGTCCGCAGTATCCGATCATATCTTTCATAGTTTATATTCCTCCTAATGCTTTTCTTATATCCTCAACAAACTGTGTCTGTTGCTTTCTCAGATATGACTTTACAAAGGGTTTCATAAACCACTTTTTTGCTTCCACGAACTCCGTAAAATCAATCTCTGTTTCATTCCCTTTATCCGCAAAAACGCCGATCCAATGACCTTTCATATTACTGTTTTCCATATCAAATTCCCATCGTTTGTATGGCTCAATAACCGTAACAGTAAATGTGGTAGAGTTGCCGTCTTTGGTATATTCGATAAATTGCGTGTCACTGATGACTTCTGTTTTACTTAGGTCGCTTCTCCAAGCAGCGTAATTTTCAATGTTCAAAACAAACTCCCATACATTGCAAAGCTCGCTCGGAATTAGCGCTTTTATATTTGAAGTAGCCATTTTCACACTCTCCTCAAATCAGTCGTGTTTCTCAATATCATTTTGTACTAACTCAATCCACCTGATTATGTTCTGATTTTAAATGTTTTGGGTGCTAAGCGATATACCAAAATACTTGCAACAATGCTGTAAAGGACACAGAACACGATCGTCATTACACCGAATACCATAATGGGCATGCGGAGCTTCATAATGTAAAAGCACACAAAGTAAGTTGCCCATAATATGATTTTATAAGTGCCGCTTTTGAGTTCTGTTCCTGCGTTATAAGGCTGGAGCAGATAATAAATCGTAAGATAATGAATTGAGAAGAACAAGCTCATACAGAGAATGGAAACAATCAGCACAACATAATTGAGTGGATTGCCTGTTCCTCCCGTAGCAAAGAGTATCAATGCCAGTCCAATACCGATTACCAATGCCGGAACAGCGTTGATCTTCATAATTTCACGCAAACGGATTTGAAATAGCCGTAATATAAATTTAGGCTGTTTGTAAAAGGAATAGGTAAGCAAGCTGTGATCGCAGTTCATAAAAAGTGCCTGTGTAAAACTTGTACCACGGTTGATTGCATACAGAATAAACACAAAATACGGAAGCCAAGTCATCACCATGCCGTTAATTTTCGGCTTTAAATCAGGGCTCAGAAAAGCAACCATCAAAACACCAATAACAAGGAAGGTACAAACATAAGAAATCTTTTTTGTGGAGTTCCAAAGAATCTTTCGGTGCCTTTTTATGAACAGCTCATTCAAATATTCAAAGCCTTTGCGATTACTGGTGATAGATGTATCCGCAGATATTTTTTTCTCATTTGCCTGCTTTATAATTTGTGTTTTCGCTGAGGAATCCATCTGATTGGTTAATCCGGACAACAATTCCTGATTGATTGCACGATAATCACCGAAGCTCAGTACCTTGATCGCCCCTGCCACACCCAACGGAATACAGGCCAAAAATATAATTATTGATATAACTGACGGCAAAACAAATCCAACCGCAGGCAGACCGTATGCTGCTGCTAACAGCAAAGCAATAGCGCCCCATACATATTTTGAAAGTTTACCTTCGTTATAGCCAAAGCCTCTTTTCTCATAATCCCACAGAGTGATACCTGAAAAAAACAGTTTCATACCTGCTATACCAAACGGCAGGAGCAGACAAAACCATAACGGTAATCCTTTGTTCATACCAAACAAAATAGTAAAAGGAAGAAATCCGATAACAACTTTTATTATTTCGTAGGTATAGTTTACCAGAGTATATTCCCTTGCGTCCATTCGCATAAGGATCATTGCGTAATATTTATCTTTTGACGGGTTAAAAAGATGGGTATTCGTAAAACTGCCGATCACTGTGAGGAACAGTAAAATATGCAGAAAGACATTGTTTTCGGGCAGTTCCTTATAGAAAACACCCATCCCGTATATCATTGCAAAAATGTAAAGAAATTTTCCCAAAAACGCAGAAACGATTTCCCATAGAATGGACAGTATATTTGCAAAAACTTTAAGTCCTTTTACCTTATAAAGCGTTGCCGGAAGCAATTTTTTCAAAAGCGGAATCTGTTTGAGAGAAAACAAAATTCCGTTCACCCGGTATGTATTTTTCAGGGAAAAAGAAATTTTAAGTGTTTTATTCATTTCCTTCCTCCCGCAATGCCGCAATAATCTTATCCTTAAATTCCTTGCTGTCCAAATCTGTTTTCTCTACAACCTCCAGCTCACCGTGATGAAGAAGTACAATTTCATCACAAAGGTCAAGTGCTAAGTCCATAATGTGCGTAGAAAAAATGGTAATACGATTTTGCTTCAGCGAGCGAAGCAGCTGCTTCATTTCTTCGGCAACAACTACATCAAGGGATGTTAAAGGCTCGTCGAGCAGTAAAATATTCGGCTGAGCAATGATGTTAATAAGCATTTGCATTTTATTTTTCATACCGTGGGAATAGTCTTTAAGCAGTTTATCCCTGTCCTCCGGCTCAATGCTCATATATTCGAAATACTCATCAATGCTTTTCGGGTTTTTTATGGACTTCTCATTGATATCCATAAAGAACTTTAAAAACTCTCTGCCTGTAAGAAATTCCGGTACGGTAGGGGTAGACAGCACATATCCAATATCATCAGCCGTAACCTCACGGCGAACTCCGTCTGTATCTATGTAAAAGTTTCCGCTGTCTGTCTTGATATCCCGATTCAGGCAATTAAACAGTGTTGTTTTGCCTGCACCGTTTCTGCCGAGCAGTCCGTAAATTTTCCCTTCATCAAAGGTAAAATCAATATCTCTGAGAACTTCCTTTTTCTCAAAGCTTTTTGATAAGTGCTCAATTACAAATTTCATAATATCCTCCATAACAATGTGTGTCATTTAAAAAGTATAAAGTTAGAACAGAACCGATAAAGCACTGGTTTATTAAATTCTATATTTCATATATCATCTTCCTTTACAAGTTCACAAATGTCAGTAATGTCACAGTCCAACGCTTTGCAAATCTTTATAATAATATCTGTGTTTATATTTTCATTATGCCCGAGCTTGGTAACGGTAGATTGACTTATACCTGCCATATGCATTAAGTCTTTTTTAAGCAAATTACGATCCTTCAACAGCTTCCAAAGTTTTTTGTAACTAATCATAATTGTTATCCGCCTCCGGTAAACAAAAGATTATATTTTTTATTGTACAGCAAAATCATTGCTTTCGCAATGATTTTGCTCAGATATAAATGATAAATTATCTTTGAAACTCATCAGCAAGATTTATAACTGCTTTGCCTTGTTTATATGCATATTGAATTGTCTGATACGCGCCGCCAGCTGGTCGTTCAACATAACACAGAACAAGGTTGGCTCTGTCCACCATTTCTCTGTTTCTGATTTGGAAAGCTGATTTCGGATGGGCTGCTGAGGCTGCATATGAAACCTCAATCTCACTATAATAGTTTTCAAAGCTGTTCTGATTATTAACATACTCTGCCGTGAGATACGGTAATACCAAAATCAAAGAACTGTTGTCATCACGATACTGCTTTCTTATTCTCAGTACAGCCGATGAGGCGTATTGGTCAAATTCTCCATTACGACCAACTAAGAAATCGACATATTCCTTTTTACTAAGTAAATCATGAATGTGTTTATCAAGAAGCTCCTCTACAATAAAAGGATAGTCGATCTCTCTGTGTCCAAAGAAGGCTACTGTAAAAATCTCCATATTCAAAACACCTCCCCAAAATAAAATTTGCCTATCGAACTCTTTCAAGTTCGATAGGCGATCTCGTAGATTCACACTATCACATAGCCCTTTACCTATTTGACAGGAGAAGTTTCATATAACAATAAACCTTATCTCTCACAGGATCGCCATTGATAACGATTTTAGCGATATACTAACGATTGTATCATTAGTATATCATAGAACTGGAAAAAAATAAAGTCTATAAAAAAAGAGTCTGCGGAAAGTCGCAGACTCCAAAAATCTATTGATTCGCTTTACTTATAAAAACATCAAGAATAGCAAATGCTTTTTCTCTTTCCTCAGGTGGCAATTCTTCAAGACGCTCTGATAACTGTGAACTCTTGATTTTGTAGCCATTATCAATTACATCAACGAATATATCATCTGCTGAACACTCTAAAGCATTTATTATTGCTACAAGCTTGTCCAATCGGGCAGAACTCTTACCTCTTTCAATATCCGATAAGTAATTTGTAGATAACCCAATCATTTCAGCAAATTGTTGTTGAGTATAGCCTTTGGCTAGTCTGATCTTTTGAATGCGTTTACCGATTATTTCTTCAACTCGCTTTTCATTTTGCATCCGCTCCACCTCCAATCACGATAAAATCGTAATAACTAATGCTCACAGTATTAGTATATTTGGAAGCTTTGACAGTATACACAAGCTAATAGCGAACTGCTAACGATACTATACTGAGTATATCGAAAAAAATAAATTTTTTAGCTTATATTGTAAGTCGGAAATATAATTAAAGAGTAAAGGCATCGCAGAAGCGATGCCTTTTGTCCTTTGTCAAATTATTATATTTAAAATATCCCGCGATTGTACTTTATTTGCGCATATAGAATAAAAGCTAATCCAATGACGATCGCTGGTATCTCAATAAACACCATTATCGTAGTACTCCAAAATGTTGTAAAATAAGATACAATCAAAGAAACACCTATAATAAGCGTTCCAGTTCCAACTAGCTTTCCATATTTCGGAACATCTTCTTCTGAAACTTTTCTCCGGTTGTATGAGTGTATCGTGCTGATATTTCCTTTTATATTCACAATTCCAAGAACCGAAATAACTACACCTATAATCAATAACATCAAGTTACCCATAATATCCTCCTAAAAAAAGAATAATTCTTCAAACTTCTTATCCAATGCCGTACAAATGATTAGTGCTAATTTGGCTGTAGGATTAAACTGCCCTGTTTCAATAGAACTGATTGTATTTCTTGAAACACCGACCATTTCAGCAAGCTGTGCTTGAGATAGGTTTGCTGCCAAACGAGCTTCTTTTAAATTATTTTTCAGTTTTAACTCTTCGTTCATACTGTCACCTCTAAAAGGCGACGGATAAATCCAACTAAAGCTAAAACTGTAAGGCATAAAAACAATATCGCCACTACCAAATCACTCTTATGTTTCATCTTAATAAAACGAACTAGCCATTGTGTTGTAATCATACTGAAGTAAATGATCCACGGGCTGTAAAGCATAGTATGTGCAAGCATAGAAGAAAGTAAGGACACCAGGCAACACGCTAATGCTCCTACTCTGCTTGCGTGGCTTCCTGCTTGGTACATAACCTCAATTTCAGCTAAATCCTTATTTTTATTTTCTTTTCGGCTTGCTTTTAAAATTTCTTCTTTGTTCATGAGCCTGCCTCCTTTGCAAAGTTTCATCTCATTATCATATCACGGTTTCTTTAATGCATTTTTTATCAACTTATCATCCATGTTTTCACTGTCTTACAAGATCGAGGAAGATGCAATCAAATTATAGATATGGTATCCAAACATTACGGATACTAATATTGTATAGGCAATTGCAATTACAAGCTCGTACTTGCGGTGAAGTTTAATATATTTTATCCAGTTAATTGTCATACTGGCACTGAAAACAATTGCCCATAATCCCCAGTTAATGCCTCCACCGACAAATATCTGTGTCACGAAAAGAATTGTCGCCAAAACCATCTGAACTACGACTGCGCTTCTACTTGCTTGTTTTAAGACTTCTTGCTCGTATACATCCTTGTTTTTATTTTCTGCCCTGCTTTTTGCTAAGATTTCATCTTTGTTCATAATAGAACCTCCCCAAAATGAATTGCCAAGTTTTCTTGTCATCATTATAGCACTGCCAAGTAAACTTGTCAACGCACAAATTAAACACTTATAAAAATGAGCCAGAAACCATAAAGATGATGGATCGCTTTGCCAAAGAATAGGGATATGCGTTGGATTTTACAAGCGACCGGAACCATCATAAGATTTACTTAAGCGATGTCCGGCGCTGCAAACCGGAAAATTTAAAAACAGTTATCTGCCAGCCCATCTAATGCATATAAAAGGAAAAGGCACCGCAGAAGCGATGCCTTTCTTTTTATTCTGCAAACAGATTTATGGTATAATCCCCAAGGTTAATGATAAAAGTTGGCTCCTGACTGCCATCGTGATAGGAAGTCATTGCTACAACAGCCATCCCTTCTTCTCCATCGAAAACAACTTCGTAAATGTTTGACTTGGGATCCGTTTGCGTTAATTTATATGTCCCTGTATAGGTTTTGTTGTTTGTCTGATCAGCAAGGGTTAAATTTCCGTTTTCAGCCTTGCAGGTCATATTTATTTGTTTGGCGGATGATAATGTGCTGCTCCCGCGTTCTCCGAAAGCAATTGCCTGTCCATCTGCATCCATGCTCTGCACGGAAGTCATAACCCAGTCATACTCATCAATTTTTGGGACTTGGCTGTTGTTGCATCCAGTCAGGAACAATAGCAGAACTGCGAATAATAAACCGATTTTTCTCATTTAATCACCTTATTTCCTGCGAGTCTTATAAATGCCGATAATAGATAAGGCAGCCACCAATAGCGTTACAATCAGCGCGCCTATTTTAAGGGATCCATTGGATATATAGATATTGGTTGGACCGTCATATCCGCCGATAGATGAGACATTTTCATGAATCGCATCTATGGCTGTCCAATAATGGAGCATACCAGCCAATTCATAGAACAAGACAAAAACAACAATAACTCCAAGAATGATAAAAACGGTCCTCCATATTTTTCTCTGCCTTTCGTTGCGCTTGGCAAATTGCTCATTTAAGATTTCCAATTTCGCCGCGATTTCTTTTAGTTCCGTATTTTGAGCAGAGTGGTCATTTTGCTCCGTAAGTTCACCTAAAAGAATAGCCACAGTTGTATCCAGCTCATCTGCAATTCGGATCAGCATTTGGGAATCGGGAACAGAGAGGCCCGTTTCCCTTAGTTAAAGATATTGTTGGGTATCTCAAGATGTGTCATTCGATTTTGCCGATAAAGCGGTAGAAGATTTCTACCTCCTGTTCCCGGCTTCCGTCCTCACTTTTGACCGCTTCATGGATAAGGATTTTTTCAATCAGCGTATTCAGAAGTTCAGCCGTCAATTCTGTGGGATTGACATACTGTTTCATCAGACCTATCCACTTTTCAGCGTCAACCGCTGTCTGGGCAGCGGCCTCCATCGCTTCGTGAAGCCGTTCAATTTTTGCGTTCAATTCTCGCTGTTCGCCCTGATACTTTTCGGACAGCATATTGAAATTGTATTCTGTAATGCGTCCGGCAGACCAGTCCTCATACATTTTTGCAAACAGGGTGTCTACTTCTGCTTTGCGTTTTTCCGCCTTTTTCAGTTCGGCTGTCTGCCGCTTCCTTGCAGTATTGCGTTCCTTGTCGCTGGCGTTAAGTAGCCGTTTCAGAAGTTTGTCCCCGTCCTGCTGTGCCAGCACAGACCAGTATTGCAGACGGGAAAGGACATAGGCGTAAAGCACATCATAGCGGATATAGTGCATGGAACACTGGTGCAATCCTTGCCCGTACTTGCTACAATGGTAGTGGGCATAGGGATTTTTGTTCTGACTGTTCACACCATAGGCCAGCGACCAACCGCAGTCCGCACATTTTACCAGCCCGGAAAATATCTGCGTTGTGCCGTTCTTCTGCCGTCTGCGCCTGTTGCAAATCTGCTCCTGTACTTGACGGAACACATCTTCGGAAATAATCGCTTCGTGGGTGTTCTCCACACGATACCATTCCTCTTTTGGCTTGCGTACTTTCTTCTTGTTTTTGAATGAAATGTTGGTCTGCTTATTGTGGACGCTGTGTCCGATATAGGTTTCCTCTTTCAGAATACTTTTTACCTGCGCTATCGTCCACGCATAGGCTTTTTCCTCCGGCGCTCCGGCATAGATATTTGCGAAAGTGCCGTATCTCTGGAAATTCAGCCAGCCGGGAGTAGGTACTTTTTCTTCGACCAAAATCCGTGTAATGCTGGCGGCTCCCCGGCCATGAACGGCAAGGTCAAAAATCTTTTCGATAATCCACCTTGTTTCCGGGTCAATCAGAAGATGGCCTTTCTTATCTGGGTCTTTGACATAGCCAAGCGGAGCATAGGCTCCATAGTGTGCGCCATTTGCGAACCGTGTCCGCATGGCCGCCTTTACCTTTTTGCTGGTCTGGCGGGCGTGCATTTCATTCAGAATGTTGAGGAATGGGGCAAGCTCATTCTCTCCGTTGATGGTGTCCACATTGTCATTGACAGCGATATAGCGGACGCCTTTGCTGGGAAAGTAGATTTCCGTGTACTGGCCGGTCAGAATGTAGTTTCTGCCTAAGCGGGATAAATCCTTCGTAACAACGCAGTTGATTTTCCCGTCCTCAATGTCATCAATCATTCTCTGAAAATCCGGCCTGTCAAAGTTCGTTCCAGACCATCCATCGTCGATATATTCATCTATGACATTCAGGCCATGCTCGGCGGCATATTGCCGGAGCATCATGCGTTGTGTCTGAATACTCCCGCTTTCTCCTTGCAGTTCATCGTCCCGGCTCAATCTCATATAAAGCGCCGTGTTGTAAATCGTAGTATTGTAAGGTTGTTTCACCGTTAAAAATCCTCCTTCTAAAGAAACAACCCACGCTTACAATACTTTTGCTCTATGGCAATTATATCATAAGCGTGGGCGTGTTATCAATGATGGGCTATCAGGTTGAAGCGGCTTTTTCTGCGGTATGCCGCACCACATCTACAATCAGATCACCGAGGGGCTTCCCGCCTGCGGCGAAGTGTTCGGAGATTTTTATACGGTTGTTCCCACATACAAAATACTGCGTGCCGTTCTCTGCTTGTATGACCTGCCCTGTCCGGGGTGTAAAAATATCGCTTTCGCTTTTTGCCATCCAGTGTCCTCCATATTCAGTTTTCAAGGTACAATGCCGCACAAAGGCGGCGAAAATTTCTGCTTATATCTATCACCTTTCCTTTACCGTGTGCCGCTGCTGACGTTTCAGTTCCGCCAGTATATCCGGCGGGATACGGTCAACCAGCCGCTGTAAATTGTCCAGTTCGCTTTTCAGCTTTGCCCGTTCCATCGTATCTTTCATCTTTCCTTTTTCGCTGGCCTTTGCCCTTGCTTCCAACTTCTCATTCTCCGCCAGCAGGTCATTGATTGTGACCTTGTACTTTTTCAACTGCCCGGAGAAATTCTCCATCTGCGGGAACCACTTTTTCAGCATGGAGAGGGCTTCCTCTTTTTTCTTTCCGGCGTTCAGCGGGTTAATGCCGTCCAGTGTGGCTTCAATGGCTCTTGCCTGCCGGGAGAGGGAAACCGCCTGTTTGAAAAGCCGGGTGGGGATATGCTTCCGGCCTGTCCTGCTGGCGCTCTCCCCACGCTCCAAGTCAGGATATTTCTCCACCATATAGGCGTGAAAATCGTCCTGCCACTTCGTCAGGTTTGCCCGGTTGCCGATAATCTCCTTAGCGCACAGGCGGTTGTCCTTTGTCAGCGGAACAAAGGTCAAATGCAGGTGGGGCGTTTTCTCGTCCATGTGTACCACCGCCGACACGATATTTTCCCGTCCTACCCGGCCAATGAGGAAGTCCGCCGCCCTCTGGAAAAACGCCTGTATCTCCTTTGGGGATTTCCCCTTGAAAAACTCCGGGCTGGCGGTTATCAGCGTATCGACAAACCGTGTGCTGTCCTTGCGGGTTCGGCACCCGGCCTGCTCAATCCGGCTCTGAATGAAGTGGTAATAGCGTCCCTCCGGCTTGACGATATGGAAGTTGTATTTGCTCCGGCTTGTGTCAATGTCGGGATTGCTGGCATACTGTTCTTTCTGTCTTTCGTGATGGGCTTCCAGCGGCCTTGCCGGGTTGCCCTTGTGCTTCTCAAACCGTAAAATTGCGTGTTGTGCCATTCTGCTCCTTTCCCCATTCCTTTCCTATCCGGGGTTTTCCACAGGGAAAATCCCGCAGAAAATAGCTCGGATAGGATTGGAATGGATAGAATATAAATCAATCTTTTTATCTTTGTATTTCTATATACCGTCCGGTTTTCGTACGTCTCAGGAGTGATTTCCGTACTTCATGGGTACGGTTTTCAGTCCTCCGGCGTACCAGAACCGGATTTCTTGAAGTCGGTGTTTGGAACCGCTTCATAGGATTTTGGGAAAATGCGGTTGGGTTTTCCACAGCCCTGCTTCTGGATCTCCACCAGTCCGGCGTATTGCAGTTCCCGCAGGGTATTCACCGCTTTCTGCCGCCCACAATGGAGCAGTGTAACCACTTCACAGATAGGGTAATACAGGAAAATCCGTCCGCAGTCATCCGCCCACCCATTCTTGCGGGATAACTCTGTCCGGCGCAGGATAAAGGCGTACAGAACCTTTGCCTCGTTGGACAGGGGCTTGAATGTGGGGGCTTCAAAGAGGAAATTCGGGAGCCGGGTGAAGCTGAACGCCTTTTCCGGCTGATGGATATAGATGGTATTTGTCATAGTGCGTTTTGTGGACGGTTAGAAGCCCGTTTTCCGGGGCGGGCGATACTTTATACCACCTGCCCCGGTTTGGGGCTTGCGGAGCCTGATAAATCAAGGCTTTTTTCGCTCCTAACTGTCCACAGCAGACCTCCTTTTCCGTTCACTTTCTGTTTTCTGCCGCCTGTGAACTCTGGCGGCA
>OMAY01000104.1_pt1 | contig 56323 bp, 50 predicted proteins | sample 1673611 | NCBI WGS metagenome assembly OMAY01 (sample SAMEA103958117, study PRJEB25191) | human gut metagenome | biome: human-associated habitat [ENVO:00009003]; feature: intestine environment [ENVO:2100002]; material: feces | place: Germany | collected 2013/2015
ATGCAGCGACACCAACGACTGACAACCCGCATTGGGGCTACGCCCAAAGCAAGGACGCTTTGGTTGCTTGCCAAAAGTTTTGCACGATGCAAAACCAACATAGCAAGCAACGCTAAACACCCATTTTCAAAAATATATAGGTTTTTCGACAGACTGTAATTTCGTTTTTATGTTGCTTGCACTATTGTAATAATCATAATTTTATGGTAAAATTATGTACAGAAAAGCTTCACGGCAGTTAACGAAATCAAGGCACTGCATTACTGTAAATATCAGGCAAATATCAGAAAGGAATCAATATGAGAAAGAATCGGTTTTTATTTTCAATAACAGCAACAGCATTAATCACAGCGGTATTCCTGTCCTCCTGCACCGCAGACAGAGCAAATTCCGACACCTCTTTACAAAACAGCTCAGCGTCATCAGCCTCAGGCAGCTTGAACAGTTCCCTGCGCACCGTGACCTCTGTGCCGTCAGGCGAAATATCGGATAAAGATGAATTCCTGAAAGGTATATGGGTCGATGAAAACGGCTTTGTGGCGAGCTTTTCAGAAAACGGCAGGACGGCGGTATTTGACGAGCAGACAGACGAGCAGACCCGAAAATCCGTTAAAATTACGGCACAGGACAAAGATACGATAAGCATTTCCTGCGAGGATAAGAATTATACCGCATACCACGCCGACAGCGAGAAAGGCGCAGAGCTTTGCGAAAATCTCCTGACCGCCGCTTCGGGAGATTGGTCAATGTGCGAATACGGCTATGCGCAAACGGTAGAAATCAGAAAATTCACCTTTCTGACATCGCTCGGAAACGATTTCTCCGGCGATAAGATTACCGTCGGACTTGAGGGTGTAAAGCTACGCAACTCGTTATTCGAATCGGACGGCAGTGATACATACGCAAGGCTTGACGGCGATAAACTGATATTTATTTTTTCTTACGGCGATATGGTTTCTTCCTGCACGTTGGTAAAAAAAGACAGCGATGAGTATAATGAACTGATTGATGCAGGTTCTGCTATTAACGGCGTATGGGTAGATCCCGATGACCTGAACACAACGCTCACATTCTTTGCAGGAAAGTCGCTCACCGTGACAGGCAACGCTTTTAAAGAGGTGCTTGGCGAAAAATTCGACAGCCTTTCGGGAAAGGCCTATGACATATCCGCAAAATACAAGAACGATATTATAAATGTTTATTCAGGCGATGATACCTTGTTCAGTATCGTTATGTACGGAAGCGATATACTTGCCGTTTTCGCAGACAGCAGCGACCGCTATCCGCAGATTCTCTTCTACCGTGAAAACAGCGATGAGATAAAAAGAGCAAAGGAAATGCAGAAGCTGAAAAAAGAAAAAGCCGATTTGCTGAGCGCCTATCCGGATAACGATAACTGGCTGAACAATGCCGAATGCGGCGACATATTATCCCTTGCGGATAAGGATTATATCGACAAGTGCGTCCAAAACGGATATTTTACCGCAGGAACGCCGCAGGAACTTGCGAGCTTTGTTTACTATGTGAACACTCAGCCTGTAGAGCAGGGTCAGATTTCGCTTGTGCTTACAGCCGATATTGACCTTTCCGACTATAAATGGGCGCCTATGGGCTGGAGCGGAGGCGGCAATTCAGACCATCCGTTTTCATTTTGTGTATACGGCGAAAATCACAAGATAACGTATATGACGATATATTCGGACTACAGCAACGCAGGCTTTATCGGCTGGGGAACGGTATGCGGTGTGTTCGATCTTGATATTGAAAATGCCATTGTAACAGGCGATGACAATGTCGGCGTTCTCACGGGTCAGGCTATTATGGGCAATTACCAAAACTGCCACGTCAGCGGAACGGTAAACGGAAGCAGTGCAGGCTCACTTCTCGGCTATGAGGCAAACTGCGATAAAGAAAACTGCACCGCAGATGTTGAGGTAAACGGCAAGAAATTCGATTTCCTTTCGTGGAACGAACAGCAGAAAAGCGAGATAAAAATAGACGATCCCGTTACAATAACGATAGATGAAAGCTACACCGTCACACGTCCCGAAGTCACAGGTTATTCGAACCTCGGCTGGATGGTATATGAGGACGGAAAGGAGATGCTCCACAGAAACGCAGAGAACGAGCTCAGCTATTGCTATTTCGGAAATGAGTCGGGACACAGCTATGAAATTTATCTCTCGGCATACGTCAAGGGTCAGTATGTACCGATAAGCAATATTATCAAGTATACAGTGAAATAACCGAAACTGCAGTACCGCAATTATTATGTTGCGGTACTTGATTTTTCCACAAAAAAGTAGTACAATTATTGTGTGAAACTTTATCTCCGCTTAAATGCGGATATTTACATAAAGAAAGGACTACCGTATGACTATAAAGACATACTTCCTCAGCGAAGATAAAACGGTCTATCTAAAGGCATATATGCTTGATAACGTTGAAGGACTTCCCTTCTGCGAAAAACGTCCGGGCATACTTATTCTTCCCGGCGGCGGATACGAATACTGCTCTGCAAGAGAGGGAGAGCCTGTTGCAATGCACTATCTTGCCGAGGGCTATAACGCTTTCGTGCTTATATACAGCTGTAACGCAAGACACCCTGCCCCGCTTCTCAATGCGTCCTATGCTATTCTTAAGCTCCGTCAGAGATGTGAGGAGTTCGGCATAGACCCGAACAAGCTTGCAGTATGGGGAGCAAGCGCAGGCGGTCACCTTGCCGCTTGTACAGCTACAATGTGGCAGGATCCGTCGATATACAAAGCGCTCGGCTGCAAGCCCGAGGACATCCGTCCCGATGCGGCAATACTCAGCTACCCTGTTATCAGCGGAACGACAAATCCGCACAAGGGCTCGTTTGACGTACTGCTCGGCAAGGACGCTACCAGAGATGAGCTGTCAAAGCTGTCTATCGAAAACCGTGTAACACCCAAGACACCGCCAATATTCTTATGGTGCACCGCAAACGATGACTGCGTTCCTGCACAGAACAGTCTTGTTATGGCTAAAGCGTGCGTATCTAATAAAGTACCCGTTGAACTGCATATGTTCGACTGCGGACCGCACGGACTTTCGACCTGCGATAAGGTAACAGGCTGGAACGAGGCATTCTATCTTGATAACTGCAAGCAGTGGATAAAGATGTCCGTTGACTTCCTTGCAAAGTATCTCGGAGTCTGAGTAAAGCAAACTATAAACCAAGCCGTGAACGGCAGAATATAAACAAAAGAAAGAGGCATAAAAATGAGCAAAGTACCTTTCACCACTAAGGAAAAGCTGGAGGAGATAATCAAGCAGATCCCCACACCTTTCCACATTTACGATGAAAAAGGAATAAGAGAAACAGCAAGAAAGCTGTATGACGCATTCTCGTGGAACAAGGGTTTCAGAGAGTATTTTGCCGTTAAGGCAACACCTAACCCCTACCTTATGGAGATACTTAAGGAGGAGGGCTGCGGCTTTGACTGCTCAAGCTATACAGAGCTTATGCTGTCCGATAAGGTCGGCGCTAAACAGCACGACATTATGTTCAGTTCAAACGCTACTCCCGACGAGGATTTCAAGCTTGCTTACAAGCTCGGCGCTATAATTAACCTTGATGATTTCACTCACATAGATGTACTCGACAAGCTGACAGGTATCCCCGAAACCATCTGCTGTCGTTACAATCCCGGCGGTGAATTCAAGACAAGTGAAAAGGGCAACGTAATGGACACCCCCAAGGACGCAAAGTACGGTATGACCCACGAGCAGATAATCGAAGCATACAAGATACTTAAGGAAAAGGGTGCAAAGCGTTTCGGTATGCACGCATTCCTTGCAAGCAACACGCTGACAAACGAGTATTACCCCGTACTCGCAGGTATTCTGTTCAGAACGGCTGTTGAGATAAAGGAAAAGACAGGCGTACAGTTAAGCTTCATCAACCTTTCCGGCGGCGTGGGCGTTCCTTATAAGCCTGACCAGCCCGCAAACGATATAAAGGTTATCGGCGAGGGCGTTCGCAAGGCTTACGAAGAGATACTCGTTCCGGCAGGTATGGGCGATGTTGCTATCTTCACTGAGCTTGGCAGATATATGCTTGCACCCAACGGCGCACTTGTTGCAAAGGCTATCCGTGAAAAGCATATCTACAAGGAATATATCGGTCTTGATGCTTGTGCCGCTAACCTTATGCGTCCTGCCATCTACGGCGCATATCATCATATTACGGTTATGGGCAAGGAAAATCAGCCCTGCGACCACAAGTACGATATAACAGGCGGTCTTTGCGAGAACTGCGACAAGTTCGCCGTTGACCGTATGCTTCCTAAGATTGATATAGGCGATATAATCTATATCCACGATACAGGCGCACATGGTTTCTCGATGGGCTACAATTACAACGGCAAGCTCCGCAGTGCAGAGGTTCTTCTGAAAGAGGATGGCTCGTTCAAACTCATCCGCCGAGCAGAAACTCCGGAGGATTATTTTGCTACTTTCGATTTTTCGGATAAGTACAGCTTCTCCAAGTAATTGTTTTATATAATATCACGATGTGAGTCTTATTGTAAAATTCTCATATTTATATTATCGCATATTTATTAACTTAATATCGGGGCAGACAAGGTGACAGTCTGCCCTTTTTCTTCATCATAAAACTACATTTGGCGGTTTAAGTGATGATTTACCGCAATTATACAAATATGTAAGCAGAAACATACAGGAACAGGAGGAAATTTATGAACGTAACATTCAAACAAACCGGCATTTACTCCCCGTCACAGATAAAGAACAATCAGCAAAAACCGCTCAACAAAGCCGATTCCGACAAATCAGAGAATAAAGAAAAAATTTCAGCGAACTTGGATAAGCACGCCGAAGAAAAAACAAGACTTGAGCAACTGAGGGAGCAAAAAAAGCAGGAGTACGACAGCGTAATTCAGCAGCTTGAGAAACAGCGTGAGGCGGAAAAACAAGCCGAAAAAAGCGGCAAGAAATTTACAGATTACGGTAAATTATTGAAGATAGCAATGCGTATAATGAACGGCGATAAGGTGCCTATGACGGACAGGAAAAAGCTTGCCGAGGAGATGCCCGACTTATATAAGCAGGCTATTCTTATGCGCCGCCTTGACAATGACAAGCCCAGAAAATACAAGAGCGAATATGAGGACGACAAGGACAAGACCACGGTCGAAAAAATGCTCGACGGAATGGACGGCTCCGATGATCCCTCGGACATTATGACCGATTTGCTCGGCTCAACCGACAAATAATTCAAAAGACAAGGACTATAAAATGAAAGACAGAAGAGAAATCAACATAGAAGTATTTGAAGACACAATGAAGCACTATAAGAGCAATCCCACACTTAAAGCGGCTGTAAGCAACTCGGTTGCGAACCAGAAGTTTACGGCGGCTGACGAAACGGTGGAGCTGCCGCAGTGCGCCGGATACACGCCGACCGTTACGGTAAGCGGAAAGCGCTCTCTTGAGGCGGCTGTTGAGTATACGAAGCAAGGTATGAAGACCTGCGTACTGAACTTTGCCTCGGCGAGCAATCCCGGCGGCGGTGTTACTCTCGGTGCATCGGCGCAGGAAGAATCAATCTGCCGTTGCTCGACGCTGTACCCCTGCCTTAACACAGGCGATATGTGGAGCTGTTTCTACACTCCGCACAGACAAGCTGAAAATCCGCTCTACAACAACGATTGCATCTACACCCCCGATGTATATGTGATAAAGAGCGACACAAGCATACCTAAGCTGCTGCCCGAAAGCGAATGGCAGAAGGTGAACATAATCACCTGTGCCGCACCGAATCTGCGGCACAAGCCGAGCAACTGTATGAATCCCGGAGCCGGCGACAAACAGGCTGATATAAACGATAAAGAGCTTGCACAGCTTCTGACATCGAGGATACGCAGGATATTCGAGATTGCGGCGGCAAACGGCAACGAGGCGCTGATACTCGGTGCTTTCGGTTGCGGTGCGTTCAAAAATCCGCCGATAGTTGTGGCAAAGGTTTTCGCAGAGCAGCTTCAGGCGTTCAGAGGCTGTTTCAAGGCTATCGAATTTGCTGTATTCCATACCGAGCGTGAGGCAGGCAACTATAACGCTTTCAAGGCGGCAATAAGATAACGGCAATATCCCGAAAGGGTTTTAATTCAGGAGGTATATCTATGAAAACTTTACTTGATGTGTGCAAATTTCTGAAAGCCGCAGGTACATATTACCTTGCGACCGTAGACGGTGACAAGCCGAGAGTAAGACCTTTCGGTACGGCTCACATCTACAACGGAAAGCTGTATATCCAGACAGGAAAGAAAAAGGCGGTATCGCATCAGATAGCCGCAAATCCCAATGTTGAGATATGTGCTATGGCAGACGGTGACTGGCTGAGAATCGAGGGGGAGCTTGTCGAGGATGATGACCGTGCGGCAAGAGTTTCTATGCTTGATGCTTACCCTGAGCTTAAGGCTCTGTATGATGCGGATGACGGCAACACGCAGGTGTTTTACTTTAAAAATGCCACCGCTACCCTGTCATCGTTCACAAAGCCGCAGGAAACATTGAGCTTCTGATAAACAAAACGTAAAACAAGCCCCGTTCTTAGTCGGAACGGGGCTTGTTGCTTCATATTACTGGAGAAAATCAGAAACGCTTTATTGCGTAATAGTACATCCCCATACCGATAGATCCGGTAATTACCTCTGTCAGCGGGAATGCAAGCCAAGCGTAATCAAGTCCGATAAAAGAGAATATCCAGAATAACGGCACAAGACAGATAAGCTGACGTAATACGGAAAGGAACGTACTGGTCTTTGAATAACCGATAGATTGAAAGAAAACCGGCGTCATAAACGAAAATACAGCAGGAATAAAGCTGGCTCCTATCAGGCGAAATCCAACCGCACCTATGCTTTTTACCGTTTCACTCTGAGTAAACAGCCCAATAAGCTGAGTGGGGATAAGCTCAAAGGACAGCACACCGAGTATCATAAACACGCCGGATATTATCAGTGAGCTGCGAAAGATTCTTCTGCACCTTAAGTAATCTCCCGATGTATAATTGTAGCTGAGTACAGGTACGATGCACGTCTGCAACCCCAGAAGCGGTATGAAGAAGAACGATTGTAATTTATAGTAAAGTCCGAGTACGGTCACCGCCTCATCGCAGAATCCCGCAAGGATAATGTTCAGAATTGCTATGTAGACAGTGTAAAGAGCCTGCATACATATTGACGGATAGCCCAGCTTGTATATGCTTTTGGCGATACACGGGATACGCTTTATTTCAGGCGGCTTTCGCGCGCCTTTTACACCGACGATAACTGCGGCGGCTATCTGACCTATAACGGTAGCTATTGCCGCACCCTTTATCCCAAGTCCTGCAGTAAAAATCAGCAACGGGTCAAGAACGATATTTGTTACCGCTCCGATAATCTGAGCAATCATCGGCAGCTTCATATTGCCTTCCGACTGAAGTACCTTTGTCCAGTTTCCTTCAAGGAAAAGTCCTATGCTTCCTATGCTTACTATCATACCGTACTCGTTTGCGTACTGCATTGCAACAGGCGACTGAGCCGATATTGCAACGTACGGTCCCATAAACGCTATTGATATTACGGAAATCAGCGCCCACATTATCACAGCAAGAACAGTTCCGACACCTGCCGTATGGTTGGCGCCTTTTTCATCTTTCAGCGCATACTGCTTTGCCATAAGCGTATTGGTTCCTACCCCAGTGCCGACCGCAAGAGCTATTATAATAAGCTGAACGGGATAGATTGCCGACAGAGCGGTAAGTCCGTCATCGGAATACTGTCCGACAAAAAGGCTGTCGATTATATTGTACATTGCCTGTATCAGCTGAGCCAGCATTATAGGCGGAGCGATACGGAGCATTATCTTCCACACGCTTTCTGTTCCGAAAAATTCCGGAGAAACGGATCTTGCTTTTTCTGCCAAAAAATAACCTTCTTTTCTTAATCACTCGACGTATGATTATAACACTTTATCGGGAAGATTGCAAGACAAAAATACAGAATTACAAAAAAGTCCACCGTATGCCTAAGCATACGGTGGTAACCCCGATCAACAAGGAGATTATACTCTTTCTAAAACTGTGAAGCCTGCGTTAAAACGGATAGTTCCGTCCTCAGCTTCCTTTATTTCAGCGAATGAAGAAACAGGCTCATCCATAACGGTACCGTTTATCTTTGTATCATAGAAAATCTTACCGTCTTCTTCCTTCCACACGGTAGTGTCAATCACACCGTAGTTATCCTTTATCTTAGCTCCCTGCTCCTTTGCCTTTTCCATCATTTCTTCCGGAATAGGCATCATTGTTTCAACCGTGCCGTCTTCGCAAAATTCGTAAATAAAAGATGCCTGCTGCATATAATCGTTAAGCAGATCCTCGTCAGTGATATACTTCGGGAAGTCTTCAACCGCTACGAAAATCATTTTACTCGGTTCGGGATAAACCGGCAATTCTTTAACTTTCCATTTTCCGATAAGATTCATACTATTCATCCTTTCATACTCTGAATTTTCCTGATTTATGCGGACATAAGCCGTTACAGCTTATGCCCAGGGGTCTGCGGATTTGGGTGTGCGTATACCTGTAAGCAGGTACTGCTCCCATAAGAACCATTTGCCGTCGCCCTTCATACGCAGTTTTATGGGTCTGGGGCTGTCAGCGCCGCCGCAGGGAATGAACAGCTTCATGTAACCCTGTTCCTCACCCGAAACGTGCGTACTTTGTACCGTTATTCTGAACGGCTCTGAAGGCGTGTAATCATTGTCCGGTGTTGCTCCCTCAAAATATGAGAACGGAATATAGGTCTTTCCGTCACGGAAACGGTCGTTAAGGAACGATATTTCCGTACCGTTGAGCGGACGGGGACCTCTCAGCCAGTTGAGCATTTCAGTACCGATATTTTTGTCTGCTGCATAGGCGCACAGTGCGCACACAGTAAGTGCAGCCGTCTTGAACGGCGAATCAAGGCTTGCCTCAGGCAGTGCCTGCATCTGCGCAAGGCTTTCGGGAAGCGCTGTGAATGTAAATGTTTCGCTCTTGTTGCCTATAGACATTGCGGCGTTATTTACCGCACCTCCTACAGCGCTTGCCGCTGTGTTTTTAAGTTTGTCAAAAAGTCCCATTGTGTTCCTCCTGTATCATCTGTATTTAAGCTGATTAGCTTTTTACCGGGTAATTAATTTATATTTCCTATCGTAATATCATTTATCAATGCGGCGATATGGGGCTATTACTGCTCCGCTCAGGAATCCTCTTCCTCGCCGTACTTTTCTGCCAGTGCGTAAAACAAATCCTTTACGTTTTCGCTTACCTTACAATTTGCATTAAGATTAGTGCCGTCGGCAAACTTCAGGCTGCTCGAATACATCGTTTCATCGCATACAAAAACCACACGGCTTAACGGTCTTGGTCGGTATTTCTTGATTTTATCCGCAAGATTGCTTTCCTCTGCCGCTTTGATTACATTTTCGGCTTCTTCCTGCGTTATCTCACGGTTATCCGATTTGACTCTTTCTTCTTTGTCGCTTACCGAGCAATTACAGCTGAACAGCCATTTATCGCCGCTCTTATTAAGATCGAAGTTATAGCTAAAGGTGTAACACATATGACCGCAGGACGCATAGATTTCAATTACATCATTATAATTGTATTTTTTCGTTTTTCCGAAAAAGCCCATGTGTTCCCTCCCCTTTTTCAGCTCATTTCTGCGTACAGATCTTGCCTTTAGTGTATTTCTCAGCCAGCTTTATAAAAGCACTCTTTATCTCATCGTCAATCTCAAAAGACGCACTCTTTACTGAACCGTCCGAATAATATAACAAGCAACTTCTTACGGGTTTGTCGTGCGGCTGCTTACCTGCAGAACAACTGTTATTCCGGGTTTTGTATTCCTCTATTCTTTTAATAAGCCCCGTTGTATCTGCAAGACGCAACACAGCTAAAGCGTCTTCATCTTCTATTGCTGTATATCCCATATCTATCCGCTTTGTTTCGAAGCCGTCAGCACAATTACAGAATGCGTCCGTGACATATTTACCGTTCTTTGCGTGATACAGCGAAAAAGAATAGCAATTGCGGCTTGACATAGCGCTGTGTACAGCGGATAAGCCGGATACTTTTACGGTACCGTCTGATTTATTTTCTTCACGAACCATTCCGTTGCAGTAATCCTCAAAGCTCAATGAGTGATACATAATAATTCTCCGTCATAATCAGATAAACTAAGGTGTAATGTAAAATCGGCAAAAGAGTTTGATGATAAAATGTCCTCAGACAGGCGGGTAACCGCCTACCGTGCTTTTGCACGGGATAATCCGCTTATGCGGTTTATCTGTCTGAGGTTATTATACCATACCATTCCATTTAAGCCATTACCCAAATGGGTAAAATAAAAGTAAATGCAAGAAATTTTTGTCAAAACCCGTTAACAATCAGTTTTTTTGATGTAACAACTGCGGCGAGCTTTGTTTTTGATGAATAACCGGTTTTGGAAAGCATACTGCTGACGTGTGCCTTTACGCAATCGGGAGTAACGCAAAGCTCCTGTGCCATCTCCTTATACGTCATACCTTCGACCAGCAGTCGCAGAACTCTGATTTCCGCATCGGAAAACTCATAGCTGGTAGCGTTTCCTACAGGTATTTCGGGCATTTTATCGGGATATACGCTTTCTCCGTCTATCGTCCTCTTTATAACGCTGAGTAACTCCTCTGCGCTTACATCCTTGAACCAGATGCTCTCTGCACCTGCTTTTCTCGCCTTATCAAGATAGCTGTAATCAAGCATTGAGGTTATGATGATAATTTTTATCGAGGGGAAGCGTTTTTTTATTTTTTCCGCAGCGACAAATCCGCTCTCATCATTTTCCGTACATACATCCATTAATATCAGGTCGATATTACCACGCATACAGTATTGCTCGGCAAGCGCCGCACAAGAAAGCGAGCCTGCCGGAGAAAGATCATCTGCCTGTGCTACAAGATTTTCAAGGCTTTCCCTTATCATTTTCTGGTCTTCTACAATCAGTACCTGTGTCATAGTGTTACCTCCTTGTTGAGCGGAAATGAAATTACAAGCTCGAAATACGGATATGAATTAATGCTCATAGTTCCGCCGCTTTTTTCTACTCTGTCGTGCAGTGACGAAAGGCCGCCGCCTTCAGTGACGGTGCTGACCGGTGCTTTTCCGTCATTGGACAGGGCTACCCATTGTCTGCCGCCGCTTTTACTGCATTTAACGTTCAATTTTGTCGCCCCTGCGTGACGTACAGCATTCGTTGCGCACTCTCTGACAGCCGTTATGAATATTTTGTAATAAAACGGGTCGGGAATATCTCCTTCAACGTTTATTTCAATTCCGAGAACAGACGATGTTTCCTTTAGCTGACCGGATATATCATAGCTGTTTGCTCCGTAGCTTTTTTCGTTGTCCCTCATAAGAAGTCTTACAGCATTCTTCCACGCTGTAAGGTCAAGCTCGCTTGTCGGTCTGTTATTTGACAGCAGATTACGGGTCGCAATTACGCTCCTGCCTATATCGTCGTGTACACGAATCTTCATACTGAGTATTTCTTCTTCACGGATAACCGTTCTTATATTCTCTGTCAGCTTTCGCATTCGTCTGCCCGCACGCTCGAGCTTTCTGCTGCTTTCTTCAAGCTGAAGCTGACGTCTGTACAACTCGTCAACATCTGTTGCTGTTACCTGCGTATAGTAACCGATGCCGTTCAGCGAAATCACATCAAGCCTGAAGCGCCACGCTTTTCCCTTTACAAGTACGACCGAGCCGCTGTTATGCTCCGAAAATATATCCTGCAGTTCGCTGAGGCACTGTACATCAAAGCCTTTCAATTCATATATCAGCCTGTCCATTTGCCTGTTGCACAGGACCGCTATTCCGTTGCTGTCGAAAAAACATATACCCGATGGGAGATTATCAAATGCGTCTTTTACCGTCCTGCGTAACAGATAACGTCTGCCTAAGCCTTGCATCTTCCTGCCTCCCTTCTGTATACGATCTGCCATTCGCCGTCATCATCACATACCGCCGTTACAAAATCACCGTTCATTACAGCAAAATCCGTACTGCTTTCAGCAGTGACCGTCATTGTGAATATACCGTCATTTAACGTCACGGATATATTCACAGCCGATAAATTATCCAGTGACAGCTCAATCATTTTTTCGAATGTATCGAACATTTCCATTACCGCCACAGCCGGCACGGACTTATTTAATCTGATATTTAGTCCGCAGGTCACGCCGTACAACTCAAGATTATCCGTAAGCTCAAGGAATGCAAGATACAGCTCTTTTTCGCTTATCATACTGCTTCTTTCCGATATGAATATGAGATTGTTCCTGCGCTTTAGATAAGCGCCGATTACCACCATCTTACCCAATAGCTTTCTGCGCTCATCTTCATCCTCCGACATCTCGAAGCGGTCTGTAAGGCTGTTCAATACAGCTATCTGACCTGACGTTTCACGGCTGATCCTGTCATATATCCTGTCACGCTCAAGTATGTGAGCCTCTCTGTTTCTTAGATCGTATTCCTCGCAAATCAGATCATAATCATCCTTGAGATCATCCTTAGCCTCTGCCAGCTTGTCGTTTACCTCAATAAGCTCAGAAAGATCGTCAAGCCACAAGACATAGCCTCCTTTTATCTTTGCGGAGGAAAGACGTTTTCCGTTGCTGAGCATTACGGGAGAGGACTTTGCCATCTGCATTATTTCACGGTCTATCTTTTCGGCACAATCGGACGAGAGGAGTATATTGTAATCATTGTCGGTAATCAAAGCAGGAACTGTACACGGCCGCAAAAGCTGTATATAATAAGTGTTTGAGCGGATAAGTCCGCATTGTATGCAGAATTCAAAAGAAAGCGCAGTAAGAAGGCTTACGGTAATAGTCATATCGCCTGCCAGTCTGTGAATGAACGTACCGCCAGTGATTTCTCCTGACACATAGAGCAACGTGTAGATAACCATTGCAACAACAGGCAGTAGCGGCATAATAAACGTTTTTCTTGCCTTTGGTATACGGCACTTTGATATTAAAGCCACAAATGCGCCGATTGTGCATAAAAGCATATATCCTGCCACTATGTAATATCCGCCTGCATAGCTGTAATCTCTGTCGTTCCACATTTCCCTTTCTCCCGGAAATCTGAATACAAGGCAATGCAGATCGTTTGTAAGCACGAATATTACCATCAGAACAGAAGCGACATACAGTAAGGATGTAACTGCGGGCAGGCGGTAGTTTTCGGGCTTTCCGAGCGACAGAGCGACCAACAGCGCAAACATAGGGATAAATATCATCGGGATATAATACATATACCACAGCGTTCTGACAGCGAGCGGACTCTGGGCTATGATGAACTTCACCGAACGGATAGCTACCCAGAACACAATAAGCCATGCTATAGATGTCATAAAGCGTTTTGCCTGTATCTGCACTATCCTGTTTCTTAGGGTGATTCCCCATATCAGAAACATAAAAATATATATCAGACTTCTGATAATGCCGAATATTTGCATAGTACCGATCCTGTCAAGCTGTCTGCAAAGCATTGCGGCGGCTATGGCGGTTATTATCAATATTATATGTAAAACGGACGACCTTGCTATTCTTTTTTTCATCTGCTCACCTCTTTTATTCCAGTATAACATGGCTGAAAGCGTTTTGCAATAAGTGTAAAAAATAAAGCTGTGGGTCAATGCCCACAGCTCAGACGGTTCGTTATATATTATCTATTTTATCGCATTGCTCAAGCGCACGTTTTAACGCCTGATCCATATTGTAATATCTGAAATCGGCAAGTCTTCCGCAACAGATAAGATTACCTATCTTTGATGCCAGAGCCTCGTACTTTTCATATTGTTCCATGCTCTCCTTTGTGAGAACGGGATAATACGGCTCAAGCTTTTCGCCCGACTTATACGGGAGAGGATATTCTACCGCATAGGTACTGCCCTTTACATTCTGGACGGGAATTTTCTTGTACTCTGTGATTCTGGTAAAGCCCTTTTCCTGAGGATATGCGACAACAGGAGCGTCCTGAAAGCTGTCCTTGTCGGTATACTTATACTCAAAACGCAGTGAACGGTAAGGAAGTCTGCCGTATTTTTCGCTGAAAAGCTCATCCAGCGCACCTGTATATACAAGAATGTTATTATACGGCTCACCGTCAACATACAGCTTATTATCCTTTACGGTAATCCGCTCAAGCGCCTCGACACCGGTTCTGACCGTGATATTCTCGTGGTTCAGAAGATTCCTGAAGAACTCCGTGAATGAATGCACCGGCATTACCTGATAAGCGTCATCGAAATATCCCTCGTCATACGAAAAACGCAGAGGTACTCTTTTAAGCACGGACGGGTCAATCTCAGAGGGAGATACGCCCCACTGCTTAGCGGTATATGGTGCATAATCGTTATCGAAAAGATACTGAGCGTATGCTCTTATATCATCGTCCTCGTTTTCGAGAACTTCAACCACGGTAGCGGTCGGTCTGCCGTCGTAAACCTTAGTCAGCTTTGCCTTAAGCGTTTCTGCCTTTTGCTTATCAAAGAACTTATCAATCGTGGTAAAGTTGAAGGGAGTGGGGGTATATGTATCGTTCCATACCGCACCGCAGGTCAGCTTGTAATCCGACCACTGCTCATAGCGGCACATATAATCAAAAAGATATTTCTCTTTCGTGTGGAATGTGTGCGGACCGTAATCCTGTACGAGTATTCCGTGATCGTCAACGTGGTCGTACATATTGCCGCCGATGTGGTTCCTGCGTTCCCATATCTCGACCTTCTTGCCTTTTTCCGCTAAATGACGGGCAATTACCGCTCCGGAAAGTCCACAACCGACTATAAGGGTGTCAAAATCAAAACTGCTCATCAAAAGCCACCGTACTTGCTCATGAATTCTTTAAAGGTCTGCAGATTCTTGTCCTTGTCGGCAAGTATAACCTTATCAATTCCGCCTACTCTGTCAAGCTTCCAGTCTACTGCAATGTCGGGATCGTTCCACATAATGCCGTCATCATATTCGCCGTAGAATTTTTCTCCGCACTTGTAGGATACTATGCTGTCCTCAAGTACAAGATAACCGTGAGCGCAACCTGCGGGAACGAGTATTTCGTTGTGCTTTTCACCGATAAGCTCAAATGCAAGCCACTTCTTGAACGTGGGGCTGTCCTTGCGTAAATCAACTACTACATCGTAAACGTGTCCGTGTATGCAACGTACCAGCTTGGGCTGCTGTTTCTCACGCTGAAAATGAAGTGCACGGATAACGCCCTTGTAGCTTGTCGTATAGAAAACCTCGGCAAGATCGTGCTTTATGCCGTTTGCCTCGAACACTTCCTTCGAGTAATCCTTTGTGAAACAGCCTCTTATATCATCGGCATTGAAGGGAGTTACTTCTATAAGTCCCTTAATCTCTGTTTCCTTGAATTCAAACTTCTGTATCATTTCTGCTCCTTAATCCAATCCATTGTTTTTTTGACGCCTTCACCGAAAGGTATTGTCGCTCTGAAGCCTGTATCCTTTTCTGTAATTGAACAGTCAAAATCCGACAGCGGCATATTTACGCCTGTGAACGGAACATCTCCGAACACGAACTCCTTGTCGGGAGCCAGTGCGGCCTTCATCTCAAGAACAAATTCTCTGAGCGGCTTTGCATCCGAGCTGCCTATAAGATAGTGGCAGAAAGGCTTTCCGTTCTCTCCGATGAGATAGAACGCTCTTGCAACATCGTCTATATATACAAAGTCATAATTCTGTGTGCCGCTTGTGAACTGTAAAGGCTCATCGTTTATAATCTTTCTGATGGTCGTATTTACAAAACGGGGTGAAAGCTCACCTGCACCGTATGCGTTGGTTATCTTTGCCCAGCAAAGATCTATACCTATCTGTGCGGCAACGCTCATGCACATTGTATGAGCAACAAGTTTACCGCTTCCGTATATGTAGCCGGCACCGGGCTTATTACCCTGTCTGAATGCGGCTGATATTGTTTCATGCTCCATTATAGAGCCGGCACATACAAACTTCTTGCAGTCCATATCCTTTGCCACACGCAAACAATCTACCGTCCACTGAGCGTTATTGAGCTGTAAAGCGGTGTCTGCTCTCGCAGGGCCTGCCGAGCCTACCCACGCAAAGTGATAGAATACATCAATATCACGGTCAGGGATAATATCGGCGAGCTTTGACGATTCGGAAAGCTCGTGAGCCACAAATCTTACATTTTCGGGTATGTTGTTATTGCAACCGTCACGGTCAAGTGCGATTACCTCAACATTATTCTTTACCAATTCACGCACAAGCGCACTTCCGACAAAGCCGTTTGCACCTGTAACAAGAGCTTTTTTCATTACTTTACCTCCAGATATTCGTTTATCTGCTTTTCCATAACGGCGCTAATGTTGCCGCCTGAAAGATATACCTTGCTCCACTCGGTCACCTTTTCGATAGCGTCGGAAATATGCCAGCGGGGACTCCATCCGAGTACACGCTTTATTCTTGAGCAATCAAGCTTGAGGAAATTTGCCTCGTGGGGAGCGTTCTTATCCGCAACGTTTTTCCACGAAGCGCCGTCGCCCCAGTGTGAACAGAACAGATCGACAAGCTCGCCTGTAGCGGCGCAGTCGCAATCATCCGGACCGATATTATAATTACCGGCAAGGCTCTTGTCCTCATACTGCTTCATCGCAAGTACAAGATATGTAACGACCGGCTCGAGAACGTGCTGATAGGGACGTGTCGAATAAGGATTTCTTACTGTTATCTCCTGCTTAGCCTCCATTGCTCTTACGCAATCGGGGATGATTCTGTCCTTTGCAAAGTCGCCGCCTCCGATAACGTTACCTGCACGGCAGGTCGAAACCGCAATGTCACGGTTATAGAAGAACGACTTTATATAAGAGCTTGTTACAAGCTCCGAGCAGCTTTTTGAGTTGGAATAAGGATCATAGCCGTCAAGTGCGTCATTTTCACGGTATCCCCACTCCCATTCGTTGTTCTTGTAAACCTTATCGGTGGTTACGTTTACGAATGATTTTACGCTGTCGCACAGCCTTACAGCCTCGCATATATTGACAGTACCCATAACATTTGTTTCGTATGTGTAGACAGGCTCTGCGTAGCTTTCTCTTACTATGGGCTGTGCCGCCATATGAATTACTATTTCGGGGCGGTACTTCTGCATTGTTTCGTTCAGCTTTGCAAGATCCCTTATATCGCCGATAACCGAAACTATTTCCTTCTCAACTCCGGAAAGCTCAAAAAGAGAGGGCGTTGTGGGGGGATTGAGAGAATAACCGATAACTTTTGCTCCTGCCATAGAAAGCAGTTTGCACATCCAGCTTCCCTTGAAGCCTGTGTGACCTGTTATCAGTACAGTTTTACCCTTGTAAAATGACATATCCATATTGATTTTTCCTTTACGAATTAATAATATTTTCGCCGCTTTCATCTCTGACCTCGGCTAACAGTATTGTTTCAAGTGCAATAGCCGGATTAGCGGGTTTAACTATTCTGAAAGTGTATTTACCGCACATTTTCTCTATCATAGGCTTAATTTCAAAGAAATCGTTTGCCGAATGATAGATGCTGATAAGAAGTATCGGGTGCTGTGTGCGAATAGTTTCGACAGCGCCCCTGAGCAGCAGCTGCTCGCCTTCTTCAATGTCCACCTTTATAAGACCGACCTCGATATTGTTTTCCCGTACATAATCATCAAGAGTAACAACGGGAACTTCGATATGATCCGGATAATTATAACCGGGACGTTCAACAAGGGAATTGCAGGAATTGCGCTCACCCAGGCTGAATGTTGCCGTGCCGCTTTTCTCGCCCAGTGCTTTGCTTACAGGCACTATATTGTCAAGATGATTCAGCCTTATCGTTTCACGGATAATATCCATATTTGAAGGAGAAGCCTCAAATACATGAATGTTCTTATCCGTATATGACGAGAACAGAAGCGCCGTGTCACCGACATATCCGCCTGCGTCGATTATATGCTTATTTCTCACACTGTCCAGTGTGGTCAGCTTATCTATTCCGTATCTTGTGAAGAATACGCTGCTGTCAAACTGGTTAACGGGGAGATAATAACCGTTGTAATAATAAAGATTATCGTTCAGCTTTACTATCTTTGAGCTGAATTCATCATTCATACGAACGAATTCTTCCTGCTCACGCTGTGTATAGACATCCTGCAAGGACTTGTTGCCGTCCGCTATCATTCCCATACGATGAATTATATCGGAAACGGTATTTCTGCTCTCGTTGTCAAGTCCGCTTATAAGTGCGCTGAATCGTTGTGCGCTGTCCTCTCTGTTCATAGCGTCACTGAACAATTTTGCCAGAGCTTCACGTTCACCGGGATGAAAATACAATTTTCTGAGATATGACTGCCTTTTGAACAGATTCATCTCACGGCGGATTGTATTTGCCGTATTCTCTGCATCAAGCAAAGACTGTGCGTATTCGCCCGTCTTTGAGGTTTTGTCAAAGCCTGCGGCTACGCTGTCCGAAAGTGATTTAATATCAGCCGAAATGCTTTCATTATCTGCCGATAAGCTGTTAAGCGTATCCGCATATTCGCCCGTCTTTGAGGTCTTGTCGAAGCCCGCAGTTACGCTGTCCGAAAGTGACTTAATATCAGCCGAAATGCTTTCGTTATCTGCCGATAAGCCGTTAAGTGTATCCGCATATTCGCCCGTCTTTGAGGTCTTGTCAAAGCCTGCGATTACGCTGTCGGAAAGCGACTTAATATCAGCCGAAATGCTTTCGTTATCTGCCGATAAGTTGTCAAACACATCTGCATATTCGCCCGTCTTTGAGGTCTTGTCGAATCCTGCGGTAACGCTGTCGGAAAGCGACTTAATATCACCGGAAAGCGAGTTGTTGAACGCTTTTATTTCTCCTGCGTGCTTATTGTTTTCAGATATGCCGTTTTCAATAAGTTCGACAATGTGCTTATCGCTATCGGAAGAACGCTTGTCGCTGTCGGTTATACAACCGAGTATTTCCTCTGTGTGATGTGAAATACAGCCGATAAGTTCACCGGATATTCCGGCAGATTTCTCTGATATTTCGTTACTCAGTTTTTCGCCGATACACTCATTTTGATTTTTCAGATTTTCAATATCAAATTTTATTTCTTTGAGTTTTGATGCGGTAGACTCACCGAATTTAACCTGATTATCTTCCAATGTACGCAACGATTGACGGCACAGTTTTATCTGCTCCGCATTATCACGGCATATATCCGTGCAAGTATTCAGGCTGTTTTCAAGAAAACCGAGCATTTCACAAAGCTGTGCAAAATGCTCGCTTTCTGTCTGCCTTATCTCATTGTTGAGCTTTATTGTCTTGTTGCGTGACATCGGAAATAATCTTCCGAAAAATCCCGCAAGTTTATCGGATAATTTACCCATTATTTCCAAATCTTCCAGGGAGCATTGTTGTTGTTCCACATTTTCTCGAGCTGTTCTTTTTCTCTTACAGTATCCATGCACTGCCAGAAGCCTGTATGCTTATATGCCATAAGCTCACCGAGCTTTGCTACTGTTTCAAGGGGCTTCTTTTCAAGAACGGTTTCGTCGCCGTCTATGTAATCGATGAATTCGGGCTGACATACCATATAGCCGATATTGATAAGGCTTCCGTCGCCGGATGTCTTTTCACGGAATTCATTTATTCTTCCGCTTTCATCAATGTCAAGAACACCGAATCTCTGTCCGGGGTTGTAAGCCGACATTGTTACCAGCTTTCCGTGACTTTTATGGAACTCGACAAGCTCGGCTATATTGACATCGGAAACGCCGTCGCCGTATGTCAGCATAAACGGCTCGTTGCCGATATACTCCTTTATACGCTTTACACGTCCACCGGTCATTGTGTTAAGACCTGTGTCCACTACGGTAACCTTCCAGTGTTCCGAGCTGTTGCGGTGAACAATCATCTCGTTTTTGCCGCTTGTGAAGTCAAATGTAATATCGGATGTATGCAGGAAGTAGTCTGCAAAATACTCCTTTATAACGTGCTGTTTGTAACCTGCACATATAACGAATTCATTGAAGCCGTAAGCTGAATAGAGCTTCATTATGTGCCATATTATAGGCATACCGCCGAGTTCTACCATGGGCTTGGGCTTGAACTGGCTTTCTTCGCTTATTCTTGTGCCGAAACCTCCGGCGAGTATTACAACTTTCATTTTTCCTCCTGTGTGCTGTTAAGACGTGTTACTTTACTGCTATCTATTTCAGGATGATCTGCTATGAAGTCATCCGTATAAACGTCTGAATAAAGTCCTCTGAGACCCATAGGATTAACGGATATAATCTCTGTATCCGGATAGAAGCGTTCAACAAACGCCTTGACCTTCCGGTAGCCGTCTAACCAGTGTGGAACACTTGTCTTTGCTACAAGATCGGACAATCTCTGCTTGCTGCCGTCAAAATATCCTGCATTGGTGCAGTCGCAGCCAACAAGATAAATTCTTTTCGCATTGGTAAAGAGCGCAAAGTGGATAGCCTGGAATGCAATTGAATAGAATGCCATAAGGGGATAGAATTCTATATTGATATGTATATCCTCGCTGGGAGCCGCCTGGAAGAATCTTCTACCGTTATTCTCTCTGATGATCTTCTCTGATACCTGGAATTTATCTCTGTATTCACCGGTAGAATACTGACCGAAGAACTTGACAAAATCGTATTCCTTCAGCTTTTCAAACCACGGAGCACGGCTTTCGTAATCGGTGGTAAAATAGTAATCAATATCAACATCAGGATTTAAGAATGAAGCGTTCATACCTATATGTACGGCACCGGGAATGGGCTTGTAGTATCTCATCGAAGGTCCTGATGCCATTACAACAACATCTCTGCCGGTATTGATATTTCTGAACTCGCCGAATGACTTCTTATGAGTTTCGTGTATCTCATTTGCAAGGCAGGCAATATTGAGATTAATATTTGAAGTGAGCGTTTTTGCATCCCATATATCCTTGCGAAGACTGGTAGCGATGATAGGAGGCTTAGCGGCTGCTGCCTGTACGCTCTTAGGAGCAGTGCTCTGACAAACCTTTACGGTTCTCGCAAGCAGCACGCTGTGTTCTGTAGACTTTTTCTGAAGATCGTTAACAGAAGCAACCAGTGCGCCGAGTCTTTCCTCGTTTCGTAAAGCAACACGATATGCAGGGAAGGTGTTTCTCATTATCTTCTTTAAAACGCTTTCGTCTTTTTTGGGCTTTTTGGGAGTAGCCGCTGTTTTTGCAGGAGTAACCTTGCACTTTGCGGCATTGGTTTCTCTGAAGAATACAAGCTGATTTTCCTTTACCTTGTACTTTCTCTGCTTTAATACCCAGTATATGAAGATACCGTAAAGAACCTCAGACATATAGCCGGGCGTTCTCATTTTGGTACCCTGATATTTTGACAAATCAAATCTTTTCATGAATTCGAACAGTACGCCGAATTCAAATGTACAGAAGCGGTTGAACAGCTCTTTTGACATTACAAAGCAGTTGTACGCATAGTACTTCTTTGAAGCCATATATTCCTCGGCAGCCTTAGAATATTCGGGGTAAAGCTCATCAACCAGCTTAAGTGTAAGCTCAGGTGCGCTTTTATCGAATAAATGCTCCTGAATCATGAATATATCCTTGATGCAATGTGCACGTTTTCCGCCAAAAAGGAAATCCATCTCATCAACATCCATGCTTCCGCCTGTGATAAGATCGTATTTCTTTATCTGCTTTGCCATACCGTCATAGTCTTTAAGGCCGTACTTCTCTACGCTCTCGTCATTGAGCATATTTTCGATTATGTAGCCTCTTGAGCATTGGTCAAACTTCTTATTGCTGAATGAAAGATAACGTCTGTAGTGGCAAAGGCCGTAGTAATTTACATCGGCATTCTTCCACGCCCAATACTGAATGCTCAGCTCCGAGAAATACTTTGCAAGGTCGGAGATATTGTCGCCGGTGTCATCGCCGTTCATCTTAAGGAAGCATCTTGCCGAGCCTGCATTACACTTATAGTTTTCAAATATACGGTTACCTATCACGGCACTGTCAAGATCCATTCTGTGCGAAACGAAAATCTTGATGTCATCATTGGGTTTCTTGTATGACAGAGTACGCTGTGCAAGGGTATTTGCATCGGGATCTGCTTCGGTATTCTTGAAGTATACAATCTGACGCTCAAGGAACTTGCAGTCGGTGTGATGCTGAAGATACCACATATAAACGCCGTATACAATCTCGCCCATATAGCCTGTGGCTCTGAGCTTGTTACCCTCATAGCCGGTGGTGTCAAACTGTTTATCAAACTCAAAGAGTATGTCAAAAAGCACCTTGTTGTATTCGTTGAATATCTTCTTTGACATTACAAAGCAGTTATAGCCTCTGTAATACTTTGAGGCAAAATACTCATTCATAGATTCAACAAGCTCGGGGTGCCTGTCTTCTATTATCTTTATCAATGTATCAATAGCTATAGGATCGACAAGATTTCTTGATGCGTACCATAACTCCTTTACACTGTTTCTGGGACGTACTCTGGTGATTTTTGTCGTATCGAAAGCCTTGCCGACAATAACGTCATAGGATGAGATCTCCTTCTCCATCTTTGACTTATTGAAAAGCTGATATAACTCTGCGGTGCGTACCGAAAGGTTGTTTTCCATTCGTACATCGTAGTCATTGCCCGGCATAAAGGAATCCATAAACGAAAGATACCTTCTGTAGTGACAAAGTCCGTAATAATCCGCATCATAATTTTTCCACGCCCAATACTGAACAGTGTATTCGCAAAAAGAAATTCTTTTCTCGGATATGTTATCGCCTGTGTTATCGCCCATTATGGCGTTGCCTTTATCATTCTCGTCAAGTGCCGCACCGCATCTTACGGGTACATATAAAGGATTGTCAATCACCATACTTTTAAGATCGATTCTGTGTGAAACGAAAATTGCGATTTTTTTGCTGTTGTTTTCACCGCTACTCATTGATAATAAAATCCCTTTCTTTTATCTCTTTACTCTTCCCGACGAATTTCCACCGGCAAGATCAAGCACATCATTAATTCCGAACAGACAGAAATCGCCTTCAAGCGTCTGATCAAGACAGCCTGCCGCAGCAGCTGTTTCTATAGCGTTCCCCGGCGATATATTGTTATGCAGAGCATAAATAAGTCCTGACGCAAATGCATCGCCGCCGCCTATTCTGTCTGTAATTCTTATATCATATTGTGCAGATGTATAAACCTGCTTTTTTTCGTCATCATAAATGATTCCCGACCAGCCGTTGTCGCTTGCGGAATAACTCTTTCTCTGCGAATATGCAACTATTTTACAGCCGAATGTTTCCGCAACGGTCTGAAGGCTCTTTTTATAGCCGTCTGTATCAAGCTGTCCCTTTGTGACATCCGTAGTGCCTGCTTTTATTCCGAACACTATCTCAGCGTCCTCTTCATTTCCTATGCAGACATCAACATATTGCATTATCTCGGTCATTACGGGACGTGCCTTTTCTGCACTCCACAGCTTGCTTCTGTAGTTTATATCGCAACTTACGGTAAGACCCGCTTTTTTGGCGGCTTTTACGGCGTCGACAGAAATTTTTGCAAGGCTGTCGGAAAGTGCCGGAGTGATTCCCGTAATATGAAACCAATCCGCACCGTCAAATATCTTTTCCCAATCAAACGACGAAGGGTCAGCCAATGCTATCGCACTGTTCTTTCTGTCGTATATCACCTTTGAGGGACGCTGGCTTGCGCCTTTCTCGGCAAAGAATATCCCGAGCCTGTCGCCAGTATAAACTATATTATCCGTCTTTACGCCATATCTCATAAGCTCTCTGCAAGCCGCTCTGCCTATATCATTATCGGGAAGTGCGGTCACAAATTCAGCCTCGTCTCCGAAATTACTGAGAGCAACGGCTACATTAGCTTCAGCACCGCAAAACGATGTATTAAGTTCCGGCTTCTGAAACAATTTGTAATATCCGTCGGGCGATAGTCTGAGCATTATTTCTCCAAAAGAAACTACCTTCATTATGAACGGTTTTCCTCTCTTTCAAGAAGTGATTTTGTTATAAATGAAACGGGTATCCGCTGTGAAAGCTGAGCGATTGCGGCTGATATACCGCTGTTCTGCTCTTTGGCTACCTGCTCGTCTTCATACGTTTCCATATCTCTATATGCAAAGTTGCGGTCCTTGAATGAATATCCGTCAACTCCGGCAAGATAAACGGAACTTGCTCCGGATTTTATAAGCAGTGCTATAAGCATAAGTGTAACGTTGTCACGGACAGCTTCTATAGAACACAGCAAAGGCTCGTATCCTACTGTGTAGCCCGCTTGTGCATTTATATTAGATGTTATTATCAGCTTGTCGGTTTCTATTCCGCTTAGCTTTTCATAACGTCTTATATTGCTTACAAACACATAATCGCATTTGATCCATTCGGGGCAGTGGTTTACGGAAATCACGATTGCATCGGTGGCTTTGACCTTATCAAAGACCTTCTGTCTTTCAGATTCTACCGATGTTGTCCTGCCCGGTGCGATAATAACAACATTACGTCCTTCAAAAAGTCTGCTGAGATCAGCCTCGGGCGTTTTTTCGCCGCCTGCAGACATATGAGCGGTATACAGCTTATCTATATATTCTCGGTCATAATTGTCACGCTTTTCAGGCTCTATTTTTGAGAAAATAGCGTTCATACCTTCAAAAGTCAGCGTGTTTTTATTATTCAGGAATCTTGCATAATTCTGGTGGCATCTGTATTTTGCGGACAGATAGCCCGATAAGGAATAACCCCACGCCGTAGTCATATAAATAGGAGCTATGGTGTTGTCGATAGAACAGAGAATAGGCTCTGTGCTGTAATCGGCACCTGCGGTTTCATTCAGATATTCTACAAAAAGCTCGGTGTTGAGGTTTCCGGCACCTCTGCCCATACCCATAATACTGCTGTCTATTATCAGATTATGATCGGTATGCAAAGCGGTTAAATACTGAGCGTTTGAATACGAAAGCTGAAGGTTGTTATGGGAATGGAATCCGACAGCTATCTCCTTATCGAGATTATTCTCTATAAGATAAAAGAAACGTGCAACATCCTTCTGTTTCATAGAGCCGTGCGAATCAACGATATAAAAACCGTCGGGACGGAATTTGTTCGCCATGCCTATAAGACCGAGGTACTCGGCATCGGAATAGCTGAGAGCTACCATAGGCTGGAAATACACCTTATAGCCCTTTTCCTTGATTTTTCTGCAAAGCTCAACCGCCTGCAACGCCTGCGACTTATGGAAGCAAACCCTTATGCAGTCGGGTCCTGTACCGTCATACTGCGGCAACAGCTCTGCATCATAATCGCCACAGTTTATCATTACAGCGATCAGAGTATTTTTTCTGTCGGCAGGACGGATTCTTTTTATAGCATCAACCGAGGAATACTGCGACTCATCCGCAGAAAAATCTCCCTTTGACGATAAATATCCAACCTCTATTATATCAATACCGGCCTGTATAAGACGCTGTACTGTGTCTTTTATGTTTTCATAACCGAACTTCCAGTTATTTATGTATCCGCCGTCACGCAGAGTACAATCAAGTATCCGTATTCTTTTCATACCCACCTGTAATAATTAATTCTTTTCCTGTTCGAGCTTTGCTGCTATCAGTCTGTTGACCTTTTCAAGATCGTTCTGTGTATCAACGGCTACTGTTTCGGAATCGACCTCAATATACTGAACTCTGTAGCCTGCTTCGATAAATCTGAGTATTTCAATATCCTCTATGGATTCTATTTTTCCTCTGGGAGAAGAGCAATAGAACTGAAGTGCCTCAGGCTTGAAGCCGTATACGCACACCTGCTTGTAATAGCTGTAGTCTATGCTTCCCTTAGGATAAGGAGCGGTGCTTCTGGTAAGATAAACGCCTATATTGTCGGCATTCGTTATGACTTTAGGCACTGTGAAGTTTACAACATCAACAGGATCCTTTATCTTAGTCATAAGATTTGTGATCTGCAAATCGGGATTTTCGAAGAAAGGATATACTGCCTTGTTTATTGTTTCCGGCTCTATCATAGGCTCATCGCCCTGTATATTGACATATAAATCCGCAGGAATTTTTCTTGCGACCTCACCTATTCGGTCTGTTCCTGTCTTGTGAGTATCGGAAGTCATTATTACATTAATGTCGTTTTCCTTGCAGGCATTGTAAATGCGTTCATCATCGGTGGCAACATACACCTCTGTCAGAGTTTCGGCTTTTATGGCTCTGTTGTATACCCACCATATCATCGGCTTTCCGCATATATCCGCAAGGGGCTTGCCGGGGAAACGGCTCGACTTATATCTTGCGGGAATTATTCCTAATACTTTCATTGCTATTCATCCTTTCATTTCCTGATGATGTTGAAAAATGTCAAAACTCGGGCATTTTTCATACTAATATCAAAATAATTATAACACAAAAAGCATTTTTGTCAATGCGAACAGATTCAGTTGGTTAATTTTTTACAAAAAAACCAGCTAAAAACACGCACCTCTTTAACTAAATCATTAGCTAAATTATTAAAGCGCTATTTTAGTCTTAACAGCTTTTTAACCTTTTCACGTCGGGGCGAGTACATCGGGAATATCTTGTCGGCAACGCTCCGTACTGCTTTATCGGCAACAGCATGAATCCTGTACTTATAATACTCTTTTGCGGAATTTATCTTTTCCGTATTTACAAAAAACACAAGCTGAGTTTCCTTAGCCGACCTATTTTCAACCGTCAGCATATAATGTATAAAAATTCCGTTAAGCATTTCCCCGATGTACCCGGGAGCACGTTCATAGGTGTTGCAATCGGTTATTTCCATTATCCTGTTCATTATAGGAAACTGGAACTCGCACATACGGACAAACAGTTCTTTTTTCATTATGTAGCAATTGAATGCTCTGTGATATTCACCGGAAAAATATTCGCAGGCGGAATTATAATATTCGGGCGAAAGCTCTTTGATAAGGGAGAACATCTTATCTATTATTCCCTGCTCAAAATAAACTCCGTTATAGCTTTCCCACATTTCTCGAAGCGTTTCGACTTCCGCCCTGTTATAACTCATCTCGGACGCTTTTGCAAGCCCGGGAATTATCATATCATATTTTTGAACAACGCTGTTGATTTTTTTGGTATCATCAAGATGATATTTCTTTTTTTCGTGTGCTGTAAGCCTCAGCTCACGCACCATATTGAAGGCTGTGTTTTTATAGTGCTTATCTGAAAAGGAAAGATAACGACGGTAATGGCAGAGTCCGTAATAATCGGCATCAACGTTCTTCCACGCCCAATACTGAACCGTAAACTCACAAAACGACATACGGAGCTTTGAAATATTATCGCCCGTGTCATCGCCCTGAATCTCACTGTTGCCTTCTTCATCATAAACCGCACCGCATCTGACCGGAAAATAAACGGGAGTGTCTACTGTTTCACTGTCAATATCTATCCTGTGCGATACAAAAATACGGATATTACTCATCTTTTCCCCTGCCTTAAATGTTTTATCACCAATCCAAACTATTATTTAATTATAGTACAGTGCAATTTTTTTGTCAACAAAAAAGACAATTTGTAGTAAGGCAAAGAAAGAAAAACGCGTCAACCTTCGCAGATTGACACGTTTTTGCTACAGTGCTTTTTTTATTTTTCCCAGAGCGCCTTTTTCAAGCCGTGATACCTGTGCCTGACTAATCCCTATTTCCTGTGCGACTTCCACCTGAGTTTTTCCTCTGAAAAAACGCAGCTTGAGAATATTCTTCTCTCTGTCGTCAAGTCCGATTATCGCCTCTTTCAATGCTATTTCATCGAGCCAGTTTCTGTCATCGTTATTATCGCCTATCTGATCCATCTTCAGTTTATAGAAAAAGTATGTTTTTTCAAAAAGTGCGCTTTTGTTGCCTAGAAATAACCTTCTTTATATAAAACTCATTTGCTGTATGCCTATATCGCTTTATTATGCGAATTTCAATAGTTATAATCAGCATTTTTTGGCAACATAAAAAAGTGTGCCAACCACAACAAGTCAACACACTGAATTATAGCATTTTATTCAATATAATTTCACTGCACAGGCTCTTTTCTTGAACATATATAAACAATAACAGCGCTTATAACATCTATACAAAAAACAAACTGACATACAGAATTCAAAGCCGCAAAGCTTCCGGAACACTTACGTTCCTTATAAAGCCTGAGATTTGCCGTTAATCCGACAAGTCCTGTAAGGAATATCGTTATACAATCGAACAGCACGAAAAAAACAGAAAAAGCATAAGTGAAAATTGTAAGGAAAAATAATACACCAAGCACAAATATAGCAAGATATGCCGGTATCTGAACAAGCTTTATAAGCATATTGAAAAAGGCTGTCTGTCTTGCTCCCCACCCCTTTGCAAGGCAAAACGGCATATACACAAGCGTGCATATAAATGAAATGACAATTGTCACAAATATCACAAATAACAGCCAAAGCCCATTACCGCCGAAAAAACGCTCTACAATATATTGATTTATAAATATGGAGTAAAGAGCAAACAGTAAAATATATGGCTGAATCATCACCGGTATGAGTAAAAGAAAGCGTTTCATATTTCTACTATTATCCTTAATTTAATATTTGCAGTAAGTATACCACAATACACTGTATAAGTCAAGCAGAAATATGTGATTGCAAAGTTATAACGCCTTTTTTATCTTACCGAGAGCGCCTTTTTCAAGCCGTGATACCTGTGCCTGACTTATCCCTATTTCCTGTGCGACTTCTACCTGAGTTTTGCCTCTGAAAAAACGCAGCTTGAGAATATTCTTCTCTCTGTCGTCAAGTCCGATTATCGCCTCTTTCAATGCTATTTCATCGAGCCAGTTTCTGTCATCGTTATTATCGCCTATCTGATCCATCATATATATGGTATCACCAGATTCAGAAAATACCGGTTCGTACAGCGAAATAGGGTCGCTGACTGCCTCAAGCGCTATTACCACATCCTCACGTTTTGCGTCAATTTCTTTGGCTATCTGCTCAATCGTAGGCTCTTTAGAATTGTCATTGGTCAGTTTTTCTCTTGCCTGCATAGCTTTATAAGCGAGATCACGCATTGAACGGCTGACACGGATTGAGCCCGAGTCCCTCAGGTAGCGTCGCAATTCGCCCATTATCATAGGCACGGCATAAGTGCTGAATCTCACATTAAAATCCGTAGAAAAATTGTCGATAGCTTTCATCAGGCCGATACATCCGACCTGAAAAAGATCGTCGGGGTTTTCTCCTCTGCCCGAAAAACGCTGTATCACGCTGAGAACAAGACGCAGATTGCCGTTTATCAGCTTCTCTCTGGCTGTCGGGTCGCCGCTGCGCATTTGCCTTAGCAATTCGGTTTTTTCCGACTCCTTGAGGACCTTCAGCTTCGCTGTGTTGACACCGCTTATTTCAACCTTGTTGTAATACAAAAAAACACCGCCCATACTTTCATTTTCCAATAAAAGTATGGACGGAATAACGTTTTTTATTCTGTCAATTTACTGTCAATGACAAATCATGCCGTAACATAAATATCGTCCTCGACATCGGGCGCTATGCTGTGCTTTACTCTGTCTTCAACCTCAGCCTTTTTCGCATTATTGAATCTGTCAAGCGTACCTACAAGGTAACCTGTGATACGGCGTATACGGTCAAACGGTATCTCTCCGAAATGATAGGTGAGATTTGCAAAATCTCCGTCAATGTCTATGTCAAGCTCGGTGACCAGTTTTCCGGGGTTAGCTTCTATCGCATACTGAACGTAAGCGTCAATCTCTTTCTGATCGAGTGTGCCGTTTTTTACATTTACTTTTACCATAACAATCTTCCTTTCAATTTACTGTATATAAAAGCAGTAAGTACATTTCGTTGTTTTCTCAATTGTACCACAACATATTGTGCTTGTCAAGAGGCTTGGACACAATTTTTCAAAAAATTAAAGCCAACGCATGAAGGAATAAGAAAACATTTGAAAAAAGTTCTTGACAATTCTTCAGGGATATGATAAAATATTAAAGTCGTGGAAAGATGGCTGAGCTGGTCTAAGGCGCACGATTGGAAATCGTGTAACGGCTAATACCCGTTCGAGGGTTCGAATCCCTCTCTTTCCGCCACACGACGCTGAGTTTTTCAGCGTCGTTTTTATATACGGGTATGGTGGAATTGGCAGACACGCCAGATTTAGGTTCTGGTGCGAAAGCGTGCAGGTTCAAGTCCTGTTACCCGTACCAGCTACAAACCGCACAACAATGCGGTTTGTTTGATTTTTACGACATATTGACCGTTGATAAAACAGTTACGGTATATCGAAGTTAAAAATTCGAAAATTTTCCTTGACAAAGTCGATATGGTATGATATAATTAATAACCGTCAGGAGTTTGCTAATATGGCTCAGTCGGCAGAGCACATCCTTGGTAAGGATGAGGTCCCCGGTTCGAATCCGGGTATTAGCTCCAGATAGAACACCCTCGTCGCATTTATTTGTGACGAGGGTGTTTTTATGTTCTAAAAATCGGCTCTTTGTCATCTTAGCCAATATTAGGGGTACTAAAAACAGAAAAATTGCGTCAGCGTGTTCGGAATAATAATCCGCTGATAATTTTTGAAACAGCAAAACAATCGGTGAAAATTACAGTAATTTTTGTCCCGGAATTGTGCAAAATGATGCGACATAAGTTAATATCGTGCAGTTTTGAATTGCGAATAACTTACACCTTGCTACAGAGTTATACTGCGGCAAGGTGTTTTTGTATAGGTGCGACATTGTGGCGCAGTTTTCTTTTGCTGGGATTGCTGACTGCTCTGCTCTGCTCGGTGAAGATTATGAGAGGTATATTTGATGAGTAAATGCACTGCTCTTTCTTTGATGTTTTAAGAACTGCGACACGGTGTCGCAGTTATACGGTTTATGGGACAGATGTGGTGGTAGAATTCTATATAGACAATAAAGGTGAATTTAAATGTTATCAAGATTGCCTAAAAAGAAATCGAAGTCAGGTGAGATTGTTGGTATGTTATAAGCGTATCCTACTTAACATTTGACAGAATTTAGATTTATTATTTTATTTCCATTATATCTGATTGAAAGTACAGCGGGAATGTGCTATAATAAATTAAAATAGTGAGTTATATTTTTACTGTTGAGTAATCAAAACCAACCTTCATCAGTAAAAACAATTTGATTATTGTATAAGGTGAATGCACTGTCGGGAAATTAGGATGGGTATGAAAAATGGATCTAATAAATAATACAACAAAAACACTAAAGGATGACTTATCAGTGGAAATAAAGCAAGGCAGCAAAATCTCCATTGCGGCGGCTTGCTTTTCTATCTATGCCTTTCAGGAATTGAAAACGCAACTCTCCCAGATTGATGAGCTCCGTTTCATCTTCACTTCTCCGACATTTGTTACTGAAAAAGCAAAAAAAGAGCGACGTGAATTTTATATCCCACGTCTGACACGTGAAAGGAATCTTTACGGAACAGAGTTTGAAGTCAAACTCAGAAACGAACTGACACAAAAAGCTATAGCTAAAGAATGTGCTGAATGGATAAAGAAAAAAGTCACCTTCAAATCTAATGTAAGCAATGAAAACATGATGGGCTTCATCAATGTAGATGATAAGAATTATATGCCTATCAATGAATTCTCTACAGTTGGCTTAGGATGTGAACGCGGAAACAACGCATATAACATAATACAGAAAACGGAATTGCCTTTCAGCAAAATATATTTGGAGCTGTTTGATCAGTTATGGGATGATAAAACAAAATTGCAGAATGTTACCGATGAAGTAATAGATAACATTACAGCGGCATATAAGGAAAACTCTCCCGATTTCATCTATTTCATGACGCTGTATAATATATTCAACGAATTTCTTGACGACATATCAGAAGATGTACTTCCTAATGAAGCAACAGGGTTTAAAGAAAGTAAAATCTGGGGTATGCTGTATAACTTTCAGAAAGATGCCGCACTCGCCATCATAAACAAACTTGAAAAATACAACGGCTGCATCCTTGCGGATAGCGTCGGTCTTGGTAAAACCTTTACCGCCCTTGCCGTTATTAAATACTACGAAAACCGCAACAAGTCCGTTCTTGTGCTCTGCCCCAAGAAGCTGACAAACAACTGGAATACTTATAAAGATAACTATGTCAATAACCCCATTGCTGCCGACCGGCTTCGTTACGATGTGCTTTACCATACTGACTTAAACCGCACCCACGGCACATCAAACGGACTTGATCTTGACAGACTGAATTGGGGCAACTATGACCTTGTGGTTATAGATGAATCTCACAATTTCCGTAACGGCGGTAAGCTGGTTGAGAACCCGGACGAGGACACTAAGGATAATCGCTATGTTACCTTGATGAAGAAGGTCATTCGTGCCGGTGTTAAAACAAAAGTGCTGATGCTTTCTGCAACGCCAGTCAATAACCGCTTCAATGATCTGAAAAATCAGCTTGCCCTTGCGTATGAAGGGCATACAGATTACATAGACGAAAAGCTCAACACTACCCGTTCCATCGATGAAATCTTCAAGAACGCACAGCGGGCGTTCAACACTTGGAGCAAATGGGAACCGTGCGACCGCACAACTGAAAACCTGCTCAAAATGCTGGACTTCGATTTCTTTGAAGTGCTGGATAGTGTGACCATCGCCCGTTCAAGAAAACACATTCAGAAGTACTACGATATGGCGGACATTGGCACTTTCCCGACAAGGCTAAAGCCGATCTCACTTCGTCCGCATCTTACCGACCTGAAGAAAGCGATCAGTTACAACGAGATTTTTGAGCAGCTTATGCTCCTGACACTGACGATTTATACACCGACACACTACATTCTGCCGAGTAAGATGGAGAAGTATGCCGAGCTGTACGGAGATAACAAGGTCAATGTCGGCTTTACGCAGGCAAACCGTGAGCAAGGCATCCGTCGCCTGACCGCCATTAACCTTATGAAGCGTATGGAAAGCTCGGTATACTCGTTCAATCTGACGCTGATCCGCATCAAGGATTTGATAAACAGCACGATAGAAACGATTGACCACTTTGATAAGCACTCCGGTACGACCCTCGATCTGACGGATATTTCCGATATGGACGAGTTTGATGCCGAGGATCAAAACTCGAATGACCTGTTTTCTTTTGGCAAGAAGGTCAAGATTGACCTTGCTGATATGGACTATGTATCATGGCGGGATACTCTTGAAAAAGATGCTGAAATTCTTGAGCTTCTTACTTATATGATTGGTGATATAACGCCGGAACACGACTCGAAGCTGCAAGAACTTTTCCGGGTGATTAACAATAAAATAACTCACCCTATCAATGGCGGAAACAAGAAGCTGATTATATTCACTGCATTTGCTGACACAGCAGATTATCTCTATGATAACGTCAGTCGTTACGTCAAAGAGAATTTCGGACTTAATACAGCGATGATTTCCGGCTCGGTAGAAGGACGGACAACCTGCCCGAAACTCCATGCTGATTTAAATACAGTATTGACGTGCTTCTCGCCAATTTCTAAAGGCAGAGATTTATTTGACAGTATACCGAAAGTTGACATCGACATTCTGATTGCAACAGACTGTATTTCGGAAGGTCAGAACTTGCAGGACTGTGACTACCTCGTAAACTATGATATACACTGGAATCCTGTTCGTATAATTCAGCGTTTCGGACGAATCGACCGTATCGGAAGCAAAAACAAAGTAATTCAGCTTGTTAACTTCTGGCCTGATGTAACGCTTGACGATTATATCAATCTGAAAGCCAAAGTTGAAACCCGTATGAAAATCGTGGATATGACCGCTACGGGCGATGACAATCTGCTCAGTGATGAAGAAAAGACTGATCTTGAATACAGAAAAGCGCAACTCAAAAAATTGCAGGACGAGGTTGTTGATATTGAAGATATGACAACGGGTATTTCCATAATGGACTTAGGTCTTAATGAATTCAGGCTTGACCTGCTCGATTATATTAAATACCACCCGGATATTGACAAAGCTCCTTTTGGCTTGCACTCTGTTGTTACAGCAAACGAGGATGCACCTGCCGGAGTGATATACGTTCTAAAAAACCGTTCCGACAGTGTAAATATCAACAACAAAAATCGGTTGCATCCATTCTATATGGTATACATAGGAAATGACGGTGAGGTTATTTGTGATCACCTTTCTCCCAAAGAAATGCTGGATAAAATGCGGCTTCTTTGCAAAGGAAAAACAGAGCCGATTCCCGAAGCCTACAAGCCGTTTAACAAAGAAACCCGTGACGGCAAGAATATGGCGCAACTTTCAAAGTTACTCGGCGATGCCATTGCTTCCATCATTGAAGTAAAGGACGAGAGCGATATTGACAGCTTCTTAGGCGGCGGTCAGGTCAGCTTTCTGTCAAACGAAATCAAAGGACTGGACGACTTTGAGCTGATATGCTTCTTAGTCGTGCGATGAGGTGAGAGTATGCTCAGACTTCCAAAGTCAACTGAAATGAGCAAGCAGCTTCCGAAGAAGGCTGTCTATGCGAAGTTCCAAATGAATACGGCGGCAAAGGAAAAAATCGATGCTGATATTTCAAGAATAGCTATTGTCAATGAAATTTCGCCGGACAAGATAAATATCCCTGCCGGTGAAGAAGTTAAAAACTTTTTTGTGTTGCTTGTTACGCTTAAAAAGAAAAATTTTGACGAGAAAAACATAGCTATTCTATCAAAACTGATACCTCAAAATATTTTATTTATTCTCGAATACGAGGGGCAAAGCAAGCTGGCGATCTACCATACCAAGCTGATGCAGACGGATTGGAAGCCCACCGAAAGCTGTATCATTGAACTGCGGGGCTTGAACCTCGATAAAGTATGGGAAAATGTTATCAGGAGTTTGGAGTCAGGAGTTTGGAATGAGAAGTTAACGCTTGATGAAAATATAGCACTTCACGAACAACAGGAAAAGCTGAAAAAGCAAATAGAAAAGCTTGAAAAAATGGCGAGGGCTGAGAAACAGCCGAAGAAGAAGTTTGAGTTGGTGCAACAGATTAACATTCTTGAAAGGCAGATGAAATAAATTGAATCACGAAGAATATATTAGAAAATTAGTTAATAATGTAGATAAAAACGGCAGATTAAAGTCAAGGGAAAGAAATGATCTTGAATACAAAGAATCTTTTGGTCTCAATAGTTCAATAATGTATGCCAAAACTATGGCTGCTTTTGCAAATAATCAAGGCGGATATTTATTATTTGGTATTAAAGACAATCCAAGAAACGTCATTGGAGTTAATCCAGGATTTTCTAATTTCCAACAAGAAAAATTCACTGAAACTTTAAATTCGTTATTTTCGCCAGAAATTCTTTGGGAAACTGGTGTGGTAGAATTTAGCAATTTTAATATAGGGTATATTTATACATATGAAGCTCTCGAAAAGCCTATAATTGCTTTAAAGAATGAAAGCAATGGAAAAATCAATAGCGGAGATGTATTTTATAGATATAGAGCGAGAAGCGAAAAAATCAAGTTTCCAGAAATGAAAAGAATTATTGATGAAAGGTCAAAGAAAGAACGTGAACAAATTCTTAAACTTATGGAAACTATTCGAAAAAGCGATACAACTAATTTAGGCATTGTTAACTATAACAACGGAAGATTTAGCACTCCATACGGTGCCGATATAACCGTCGAAAAGAAACTTGTATTACAAGTGCTAAGAAAAGCTAAATATATTAAGAGCGGATGTTTTGAAGAAAATGGGACACCAGTATTGAAGGTTACAGGAAATATAGATCTTGCGGAAGAAGTTCCTGTTCCAGATATTGAACCTGACGTTCAATATCCGTATATACAGAAGCAACTTGCAAAATCGTTAAGTATAAGCTCACATGAACTATATGCGCTAATATGGTATTATAAAATGAAAAATCAAAAGAAATTTCATATGGAAATTTCAACTTCTTTAACGGGAAAAAACAAAACTCATAAGTTTTCTGATATAGCATTACAATTTCTTGCTGAGAAACTAAATGAACACAAAAATGATCCTAACTGGCTAAAGAGTATTCAAGAAAAATATAACCAAAGGAACAGTGGTACGGAGGATAAATAAATGGACAAACTAAAAATGCAAACAGCAAACAAAGCTGATGAAAATTTCAAAAAATTAGCGGAGATGTTCCCGAACGCCGTTACGGAAACGATTGACGAAAACGGCGAGGTAGTCCGTGCTATAGATAAAGATGTACTGATGCAGGAAATCAACACAAAGGTTGTAGACGGCAATGAGGAGCGTTATCAGTTCACCTGGCCGGACAAAAAGAAGTCAGTTCTTCTTGCCAATGCCCCGATCAACAAGACCCTGCGCCCCTGCCGTGAGGAAAGTGTGGACTTTGATAACACCGAAAACCTCTATATCGAGGGCGATAACCTCGAAGTGCTGAAGCTCTTGCAGGAAACCTATCTCGGCAAGATTAAGATGATTTACATCGACCCTCCGTACAACACAGGAAATGACTTTGTTTATGAGGATGACTTTGCTCAGAGTGCGGATGAGTATCTTGCCAACAGCGGACAGTTTGACGAAGAAGGCAACCGTATGGTGCAGAACACCGAGAGCAACGGTCGCTTTCATACCGACTGGCTGAATATGATCTATCCGAGGTTGAAGTTGGCAAAGGATTTGCTAACTGAAGATGGAGTGATATTTATTTCAATTGATGATAATGAAGACGATAACTTAAGAAAAGTATGCGATGAGATATTTGGAGAATGCAATTTTTTAGCTCAAATTACTATTATCACCGGTGCTAATCAATCAGGTGATGGTGTTTTAATTCAAAAAAATGTAGAGTACTGTTTTGTCTATGTAAAATCAATACTTGATGCCAAAATAAACAGAGTGGATAAAACAGATGAAATTTATCGTAATCTTAATGATGCTCCAACAGCGTTTGAAACAAGATTAGATATGGGATATACAATATATTATAATGAACATACTGGAGAAATGATTCCAAGATATGATTATAATAAAAACTTGATCTATACAAATGATGAGAAACTGGTCTATTCTGACGATGTTGATTTAATCAGCAAAGGTTTTGTTCCTATTAGGCCTGGCAAAAGGAATGGTAAACTACATAGATGGAGATGGAGCTTAGATACCTTTCTTGAAAGGAAATCAGATATAAAGATTTTCAAAAATGGTGACAAATATACACCTAAATTTCTGCAATCTGGTTTTAACGCCCCAAAAAATATTTGGAATTATACTGTTGGCACTATTGAATTGAAAAAAATATTTGATGCCTCGGTATTTGATTATTCAAAAAATGTAAATTTACTGAAATATATTTCATCAATTGGCTCGGATAAAGATGCGATTATCGTCGACTTCTTCTCTGGTTCTGCCACAACTGCCCACGCTGTTATGCAACTAAACGCAGAGGATGGCGGACACCGCAAGTTTATTATGGTTCAGCTACCCGAAGCGACCGATGAAAAGAGCGAAGCCTACAAAGCAGGATATAAGAATATCTGTGAAATCGGTAAGGAAAGAATAAGACGTGCAGGAGCGCAAATAATTCATAATTCACAATGCATAATGCACAATGAAAAGTGCGATATGACAAAATGCGATAATTATGAATTATGCATTAAGAATTCTGCATTGGATATCGGTTTCCGTGTTCTCAAGTGCGATACCTCTAACATGAAAAATGTATATTACTCTCCCTCTGAGTTCGGCTCAGAATCACTTGATGACCTTATCAGCAATATAAAAGAGGACAGAACACCGGAAGATTTACTGTTCCAGGTTATGCTTGATTTAGGTGTGCTGCTTTCAAGTAAAATTGAGGAAACCACCATTGCCGGCAAGAAAGTGTTTAATGTTGAGGACAACTATCTGATTGCCTGCTTTGACGACAATGTGACAGAAGAAGTTATCACGGCTATTGCTAAGCAGAAGCCATATTACTTTGTAATGCGTGACAGCTCTATGGCAACAGACAGCGTGGGTGCTAACTTTGAGCAGATCTTCGCTACCTACAGCCCCGATACCGTAAGGAAGGTGCTGTAACAATGCATAATTCATAATGCATAATTCATAATGCGTGATTTGTAATGCGCTATACATAATTCGTAATGCGTAATGTGCAATTTATAATGAAAAATCAGGTGGTGCGAAATGAAAACGGATAATATTATCGTTGACAAGAGCAAGGCGTTTGCTGTCAGAACGATAAATTTGTATAAATATTTATGTAATGAGAAAAAGGAATTTGTTCTTTCAAAGCAACTGTTACGGAGCGGGACAAGTATAGGCGCAAATGTTAAAGAAGCTATTAGAGGACAAAGCAAAGATGATTTTGCTCACAAAATAAACATATCGTTGAAAGAAGCAAGCGAGTCGGAATATTGGCTTGAATTGCTCTGTGAAACAAATTATATAACAAAACCGCAATTTGACAGCATAATTGCAGATTGCCGTGAACTGATTAAAATATTGACCTCTATTATAAAAACGTGTAGAAAGGGGGTGCAGTAATTCATTTTGAATTATGCATTCATTATGCATTATGAATTATGAATTATGAATTGAATTGAAGTTTAATTTCAAGATACAACAGTATCAAACCGATGCGGTTGACGCTGTTGTTCGTGTCTTTCACGGGCAAACCTTCCACGACAGGATCAGCTATATCCGTGACCGTGGCAAAACAGAGGAAATTTACGGAATTGACGGCACAATTCTTCCTCAAAGCAATCAAATGAGTTTACCACAGGCAAACAGCACAAAAATTGAGTTTGAAGATATTGACGAATTATCTGACATAGGATATAAAAATGAGCTTGTCAGTCTTTCCGATGAGCAACTTCTGCATAACATTCACACTATGCAAAGCCAGAACAATATAAAACTTTCCCCTGCCCTTATCAAAGATATGGGCAGATGCAGTCTTGATATTGAAATGGAAACCGGTACAGGTAAAACCTATGTGTATATCAAGACAATGTTTGAATTGAATAAGAAATACGGTTGGAGCAAATTTATCGTTGTTGTTCCGAGCATTGCTATCCGTGAAGGTGTTAAAAAGTCGTTTGAAATTACTGCTGAACATTTTAATCAGCATTACGGTAAGAAGGCTCGCTTCTTTATTTATAACAGTTCAGATCTTCATAAACTGGATGACTTTTCATCAAATCCCGGTATCAATGTAATGATAATCAATACGCAGGCTTTTGCATCGTCTCTTAAAGAAGACGGACGCAGTAAGGAAGCCCGTATTATTTACTCAAAGCGTGATGAGTTCGGTTCTCGCCGCCCGATTGATGTAATCAAAGCAAACCGCCCAATTATCATTTTGGACGAGCCCCAGAAGATGGGCGGCGAGGTAACGCAGAAGGCACTGAAAAACTTTAATCCTCTTTTCTGCCTTAACTACTCCGCTACTCACGCAAAGCATCATAATCTTGTTTATGTTCTTGACGCTCTCGATGCTTATAACAAAAAACTTGTCAAAAAAATCGAGGTTAAAGGCTTTGAAGTTAAAAATTTAAGAGGTACAGACAGCTATTTGTACCTTGAGCAGATCGTGTTATCTTCAAAGAACCCCCCGAAGGCGAAAATAGAACTTGAAATCGGGTATAACAAGTCAATCAACCGTGAAACTCACATTTTCGATGTAGGTGACGATTTATACTATGTTTCACGGGAAATGGAACAGTACAAAGGCTACACTATTTCAGAGATAGATCCGCTTCGTGGCACAGTTACCTTTACTAACGGCGAGATAATCAAAACAGGCGATGTAGTCGGTGATGTTTCCGAAAAAGATATACGCCGTATTCAGATAAGAGAAACTATTCTTTCTCACTTTGAAAAAGAAGAAAAACTCTTTAATCTGGGCATTAAGTGTCTGTCTTTGTTCTTCATAGATGAGGTAGCAAAATATCGTCAGTACGATGAGAACGGCGATGAAGTTCTCGGAGAATACGGTGAAATGTTTGAGCAGGAGTATATCAGCATATTGAACGATTATATCAATCTGTTTGATACGCCGTATCAGAAGTATCTCAAATCTACTTGCAGTGATGTAAGCCGTGTACATAAAGGATATTTCAGTATCGACAAAAAAACAGGGCACAGCATTGACAGTCTGTTAAAGCGTGGCAGTGAATTCTCCGATGATATTTCTGCCTATGACCTTATTTTGAAAAACAAAGAGCGTCTGCTTTCTTTTGACGAGCCGACACGTTTTATTTTCTCTCACTCCGCACTGCGTGAAGGTTGGGATAACCCGAATGTATTTCAGATCTGTACGCTTAAACATTCCGACAGCAACACTGCAAAGCGTCAGGAAGTTGGAAGAGGTTTACGTCTTTGCGTCAATCAGGACGGCAACCGTATGGATGTTCAAAGCTGTGGCGATAGAGTGCATGAGATAAATACTTTGACTGTTATTGCAAGTGAAAGCTATGCTACTTTTGTTTCTGATCTGCAGTCGGATATTAAAACTGTTCTTTACGACAGGCCCAAAGTCGCAACAAGCGAATACTTCAAAGGCAAGTATGTCAAGGTAAACGATGTTCCGACGCTCATCGATGATGAAAAAGCTAATGCTATTGAGTTCTACCTTATACAGAATGGCTATGTGGATATGAAACGCAAGGTGACAGACAAGTACCGCCTGGAAATCAGCACCGGTACTGTAGCAGAGTTACCGGAAAATCTGAAGCCAATGGCGGATGGCATACATGCGCTCATTCAGGCTGTGTATGATGACAGCGTTCTTGCGGATATGTTCTCTGACGGTCACGAGACCAAAGTTAAAGAAAACCCGCTTAATGAGAATTTTCACAAAAAAGAATTTCAGGCTTTATGGAATCAAATCAACCATAAGTACGCATATACAGTACACTTCGACAGCGCTGAGCTGATCCGCAAGGCAATAGCTCACATTGATGCAAAGCTGGTTGTTTCCGAACTGCAATACACAACAACTATAGGCAGTCAGAAAAGCGAAATGAATGAGTACGAAGTTGAGCGAGGAGATTCTTTTGCTCGTGAAAAAACACGGACACAGACACTCAGACACGCCGAAAGCAGTCAGATAAAATATGATCTTGTCGGCAAAATTGCGGAAGGTACAGTCCTTACAAGAAAAACAGTTTGCGCAATACTAAAAGGTATCCGTGCAGATAAGATGTATATGTTCAAAAATAATCCGGAAGAATTCATTACGAAGATAATCAGACTTATCAACGAGCAAAAAGCCACTATGATTGTTGAACATATATCCTATAACACTATTGAAGGCACATATGAAGAATCAATTTTCACAGCCGAGAAGAATTCACAGAGTTTTGAAAAAGCGTTCCCGGCAAACAAAGCTGTTCAGGATTATGTGTTTACCGATGGCACAGCGGAAAAGAGCGTTGAAAGACGATTTGCAGAAGACTTGGATGCGGCTGAAGAAGTATGCGTTTATGCAAAACTTCCAAGAACCTTCCAGATTCCCACACCTGTGGGTAATTATGCTCCTGACTGGGCAATTGCATTCTATGAAGGCACTGTGAAGCATATCTTCTTTGTTGCTGAAACCAAAGGTACGATGGAAAGCCTTGAGTTGCGTCCGATCGAGCAGGCAAAAATCTCCTGTGCGAAGAAGTTGTTTAACGAAATATCATCAGGCAAAGTCAAGTATGACTGCGTAAATGACTACCAAACGCTGCTTAGCCTTATAAAATAAACTGCTTTGTTTTTAACGATAAAACTCGCCATATGCTGTTATAACGGCATACGGCGAGTTCTCTTTGTTATTAACCAAGCTTCAAATCCACATCCGGTAAAATAATAGCTGTTTCTCTTTCGTCATTTTCACCTTTCCACGCCACAATATACCTTATACGGGCGGAATTAATCGTATATCCCTTCTGAGTTATACTTTGTATTCTGTTACTGCAATCCCTTGAAAACTGAGCAACGGGATATTTTTTACCGCAATAATTACAATAAAGCCGCCTGCCTTCAACTTCAAGCTCTGCGCCGCTTTTCAGCTTTAAGATAAGATGTTTTTTATCCTTAAAAAAATCAAGATAAACATCTTTGTACGAAAGTTGCAGTGTTATATCGGTAGGTCTGCTGTATTCTTTTTCATCAACGGAAAAATCGGTAGCACAGTCTTTGTACTTGTCAAAAGCTGTACCAGAGTAATGAACACACAGCTTTGACTTGGCCCTGGTAAACGCTACATACAGCTTACGCTTGTTCTCGTCAGACGCAATATCGGGGTTATTAAGCAAAACATACACATTATCAAATTCTCTGCCTTTTGAACGGTGCATTGTTGATATTGTGATAACGCCCTGCTCTGCTTTGTAGAAATCTTCAAGCCTTGATTCGTGAAGGAATATCTCAAAATCCGAGCGATACAGCCTTTTGTTGTTCTCCTTGAAAGTATTTAATATATCAAGCATAAGCGGTAAGCAAGTGCTGTCTGAATATGCTGTTTGAAGCTCATATACGGCATTGTCCCATTGTTCGTTACTTATTACCGCTGTATCATCTGTAAGCTGTAGCTTTTTGATAAAATAGCGTAGTTCCGCTATATTATAAATGTCAAGACTGCCAATCGATTGTATTAGCTTAGCCTCTACCCCACGTTGTTTCAAAATTCCGAGCACAACCAGAGTTTCATCATTTGTATTGGTAAGTACACAGGTTGTCCCACCGTCATATGTACTTATAACGTCATCTATCAACGCATTTTCAATATAGCTTCCTGTATGCTTTACAAATCTGACTTCGCCGTTTTGACTGGTAACGGCACTTATATCGGCTGTTTTAAGTCGTTCCGTTATTTCTTTGACAAAACAGTTTGCAAAATTCACTATACTTCTGCTACTCCTGTAGTTTTCCACAAGATCATACTGCTTAGCATTATAATCGGTTATGAGCTTTCTGAGATACTTTGAGTCCGAGCCACGGAACTGATATATGTTCTGATCATCATCACCGACAGCTATTACTCGCAGTTCGTCGTTTCGTTCCATAAGAGCCTCTACAAGTGAAAACTCGTTTGCGTCCATATTCTGAACAAGAACCGTTTTAGTTACCTTACCGATATCTATATCATCGCTTCTGATCAATGCGCCTGCAAGAGCAAGTGCCACGATTAAAATTATAAGCTGTTGCATTTTATCCTCCTTGTTTTATAGGTGCGTCACGATGTCGCACCGGACGTTCCGGTCGCACAGGACGCTCCTGTCGCACCTGATTTATTGTATATAAAAAAGCCGTACCCGTCGGCACAGCTTTGTATTCTCGCTATCAGAAAAAGAAAATCACGGCGATAGTCGGTTTTCTATCGTCGTGATTTAATTTCTGTTTTATGATTTTAAAAAGTGCGGTATTATCGGTTATGTGGTTACGCAGCTGCACCGAATATCCCTTTCAGCTTATCCATTATGCCCGGCTTGCCAAGGCAGTCTTTATAAGTAATCTCAACAACCTTATCATTTACTATGACCGAATAGCTCTTACGCAGCTGCGGAATCAGGAGAGTTTCCGACAAGTACGAAAAATACTCATAATGAATATTCTTATATTCCGAAACAATTTCTTCTTTATCATAAGAAGTCGCATCAGCAACGTGAATGCTGAATTTATCATCATCTGTGTATGTACCTGTTTCACCGTCACAGTCAAAACCTTTTGATTTTAACAAGTCGCTGTCATGCCAATCGAGTTCACTGATATAATCCAATATTCTGTCATTCTGAGACTCTGAACGAACAAAAAATTCAAAAGCCGGAATAAAAATGTTTGCGCAAATAGCCACAATCAAAACAAATACAAATAAAGCACGTTTTTTAAAGTGCTTTCTGAGTGCAATAACAGCACATAGCGACATTAGAACAATTATTTTGATTATCATTATTTTCCCCCTTATTTTTTAAGTCGTGATGAATCAGTCACGAATGTTTTTCTTTGCCTTATTTGATAGACAGGACTTATATAATCCAAGTGAACTGTAGATACTTAGATTAGCAGACTTTAACTGCATGCTCCATATTGCCTGTCATTGACATAAGCTTGCCCCATGCGTTGTAGGTGTATGTTACTACCTTTGCTCCTGTGCTGTCGGTGATATTTAATTATCTTAAATCGATACAATAATTTACTTTGTTGTATTTTTTTCCATTACGGCTTTCTATATATGCTTTTTCTTTACAACCGGTAAATATTGTTTCATTTAAAAATTTCAAAAAATCATCTACCCCATATGTTAAAATTGCATTTGACTTATCATATATTATACATTCAGGTTGATAATATATCCATTCAAAAAAATCCAATCTAATATTTTCAAAATTTAGAATATAGCCATCAGGAATGTAAATTTTGTATTGTTCAAAATCAAATTTAATTAGTACAATCATAGTTAAAATATGTAAAACGCACACCTCTTATCTAAATTTTTCATTTTAATTTTTGTTAACAATTATTATTTATCTCTAGCTTTTCGCTCTTTTTTTAAATTTTTAAGTGCCTGTAACCACAATTTATCGTTTTGTGCTTTTGCTGTGGTGATAGATACTTTTAGCTCATATTCGAACAATTCATCTTCCGATATAATTAATCTATCATAAATGCAAATTGCTCCCGGCCAATTCAAATCTTTAAGCCATCTAAATAATTCCGGCAAATAAGGGGATAATTCTTCATCGGATTTATCTGACAATATCTTGGCGCAATTATTCCACACATTTTTATTAATATTTTTATTGCATGGTTGCAAAAACACATTGAAACAATTTACTTTTTTTGCAAGTTCTAATCCATAACACTGATTTTCATCGCTTTCATTCCAATCCAGTAAAGTCATTATATAATCTATATCTATCACAAAAAAGTCACCTCGGATACCGTTTTACAATTTGCTTTAATGTTTTTTGTCCATATTGAATTTGTTCCTGCTTTTATCCAATCGGACATTGTTCTGTTTCTTGGTTTAATACTTACATGAGAAGGACCGTCTTGAACCGCTATTAAGTTGCCGGTAGAATTAACTTCTTCAATTGTTGTTACTGCAGCAGTTTTATTATTTATAGGCGGTATAGTAGAGAAAGAAAGACCTGTGTTTTTATCCTTTGCCCTTGGAGTTAAATTACCTGGATTTGTTCTGTTATATCTATAAATATATATAGGCGCAGGTTTTTTGATTCTTCTGTCTTTCTCTTTTGCCTTACTATCGGAACGTGTATCAACATATGTGGTTGAACGGCTAATATTATTCCCTACAGCTGTGCCTATCGCAACACATACACCAACACCAACCGCTGTAGCAATACCATAAGCTGCCCATGTAATTAATGAGCCAATTCCGATAGATATAGAAACAACAAATTCTCCGCTATCATCTTTGAACATGACTGGATTATTAGCACAGTAAGCAAACACATTGTATCCATTTAATCCGGCGCCCTCGTCAAATTTGCCATAATCAACATTCGGCTCCGCATTAACAAACCTACCCGTCTGAGGGTCATAATACCTGCTGTTGAGATAATACAATCCGCTCTCTTCGTCATAGTAATATCCTCTGTATCTGAACGGGTTGTTTACTGCAAGCTCCGTGTTGTCAATCGTAATATGTGCTTATTCGGCATTGTAAGTTTGAAATCAATGCCTTGTTTTTGCTAACGCTAAAGAACTGCGGCTACGCACAACTCATAAAGAAATATAGTCACTTCCGATTATTCTTTCTGTACTTCTTGCGGCTTCTGACAACGTTTCCTCTGTAAAGTGCCCATCTTGCAAATACTGCCGGGACAGACGACAGAATGTAAACTCCGCAACAAATAAGAAACAACCACCTGAACACGCTTTCCCCGCTCAACACATAAACGTTTATCAGAATAAGCTGAAGAACAAAAGCGGTGAAATTTACAATAAACAGGACGTAATGCCATCGGCTTACCATTTTTCTTATATCTATGAAGAAAAACTTTCTCCAAAAGCCATGGGTTTCTTTATATATTTTGCGCTTTTTGTGTTTTCCGTAATTAAACTCGACATCATCGGAAAGACAGGTGTCAAAGCAAGAATAATCAAGAATATAAACTCCCGTGAATATTACCGTGATAACAACCGAAGTCAAAACCTTTTCCATTATTAAATCCTCAGATACACAACCGTTTAACGACCGCCAAAGCCGATTTGGTCATTCAGCCCCGATAACAACTATCGGCACAGCCTCCATATCGATTTCGGCATTTACATCTGAGGTTTGGTTATAAACCTTAAGGCATGTAATGCCGACATTATTTTCATCTTCTTCATTGATAAGATATTCGCTGATTTTAAAATAAAAGTTTTTGCCCTCTTCGGTTTCGAGATAAAAATTCGAATCAAGATATTTGTATTCAGTACCCCAGTCATTCATCTCATAAACACTGCCGCCACCCGTATATCTGTTAAACGGCTTATGAGTTCCTTTATACAGGTTCAGCAATTTTTCAACTTCGTTGTCGAAATCGGGTGTTTTCTCAACGGCATTTTTTGAAAAATAAGACCCGAGCGTATCCTTGTCCTTGTTTTCAACCGCAGTAAGCAGATTATTGAATTTCTCTCTTGCCATTACCGTGTCTTCGGGATATTCGGCATATTTTCCGATATTTATCCCTTCGGTATTTTTGTAATCACCCTGATAGTACCCGTCTTTATCGGGAAAATCTTTGTCGTTTATTATGTAGAAAGATTTTATTCCGACATTACCAGGATTTAAGCTGTCAAAAACACATTCTGTAATATCAAAATGATATTTATCGCCGTCGGTTTCAACTACAAAATACGAGGACATAAATACCCGCTTGCCAATAAATAAATTTCTTTCAACAAACTCTCCGCCGCTTGACACGTCATCATAAGAAATCATTTTTCCATTATAATATTCAAGTAATTCATCCAAGAAATTTTCAAAATTCTCCGAGCTGTTTATTGTGCTGTCCATAAACAGTGCTTTGACTGCCGATTTATCCTTATTTTCCATAGCGGTTATCAACGCATTGAAATTCCGATTGGCAAGTCCGCTGTAGTCGCCTGTTACCATTGTTACAAGATTGCAGGAAGTGAGCATAAATGTAACTATTATAATCATCACAATATACGATACGATTTTTTTCATTATAAATCTCCTATTCAGCCAACAATTGCAAAACCCTGTTGATCTTATATCGTGAGATCGGCTGTAATTTTACATTTTATAAAGTCGCAAGCTGTCTGCCGTTCTTCCAGGTAAACTACAGCGAGTCACGGTAAGTCAGCGGATTGCTAATAGATTATAATGTATCAGTTTAATTGTATCACTTGAACATCAATGCTTTTGCATACTATATGATATTCTTTTCCCGAAAACAGTTGTAACACAAAATATAACGATTTGTCACAAGAAATATTATTATCTTTGACAATCTTTTTAAATGCTTCCTTACTTCTTTCATGATATAACGTTATTACATCGTCACCTTGATCATAATCTCCGCTGATTGCAGTTTTAAAAATGTCAACACAACCAAAAAGCAATTCTATCTTTTTATTTTCATAAAGATTACTAAGATGAATTAATAATTCTTTATTACCAACCTCATTCTCTATGCTCGTAATGCTGGAATCGTGTATTGGAAGCTCATGCAAGGCTTCATCTAATTGAAGAACATTTTTAACATTGAAATGCATAAACACACCTCTCAATTTCAATTGTGATACTGCAACTAATTTCGTTTACAATTATTTATTATTGCCTCTTACTTAACAACATAAATTCCGCATTCTACCGGAACGTCCAGATCTACCTCTAACATTATATCGGGATGTTTTGCTTTATCCGCAACTCTCAGAGTGGTTATTCCTTGATTTTGGGGTTCTGCAGAATCGAGAATGCAGTATTCCATAAAAAATTCACAGATTTTGTTCTGACAAATCAACTCTACCTGAGAAGTGATAAAAAATTTGTCGCTATCATAGTACGGTCTCGGTTTCATATCGGTCAATTCGACATTATGGCTATCAAAACCAAACTTTATACTTTTCGCATTTTCACAAAATTCAAAAAGTTCCTGTGCGGCTTCGTCAAAATCAGAGCTTTGCTTAAGATCTTCTGCGGAAAACAGAGATTTAAGCTCGTCAACATTCTTATCATTGATAATCTTTATAACTTTATTTGAAATATCTAAAAACGCTTTCTCACTTGTATCCGTTTTATCAATATTGATTCCGGGTGTTTCAAATCCATCACCTGAATAAAAAACGTCTTTACTATCGTACTTACTTTGCTCGATAACATACAGCGAATATATTCCGATATTATCCGCATTCACAGTATCTCTTGTGACTATTTTCAAATAAAAATAATAATCGGATCTGTCTGTTTTAACTGAGTAACTGCAATAAATATACTCACACGTTCTTTCAGGAGTATAAACGCCTGAAGAATAAGGCTCATACTCAGAATTGCAAGAAACCATATTGCCGGTATAATAATCCATTAACGCTGAAACGCTTTCATCAAACTCTTCAGTATTTGCACTGATAGTTTTTGCAAAAACATTTGATACGTTATTTTCCTCTTTATTCTCAATTGAGGAAATTAATTCATTAACAAGCTGATTTGCTTTCTTTTCATAATTCATGTTTATTACCAAACTATTTCCTTCAAATTCACAAGCAGTAAAAATCAAAATAACGATTCCCAAAAATATCATGCTGAACTTTTTCATATATATCCTCCATTAAAATAAAATTCGAATTGAATTATTTCTGAAATAAACAAATCCTCTGTTTTTATATGTACGGTTAAATGCGTTATACCTTGCTCTTGAGTAAAATTTAAATATAAAAGTTGCCTTAAGTTTAGATATGTTAAAATTTGTTAACCTGCCGTTAAATCCGGTAAGCCACCTATTATGTCATGATATGTTTTCCCTTGTATGTCAGTCCTACAGGCGAACCGTTTTCGTCATAGAGATAATCTATGGTCTCTAGACTTAATCTTAATTATTTCCCATATTTTTTTATAAGTGCTCTCAATTTTGATTCTACAGCAACTGATTTTTCTTTCTTTATTCTTTCTTTGATAAAAGAAAGGGTTTCATCAATATTTTGAGTATTATCCAGTAAATCATCCAAAACCATTGATGCTGTGCATCTTATGTGATAATCAGAATGAGTCAAATATTTTCGTGTTTTTGAAATAATTTGATTATTCCCAAGTAGATAAAAAGCTCTTAAATATGCTAAAATGCAATACGCCGATTTATCTTTGATATACAATTTTTTGAAAATTCGCATAGTTCCTTGCACTTTTTCTCGTAAACTAATATCTGTTAACGATGTAATGATATAGCTTCTTGCCAATTCATCATTTTCTTTACTAATTCTACTAATTAAATAATTATATGTAAATTTTGCAGGATAAACTGACACAGTGTCATATGCACACATTCTTACCAAAGAATCTTTATCTTTCCACAAAACCGATAACAAATACATAGATTTTTTATTTACATGGTCTATTAGCAAATCGGCTATTTCGGATTTTTCAAATGAATCTCCGTGTAATATTATTTGGTATAACGCAAGATATTGATTTTTCGTTAAAGTGTCACTTTTTTTGCATATACTAATTATTTCCGATTTATTCATTTTCTATTATTTCCTCCTCTCTTTTGCATATTACATGAACGTCTGGCTTTTTGTTCTTTTTTAAGCGTTGCTTTTCGGTATATGCTGTTCTCTATACTGAATCAATATAGATTCCACAAGTATTGCAAGTCGATAGTATAGTACTAATTCATCTTTTTCCATTCCAGTTGATTGATTTATCAATTCTGAGAATGCGGCTTTTTCGGTTTTAGAAATAATCTCGCTCGATTGGAGACTGATGAGTTTTGCTCGCTTTATCAATTGAGAGCAATATCCCCCTATAACAGAATCAATAACCATAAGTTCCGGAGAACTTCTACGAATTACCGCAGGAATGCTTGAGTTTAAAAACGCCTTCAAAATGTACGCGTGTTGTTTGCTTTTCATTTGCTTCACCTATACCAAAACGTTAAAATCTTACCAGACTTTGTAAATATCCTGCCTTGTCCGGTAGAATAAGTTAAATTCCAAGATGCATTCCTATAATTGTAGTTGTATGTATAGTCTACCACACTGTTACCGTTTTGTAAAGAGGCAAGCTGTCTGCCGTTCTTCCATGTGAACGACAGCGAGTCACGGTAAGTCAGCGGATTGCCTATAGCTTTATATATTGATAATTGCGTTTTTAACTTTAGTTATATCTTATGCTGTAAAATTTGTAACATATTTTTTCTGTTTACTATATCTATTGCGAGGAAACAACAAATCCCTGCTATTAGAGGGTTGAACTTAGGGATTTGCCAAAAAACTATAAGCCGACCTTTCTTCAAGCGGAACAACAGAAAAACGACCATGTCAGAGTGTAATGCTCCTTCATGGTCGTTTTCTTTATGTCAGTGCTAATTCAAATGCTTTTTCAAAGATATCGTCATCAAGTGACCGGCGTAACTCCCTCTTGAGTTGAAAGCACGTTGCTTGATATTTTTTTGATCTCCGTCCTTTTGATTTGATTTTCGCACTGTTGGGATGATCTTTGGAAAACTGAGCAAAAGCAATCCTCCAATATTTACTCATACTCAGAATCGATTCATAAATCTCATACAATTCGTTGTCAGAAAATACCGATGTGTCTTTGTCCTTTAAATATAGATGCAATCCTTTTTCAAATTCTCGCCAATCATCTTCACGGATTTTTTCCTTTTTATTACGAATCCACTCAAAGATACGGGAATCTTCTCTATTGCCAACACGGTCAAGGATGTCCTGCCACTGACGCCAGGAGAGTTTTTCGACTATTTCTTGATCAAACTGTGACAATCTGTAGCATTGCCCATAGAAACTTCGTGTTTCAGCGTTTGATCCCTCATCTCTAATGCGATTCTCTTTCGTGGCAAATGTTTTAATTTCATCCCAAAACTTTCTGCGTTCAGAGGCAGAGATATTATATTTGGATAGTAATCCACCAAGAACTTTACCGAGGTTATACTTGTATAAAACACTTTTTCCGTAAGCTTCCTCCAAATCTGATTCGATTTGTGGAATCTCTTGTTTTAGGGTATTCAGTATTTCATCGATAGTGGCTATCTCTTTTGAGGATAATAAGCCTTCATACACAAGATGCCCTTCGGCATCCAACGCAACTATGTGTCCCATACTTACCACCTCACCTCAGACTCTGAAAGTAAACACTTTCGATTTTTTGCAATACCTGATCCGCTGCTTCTTGTGGTTCAAGATCAGCAAAATTTTTCCCCTGATCTCCGAACATATCGTACTTTCCCTCGGCAAGATAGAGGAGGACATACTGCTTGAGCATTTGCTCTCTTATATAATCGTGTTGCACATCCGGATAATCAGATACATTTAAATATGCAACATGACCGACATTAAGAGTGATTGTACGCCCATTACCGGCAGTATACCATGAACGTCTAAAATCTTCAGGAGCCACAACGCTTTGTACGTCAAAAGAATCGTTTTTCCCGTTCTTCTCATCTGAGTTCAAAAAGACTTTGTAGTGGTAAAATGTTATTTTGTCACCTTTTTCATATTGCGGATCATCGGAGTTTGCAATAAGTCTGGCACGAAGCTCAAGGACACCCTCTGACAAATACGGCTCATACGTTTGTCGATCAAACACAATCATGTCTATAGGCGCAGTAACCGTTTCCTCAAAGGGTTCTACATCCCCGGTAAAAGAAGCAATGTCCACTATCTTCGGGCAAGTCGGGTCGCTTGCGTTATGGACACTTACATTCAAACGATAGTTGAGTTTGTGATTCCTCTTGTTCTCAATTAAGTATGATACGCTCCTTAGAGATTCGCCGAAATTCACTCTCCGACTGTTGTTGGTGGGAAAAATGCATTCATGAAGCACAAGGTTGACTGTCTCACGGGAATTATCCGGTTTGTCAATGTCAAAGAAATACGGGAGGTCTTTTCGTTTTTCTTTGCCGCTACCAATAACCTTTACCGCAAGAACGATTCTGTTTTCTGCAAATTGAACAGAGTTTTGTTTTGAAATCGTATGTGTAAAGTCTATCTTTTTTACAGAGTTGGACGGTACCGTAATTTTATCATTTGCAACAGAGGATACCACGGCACCTGTTTGGGGATTAACAACGGACAGTTTATACTCAAATCTCTTATCTGTAGCGTAGGAGCTCTTTATTCTGACCGTAAACCCTATTTTGTCTCCTGAAGTAACGCGCTCAGAATTTTCAGTAGGATAGGATATGTCTTGCCATCGGACATCAAAATCTGCCTTCTGTGGACCTTTTCCCAAGTCTTCGAAGCCAAGACGGTCAAATAAATCCTGAATATCCTCCGCAATCTGCTTCAGCTCGTCTTTCAGCTTTTTATCTTCGCTTTCCTTGTCTTTTATGTATCCCCACTCTATAAGATTTGCTTTAAATTTGTTGTTGCAGTAGTTTTTGAGGTGCTGGTATATAGCTGTATTCTTCTTACCTTTACTAACTCCAAAGTGGACCTTGTCCTCAATATCAGACAAGTCATCTTCCCACTGTTCATCCACTTCAATGTAACCCCAGAACTTATTTTCAACTTTTTTAGGGATGTCCTTGATGTCAATTTCACCAATTTTCATACCCTTCCTGTAATAGGATATACCATTCCAGCGGTTCCCGCCATCATCGAAAATGTAAAGGCCAAAGTGCTTTACTTTATAACCAGGCATATATATTTCGGGATTCTGAAGTTCAAACGAATGAGTCCCATTTTTTATATCTTCTGGTACATCAATTTTAATGCCATTAACCGTTATTGCGGCGTCGTCTGTCAAACGTTGGATAATTATCCACCATGACTCCTGAATAAACGGAATAATCTCGCTGCTGGTTATGGAGGCTACCAGTTCTTCTTTAGGAGACTCAATAATAATTCGCGTGCCAACTGTCCTCTTCTCAGAGAGTCCGGTGTTATCAAGAATATACTTTTTAGCCTCTTCGCCCTCATATGCAATGGAATTGACCTGTCCGCTCTTATTGACATTAGCTACATATAACCCATCCTCCCGGAGAGAATCGAAATAATAAGTATAAGATTGAGAAGCAACAGAATAAACGCTCTTTCCGGCACCAAAAAGACCGCCGCCGGTTGTGTTGCCACCAGAGTTAAACATCGATGTAAAGCGTGACAGACGTTCTTCTGCCGAAAGTACTTTCCCTTGCGCCATCAGATTGTTAATCTGTTCCGCCGGTGTGTTTCTGCCAGTTAAACCAACAGTTCCAAAGTCTTCGACAACGACATACTTACCGTGTGAGTTCTCTATCAAAGAGATGTCACATCTCCAGTTTTTCCATTTGTTGGTCTTTCTTGCGCCGACAGCGTTTTGAATCGCATCTTTCTGAAACCCATTAGGGAAGGATACGCCTGCATCTGTATACGCACCTAAAATCCAATCCACATTGTTTCTGTAATTTTGTGGTATAGGAGTAAGAGCCATAAAAACACCTCCTTAATCTAATGTGAAACGAGAGCTTTTCTTACTCTCTATTTTGTTGAATTTCTTTTTTGCCTCACGTACCTCTGCTTCAATAGCCGCAAAAATTTTATCGACATCCTGTTGCGTATAATCATAAGCACTTGAATTTGAACAATTACCAAGAAGTTGAAGCATATCGATTATCTTATTCGTGCGTGCTTCCGCAAGTCTGACAAATTTCTCCCGCTTTGTTTCTTGTCCTTGACCCATAGATATACCTCCATTTTTCATATGTTGCCAATATTATATCACGCGCGCTGCACTCTGTCAATAATATACGATAAATATTTTCTGTATTTTCGAAATATTCGAAAAATACAAACCAATATAATTATCGCAATACGCAAAAATGCCACATCATATCGCAAGGATGTGATGCGGCATTTTTTCATTATCATCGCTCTATTTTAAATATTTCAGGAGCATAGTTGCAATTCCCTTTGCCAGAAGCGGAGGAACAGCATTTCCTACTTGCTGGTATTGAGAATCCTTTGTGCCAATAAACTCAAACGAGTCTGGGAAAGACTGAAGCCTTGCTGCTTCTCGAACGGTTATCGCTCTATCAAGAATTGGATGTATCCACATTGACTTGCGGACATTTACGACTGTTCCACTGGGCTTATTAGGATCAAGTCTTAAGTAAATAGTGTTCTGCGTCCTTTCGGGCTTCGAGTATGTATCTTTGTCCTCAAGCCCTAAGCTGTGAAAATTCTTTCCTTGTTTTATTTTTTTAAAGCGTTTCATCGCTTTATCTGTTGTTTTGGTTGTTATATGGTTTTTTACTGATGTACTTCCTTGGCGCATGGAGTGTGCATAGTCGCTTATATCCCTTTGCTCTGTATAAGGAATAGGAGAATAAATCGGTTCGTAGCCGACCTCGTAAGTCGATAGATCCAATATTGCCTCTCCGACGGTCGGAACGTTATAAACAGAATGTTCATTTGGCAAAACCAATTCTATACCTTTTTCCATGTATATATCGTGTCTTATCCCTACAACAATATATCTGCGACGTTCCTGTGGCACTCCAAACCATTCGGCGTTGAATATATTACCTTTTTGAATGTATTCATCTCCAAGAATGGCGTTGACATAATCTATGACGGAATATGAATTTACTATAAAACGCAATCCATCCTCGACTGAATATTCATACTGCCCGATAAGTTCGTTTTCATATATCTCTGTTATGAATTCTATCAATTTTTGCAGACCTACTACATAATCTAATTCCTTGAGTGATTCTTCCGGATGATTATCCTCTACATCACTATGTATTTTCCTTAATCTTGCAATTAATTGTTGTTTAAGTTCCGAGTCGACATCGTTGACGCTACTTAAGTATGAGTCAATCAAGGTTTTAATTGCGGACTTATTTTTCACAAGGAAATTGGGCAATCTCCTTGGGTTTCCGATATTCTTTTTCAATACACTTAAAAGATGCGTCAATTGCTTTGGAATGAGAACATCGCCCAAATCGGACTCTGGAAGTTTACACATATCAACACCGTCATATGACATTTTTGAGAGCAATAATGTATCCTTCCGTTTGGGAATATCATGTCCACCTGCAATAAGTGCCTCTATTTCGTCATTGTCTTTACGGGATTCGTAAAATCTGTGAGTATCTGATTCAAGCATACTAACATTTTCCATTACAAAAGCTTTTGGCTTGATTTGCCGGATTGCCCTAAAATACTCTTTTACCAAACTGTTATTCATACTAATCAAGTGATTCTTTTGCCTGTTGGCATTTGAAAAACCCTGGCACGGCGGTCCCCCTATCACTACATCAATAGAATTGCCGAGCTGAGAGTTTAACGCTGCAAAATCACAGTCAATAACATTTTCGATAAACTCAAAATCATCATTATTTTTTGCAATATTGGTCTTATATGTTTTTCGCGCGTTTTCATTAATTTCCGCAGCAGCAACAAGCTGATATTCTCCTGTCATGAGAAAGCCAAAACTTAAACCGCCCGCTCCCGCAAATAAGTCAATAGTTTTTATCATGATGCTTACCTCGTTATTCTGCGTCAGTAACTCGATTGTTATTACGCATCCACGAGTCCACTTCGCTAATTTTGAATTTCCATTTTCTATCTATTTTATAAGCAGGAAGATTTTGAGTGCGAATCATCTTTTTTACAGTATCCCTGCTGCAATCAAGATGTTTGCATATTTCCTCCATAGATACCCATTTTTCTTCCTTATTCATAAAGCACCTCCGTGTTCATCATTATATTTTACCACAGATATCGAGAAAAGGCAAGGTGATATTTTGCTAATAGTTAAGAATAAAAGCTAATAACAACTAACAATAGCTAAAACTAAATCCTTGCCTGTTTGGGACAAGGATTTATGGACAGGGCTATTTGTTTAGGGTGTTTCTGACTTCTTCCTCTTGTAATACGCTCTCGCCTTACGGTTGTTCCGCTCGGCTTTACAATTCGGAGTGAATTGTATTACATTTCTTGCGATTGCCGATATACTTTTTTCCGTGACGTCGCAGAGCAGTTTTCC
>OMAY01000106.1_pt1 | contig 55695 bp, 54 predicted proteins | sample 1673611 | NCBI WGS metagenome assembly OMAY01 (sample SAMEA103958117, study PRJEB25191) | human gut metagenome | biome: human-associated habitat [ENVO:00009003]; feature: intestine environment [ENVO:2100002]; material: feces | place: Germany | collected 2013/2015
TAATAGGTTGATAATTAGGTTTTTACGTATATTTTTTGTACCTTAGTGGAACATTAGAACGGGAGACACCCGGATAAAAACTGTAATCTGAATATGGAAACAATCATGTGTTCCCATTCTGTTCATCAGGTATCTGACCTGAAAAAATCTCAGTACGACATCGCTTTGGCTGTTATCAGCAGTTTAATGGAGGATTGCTCGCAGGCGCAGCGGGTGATTGAGGCGGTAGTGGATTCACCTTCGGGGCTTGGTTGCCATGACCGACATGCCCAGGGTGCGGAATCGGCATATCGCGCTATGCTCAGCAACTTGCAGGCGTGGCGGGATGCGTTGAAAAAGGAATAAGAAAGGTAGCAGCGGCGAAAGCCGCTGCTATTCTCGTTTTTGGGTTGGATTATTTGGTGGTTCTAGTTATATTTGCCGATTAGAACGGGAGACACCCGGATAAAAACTGTTCTCAGTGATGGATAATCCCAATAAAACCAATCTATTGAAACAGCCTTGTTACGGGCTTGAACTCTCTGAAGATGGTAATGAATTGTTTTTGTGTCGTTACCGGAAGCCTCGTTGGCGGTTGCGGCTTGAAGATGCATCAATTGACCGAAAGAAGCTGATCGAGTCGTTACATTCAGCTGCGGAATGGCTGAGTAAGAGGCAGTGATAGCAGGTTTCCTTTAGGATCCTAATTGCATGCGTATCGATTCCGGAAGTATTGCTATCAGTTTTTGGTTGGCCAATCGTTCCGGGTTCGTGGATTTGCTATCAACAAAGTGTACGATAATGCCGCCACCACAGCGCAGCACCCTCATTTTTTCTCTTTTTTTTCTAAACAATCTTTTGATATCAGGTGCTGATTCAGCAAGGAATTTTTCGTAAAAAAACCGCACGCCCTGCAGGGGCGCTCAGGATTTTTTTTCGGGAAATAGCGTAGCGTTCCTTGATGTATCAGCGGCTTATATCTTTCTTCGTGAGGAAAAGGAATAGAAAATAGGCCGTAATAAAGAGGAGCATCTCTTTGTTATCTGTGCGGAAGATGCCCAAAAGTGCCCGGTTCAGTAGGCAAACAATACGCTTTCGGGTGAAACTTGTCCGCTTGGCATCCTGTTTTCTTCTCCACTTCTGGTGTCCTTTCCTGTCCGCCCGCCGGAGGCGGAGGGAGCCGGCGGCTTTGCCGCCTGGGAGAGTTGTGGCGGTCTTTAGCCGCCACGCCCTGGGCTTGGCCGGACGGCAGGCGGCATCAGGCGGGGAATGAACGCAGGCACAAGGCGGAGTAACTTCGGGGAAACTTCGGACGTCAGCGGAAGCCCACAACGGAAACCTCCGGATTAGACGCCCGTTCCCCCGCCTTGCCGCCGTACTTCGGGGCGCGAGAGTAAGCCGAAAGCCTTGCACAATCGCACAATGCAGCGCCCCGAAGCACGGCGACACAGCGGACTGCTGGCACTCATCAGGCGGGGGCTGCCATGCCGAATGGTCAGACCCGTTGGCAGCGGGTAGCTGCGGGGCTTAGAAAAATGAGAGATATTAAATATAATAGTCATTTCTTGCGGATTAGTCTTTTGGGTGTATTTTCACCCAAAAGCCCGCAAGACAATGCCTATTATGTTTAATCAAACGATAAAAACCTCTCTCTTTTATCTGCATTCGTGCAGAGATAAAAGGGAAATACCACTGAAGGGGGAAGGGTATCTGCAACATCGGCGGGCGACGGGCCCGACGATACTGTGAGAGCGGCGGCACTGTCCTTCCACAGCAAACGGATGCCGGCGCGGCAAAAGCGACCTCCGGACTACTGATAGACGGAGTAATTTTTCTACGGACGCAGAGTTACTTTTCTACGGAGCTGGAGTAACCTTCGCCATCACCCGCAGGGAATGCCCCTCTGAGCCCGTTCCTTAACCGTAGAAACAGAATACGGCATGCCCCGCCCGGTATAAGCAAGCGTGAAGGGGCAGGCGGCATGGGCGCAAGAACCGAAAGCCCGATAACCACACAAACTCCCCAGCCGTCCCCGGGACAGAAACAGCCGCATGATGATAGAAGCTCTGCCACCCATGCCGAAAGGGGTACTCCCGTCAGCATCCGCAAAACTGATAGCAATTCTTCGTGCCGGCCAGATCTTGCTGGTGCAAAAATGCTATCTCTACAGCTGGTGGATCCTGACTCGATCGGCGAAGCTTCAACGGAAATCGCTATCAATCTCCGGCAGCTGGCTTCATTTCTGGAAAGAAAATACTATCAATTTCATGCATAAGGTGTTATGTCTAATCGTATACTGTCTTGGTAGGTAATTGGTCGAACGCTGTCTGAAGGTGTGGTAATGGCGCGGCTTTCCGGCCAGTCTTCAATTGTACCTTGGAATCCCTCTTCTTCTTCTTCCTCGTTGATGGGAGGTTCTGGAGTGCTGCATGCTGCAATGCTTAATAAGCATACAGTCAATATTCCGATGGTAACGTGATAGATATTTCGTTTATTGTCGCGGTTCGTTCCGTAGCTGTTTGGTTGATGATTCATCTTTTTTTGAGTTAATTAATGTCTTATGACTTGACAAAGGTAATATGAATAATACGATTTTTATCCGTTTTTGTCTCTTTGTTTGGAATTAATTTCTACCTTTGCTTTACAATTACGTAAAGCAATTGGAAGAGTGATTAATGGGTTTGTAGTTAAATTCGGTGGCTAATTCGGTGGTATATGAATATATATTACGACTTATGAGGCTGATTTTAAAGTCAAATAAGGCCGAATGATATAGGGCAGGTAGCCCAACTATAAAAGCTGCGAATGTAATAAGTTCGTAGCTTTTTTGCTTTTTTGTCCCTAAGTCTATTAACGTCTAATACGATAATGAAGCTTATGAAGAGATTCATTCTGTTTCTGCTGCTATTTTTCTTTATTTTAGGATTAGAGGGTAGAGCATGTGCCGAATGTGGTGAAAGCATTACGGTGAATGCTGTCGATCATCAACGTCTGAAATCGAAAGCGCATGAAGCAAAGGCATATTGCGTTAGTAAGGGATTCAGTACGAATTATTGTTTCTTAGTAGATTTCAGCATACATTCTGGTAAAAAACGTTTCTTTGTTTGGGATTTTAAAGGAGATTCCATTAAGTATGCAAGTCTTTGTGCCCATGGTTATGGGAAAGATAGTACACCTTCCAAACCTGTTTTTAGCAATACGCCGGGAAGTCTTTGCTCTTCTCTGGGAAAATACAAAGTAGGTATTCGGGCTTACAGCAAATGGGGAATCAATGTTCATTATAAATTGCATGGTCTGGAATCCACTAATGGTAATGCTTTCAAACGTATTGTCGTATTACATTCTTATACTCCTTTGCCTGCGACAGAGGTTTATCCTTCACATCTTCCATTAGGCATGAGTCAGGGATGTCCGGTGATTTGTAATGAAACGATGAGGCAAATTGATGTGTTGTTAAAGGCTGAAACCAAGCCTGTATTGTTATGGATTTATAATGATTGATCATACTTTATGTTTTAAGTAATAATGTAGCAATTCTATTCAAAATAATTAAAACTATGGCAAAAGAGTTAGAACTCAAGTACGGCTGTAACCCTAATCAGAAGCCGGCCCGCATTTTTATGCAGGAGGGGGAGTTACCTATCGAAGTCCTGAACGGACGCCCGGGATACATCAATTTTATGGATGCACTGAACGGTTGGCAGTTGGTGAAAGAATTGAAAGCGGCTACCGGAATGCCGGCTGCGACTTCATTCAAACATGTTAGCCCTGCAGGTGCAGCTATTGGTCTGGATTTGGATGAGACAATGAAACAGATTTATTTTGTTGATAACTTGCCGCTTTCTCCTCTGGCCAGTGCATATGTGCGTGCCCGTGGTGCGGACCGTATGTCATCTTACGGAGATTTTATAGCTTTGAGTGATGTCTGTGATGAGGCGACTGCCCGTTTCATTAACCGGGAAGTATCCGATGGTGTTATTGCTCCGGGATATACGGATGAGGCACTCGAAATTCTGAAGAACAAGCGTAAGGGTACTTATAATGTGATTAAGATTGATCCTTCGTATAAACCTGCACCGATTGAGCGTAAGGATGTGTTCGGAATAACTTTTGAACAGGGACGTAATGAGATTCAGCTGAATGGCAGCGAACTGTTCGCTAATATTCCTACGCGGAATAAGACTTTTCCGGATGCTGCAAAGCGTGATTTAATGATAGCGCTTATTACTTTGAAATATACGCAGTCCAATTCTGTATGTTATGTGAAAGACGGACAAGCGATTGGTATCGGGGCAGGACAGCAAAGCCGTATTCACTGTACCCGTTTAGCTGGAAATAAAGCTGATATCTGGTATCTTCGCCAGCATCCAAAAGTATTGAACTTGCCCTGGGTAGAGAAAATCCGCCGTGCCGACCGTGATAATACGATTGATATTTACATTAGCGATGACCATGATGATGTGTTGGCTGACGGTATTTGGGAGCAGTTCTTTACAGAAAAACCGGAAGTGCTGACGCGTGAGGAAAAGCGCGAATGGCTGAATACTCTGAAAGGAGTAGCTCTTGGTTCAGATGCTTTCTTCCCGTTTGGAGATAATATAGAGCGTGCTCACAAGACTGGTGTGGAATACATTGCCCAGGCAGGAGGTTCAGTACGTGATGATCATGTTATTGAAACCTGCGATAAATACGGTATCGCTATGGCATTTACAGGTATTCGTCTGTTCCATCATTAAGATAAGATATAAATAACAAAGAGGGTGTTTCAAAATGTTGAAACACCCTCTTTGTATATATAGGCTTAAAATTATTCGGCGCTACGAATGGAATCGTCGATAACCTTAATCTTTTGTTTTACCAATTCAATATCTGCCTTCAGTTTTTCTACTTTGCGGTTTAGTTCTGTCAGCAGGCTGTTGCCTTTCTTTGAAGAAGCTGTCAGGAAGCCAAGATTATTTTCATAAGTCTGCAATTCGTTCTTCATGGCATCTGCTGCACGTACCAGTTTCTCGCGTTCGCGATAGAGTGACTGCGGGCTGCCTTCCTGAATACTGCTGATGTTGGATTTGAAGTTACTCAACTTCTTATTGGCAGCGCTGATGTTGAAGTGGTCGAACAATTTGTCCACTTGTCCGTGGTATTGCTTATACAAACGGTCTTTTTCCTTGAAAGGTACATGGCCGATGTTGTTCCATTCCTTCATTAATTCGCGTACCAACTGAGTAGCTTCATCCGTATCCATATTCTCATCAATGGCACCCAACTTTTCGATGATTTCCTTCTTCTTATTCAGGTTGTCTATCTCAACGGAACGTTGGGAGGAAGTAGCCTTGTTCTTTTGTTCGAAGAAGTAGTCACAAGCGGAAATAAACCGTTTCCATATTGCATCAGAATATTTCTTTGCTACCGGACCGATAGTCTTCCATTCTTTTTGCAGTTTGGTTAGTTCGTCAGCGGTTGCTTTCCAGTCGGTGCTATCTTTCAGAGCTTCAGCTTTCTCACAAAGAGCACGTTTCTTATCCAAGTTTGCATTCATGCCCTCTTTCAGGGCTTTAAAGAATTCACCTTTCTTGCGGAAGAATTCATCACACGCTTTACGGAAACGTTCGAATATCTTCACATTCATCTTTTGCGGTGCAAAACCGATGGTCTTCCACTTGTTTTGCAGGGCAATGATTTCCTGTGTTTTATTGTCCCACGCAGCAAAATTGGTCAATTCGTTGTAGTCTATTGCTTCAATGATTTCACAAATCACTGTTTTTTGGTCAAGATTATGCTGCTCTACTTCCTTCAATGATTCGAAGTGTTGTTGATGACGGCGATTTACGGCTGTGGAAGCAGCTTTAAATCGATTCCATACTTCGTCACGCAGTTCTTTTGCAACCGGACCCGTGTCACGGAATTCCTGATGTAGCTTTTGTAACTGGTGGAAAGCTGACACTACATCTGCTTCATCAGCCAGCTTTTCGGCAGCTTCACATAGATGTGTCTTTATTTCCAGGTTTTTCTTGAAGTCATATTCGCGGAATTCATTATTCAGCTTCAACAGATCGTAGAACTTCTCCACATAGAGTTGATAACTCTTCCACAGTTCGTTGACTTTGGCTTGCGGAATAAGTTTCACTTCATTCCACTGTTGCTGTAACTTCTTGAATTCTGAGTAGGATTTGTTGGCATCGTCGGGTGACTCTACCAGTTCTTTCAGTTCCTCGATAATGGAAAGTTTGATTTGCAGGTTCAGCTCTTTTTGTTGTTCCTGTTCAGCTGACAATGCACCTCTCTTTTCTTTAATGACGGACATGATATTTTTGAATTCCTCTTCAACAGCATCCGTTGTCGGAATGAAATTCTCTGCTACTCCCCCGTTTTCGATAAACAGCTTCTTTGTCGCTTCTTGTTCGGCATTATGAAGCTTATAGAAAGCCTGTTTCAGACTATCTATCTCCTGTTTGCCGGCGTTTTCCACATCTGCGGAAATCTCTTTCAATTTAGCCAGGATTTCTTCCTTGCTTAGCTTTTGTGCGGCTTCTACCGGCTGCTCTTCCTGCTTTGCTTCTTCAGCCGGAGTTTCCGTCAGAGCCGGTTCTGAAACCTCAGCTGCTTTCTTTTCTTCTTCTAATTCCACCGCCTTTTCGGGGAGATTAGTGTCATGAGTGTCCATCATTGTACATACATTTTAAAAAACGGTTTTACCCGTTCGGGTTACATTAGGTCACAAATTAATGAAATAAAACAATTACTTCATACTTTTTTCCTTAGTTTTTTTTCATTTTTCTTGTTTTAGGATAGAAGTACGGTAATTCCCATATATAACATCATGCCTATAATATCATTGGTAATCGCAATAAACGGACCGGTAGCGATGGCTGGGTCTACCTTCAACTTTTCCAGTGTCATAGGTACCAGTGTGCCGAAGATAGATGCGAACATCACTACTGCAAACAGGCTGATAGAAACGGAATAGGTGACGGTGGCAGTTGCGCCGAACCGGACAAAATTATATATATATACTAATAAGGAAATAATAGTAGCGTTGATAAGGGCCACTACGGATTCCTTGGTAATTTGCTTGAAAGTATCTTTTGCATCCAGCGAGTTGTTGGCAAGGCCCTGTACGATGATAGCCGAAGATTGTGTTCCCACGTTTCCGCCTGTACCACCGATCAGCGGGATGTAGAGTGCCATCTCGGGATGGGCTGCGAAAGTAGCATCGAAATTACCTAAAATCATGGAATTGCCGATACCACCCAGCATACCGATAATAAGCCATGGCAAGCGGGCACTGGTCTGGCGCATTACATTATCATCTGTTTCCACATCCTGGGAAAGACCGGATGCCAACTGGTAATCACGTTCCGATTGCTCACGAACTTCATCCATGACGTCGTCTACGGTGATTTGCCCCACAAGCCGTCCGATACTGTCGATAACAGGAACGGCTACCAAGTCATATTTCTCAATGGTCTGTACCACATCGTCCACAGATGTGTCTACGCGTACAGAAATGGGGTCTTTCCTCATCACGTGTTTAACCTTGGATACAGAAGGGGAGGTAATCATCTTTTTCAGTGGAAACACGCCTTGCAGGCGGTTTTCGTCGTCGATGACATAGACATAATAGATCTCATCCAACTGCTCAGCTTGCTGGCGCATCTCTTTCAGGCACTCCGGCATACTCCAGTTCTCGTTTACGACCACCATTTCAGTACCCATCAAACCACCGGCGGTGTCTTCGTCGTACTTCAACAGGTCTACGATGTCTCCTGCCTGTTCGATGTCTTCAATGTGAGAAAGAATTTCTTCCTGTTTCTCTTCATCCAGCTCACGCATCAGGTCTACGGCATCATCCGTATCCATGTAGTCCACAAAGCGTTTGGCAATGGTTTCCGACGGGAGTATTTCCAGGAATTCTTTACGGACATCCTCATCCATTTCCATCAACACGTCTGCCGCCGTTTCGTTATCCAGTAAGCGGTATACGAAACGTGCTTCCTCAGGACTCAGGTCATTGCACAGTTCGGCAATATCCGCAGGGTGCAGGTCTATAAGGAGTGCTTTGACGTTCTCGGCGTCCTTTTGTTCTATGAGGTTTTTGACATTGTCAATGTATTCTTCGTCCATCTCCATAATCTTTCTCCTCTTTTTAAAATGATAATTTAGCGGGCTAAGCCGTGATAATTTTAGGCGCGGATTACGCGGATTTCACGGATTAAAAGCTACGCGCTCATCCGCACAATCCGCGCCTAAAATCTTTAATTATCATTTCTTGGTTTCATCACTTGTTTCTCTAATCTCTTTCAAGGCCTGTTCAACCCGGTTGGTCAGACTGATAAATTCCTGTACTGATAGTTGTTCTGGCCGTTTGTTAAACAAAACGTCTTCCGTCAGCGGACAATCTTTGCCGAGTATCGGCTTTATCGAATTTCTCAGGGTTTTGCGGCGTTGATTAAAAGTCGTTTTCACTACTTGTTTGAACAGCTTCTCGTCACAACCCAACTCTTTCGTTTCGTTTCGCGTCATACGGATGACCGCACTTTTCACTTTGGGTGGCGGATTGAATACATGCTCGTGTACGGTGAAAAGATATTCTACACGATACCATGCCTGTATCAATATGCTCAGGATGCCATACGTCTTACTGCCCGGTCCGGCGGCAATACGTTCGGCCACTTCTTTCTGTATCATACCGGTACAACAAGGTATCAGTTCTTTGTTATCCAACATCTTGAAGAATATCTGGCTGGATATATTATAAGGATAGTTTCCTGTCAGTACAAAAGGTTGCCCGTCGAACAGGCGTTGGAGATTCATTTTCAGGAAGTCATCTTCAATGATGTTGTCTTCCAGCGACGGATATTCTTCACGCAGATAGGCTACGGACTCATAATCCAATTCCACCACCTTCACCGGACGTTCTTTTCTCACCAGAAACTGAGTCAATACACCCATGCCCGGACCTACTTCCAGAATGGGTAGGCCGGGACATGCGTCTACCGTATCGGCTATATCCTGTGCCACTTTCAGATCTTTCAGAAAATGCTGGCCGAGAAACTTTTTAGGCTTTACTAATTTCATTTATCAACTAAATCGTTACTTTTGCACCGCAAACGGAGACCGTCCTTTTGGGAAAGTGCTGTATTTGCAGCCCACAAAGGTAATCCTTTTCGACGAAGAATAACGAATTCTGCATGAATAAACTATTAAAAAAGACACTGAAGATCCTTTTACCGGTCGCTTTGGGCGGTTTTATTCTTTATTGGGTGTATCGAGATTTTGATTTTGCACGCGCCAAGGAGGTACTTCTGCATGGAACGAACTGGGGATGGATGCTGTTTTCGTTGTTTTTTGGTGTGATGAGCCATGTTTTCCGTGGCTGGCGTTGGAAACAGACGCTTGCGCCGCTCGGAGCTTATCCAAAGACGAGCGATTGTGTGGATGCTATTTTTGTTTCCTATGCTGCTAATCTTGTTTTACCCCGTGTAGGCGAAGTTTCCCGTTGCGGTATGCTTGCCAAATATGACGATGTTTCTTTTGCCAAATCGCTTGGAACAGTGGTAACGGAACGCTTGATAGATACATTGACCATTCTTTTGATTACCGGGATTACTTTTCTGATGCAGATGCCCGTCTTCCTTCGTTTTTTTGAAGATACAGGTACGAAAGTCCCTTCGCTGGTGCATCTGGTGACATCTCCCTGGTTTTATGTCGTTCTTTTTAGTATCATTGGTGTATTAGTATTACTCTATTTCCTTCTGCGTATGCTTTCTTTCTTCGAGAAAGTGAAAGGAGTGGTGCTGAATGTATGGGAAGGTGTGATGTCATTGAAGAGTGTGAAGAATATACCGCTTTTCCTCCTTTACACGGTGTTGATATGGGTATGTTACTTTTATCACTTTTATATAGCTTTCTATTGCTTCGCTTTTACTGAACATCTCAGCTTTCTGGCGGGTCTGGTGATGTTTGTAGGCGGCACTTTTGCTGTGATAGTCCCTACTCCTAATGGGGCGGGACCGTGGCATTTCGCTGTCATTACAATGATGATGCTATACGGTGTCAATGATACTGATGCGGGAGTTTTTGCCCTGATAGTACATGGTATACAGACATTGTTGGTTATTATATTGGGTATTTATGGCTGGTTACATTTGTCGTTGGTAAATCGTACGAAACAGAATTCATAAGCAGAAAAAAAAGAATGAAAAAAGATAAATAATCTTGTTTATTTGTTGTTCTATTCTTTTGTTGTAACTTTGTAATTAAAGAAATGGAGGCTCGGTATGGAACAGCAACAAAAATTTTATCCGGTAGGAATACAGACTTTCTCAGAAATCATAGGAAAGAATTATTTGTATATTGACAAGACTGAATACGTTTATCGCATGACGCATTCTGCTTCCAAATATATGTTTTTGAGTCGTCCGCGTCGTTTTGGCAAGTCGTTGCTGGCCAGTACGCTTCATTGTTATTTAGAGGGGAGGAAAGAATTGTTCAAAGGACTTGCTATCGAGAAATTGGAGACGGAATGGATGTCATATCCGGTTTTTCACTTTGATATGAGTCTGGCAAAACATGTGGATAGGGAACGGTTAGAGAGTATGTTGAATATTCAGTTGTACAGATACGAAGAAATCTATGGTCGACTGGATGGGGAAGTAATGTTGAATGATCGTTTAATGGGTTTAATTCAACGCGCTTTTCAGCAGACCGGCAAGCAAGTTGTTGTCTTGATTGACGAATATGATGCTCCGCTTCTTGATGTAATGCATGAGGATAAGAATCTGCCTATACTTCGCAATGTGATGCGTAACTTCTACAGTCCGCTGAAAGCCTGTGACCCTTATTTGCGCTATGTGTTTCTGACCGGAATCACGAAGTTTTCCCAACTGAGCATCTTCAGTGAACTGAATAATATCAAGAACATCAGTATGGACGAACCTTATGCTGCCATCTGCGGCATTACGGAAAAAGAAATAAAGGAGCAAATGAGCTATGATCTGGATTTGTTGGCGGAAAAAATGCAAATAACGCGTGATGAAGTGCTGGTAAAATTGAAAGAGAACTATGATGGTTATCATTTTACCTGGCCTTCACCAGATATTTACAATCCTTTTAGTCTGTTCAATGCTTTTAACGATGGCAAATTTAACTCCTATTGGTTTGGCAGCGGTACTCCTACTTATTTGATAGAGATGCTGAATAAATTTGGCGTTCTTCCATCTGAAATAGGCGGAATAGAGGCTGTTGCTGCGGAGTTTGATGCTCCCACGGAGCGTATGACCAGTATTACTCCCTTGCTCTATCAAAGCGGCTATATCACAATAAAAGGTTATGACAGTGTTTTCGACATATATACGCTTGATATTCCTAATAAGGAAGTTCGTATTGGATTGATGCGTAATCTGATTCCTTCATATATCACAAATGATACGTTGACTACCACTACTATGGTTGTAGACCTGGCACGTGCTTTATCTCGTGGCGACATGGATGCTGCTTTGCGTTTATTACAGAAATTTCTTTCTACGATTCCTTATTGTGATAATACTGATTATGAAGGGCATTTTCAACAGGTCTTTTTTATCATCTTTAACCTTTTGGGATATTATGTTGATGTAGAAGTACGTACTCCCCGTGGTCGTGTGGATATGGTGATGCGCAGTTGGACGACTCTCTATGTTGTTGAGTTGAAACTTGATAAGAGCGCTGATGCGGCTATGCAGCAGATTGACCTGAAAAACTATCCCGAACGTTTTGCGCTGTGCGGACTTCCGGTAGTGAAGGTGGGGATAAATTTCGACACGAAACGACATACGCTGGCTGATTGGAAGATAGAACCCGTTAAATAAATTGTGGGACTACAATACCTTGTCTACAAGAAGTTAAGAGTTTGTCGGCAAGAAGTTAACTCCTTGTCGGCAGGAAGTTAACTCCTTGTAATGCTCTGATAATCAGCACCTGTTTTAACCTCTGATTTTGCGTTTTTTTATCCTTGTGTGCGTGCCTTGTTCAGTGCTCCTATCAGATATTTCCCTTTGCTGTTCACTATACTCCACTTGGTTGCGTGTATTATTTTCCAGACCTCGTTTCCCAGCCGTCCGTAGTCGGACAACTTTAATATCGCTTTCGTATCATTCGGATCGTTGATATGCAGCCCGTCCAGTGCGAGCAAGAGACATTCCAGGTTGTGGGTATTCTTGTTGTAGGCATATCCCGGAAACTCAATGAAAGAATATTTCCTCCATACCCCGACATCCTCCCCCGGCGGGGGAGTTAGAGGGGGAAGTTCTCTATTTTCGTTTGCTTTGTTTTGTTCTGTTTTGTTTTGTTCGGGATTGTCGGCATTTTCGGTGAAATTGTCTGCATCCTGCATGCAATTTTGAGGGTTTTGCATACCATCGGTCTCTTTATCGGCTTTGCCGTCTTTACCGCCTTTATCACTTTCTTCCGTCTTCACCAGCATGTAGGGTAGGGACTCTAAGTCCCTTTTCCTACGTTTGGTTGCTTCGAGCCATACTCTCTGGATCTCTACGGAAGTCAGTATTCCGTGTTCCTTATAGGTTTCTTTGTCGAAGAACCCCTTTTCCATCAGTGTCTCCACAATTCCCTGCATCTCTTCTTTCGCAATTTCCCTTCCCACTTTGTTGGTGAAGAGTGTACACTGTTCTTCATTCCATACCATGTAGTATCCGTTTTCCTTGTATATCTTGCACACTAATTTCATGACTGCCGTTTCCGCTTTCATTCCATACCTGGCTTCTATCAGTTCCATAGCCACTTCTTCGAAGAAGCTCACCTGAGTAGGAAAATAAGGTATGCTATTGTATATCATTGCCATAACTTCATTCTTTAATTGTTAATCATTAATTGTCAACTGTCAATTGATCGGTCTCCATTCCAGAAAGTTTTCCAGCTGGAAGCTTCTCCACGCCTGTAGTTCTACATCCCAGTAGATGATGTGCCCTTCTATATGATGTATATCGTATTTCCGACGGAAACATTTTTCGTATGGAAGTAGTGTTGCTTTTACAAACTTGAAGGTTCCGTCCTGTTTGTAGTATGCCACAAGTGCATATCCATACTGCATGTGGCTGATGAGGCTTTCAATTCTGTCGGTCATCCATAGTGCTGCGTCTTCCGTGTAGGCTTTTTCGAGCATGATTCGTATTTTCCATTTCTTTCTGAGTGCTTCATAGATTGAAGCGGGTTTCTTTAGTTTTCTCATTGTGTTTAATTTTAAATTATTAATTCTTAGTTCTTTAGTTGGTGTTTATGTCGGGCATAAAAAAAGAGAAGACATCACTTTGGGGATAAAGCGACATCTTCTCGATTTGCGGGGCTTAATCTTTGCTAAAGTGGGGGCAAAGATATAGTAGATTGTATATAGGGTGTCAATATTTAATTGTTGTCCATTTATTTCTTATCTTTATTCTTGTTTTTACTCTTCTTATCCATCACTTTTTGTAGATGTTCACCTCTCCAGATTTCTCCCAATTCTATTTCTATTGTCTTGGCTGATAGTGGAGTATTGCTGTCGGAGAGAAAAAGTCCCCATTCAGCACCCTTGTCTGCCAATTCGTGAATGGATATGTTTTCTTTTTTACCGAAAAATCCCTTGTCTCTCCAATTGAGCAGTTCTATCATCCCTTCTTTTCGATATTTTGGAAGTATCCCTTTTACCACTCTACCTTTAGGGCGCCCGGGTTTTCTCTTAATCTCTGATACATTGCCTCTTAAAGGTGAATTTTCTGCCTGTTTCAGGTCTTTTTTTCAAGGCTTTTAGCCATCTCTTTTTGTTTCATAATTTCACTTATTTAACGTAATAATAAAATATATATTAAATGTTTGATTTGAAAAACGGGCAAAGGTAAGCGTTTCTTTTGTTTACAGGCAATAGGTGTGATAGAAAAAGTTTTTTTGCCAATAAGAAATATGAGGGTAATTTGTTGTATAATAGAGTAATACGTTGTGTCTATAGGGGTGTCCAAAAAACGTTCGTTTAATGGGCACAAAGATAATGGGTATTTTTTGAATGTGCAAAATGTTTAATAAAAATATTTTTATGCTAGGCTCTTTTTACTGCTATATCGCTGATTATCAGTCTAACTTTTTTGTCGATAAATATATTTAATATCCTTTCATTTTTGTCCTTTTTGAATTTCTTGTTTTTCTCAAATCTTGACGCCCATTAAACGAACGATTAAAAAATACTTTTTTGAGTTTAATGTCTTCGTTTCTATCTTATTAAGTTAAAAAACTATTTGTTTCGGTTTGAAAGAGAATATGTCTCGTTCAAACCGCGAAGCGCACCCGGAACTATACTGAAATTCTCAATAGTTTTCTTGCAAGTGATTGAAAATCAGAAATATTGGTTTGCCGCCCGTACTCGTGATAAGCAAGAGTTTGCTGTCCGAAAATCCCTAGATAAGTTTAAGGCAGAAGAGGGTCTGGATCTTGATTACTATCTTCCCACGCGAATTGTGGTATCTCAGCTGAAGTATCGCCGTAAGCGTACTGAGGTTCCTGTTATTCGAAATTTAATCTTTATCTACGCTACTAAGCAAACTGCCTGTGATCTTTCCAATATTTATGGTGTTCGCCTTTATTATATGAAAGACCTTTTCACTCATTCCATGCTGGTTGTCCCTAATAAACAAATGGAAGACTTTATATTTATTATGGACTTGAATCCCGATGGAGTCAGTTTTGATAGCGCACCCTTTGCTATAGGGAATAAAGTAAAGGTCATCAAAGGGGATTTTAGCGGCATTGAAGGTGAGATTGCCACCGAAGCCAATAAAACATACGTTGTTATCCGTATCAAAGGTGTCTTAGTTGCAAGTATTAAAATCCCCAAGTCTTATCTGAAGCTAATCAACTAATCCTATCTAAATTCTCCTCCTCCCGGGAGGAGGAGTCCCCGTAGGGGGAGGTGGTAGGTTAATCATATTCTAATCATATACCAAATGAATTCTTTACTTTCTTGTGCTTTTGAGCTTCAACATGTCGCTCATGAGCTGATGTATCTTGGTATGGACGGTGAACCTATCTATTCCGATACTTTTTGTCGGTTGAATAAGGAAGTTCTCGTTAAGTCCAATTCTCTTTTTTCCTCTAAGAGTTCCGATATCGAAGAAGAAGCCAATCTGTGTCTGGCACTTTTGATGGGTTACAATGCTACGATCTACGATTATGGAGATAAAGAGCAGAAGAAGCAATCTGTATTAGACCGCGCTTATAACATTCTGGAACAACTTCCAGCTTCCTTGCTTAAAGTTCGTTTGTTGACTTACTGTTATGGCGAAATTTATGAAGAGGGTTTGCTTCAAGAAGCTCATTCCATTATGGATCAGTGGGACAAAGGAACTTTAACTTTCGAACAAGCGGAAGTTATGGAAGAATTGAAGAATATTGAAGAGAATCAATATCCTTTTGAGATACTTGATTAACATACTAATCATTTATAATTTATACTCATCTTGAATATTCTATTTATTCTTCTAACTTTCTTGATATCAGTATTTATAGCTCGGATGTTAATTCCACGTATCTTGCTGATATCTATGCGAAAGAAGCTTTTTGATATACCGGACGCCCGTAAGATACATAAGAAGGCTATTCCTCGTTTAGGTGGAGTTTCTTTCTTTCCTACTGTGCTTTTTACATATTGTTTGGTTTACACTTTCCGTTTGCTTTTAGGCTGTGAGCTTACTTCTCTTTATACTTCTTATTTGTTGCCGGAAATGCTTCTTTTTGCATGTGGAATGACCCTACTTTATCTGACAGGAATAGCGGATGATTTGGTGGGTGTTCGTTATCGTCAAAAATTTGTTATCCAGATATTCTGTGCATGTTTATTCCCGTTGTCCGGACTCTGGATTAATAATTTGTACGGCTTGTTTGGCATTCATGAACTTGCTCCTTATATTGGTATGCCTTTCACGGTTTTTACTGTTGTATTTATCACGAATGCAATTAATCTGATTGATGGCATCGATGGCTTAGCATCCGGATTAAGTAGTGTAGCTCTTCTTATTTTTACTTTCTTATTTATAGAGAAAGGTCTTTGGAGTTATGCTATGTTGGCAGCCGGTACCTTTGGTGTGCTTGTTCCATTCTTTTATTATAATGTTTTTGGTAGTGCAGAACGAGCCAGGAAGATTTTTATGGGAGACACAGGAAGTTTGACTTTGGGATACACTTTGAGTTTTCTTGCTATTAAATATAGCCAGGTAAATCCCAATGTGATGCCATATACAGAAGGTGCATTTGTGATTGCTTTTAGTACTTTGATTATTCCTTCGTTTGATGTAATTCGAGTGATATTGGTTCGAGTGCGTAATGGTAAAAGTCCATTTGAACCTGATAAAAATCATATCCACCATAAATTATTGGCAATTGGACTGAGCCCACGAAAAGCTATGATTAGTTTATTGGGAATGTCGTGTGCTTTCAGTGCGATAAATATATTACTGATGCCATATGTGAATAATACGATAATGTTGATGGCGGATATAGTAGTATGGATAGGATTGAATTTGTGGTGGGATAAATTAAGGGATAAAAGAGTAGAATACTAGTATGTGTTAAATTTTATCCCACTAATGTAATTCAATAATTAACTTATATAAGAGGTTTGAATTTTTTTGCTTATGGGCACCTCTCTAAAGCAGACTATTAAGCGATGAAATACTTGATAGTTTTGAACACTAATAACTAATCATTATGCAAGCAATTATTTTAGCTGCCGGTATGGGAAAACGTTTGGGTGAATTGACCAAAGGTAATACCAAGTGTATGGTAAACGTTAATGGTATATCACTTATTGATAGAACCTTAACCCAATTATCGAAATTATCGTTATCTCGTATTGTAATTGTAATAGGCTATAAAGGGGAGAATTTGAAAAATTATGTTGGCGACGAATATAAAGGGGTGAAAATAGAATATATTAACAATCCCGTGTATGACAAAACTAATAATATTTATTCGCTTTCGTTAGCAAAAAAGGAACTTCAAGAGGATGATACTTTGCTTATCGAATCGGACTTGATATTCGATGATGCACTCTTTTCAATGATAGTTGATAATTCCTATCCGAATTTGGCCTTGGTTGCCAAGTATGAAACTTGGATGGATGGTACGATGGTGCGTATAGATGCGGATTGCAATATCGTAAATTTTGTGCCTAAGGATGCCTTTAGATACGAAGATGTAGATGTCTATTATAAGACGGTGAATATTTATAAGTTTAGTCGTGAGTTCTCGACAAATGAATATGTTCCTTTTCTTGATGCTTATAGTCGGGTGATGGGGAATAATGAATACTATGAACAGGTATTGCGTGTATTGACATTGCTTAATTCATCAACTCTAAAAGCTTTGCCAATTCAGGATGAAAAATGGTATGAGATAGATGACGTACAGGATTTGGATATTGCTTCAACTATATTTTCTTGCAGTGAGACTAAGTATGAGGAATATCATAAGCGCTATGGAGGTTTTTGGCGTTTCCCTAAATTATTAGATTATTGTTATCTCGTCAATCCATTTTTTCCATCTAAGCGCATGAAGGATGAACTTCGTGCTAATTTTGATACATTGCTTGCGGAGTATCCTTCAGGAATGTACGTAAATTCTCTGTTGGCGGGGAAATACTTTGGCATTAAGCAGGAGTTTGTGGTGGTAGGTAATGGTGCTGCCGAACTTATCAAGGTTGTGATGGAAGAACATATACGTGATAAAGTGGGGGTTATCTATCCTACTTTTGATGAATATCCTAACCGTTTACATCCGGAGCAAATAGTGGCTTATATTCCCCAAAATACTAACTTCACTTATGCGGCTGATGATTTGATGGATTTTTATGCGGATAAATCAATTTCTTTATTATTGCTTATAAATCCGGATAATCCGTCTGGAAACTTTATATCCAAGCAGGACGTACTTAGATTGGCATCCTGGTGTGAGGGTATGAATATACGTTTGCTTGTTGATGAAAGTTTTGTGGATTTTACTACGGGATATGCAGACAATAGTTTACTGCATAATGATATACTTTTGCAATACCCAACTATGATGGTTATGAAATCCATCAGTAAATCTTATGGTGTACCTGGTTTAAGATTAGGTGTATTTGCATCTTCTGACGTGGATTTGATAGCTCGTATAAAGAAAGAGGTTTCCATTTGGAACATCAACTCTTTTGCGGAATTCTACTTGCAAATTTATGGAAAGTATGAAAAAGATTATGCCAAAGCGTGCCAGAAGTTTATAGCAGAGCGTGAAATGTTTTTTAGGGAGTTGACGCGGATTTCGTATTTGCACGTCATTCCTTCTCAAGCCAATTATTTCTTATGTGAAGTCATAGACAAATATACTTCTGCCGAACTGACGCAAAAGTTGATAGAGCATGATGTCATTATCAGTAACTGTGGATTAAAATCAAATATGCGTGGACGGAATTTGATTCGTTTAGCTATTAGAAGCAGAGAGGACAATTCAAAGTTGGTTGATATTTTAAAGTCATTGTAAGTAAGATGAAGAATAAAGTTCTTATTGTTCAAAATAAGCACATTTGTGATTTGAATATATCACCTAAAGAGTGTGTTAGTTGGGTTAATGAATCATTCTGTATGAAATATGAAGCTCAACTTCCTGCTAAAATAAGCGTTCATCCGCAAGGTAATGATTTCTTTACTTCTATGCCGGCATTGCTGCCTCAGCCTTATCGTTTTTTTGGTGTTAAAGAAGTGTGTCGAATAAATGGTAGAGAACCTGCATTAAGTAGTGATATACTTCTTTATGATAGTATAACAGGGCATTTGCTTGCCTTGATGGATGGGGATTGGATAACGACTATGCGAACAGGTGCAGTTGCTGCATTGTCTATAGACAAGTTGAAGAAATCTGATACGCATACATTCTCTTTTATAGGGTTGGGCAATACAGCTCGTGCGACAGCGATGTGTTTATTATCTTTGTATGCAAATAAAGACGTGAAATTTCGTTTATTGCGTTATAAGGATCAAGCAGACTCTTTTATAGAAAGATTTCAAGAATATACTAATGCTCTATTTGAGATTGTTGACACTGTTCAAGAACTGATCTCTGGAGCGGAAATTATCATATCTTGTATAACTGATGCGTCAGATTTAATCTGTACTGATAATACTTTATATAATAAAGGTGTTTTACTGGTACCTGTCCATACTCGAGGTTTTCAAAATTGTGATTTGTTTTTTGATAAAATTTATGGTGATGATAGAGGTCATGTGTGTGGCTTCAAAAACTTTAGTAAGTTTAGGGCTTTTGACGAATTTAGTAATGTTCTGTTGAATCGAAATCCGGGTCGTGAGAATGATAAAGAACGGATTATTGTATACAATATAGGATTAGGGTTACATGATATTTTATTTGCATGTAAAATATATGAGCGTTTAAATAAAGCCCAATTCCCTTTTTTTATGCAAGAAAAAGAAACTGCTAAATTCTGGATATAGTGGCTTTTTGATTTTCGTATGTAGACTTTCAACTATTTGAAAAATTATAAGAAAAACAGCGTATGTGGCGGCGTTTTTTGACATGTTATAGTAGAGTATTTGTCAGCGAAAGGAAAAGCAACAGTATCTATATTGATCAATCATCCTGCTACTTGGCAACACAAAATTGAGACTTGTATACTCGATAATGGAGGAATGTTTACAGAAAAAAACGTCTGTATATCCTTGCTCCTATGGATAAAAAAGAATTAGCAAAGATTTTTAATGAAAATAATTCAACCAATAAAGAATCATAAGGTTCTAGTGAAAAATACCGGCTACTTGACAGCGGTAGAGGTAATGCGTATGCTCCTTCCTTTTGTAGCTTTGCCTTATGTGATACGTACAATCGGTGGAGAACGCTATGGGACAATCGCTTTTGCTCAAACTATCATATCCTATTTTGTTATTTTTATTAACTTTGGAATGGACGTATCGGCAGTAAAGGATGTTTCTGTACACCGCAATGATAAGGAACGGTTGAATAAGGTGGTTTCCTCGGTATTACTGCTTAAGTTACTTCTTTTTTTATTGGCCTTGGTTGTTTTGCTTGTTGGAATAGTTTTTATACCTTATTTGCGAAGTGAACGGCAGTTGTATTTGTTTGCCTTCATGACTTGCTTTTCGGAAATTTTATTTCCTGTCTGGTTCTACCAGGGGATAGAGAAGATGAAATATCTGACTCTCATTCGCTTAACTTCCATCCTTTTCTATACAGCTACGGTATTTCTTTTTGTGCGAAGTGCGAGTGACTATGTGAATGTTACTCTGCTTCAGTCATTGGGGGCTATTGCTGCGGGGGGGATTTCTTTTTATGTATTGATTAGAGTTGAAAAAGTTCGGTTAATGCTTCCATCTGTGAGCGACTTGAAAAAGTGTTTCATTAATAGTGTTCCATTTTTTATGTCACGCGTCTCTGTGGTTGCAAACAACGGTATGGCCAAAATAGTAAGTGGAGTATTCTTTAACATGGAGATGGTAGGCGCATTTGATCTTGCACAGAAAATAGCAACTTCGGCATTAGTTCCGATGCAGATGATGAATCAGGCTGTTTTCCCTCATATTGCAAAGACGAAAAGTCTTTCTTTTATACGTAAGTATTTGCGCATGGATGTTTTGTTGTCTTTTTGTGTGGCTATATTACTGGTGCTTTTGGCTTCTTGGGGAGTGAGTGTTTTTGCAGGCAATCAATATCCGGAAGCGGTCTCTCTGTTGCGTATTTTGGCAGTATGGGTGTTCTTTGGAGGCATTACCACTTATATAGGTGCACCGGTTTTGGTTTCTTTTGGTTATCCTAAACCTTTTAACGCCAGTGTGTTGTTATCTACACTGTCTCTTGTTATACTTTATGGAGTATGCTATATTTTCAATCTGTTTTCAATCTATAATTTTGCATGGACATTGGTCTGTTCAGAATTTGTGATCTTACTTTATAGGGGGTATTATTGTGTTAAATATAAATTGATTTAGATTATATGAATTTAATCCACCGTTTAGCCTTTAGATATAAAGATAATATCTTGGCTAAAGTCTTGGTTCGTCCGATTTATAGAATGCTTATTGAGCGTAAACTTAGCCGAAAAAAGAAAGTGTTTCGTCAAAATGCTAAGTTGCTGTTGGAAAAAATTAAAGAAGTTTTAGATGCTAATGGGATCTCTTTTTGGCTTGAATTTGGAACATTGTTGGGGGCATATAGAGAGCATGGATTTATTAAGCATGATTGTGATTTGGATATTGGTCTATTCTTCAAGAATACAACAATCGTTTATAATGCTTTGACAAAAGCGGGTTTTAAACTTATAAGAGAGTTTAAAGTAGGTGATGATGGCATTGATGGCTTTGAGCAAACTTATGAGTATGCTGGTGTTTCTATAGATGTATTTTACTTTCATAAAGATGAGAGTGGAATATATTGCAATAGTTTTTCACCGTTTGAGGATGAAAATAGAAGTATTTCTCTATTTCAAGTTAAAAAAATAACAGTGCCTTATAAAGGTTTGACGCAGATTCTCTTTGAAGGTATGATGTTGAATGTGCCTATTGAGACGGACAAATATTTGCAGGCTCATTATGGTGCTAACTTCATGATTCCTAACAAACATTTTGATTATAGAAAGGAAGCTACGAACATTTATTATTATCCACACTCGGAGAGAGTGGCCCATTTTCAGTCATGGGAGTAATACGATGAAACGAAAAAATATTCTCATTGTATTTTTTATATTATTTCCTTTATACACACTGCCTTGGATTGTCCAAGGTATGATGCGTCTTGAGAAATGGGCATTTGTTTTGTGGGCATTCTTTATGGGATTAGTGGGTATTCTATACCCTCCGGTGGGTGATATTTATCAATATACAAAAGATTTTTATATTTATGAAGGTTGTAGTTGGGAGTTTTTTCTTGAACTGTTGAGCTTAAAATTTGATTTTTTACTTCCTCTTTTGTCTTATTTCATTGGATTGATAGGATGGAATTTCGATATATCTCGTTTTATATACAATTTCCTGAGTTATCTCATATTAGGTACTATTTTCTTGGATATTGTTAGGAACAATGTTTTTTTGCGAACGAATAAACAGGTCGTGACATACGCTTTAGGCACTTTTTTGGTATTCAGTTTCATTACTTATCTTTGGCGTTTTGGATTTTCAACTGTTCTTTTTGCCTATGGTAGTTATTTGCTGGTCTATAAATCAAAGAACAAAGGATGGGTATTTGTAGCTTTGTCAATATTGAATCATGTATCTTTCTTATTGTTTGCAATCGGTCTGTTTGTGCAGCAAATGGGGGGATTTAGATTCTATAAATGGATAGTGGTATTACTTTGCCTATGTTCAATGTTTCTAAACAGTAGTATTTTTACTTCTATTCTACCATATATGCCAACGGATATAGTTCAAAGGTTTGGATCTTATGTTGATGGATATTATGCTACGGACTATTTCGCTGACGGTTCGTGGAAATATCAATTGCAGATATTTTTAACTAGTTCAATAACTTATGTTGCTGTTGTCATTTATATTTTGATATATAGGGGCAATAATAAAATAGAAGCAATTACAAATGCTATTCTTGTGCTTGCTTGCCTTTCTTTACCTTTTGATACTATGAGAATGCGTTTTCTTGCTGTTCTTCTTTTTTTTATAAAAATGTTTTTCTTAACTCAATATGATGGGACACTGAAAAATTTGCGCTGTATAAAAGTCATGTTTTTGTGTGTGATGATAGGCAATGTACTTAGTGTGTGGGGGGCAAGAAGGCAAATAGAAATTAGTGAATTGTTGTTATATAGTACAATACCTCAGATTATGTCTCATACCTATTCCCTTCAATGGATTGATAAAAATGTAACTTCAGATGGGGATATAGTTAAAATTAATTATTGATATAAAATGAACTGTTTAGTTTCTGTTTTAGTTCCTATATATGGGGTTGAAGAGTATATAGAAAAGTGTACCCGCTCATTGTTTGAACAGACCTATGACAATATAGAATATGTTTTTGTGGATGATTGCACGACAGACAATAGTATTATAGTTTTGAGAAATGTACTGGAAAACTATCCGAAACGGAAAGGGCATGTGAAGATTGTGAAACACGCTCAAAATAAAGGCCTGTCGGGAGCGCGAAATACTGCTATAGCCAATGCAACGGGAGAATATTTGCTGCATGTAGACAGTGATGACTATCTAGACTTGAATGTGGTGGAATGCTTAATAAATAAGGCACAGCGTGAAGATGCCGATGTAGTAGTCTATGACATGAAGTATATCTATACTGATAAGTGCTTTAAAGTTTCTCAGTCAGTGAAAACAGATCCGAAAGAATATTTGAAGCAATTGTTAACTTATGACATTAGCGTGTGTGTGTGTGGGAAACTCTATAAAAGTTCTTTGTTTAAGGATAATAATATTCAATTTATCGAGGGGTTGAACTTTGGTGAAGATTATGTGACTTCGCCAAGAGTCGCTTACTATGCGCACCGCATAGCTCATTGTATTGGGGCTTATTATAACTATGTGCAATATAATGCATCATCATATACTAATTTCTATAGGCCAAAAAATGTGGATGATTTGTTGAGGGCTATAGAAATTCTGTCGGACTTCTTTAGAAATAAGAAGGATTATGGTGTTTATGTAGATACATTGAATAAATCAAAGCTGTTGAATAAAATAAAGCTGCTGATAGCAGTTTGTCTTAACTCAGAGACAGTAGGATATCGGTTCCATGAAGTATGTGGATTGTATAATGATATTGATGCAGGTTTTGCTGTCGGAATTTCATTAAACTATCGTTTAATTTTGTTTTTTGCAAGAAATAGAATGTATAATATTTTGAAAATGTATATTGTAGGTGGGTTTAAGCTGAAACAAACTATTAAAAGATTTTATTATTCTTAACCGGTTTGTTTGATAAATAAAAATATGTTTTCTAATATATTCTTTTTGTCCTTTTTATATTGTTTTTTTGGGATAACTCCGTTTTCTCTTTCTCCTAGTTTGACAATTGGTTTCTTTGTGCATATGAGCAATATCTAATGTATGTATACCTTTATGCTCTTTTTATGCCGCTCATGTTTCTGTGAAAACAGATGCACGATGTTCTCTCTTTTAGGTGTATATTTATTGGTATATTCTTTTCGATCTATAATGATATGGTTTTATACTATTCCTTTTTGTTATTACATTAATTAGCTAAAAAAATGAAGATAGCATATATCCTCCCTTCTTTACGGAATCAAGGCCCAATCATTGTTGTCAAGTCATTGTCGGATTACCTGATACAGCATGGCTTTGAGGTTGATATCTTTTATTTTGATGACTTGCAAGGCATGTCATTCAATTGCACCACTCGCCGTATATTGATGAATGAACCTATTGACTTTGACAAATACGATATAATACATTCACACTGTCTGCGACCGGATAAGTATGTCGTAAAATGGAAGAAAAAGATTCATCGATCTGTGGTAATATCGACGCTTCACCAAGATACTTACTGCAGTTTTAGATATCAGTATAATTTTCTGTTGTCAAGGCTATTTACATGGTATTGGTGCAGGTTACAATCTCGGTTTGATACCGTAATAAGTATCTCAAATCAATTAAAGGATATCTATAATAAGAAGATTAGGACGAATGTTATAACTATTTATAATGGATGCCCTATTGATTTTGAGAAAGAGGAAGATAGTATTCTTGTTGATAAGTTGCGATGTATTAGAAGACGATATAAACTACTTGGTACTTATGCTTTTGTAACAAGAAGAAAAGGACTTGATCAGATTTTGAATGTACTACCATTTTTCACAGAATATGCTTTTGTTATTATTGGGGAAGGGCCTGATATTGATCGGTTGAAACGAATATCTATTGATTTAAATATAGAGGATAGGGTACTTTTCTTCCCATATCAGATAAGCCCTCGTAATTATTTACCCTATTTGGATATTTATGTTATGACGTCTCATTCCGAAGGTTTTGGCTTGTCTATGGTTGAAGCTGCTTTGGCCAAAAAATCTATTGTATGTTCTAATTTGCCTTCTTTTTATGAAATATTCCCAAATAATGAGGCTTCGTTTTTTGAATTGAATAATATAGGCTCTTTAAAAAACGCTATAAGGAAAGCTTATGAAGAGAAAGAAGATTTTGGTGAGAGAGCGTATAAACGTTCTTGTGAATATTTTACTTCAGAGAAAATGGCCGAAAACCATTTGATATTTTATAAGAGAATGATGGATAGATTGAATCTTCCAGAGTAATATTTTTTTTAATAATATAGGATAATGAAAGTCTTGATAACCGGTAGTTCCGGTTTTATAGGTACTAATGTTGTATTAGCGTTTAAAGACCGATTTAACATTTTGTGTATTGATCTGCAACCTCCTAAGATTAAATCATTGGAGGATGTTTGGATAAAAGTTGATATAACAGATTTGAAAGCATTCAGACAAGCTGTAGTTGAATTTAATCCTGATTATATATTGCATCTGGCAGCCCGAACGGATTTGGACGGGAGGGAATTAGGGGATTATGCGGCTAATATTGTGGGAGTGTGTAATCTCATGAAAATAGCAAGTGAACTGTTTTCATTAAAGAAAATAGTGATAACTTCTTCTATGCTTGTGTGCCATGCCGGTTACTATCCCCAAAATCAATTTAATTATGCTCCTACAACTATATATGGAGAGAGTAAAGTTGAGACAGAAAAGGCTGTATGGGCTAATAAACCAATGTGTGATTGGGCTATTATTAGGCCTACTTCGATTTGGGGACCTTGGTTTGGTGTACCCTATAGAAACTTCTTTGATATGGTACTTAAGCATCGTTATATTCATATCGGACATAGAAGTTGTACTAAAACTTATGGTTACGTAGGCAACTCAGTATATCAGATAGAACAAATCTTATTTAATGATACGCGAGATGAAAACAGGAAAGTTTATTATATAGGTGACAATCCTGCTACAAACATTGAAGAATGGGGAAATGAAATCGCAACAGAATTAGGATTTAAGATAAAACGGATACCTTATTGCCTGTTGAAGATTGTTGCATATGTAGGTGATTGTTTGAAATTATTGAGTATCAGATTCCCTATGACTTCTTTCCGGTTGAAAAATATGACAACGGACAATATTATAGATTTGTCTGATACTTATGAATTGGCTCCGAATCCGCCATACTCTCGTATTGAAGGAGTTCGTAAAACATTGGATTGGTTGCGTTTAGCTTAAGTTATTTAAGTCATGATGAAAATATCTCTTATTACCGCTACTTTTAATAGTAGTTCTACCCTTTGTGATACTATCAAATCTGTTCTGGCGCAGTCTTATCAGGAGATTGAATATATTGTAGTGGATGGATTATCAAAAGATAGTACAGTGGATATCATAAAAGAATATGAACCCTACTTTAAAGGGAGAATGAAATGGATAAGTGAAAAGGATAATGGACTATATGATGCTATCAATAAGGGAATCAGAATTGCGACCGGTGATGTTGTGGGAATATTGAATTCTGATGATTTCTTTACTTCTACTACAATAGTTGAAAAGGTAGCCAATAGTTTTACTACGGAAGTGGATGCAGTTTATGGAGATGTTCATTTTGTCAGGACGAATAATTTGAATCGTTCCATTCGATATTATTCATCTAAAATTTTTAGACCTGCATTGATGAAGCTGGGCTTTATGCCGGCACATCCTACTTTTTATTGCAGGAAAAGTTGTTTTGATGAGTATGGACTATATAAAGTAGATTTTAAGATAGCGGCAGATTTTGATTTGTTACTGCGTTTTATCTATGTGTATCGTATCTCTTTGAAGTATTTACCTTTGGATATGGTGACAATGAGAATAGGAGGGGTTAGCACAAATGGTTTGCAAAGTCATTGCTGTATAATGAGAGAGCATCTTCGTGCTTTTAGAGAAAATGGTGTGAGGAGTAATATATTACTTTTGTCTTTGAGGTATTTTTATAAGTTGATAGAATTTGTTAGAAAATAGAATATATGAAAAAGGTAGCATTACTAACAGGTATTACGGGTCAGGATGGCTCGTTCTTGGCTGAATTTTTAATAGAGAAAGGCTATGAAGTTCATGGTATCATTCGCCGTTCTTCCTATTTTAATACAGGGCGCATTGAACATCTTTATTTAGATGAGTGGGTACGGGACATGAAGAAAGACCGTTTAATAAATCTCCATTATGGAGATATGACGGATAGTAGTTCGCTGATCCGAATTATTCAATTGGTGCAACCAGATGAAATTTATAATCTCGCTGCTCAAAGTCATGTGAAGGTAAGTTTTGATGTACCTGAATATACCGCAGAATCAGATGCAATAGGTACTCTTCGTATGCTTGAAGCGGTACGTATTCTTGGTTTGGAGAGAAAAACAAAGATATATCAGGCTTCCACTTCGGAACTGTTTGGGAAGGTGCAGGAAGTTCCTCAAAAAGAAACAACACCTTTTTATCCTCGTAGTCCTTATGGAGTAGCAAAACAATATGGATTCTGGATTACTAAAAATTACCGCGAAAGTTACGGAATGTTTGCTGTAAATGGAATCTTATTTAATCATGAGAGTGAACGTAGAGGTGAAACATTCGTGACGAGAAAGATAACGCTTGCTGCTGCCCGTATAGCTCAGGGCTTTCAAGATAAGTTATATTTGGGTAACTTGAATTCGCTCCGTGACTGGGGGTATGCAAAGGATTATGTGGAATGTATGTGGTTGATTCTACAGCATGACATTCCAGAGGATTTTGTGATAGCTACTGGTGAGATGCATACGGTTCGTGAGTTCGCAACTTTGGCTTTTAAAGAGGTTGGCATTGAACTACGTTGGGAAGGTGAAGGTGTGAATGAAAAAGGAATTGATGTAAAGACTGGTAAATCATTGGTTGAGGTTGATCCTAAGTATTTCCGTCCTTGTGAAGTTGAACAGTTGTTGGGTGATCCGACAAAAGCGAAAACGTTACTTGGTTGGAATCCGATAAAAACGAGTTTTTCTGAATTAGTAAAGATTATGGTGACACATGATATGCGGTTTGTAAAAAAGCTATATATCAAGAGCCAAATGACAGAATAATAATGGGCTAAATTGATGGATGTAAATTATAAGCTTATTGATACCCAGCGAATCATTGATTATATTACTTCTTTTCCTAAAGGTGTTTCCGTAGAGGAGATCATTCAAAATTCCGGTGCTGACAAGTTACGAGTATATCCCGCTCTTTTTGAATTGGAACAGAGTGGATTCTTGGAAGTACTGAAGAGGGAAGAACTTGGAGCACCAATAATGGTACGTAAGAGAATATATTAAAAGAAACGACAGGTAACAGCGGTTATTTTGTTTTAGGCAGCAGCCGGGATTACTCCGTAATAAGGAGTGGTTCCGGTTGTTTTATTTAGTTGTGACATAAAATAAATGTAAAACGGATGCTTACAATGAAAGGAAGCATAGAATACATTAGTAGCTGTATGTATTTGTTGCCGATGGCTATCGGTACTTTTAATAATATGGCAATAAATCTTGCTCGTTCCATTTTTTTTTTCGTCCTTTGCTAAAAATGTAGATGTAAGCCGAATGGAGAAAGTTTGTATAAAAGGGTATAAATCCTTTCAAGACATAACACTTGAATTGGGGCAAATTAATATACTTATTGGTTCTAATGGTTCCGGTAAGAGTAATTTCTTGTCGTTTTTTGAGTTCTTGAATAAAATATACGAACAGAAGATGACTGAATATGTAGCGTTGAACGGTGGGGTGGACAAGTTCTTTCATAAAGGGAACAAAGTAACAGATGTTATTCAAGCAGAAGTGTTTTGGAAAACTAACCGTTATCAAATTCAGTTGAAAGAAGGAGACGGCAGATTTGTGGTGGCTCATGAAAAATTGGGCTATGCCGCTGGAAGTATGGTATATTATAATGATATAGCCAACTATACCAATGAAGCAGGCATCAAACAATACAAAAGGCTGAAGCGTGGAGACTATATCAATAACTATCTGACAGAAATAAAGAAATATCATTTCCATGATACCGGCAAAACCTCTCCGTTTACAAAAGAAAGCCACATACAGAATGATCGTTATTATCTGTATGAAAAAGGAGATAATTTGGCAGCTTTCCTTTATGCCATTCACGAGGAAACTCCAATTGTGTACAATCGTATAGTGAAAGTGATTCAAAGTATCGCTCCTTATTTTTCCGATTTTTATTTTCATCCGACAGCCGCCAATACGTTGCGTCTGCAATGGAGAGATAAGTATAGTTCAATGGTGTATGGACCCACTGACTTTTCGGATGGTACCATTCGCTTTATAGCTCTGGCAACATTGTTTTTGCAACCTACTCCTCCCAAAGTTATCATTATAGATGAACCCGAGTTGGGATTGCATCCCGTAGCGATACAAAAATTGGCAGGTATGATGCATGTCGCAGCTTCAAAAGGTACACAAATTATTGTGGCTACACAAAGCACCGACCTGCTCTGTCATTTTGAACCTGAAGAAGTGATTACAGTTAATCAGGTTGAAGGAGCTACTCAGATGGTTCGTCTCAATAGTGAAGATCTGAATCATTGGCTGGAAGATTATACTTTGGGCGATTTGTGGAAGCAGAATATCGTGAAAGGAGGGCAACCTGAATGAACAGACTCATTATAGTATGTGAAGGTGAGACGGAGCAGGAATTTTGCAAGGATGTGCTGGCGTCCTATTTTCGAGAAAAGAATATCTATATAGAATATCTCACAAATAGAGAATGTCTATGATAAAATGAAGTGCTTGTTCTGCCGGATGAAGAATGATATGCCGGAAGAATTAAGAGATCGTTTTATACCATATATTCAGTTACACGAATTTGAAGGACTGCTTTTTAGTGATATTTCTGTATTTAAGAATAATTTTACTTCCGATGAACTGCAATTTAGTGAATTAGAAGAGGCTGTGAAATCGGCTGATACACCGGAAGAAATAAATAATGGTCCGGCTACTGCTCCATCTGTACGTTTGATGAAGGCGATTGCGGGTTACAACAAAGTGGTATATGGGGCTTGCCTTGCTTCGGAGATCGGCTTAACTTCTATTCGTAGCAAATGTAAGCTGTTTGATGAATGGATTACTCTGTGCTTGTTGTAGATAAATACCTTACCCATAGTACTTTATGATAAACTCTGAAATAACCGTCCTGGTTATCCAGTTTTCTTTGGCTATTCTTGAATATATCCTCACCTTTGCATCGTTGGCCAACACAAGAATACGTAAAACGAAGTTGAACTAAAATGTAAAAGGAGGAAGATTATGCCTTTATTGTATTATGCGAGACAATCGCAGTTGAAAACGAAAGATGGGGTTAAGCAGTGGCACCTAACATTAAAGAAAGTAGGAAGAGCTGTAAGTTTGCAACAGTTGGGAGAGATGGTAGCTGAGAAGTGCTCGGCAACGCCGGGTGATGTACACAACGTAATCAGGAACTTGATGTCGGTGATGCGGATGCAGCTGCTGAATAGCCGTACGGTTCGTTTGGATGGTTTGGGGACATTTACGGTGATCGCGCGGACACGGGGCAAGGGGGTGGATAAAGAGAAGGATGTGAATCCGAATCAGGTAACATCCTTGCACTTCATGTTTACTCCTGAATATACGCGTCCGGCGGCATTGGGAACCACGCGTGCATTGTGGCAAGGTGTGGAATTTGAAAAGTGGACGGGTGGAACTGCTACTGATGGAAATGAAGGTTCCGATGATGGTAACGGAGGAAATGCCGGTGGTGACGGAGGCCTCGATGAGAATCCACTTGGGTAAGTGGAGAATTGAAAGTTGGGGCTGCGCAGTCCATTTATTATTAAAGCACAAAGTAATTAACATGAAAAAAGTGGTTTGGAATAAGATTCTGAAAATTGTAATAGCAGTGGCTTCGGCTATATTAGGAGCTTTGGGAGCTAATGCGATGAATATGCGATAAAAATATCGTGATTATAAAAATGAACGGTGGGAATATGGTTTGATGGACTATATCTCACCGTTTTTTTCTATATCGGGGTACTATATACACTTGCTATTTCGTCAAAATTAACGCTAAAACGTAAAAAAGCAGCTTGAATTATAGTCTCTTTTTTGATTTAAAATATTGATAGGTAGTTTGTTGTGCAATTTGTAAATCAAAATACTGAATTCGAAATGTATATTGCCTTTTTTCTCCCTATTTTTGAAGAGCAGATAATTGCTATTATTAATTAATACCTTATTTGTTATGTTATTATGGAAACTCAAAAAGAAAGCATTATGGCAGATGTCAAGAAATTAGCACCATTCATCCAGAGGTGGGAGGGTGGCTTCGTAGACGATCCCGATGACTTGGGAGGAGCAACCAACATGGGTGTTACTATAGCAACCTACAAGGTATATCGCAAACGGAAAGGACTTTCCGAACCTACAGTAGACGATTTGAAACATCTATCGAATAATGAGTGGATCGATATCTTGAAGAGCTTGTATTGGGATAAGTGGAAAGCCGATCAGATAAAAAGCCAATCTGTTGCCAATATTTTGGTAGACTGGGTATGGGCTTCAGGAATACAGACGTGGTTGGTGTAACCGTATCAATAACCTCTATTTCGAAGAATAATGATAAGGCGAATTCTTACATATTATGCAGCCTCTCTGGATGAGTACTTGCACCACAAGTTCCAGCAGCCCGAAGGTATGGCAGAGGTGGGAATCATTGGTAGTGGTGCGAGCGAAAAGCCTTGCAAACTGATTGTTTCACTTGTCAATATTGAGCGTGAAACGGCAGGAGGCATCTCGGCAGGCATCAGTCGTAACAGTTCAGACTATATGCGGACGTTTGCGCCGTTATTGCTGAACCTCGACTTGATGCTTGCTGCTGTATATGACGAGAAACGATACGCCGAGTCGCTTTCCGTATTGTACGAATCGTTACTTTTTATTCAGTCGCATCCCTATTTTGAACTGGATGGGCAGAAATATACGGTAGAGATCGTCACACTTTCGGTACAGGACATTAATAATATCTGGACCACGCTGGGCGGACAATATTATCCGTCGGTGATGTGCAAGCTGCGCAGGCTTGCGGTGGATGCGGAGGAAGCCGTCAGCAGTGGTGGTATTGCCCGTGAACCATCGGTCAGCGTAACAAAATAGAAAGGAGAAAAAACAAATGAGCCAATATATAGCCATAGCTGTCATACGTATTGAACACAATTATTACAATCCGCCCGAAAACAGCTTTGTGGGATTGGAGCCGACACCCGAAACCAAAAAGTTGATGAGACAGCGGGGAGTGATGTTGAGACAAAGTCGTGGAAATGAGTGGCAATGGATCATGGCCGATGATGCATCGGGATTTGCAGATAAGGATGTACTGGAGTTATCTATGATTGTGAAGGACCCTTGTTTTCTGCAACAGATAGAGAGCGACGGATATGATCCCGACAGTTTTTACAAATTCAATGCGGAAAACGGATTGGTGGAAGTGAAGGCCGACTTTGTATGGAGAAAGGATACGAACGGGCAGAAGTTGAAAAATGAGTTTTGCCGGATTGTTTTGAAACCGGTAGAAACGGCATCGGAGAAGTTGCGAATGCTCTATATGAAAGTAGAGCAATTGGGAAAAGAAGAGATACGGGAAGAAAACAATGTACAATTCGCAGCCATAAAACAAGAAATAAGGCAGTTACAGGAAATCTGTTGTCCGAAATTTACTATCCGATTTTGTTCCTGTGCGTATTATTGGGAGTATCTGTGTGTATTCAAGGATGAGAATGATATGCGGGGAAAGGATCTCAGACTGCGAACTCGCGAAAATGTAGTGGCTTTCGGAGCGCCGGAAAAGTATGAGAAAACAAGCTTGGGAACCAATGTCTGGAGACTTGTTTCTACAGGACGGATCAAAGCGAAGGAGCGGTACGACATGCCGATGCAACTTTATATTGGCAGGATGTTGGAAAGCCGGTTCATTTCACCGCCGCAAATAGGGAAATTTCAGTCGGATTCTCCGCATACCCTAAGAGAAGTATGCTATATTAAAGAACAATAATTATAAATTTTAAAACTGATAATTATGGGAAGCATGAAAACTCCCGGCGTTTATATCATAGAGAAGAACGCCTTTCCGAACTCAGTGGTGGAAGCGCCAACCGCTATTCCGGCTTTTATCGGCTATACCAAGCAGGCCGTGAACGGGAATAATGACCTGAAGAATGTGCCGTGGAAAATTTCGTCGATGACGGAGTATATACAGTATTTCGGTGGGGGGCCTGACTTGAAGTTCGAGGTAGATATAAAGGATGGCTCACTCTGTATCGAAGGAAAAAACTGTTATACATTATACTACAGCATGATGCTGTTCTTTGCTAATGGTGGTAGTACCTGCTACATTGTTTCAGTTGGCAGTTATGAGGATGCTTTGGACAAAAATGCTATGCTCACTGGATTGGAAAAGCTGACCCTTGAGCAGGAGATTACGCTGGTGGTCATACCTGAAGCTGTAAATCTGAATAGTAATGAAGAGTTTAGGGATATACAGCAACAGATGCTTTCTCATTGTGGTGACAGAATGAAAAACCGTTTCGCGCTGCTTGATATTTATCCGAAGGCAGATGAAAATACAAACATAGAAGACCAAGTAACTATCTTTTGTACTAATATCGGTTCCAATTTTTTGTCTTATGGCGCAGCTTATTTCCCTTGGTTGAATACTTCGGTAGTGGGAGATCGGGACTTGACGGGCGATGTGTTTGTATGGACTAATAATGTATACACTTGCAGGACACAGATAAATGATGATTTTGCCAAGATAGTGGAATCTCTTTTTAAAGAGACAGAGGAGCTTGAAATAGAAAGTAGTGTAGTAAAGAATAATCATACTTTCAAACTTGAAGAAGTTGCTGTGGGGGATATCTATGCTGACAAGGACACGAAAAAAACAAAAGCGATAGGCCGGATAGAAAGTATAAAAGACATTAAGGATGCTGAGGGTGAAGAGGTTATAGGAAAAAGTGTGAGGGTAATATGGATATTTCCAAATAATGTAGATAAACAGGCCTTCCATCAAGCGTTGTACAACGGTTCATCCCTCTATAAGCAGGCTATAAAAGGTGTGCTGAAAAAATTGAACCTGCTTCCCCCGTCTGCAGCTATGGCAGGAATTTACACTATGGTAGATAATAGTCGCGGTGTATGGAAAGCCCCTGCCAACGTAACGTTGAGCTATGTGGACAGTCTGGTAGAAGACATCGACGACGATCAGCAGGCCGATTTGAATGCCCCTGCTCATGGAAAGGCTGTCAATGTGATACGCCCGTTCCGTGGCGAGGGTATAAAGGTGTGGGGAGCACGTACACTGGATGGAAATTCCTTGGATTGGAGGTATGTGAATGTACGCCGCACCCTGCTATTCCTGGAAGAATCGATAAAGAATGCTGCCCGCGCTTATGTATTTGAGCCGAATGTTGCCGGTACATGGATTAACATGAAGTGCATGATTGAGAATTTCCTGCGTAGTGTGTGGAAACGTGGCGGACTGGCAGGCGCGACTCCTGAAGATGCCTTTGAGGTGCATATAGGCTTGGGCGACACCATGACTGCTGAAGATATATTGGACGGTATCATGCGTATTACAGTTCTCGTAGCTGTTACCCATCCTGCCGAATTCATTGAGATTACATTCCAGCAGCAGGCACAAAAGAGTTGATAACCGATTGTTGAACTTAAATTATAAGAATCATGGGAGAATATAAGACCCCCGGTGTTTACATCAAAGAGAAGAATGCCTTCGGTAATTCCATAGTGGAAGTTGAAACCGCTATTCCGGTCTTTATCGGCCTTACCGGGACAGCTCAGGATGGAACCTCGTCTTTGCTGAACAAGCCGGTGCGGATTTCATCAATGACGGAGTACAACACGTATTTCGGAGGTGCACCCACACCTCAGTTCATGCTTTCTTCTGAAGAGATTAAGGATGATGACGAGGATAAATATTTGTTTTGTTTTCCTGATAATGAAAAGAAAATGGCTTTGAAATGCAAAGCGCCAGAACATATTTATACCTTGTATTATCACATGGTGCTGTTTTTCGCCAATGGCGGCGGAACGTGCTATGTAGTTTCATTGGGTGGATATAACGCTGATTTTTATGAGTCGTATTCGGCTAATAAGGACACTGTGTTTGCCAATATCAAAAAAGAACAGGACATCACAATGGTGGTAGTGCCGGAAGCGGTAAACTCAGCCAACTGTATGAATGTCTATACTGATTTGTTAAAGGAATTGGCCGATAAGCAAAAATATTTTGCTTTGCTGGATGTGCCAATGGGAGCGGGTGCTAAGACAGAGGAAATTTCAGACTCGTTTGGAGCAGGCATAGGTACTACAAACCTGCAATATGCGGCAGCTTATTATCCTTGGCTCGAAACTTCGGTATTATCGGACACTGACATTGATGGAAGGGTGCTGGTCTGGACCTATAATGTAGATACCACTTCAATGACCTTTAGTGGCGATTCGAAGGTGGATGAGTATATCAAAAAGTGCTTTACTATGATAAGCACAGAGAAGGATGCTACCGGTAAGGTATTGAAAGCGGGCGATATTCAACAAGTTAAGACAGATCTTCATAATGCCCTGTTGCAGAATTGGCCGCAATACAAATTGCTGGCGAAGAAAGTGAAAGACTATTTGAACCTGTTGCCTCCCTCGGCTGTAATGGCCGGTGTCTATACGATGATAGATAATACACGCGGTGTGTGGAAAGCTCCCGCCAATGTATCCGTTAGCTACGTGAACAAGCCCGCTATCCCTATTACAGACAAAGACCAGGAAGTATTGAATATGCCAATGAGCGGAAAGGCCATCAATGCCATCCGCACTTTCCCCGGCGAAGGTATCAAGGTATGGGGTGCCCGTACATTGGACGGCAATTCGCAAGACTGGCGTTACATCAACGTTCGCCGCACGATGATTTTTCTGGAACAATCGGTTAAGAATGCCGCTCGTGCCTATGTATTCGAACCGAACGATGCCAATACATGGATCAACATGAAGTGCATGATTGAGAATTTCCTGCGCAGTGTGTGGAAACGTGGTGGACTTGCGGGTTCAACACCTGAAGAAGCTTACGAAGTGCATGTCGGTCTGGGTGATACCATGACAAATGATGATATACTGGAAGGAACTATGCGCATCACGGTATTGGTAGCTGTTACTCGTCCGGCAGAGTTTATCGAAATCACTTTCCAACAGCAGGCGCAGAAGAGCTGAGAATAATTAAAAATTAACAATTAAAAATTAGAATATTATGGCAGATAATGGATCAGCACAGAGTCAGGACACTAAGATGTGGCCGTTACCGAGTTTTCATTTCAAAGTGACATTGGGAAGTGTGGGTGAAATATCTTTCAGTGAAGTGTCGGGGCTTGAAACCGAATTCGAGGAAATCACCTATCGCGCCGGTGACAGCAATGATTTCACAAAATTGAAGATGCCCGGGCTGAAGAAAGTGAGTGACATCACTTTGAAAAAAGGTATATTCGTTTCTGATTCCCAACTATGGAAATGGATTGGTAATGTGAACATGAATATCATCCAACGCGAAAACGTAACTATCAGTTTGCTGGATGAGTCACATTCAGCCGTAAAAACCTGGTCGTTGACAAATGCCTGGCCGAAGAAGATTACGGTGGAAGGCTTCAAGGCCGATGGTAACTCAGTAGCTATGGAAACATTGATTCTGGCACACGAAGGAATACAGATTAGTGAATGATTTTTATAGATTATGATTGAGAACCTTGCATGGAAATTTCTGCCACCCTATGAGTTTTACTTTCGGGTGTGTTTTATGGAGAGACTTGTCTCACTGTTTTACGCCTCGTTTACGGAAGTCAGCGGTTTAGGGTGGAACTATGAAAAACAGACACAGACGGGAGCGGAGAATACTGCCCAAGAATTGCCTAAAGCAATCAAATATGGCAAAATAACTTTGAAATCACCGCTTGTGCCTTTGGCTGCACCGTTTGAAATCTGGGTGAATGACTGTTGTAACAGTTTGAACATGAAAAATGCCAAAGATCAGATTATTGCCCTGGATATGGTCATTACACTACAAAGTCAGGCCAATGTTCCGGTTGCAGCTTGGCTGTGTTCGCACTGTTATCCGATAGGATGTTCACTCAGTGGATTGGATGCCGCAAGAAGTGGACTTGCAATGGAAACTGTCACTCTGAATTGTAATCGGTTAGAACGTAAACTGTAGAAATTATGCCTGTTGTTATAAAAGAAATGCATATCAGGACGGTTGTAGAAAAACGAATCGTCACGGAGGTGGAAGTTTCGGAAGAGCTTATCCGAAAGATTGAAAATCGCGTAAGGGACAGGTTGGATGCAGAAGATAGCATCCGACCCGGTTCCCGGCAGTGGCAGAGAAAGAAAAATGAGCGTTAGTAATGCATAAAGAAAAAGTGAAATGGGACAGATGACCATCACAGCCTATACGGACGAGAATTTCAGTAGCGAATATAAATCTGCGCTGGAACTTCCCATCAATCCCGATAAGGTGAAGTTCACGAAAGGGATCCAATATGCGGAGGACAAGCAGTTAGGGAGCTTGAACGGGTCGAACGTATATGCACGTTACCGTCCGGAGACCCTTTACTTTGAGTGCCTGCTCGATATGACCAATGCCTTGGATGATGATCGTGAGAAGAAACCCGTCCACGATGTGGTGAACGATCTGGAACAACGCCTCTATTGCTATAATAGTGAAGGGCATCGTCCATCGTTCGTCAAGGTGCAGTACGGTGACATTCTTTTTTTCGGGCAACTCAAGACGCTCGAAACGGAATATACTTTGTTCGACTTGGATGGTATACCTCTTCGCGCTGAATTGAAAGTGACACTGACGGGCTATTGCAGTCAGAAGGAAGAAAATAAAAGATTCCCGAAACGTTCGCCCGATGTGTCTCGGATGGTCACGCTGAAGGAAGGGCAAACACTGGCAGCCCTATGTAATGAAGTTTATGGTGACCCGCTCCTTGTGGGCGAAGTTGCCCGATTTAATAACCTGAACGGTTACAGGAACGTACCCAGCGGTACCAAGATCCTGTTGCCGATGTTAAAAAAATAATTAAAATTATGGCTGAATCGCCTTCTGTACACAAAGACCGCGTACTAGCTTGTTCCGTTTATTGTAACGGGAGCAAACTGAAAGATGAGTACGCTTTGGTTTCCGCTATGGTGCATCAGGAACTGAACCGCATTGGCAAAGCAACATTGAAGTTTAATGCCGGAAATATGGACAAGCAGACTTTTGACGAGAGTGATGCTGACCTTTTCAAGCCGGGCAATACTATCCGTCTGGATGCAGGCGATATTGACAAGGAAGATACGCTATTCGATGGTGTGATTATTGGGTTACGCATCATCACCGATAGGGATTTTCGTTCCTATATGTTGGTGGAGTGTCGTGATTATGCCTATTCCGCGACGCAAGGACGTAAGAATCGTATTTTTGAGAAGAAGAAGGACTGTGACATCATTAAGGAAGTATTGTTGGCTTACGGTAGTGTGGAAGTAGACTCCACACCCTATCAGCACCCCACGCTGGTACAGTATTATTGTTCCGATTGGGACTTTGCCCTTTCGCGTGCCGATGCCAACGGCCTGTTCATCTTTACTGATGGTAGTAAGATTAAGGTGAAGAAACCCGATGTGAGTGCGTCGCCTGTACTGACTGTAACTTATGGTGTCGACTTGACTGCTTTTGACCTTGAACTGTCCGCTGATGACCAGTTTACGCAATATGAAGCGATGTCTTGGGATCCCGCTACACAGAAAGCTGTGAAAGTGTCCGCTAGTTCCCCCTCGCTCAATAAGCAAGGGGACTTGCAGCCAAAGAACATTGCCACAGGCGATAGCTTTTTGTTGCAAACTGATGCTCCTACAGACGAGAAAGCGTTGAAGCAATGGGCGGATGGCATGGCATTGAAAGCTGGATTGGCACGTTATCAAGGATCATGCAGCTTTTACGGTTCCGCCAAGGTGGTGCCCGGTTGCATCATCGAACTGAAAGGCTTGGGTAAACGATTCAACGGCAATCTGTTTGTCGGCTCAGTGACGCATACTATCGAGAACAACGAATGGATGACCGAAGCGGGTGCAGGCGTTTCATCCCTGAACATTACTGATGAAACGGATGTGGTATCGCCTTCCGCTTCCGGTTTTCTGCCCGGGTTGCAGGGACTTCATGCGGCAGTGGTAAGGAAACTGGACGGCGATCCGCTGAAAGAATACCGTATTCAGATAGAATTGCCATGGATGGATGGAAAGAACAAGCTGCTTTGGGCAAGGCTCTCCACTATGTACGCCACAAATGCGTCAGGTAACTTCTTCCTGCCCGAACCGGATGATGAAGTGGTGGTGGGCTTTATGAATGAAGACCCCGGGCATCCCATCATATTGGGCGGGGTGTATGGTGAAAAGCACAAACCGCCTTATGAATACGAGGCAAAGAATAATACGAAAGCCATCGTTACCCGTGAGAAGATGCGAATAGAATTCAATGAGGAAAAGAAGGTGATAACGATTTCTACTCCCGGAAAAAACACGGTGGAAATCAGCGATGATGACAAGCATATCAAGTTGACCGACCAGAATAAGAACGAAATTGTGATGAACAGTAGCGGTATTTCCCTCTCGTCGGCAAAAGATATCACACTGAAAGCGAAAGGCGCCATCACAATAGAGGCCACTTCAAAAATCAACGCCACCGCCAAGCAGGATGTCAGCCTGGAAGGACTGAACGTGAAAGTGCAGGCTAAAATAGGCGCAACTGTTAAAGGTAACGCCACAGCGGAACTTTCAGCTTCAGGCCAAACTACTGTTAAAGGCGGAATGGTCATGATAAACTAATGGACAATTAGGAAATGGATTTTTAATTTATAACTTTTAATTTGAAAATTATGCCTCCAGCAGCAAGAATAACTGATATGCACACCTGCCCCATGCAGACCCCGGCGTTTCCCTCGCCGATACCGCATGTGGGCGGACCGATAGTCGGCCCAAGTGTGCAGAATGTTTTGATAGGGAAAATACCAGCGGCCGTCGTAGGTGACATGTGCGTCTGCGTGGGACCGCCGGATACAATAATAAAAGGTTCATCCACTGTAATGATAGGTGGCAAACCTGCAGCTCGTATGGGTGACAGCACCGCACATGGTGGCACGATAGTCGCCGGATGTCCAACAGTGATGATAGGAGGATGAAGAGTATGAGCGAAAAGAATAATATATTGGACAATGATGGCTTTCTGGGAAAAGGTTGGAACTTTCCGCCCACGCTGACAGAAAACGGTGTAAAGATGGTGTCTTATGAGGAGGATATCCAGCAAAGCTTGTATGTTCTGTTGAGTACGTCGCCCAGCGAACGGGTGAACCGCTATGACTATGGTTGTCCACTCCGTAAGTATGCTTTTGAGGTGATGGATACGGAAATGGTAACGCAGATGCGGAATGACATCACAAGGGCGGTTATGCTTTTTGAACCGCGTATCACGCTGGAGGACGTTTCTTTTGAAAAAAAGGAGGAGGAAGGAGTGTTACTGGTAAAATTGATATATACCATTGTTAGGACGAATAATCGGAGTAATATGGTTTATCCGTTCTATTTGAATGAAGGGACAGGTATATGATACATTATGTGCGGATTCTATGATGACTTATAATATTTATGCGAATCAGTGGTTGAATTTGATTCATACCGGTACAGAAAGGAATAAAAGTGATTAGGGTTTAGTGATAAGTGATAAGCGCCATTCGGAATCTTATTTTTCATCCGCAGATGACACGGATGAAAAATGAATACCTTATAAGTACATCGTTGTTTCCTCTTATGGGAACTCTGTTTATCCCACACGGTAACTCCATTTACACACCGAGGTAAAGCTCGTTACATACCGAGGTAAAGAGCGTTACAATAAGGGGTAAAGGTCGTTACATGCGGCGGTAAATGCTTTTACATCTTGTAGTAACCCATTGGTAAATGCTATTGGTTGATTATCAGAAAACTAACAAAAGCTCATCAGTAGTCTTTAATTCATTTCTATACCATTATGAACAAGTTTCAACTCCTGATTCGCATTATTTACTAATAGATTGCAAGTATGAAATGTAGATGTAATAATAATATCAAAATTTAAGCGATATGTATGCAATTAAACAACATAAAGAACCTGTTAGTCGGGTGATTCAGCAACCGAAAGGGGATAGAATGCAGCAGTTCGGGGTAATTTCTAACAATATGAGAAGACAATCGAATTCGAAATGGCTGGGTAATACTTTCTCTACAATACAGTTTCAGCCAAGAATATTTTTAGACTGGGCTCCAAATCATCCTCTTAGCCGTAGTGTGATTTCTCCAAGTTCAGGGAACTCGTATTCTTTAGCTTTTACGTCAGGTTATGAAATTTATGATGCAAGAATCATTGAAGAACATGCTGGAACCTTTCAAATAGTAGCACATGGAAGGACTATAACATATAATACACATTTAATCATAGATGGATTTCGTTCAGCAAATTCGTCTTCACTGGCCAGATGGGACGTTTATGGACATGGATTGAGAATAACCCATTTAGAGGGAAGGAGAAGTGAATAATTGGGGAACCGATCTGATTGGACTTAACTGTATAGTTTAAGAGGGTGAGACAATGATAGGAAGAACGACATACGAACTGAAAGGTACGCTCCGCACAGACTTTGAGACAGACCGTGCACGGTTGGACGGCTTTCCGGTGCTGGAGAACGACTGGAACAAACTCTTGCATCGCCTGACCAAGACTGATGAACTTCTTCGTTACCGTGATGGTGGTGGAGAGGAGGATACGTTGTACCCCCTTCTGGAGAACCAGGTGCTTAGCGTGCTTGCCGATATTGCCCGCAAGAAACTGTCGGACTACGGTAACAGCTTTGCCAATGTTCAAGGTACAGTAATGCAGGCTGCCTATGTCCAGAAATTACGACAGGACATCAATTGGTGGATAGCGCGGTTGGATAACTACTTATATAGTATCTGGCGGACAGGGAACAACAACAATCCTGCCGCTGAAACCGCCCGCTGGTTGAAGGATCGTCTGGAACAGTCATTGTCTGCCGATGAACTAGATGGAAACAATAACTATTACCGGATGCTTCGCACCGTGACCGCTATTCAGGAGAATGTCGATTACTATCTGAATCAAATAAAGGACAGTGGCGATATGAATCCGGCACTGTCCCTGCTCATTGTCTATCTGAAAAACTATGGCAGCATTGCTGAGGTTTTCAACCGCCGCCTTGCCACCTTGCCTGAACTCTATCGTAAGGACATCCTGCATGCCGTACCACAGGATGCGGTACAAGACAACGTCTATGTCATTATCACACCCACAGAAGGTATCGGAGGTTTTACCTTGCCTAAAGATGAGCCATTCCCCGCCGGGCAAAATGCCACAGGAGAAGAACTTATTTATCGGACTGAAAAAAAAGAATATATCAGCCCCGTGCAGTGTGTGGAAGCGGATGCACTGTACGGTTTTTCCAATCCTTCTTATGGAGGAGCTTTGGAACTCTATAAACAACCTATACAACTTCAAGATACAACCGATGCTCAAACCTTGTTCGCACATGGTGAAGAATTACGCATAGGCTGGCAAGTGGAGTCCCCTATGCTTGTGTTGAACGAAGGAGAACGGAATATCAGTATCTATTTCCATCTTACAGCCGATAGTTCTATACCCAACAATACAAAAGGTTTTGTCCTACAACTGAGCGGAGCGGAAGGCTGGATGGAGCAAACTAGCGAGTGCTATATCGAATCCGGTCGGTTATGTTTCAGCTTCAGCTTGCCATACAATGCAGTTGCTCCTGCATCCTGTATGGAAGAAGTACATGGCACAACAACAGAATATCCTGTCATCCGTATCTTGACAGATAATGCGAACTGTCCTTACAAATGGGCACAACAACTCATTTTCGACAGCGTGGAAATAAAGACGGAAGTGAACGGTATTCGCAACTTCAGCTTCTATAATGATCAGGGTGAAGTAGACACTACGCAGCCCTTCCATCCCTTCGGTATCCAGGCAGAGTGTGGCGCCTGTTTTCTTTTTGGTAACGAAGAAATGAGTCTGAAAAACTTGCAGGAAGTCCGTTTGAAAGGTATATGGAGGAAATTGCCCGAAACTGAAGAAGGATTCAACAAGATGTATAAGGAATACGGAACAGATGCGAACGCATTCAAAGTTTCCACCGAATATCAGAAAGGTGGCAGGTGGAAAAAATGCGGTGATGAGCAAAAGCTATTTAGCTTTAATGAAAACGGAGATCTGAATTCTGCCGAGATAGTATTTAGCTTTACAGTGCAGCCACAATCCATTTCCAGCGATGAAATTGCCGTTCCTTACGAATACAGTCGTGACAAAGACGGTTTCTTCCGTATCACCTTGGAGTCCCCTTCCATCGGCTTTGGCACAAAAGCCTACCGCACCTTATTTTCTGAAACGATGGTACACAACAGTGGTTGTAAGGAAAAGAAACGTAAAGACTTACCTTCCGAACCGGTTATCCCTGTGATGGCGGATGTAGAACTTTCCTATATCGCTACGGAAGAGACGACTTTAAGTGATATGGAACGTTCGTTCATTCGATTAAGTCGTATTACGGCACTATCCCGGCAGGAACCATTTCCCATTACTAAAGGAGAGAAGCAACCGTTTCTGCCTTCTGTCCCGGCTGAAAATCTGTTGTATTTCGGTTTACCTCATGCACTAGGAGAGCAGAACCTGCGGTTGTTCTTCGATATGGTATTGCCTCAGGAAAAGATCCCATTCTATGACCCGCAACCGGGTAGGCAGGTAACTTTGGCATGGGAATATTGGAGCGGAAACGAATGGCATCCCATTACCATAGAATCCGTCCTTGCCGAAGAAACGTTAGGACTGACGCAAAGCGGATTTATAGAAATCAAGCTGCCGGAGAAAATAGGCAGTAGCCATATGGATAAACAAGGTAGGGCATGGATACGTGCTGCCGTGACAGGCGATTTGTCTTCCTGCCTTGCTGTACGAGGTATCCGGACAAACTGTATTCGTCTCATTTCCCAAAATGGAGATGGTACTCCGTTGCCTGCCGGAACGATACAAGGTATAAAGGAACCGGATGAACGGATTGAAAGTGTCACCCAGCCCTTGAGTGGCTTCGGAGGCAAGCCTGCCGAAACAGCAACTGGGGTGGCTGTGCGACAAACTTCACGCATCAGTAACCGTCACCGTGCCCTCATGATAAAGGACTACGAGCATCTTGTACTGGAATTTTTTCCCGAAGTGGATAAGATACAGTGCATTCCCATCCCGCAGAATAAAGGAGCATCGAAAATATGCCTGGTGGTATTCAGCCGTGCGGAAGACAGCCGTTATTTCCTCTCTCCGGCATGGAAACTGGCGGAAATACAGCAGCTTGTCCGGCAATATGCATCTCCGTTTGCTTCTTTGCGTGTAATTAATCCCGTTTACGAACGTGTGAATGTTCACTGCAAAGCAATCCTGTGGGACAGCGTGCCGGATAAAGGCAAGGCAGTCCGGCAACTTGTTGTTTTGGCACAGAACTATATCGCACCGTGGTATCGGAAAGAAGAAATTCCAATGCTTAGGCAACGTTACTCCTACAAGGAACTTCATGCCCGAATGGTGAATCATGAGGATCTGATGCGGCTGGTCACGTTGGAAGTGAACGGTAAGAGTTTGTCGCGTATAGATGTCGATACCGTGGACTTCACTTTCGAAGGCAAGCACCCTTGGAGTGTATTGCTTCCGGTAATAAAAATAGAACTTCTTTCTTCCTACGACGGCATAGAGAAAGCCGAAATCGGGAGTAACTTCATAATAGGATAGTGGTTTATGGAAAAGAATAATAACAGGCGGAACCGAAGTGTGCTGAAAAGCTATTTTCAGAAAGGTGATGTACCCACAGAACAACAGTTTGCTGAACTGATAGATTCCGTGTCGAACATTGTGGAGGATGGGCAGGTGATGAGAACTCCCAGTGGATGGGCGTTTTTCCCTGGACAAGCCGGTCACTTGGATATCGGGCTTTACACGGAAGAACCTCTCACAGAAGTGGATATACCCACATGGACTCTCGCTGTCACACCCGAAAAGAAGCTGACTGTAAGGAATGCGAAGGGAGAAGCGGTGATGGAAGCGTTGCAAGACAAATCGATAGTATTGTATGGTAGTCTGAAGGTGGAAGACGAAATTACCGCAACGGCTTACCAGACGGCAGGCGGAGGGGGAATCACACCCAGCGGTGAAGGCTATCTGACTGTCCCTGCCGACAAACAGTGGCATGATTTGCCAATCGATGTGTCGCGCGAAGGTTTCGGTTGCCGTGTATACTCTGTATATGCCTCTTTTCGTGAACAGGGTACGGGGCTTTGCCAACTGACACGTGTTACTGCGCTTTGGCTTAACTTTATGCAACAGCGAATTGAATCACCCCAGAAGCACTGGTGGGGATGGACGGGCAGCGTCCGCTTCCGTTGGCAGATGCGGGAAAAGAATATATACCTGCAAATACGTACCAAAAAGCAACTCCCATCCGGTGAGATACATTGCCGAGTGGTGGAAATGTATAAAGGATAAGCTGATGGGAAAAGGTAATAATGGACCCTATATCAGGCAGTTGGCGGAAAACGAAAATCTGTACTCATACCTGCAAAGGCAGACACTTGAAGAAGTGCACCGCCTCTCAGGAAAGGTATGGACGGATTTCAACGCTCATGATCCCGGGGTGACCCTGGTGGATATCGCCAACTATGCGTTGACAGAAATGGACTACAAGCTCGGTTTCGGTACGATGGATTACCTGACCGGGGAAGATGGAATCTTCGAACCTGGACGTTTCGGACTCTTTCCACCCGAAAAGGTGTATACCACTGCCCCTGTTACACCGGAGGATTATCGAAGACTGTTCTTCGCCCGCATTCCGGAACTGGAAAACGTATGGGTGGAATGTAATGCGGCAACCGGCGGCTACACTGTCAAGATTGCTCTTCCTCCCTTTGAAGAAGAGGATAACGGAAAAACGGTGGTAAAGCAGGTTGCGAAGATTTACAACAGCCACCGTAACCTGTGCGAATATCTCGACAAGGTAATCATCGTGAGGTCTGCAGAACTGGAATTTCATGCAGAATTTGAGATAGAGCCGGGCAAAGATGCGTCTATTGTGTTGGCTAGGCTCTACGGAACTATCTTGCATTATCTTTCCGGCGGAGTGTATATCTGTGCGCCGGAAGAGCTGGAAACCTCCGGCTTGTCACCCGAAGAGTGGTTGGAGGGGGCGGAAGGCATTGTGCGTGTGGTAATTCCTATGCAAAAGAACACTGAATATGAGTTATATAAGAAACTTTGTCAGGTGGAAGGCATCCGGTCGTTCAGTACTTGTTACCTGATGAAGGATGGAAAGCCACAGACCGATTTCTCCGAAGGGTTTAGCTTGAAAATTCCATGTATGGAGAAAGAACTGAAAATACGTATCCGTCAGGGGCGCTCTGTTATGGGAGTCGATATGGAAAAGTTCACAAGATATCTGAAAACCTTTTATTATGCTCAGAAGCGTATCAGCACGAATGAAAGCGACGTAAAAGGAATTGGTTGGGGAAATATGGTAGGAACGTACCGCAACATTTTCACCTATTCCCCCATAGCCGGAGAGTTCCCCGCATGTTACCGTCTCTCACTCGGACAGGAAACTCATGCTTCCTTTGAGGCATACTTGAAACTGTATGATCGGACAATACAACAAGGATTGGAGGAAGTGAAAGAACTTCCGAACGTGCTTTCCATTGAAGAAAAAGACATGGGGCGTCATTCTTCCTTTCGGAATATCTATGCACTGAAAAGTCGTTATCTGGATTTTCTTGATCACCTGTACGGAGTAGAGAGCCAGCCCGAATGGTTGGAAGAGTCAAACTGTTATGGTGAAATGGAGAGTGAGACGATTGGACGGCGAATGTCATTCTTGCGTCATGTTGCCTATCTGATAAAAAATAGAGCAAAGGCGCGGGATATTACGATGTCGGAGGGAGAGCATAACGCTCCCATAGTGAAGGAGTGGTTTTGCAGGTTGTTGGGCATTAACGGGAACGAGGAACATACCGTGGGCAATGTTCTTCCCGGGCATAATCTACAACTGATAGAGAAGAAACCCGACCGTCCCCTGGCGGACCGACTGGATGCTCTGCTTATTGATGAACGTATGCTGGAACCGGAGCACGTGACGGCCGTAACTTATGAGCAACTGGCAACGGATGAGGAAGGAAAGCGTAAAGAATATAGTCAGTTAAGAGCGGAACTGCCGATATTCAACCGGAGCAGGATAAGCGGCGACTTATTCCGCCACGGCATTTCTCTTGGTAACTACCGGATTGTAGAAGCTAAAAAGGGTGAGTATCTGTTGGTGGTCCACAATAAGGAGAAAGGCGGATGGACCAATCTTGGACGTACCGATAACAAAAAGAGGTTGAATACACTGGCGAACATCCTGCGGAGATATTTACTGGAATTGAACCGGGAATGTGAAACGGTTTACGTATTGGAACCGGTATTGGTGAGAAAAACGGAACCTTTCCGGCTACTGATTGTGCTTCCTATGTGGACGCTTCGTTTCCACTCGCCGCGCTTCAGGGAGATGTGCAGGGAATTATTGCGCTCTATTATTCCCGCCCACCTGGCAGGCCGGATATACTGGATGGATGAGATAAGTATGCAAGGTTTTGAACATTGTTACAAATTATTAATGAGGGCTTTGACCAACAATGACTTGGCGGATTACAGCGCCCAATTGCTGGAAGTCATATACGAGTTGCTGGGTAAAGCCGTGGAAATACAGATATTAGATGATACGAATTGAACATATATCGTTTGAGTTCGCTGCTGCGGACGAACGGTTCGTACACGACTTGTATGCGGACTGGGATGGCTTTTGCCGTAACTATTTTGAAAAAACGGTGGATGAATGCCTTTCTCCTTTGGATAAAGACAAGGTGTTGCATGAAATAGAACTGTTGGAATTGGATTTGGGGAGTATCCCCGAGGAAAACTTCTACCGTGAGTTTCCCCGGCGCCTCAAAGCGGAACTGCTGAAAGTGTTGCCTTCATGGAGCATACCGACGGAGAGCGAACGGAAAAAGACGGATGCTTCACGCCTGGAAAATCTACTGTTCTATCTGGAACATGGTTATCAGAAGGTGGAATGGGACAATAGTGCTTTTAACCTAACGGAAGAATTGGATTGGGCCGTTTTGCAACAGGCGCTTCATGCAGAGGGTGTAGTATCTCTCTGTATGAGAAAAGATCACGCTTTGTGTCGTTTGCTATGGCAGACAAATGATGACAATACTCTTATCCGACTCTATACCGACTTACTTTCCATGTCATCGTTTGGCTTGTACGAGAAACGTCGTTTCCTTGCAATACTTCTGGAGATGAACCCCGGTATACCCGTGCGTTTTATTCACGAGGATAATGATGACAACAGGCTGCAAAATATGGCGGAACTACTCGATACGCTGTCTGTCCGTCGGATAATGGAAACAGAAACGGAAGAACATGCCGAAGTCGACCTGCCCCCATACTGGCATTATTTGTATGAATGGCTTATCAATTATTATCCCTTTAACGGGATTGCTATCTTTGGGGGTAAAGGAGATTTTATCCGCCATCTGCACCATCGGTTGCTCACATTCATCCGTAAGCGAAACTACTCTTTCTACCTCTCTAAAATGGAACTGACAGTCAACTTCCTGCTTGAAGTTTTCGGACCTGATTATTATAGGGATGTATTAAATGCTATCTATGACCTCCAACCGCACTATGCAGACGGTTCACCTGTGTATGACGGATATTTAAACCGGGAATTGTATCGTATCTTTTTACAACTTTCTCTACTTCGTCTGCCGATGGCGGGAGAAAGTCCGAAAGAGAATCTGGATTCCGGGTGGAAGCAAACGGCATATCCTACAGATATGGAAATGGTGGCAGAATATCTAAATGATACGCAGAAAAATATGGCGGACAAACGAAGCTTATTTAGGCTACTGATAAAGGAAAAGCCGGAAATACTGACGGATTGGTTACAATCGGAGGCTGCCAAAGACAACGCTCTACTTAGTGTTATAGCTAATATGGTTGATACTGATCTTCTCAACCGTCTGCTTTCTTCCGTTTCTTTCATGGCGATGGAAGTGGTTGACCAGGTAAGAACCTATCTACTGAACCATATATCGAAAACAGAATGTCTAAAAGGGATTTCTGAAACTCGGTTTAACTTTATTTTTTGCAAAGCAGTGTTGCTTTGGATAGAAAACGAACACTGCGGTCTTTCGGAGTCGGAACGTATCGAACAACTTCTACATCAGTTCTATCAGGAGTTTTCAAGTGGTAGTAATGAGCCTTCTATCAAAATATTATCTGAAAAATTGTACTTGTCGGAAGATGTTTGGAAGCAAGATGCAGGAAATGGTAAAATACGTGTCGACATTCTGAAACTTCGACAGATATTAGCAGACAAGAGTATACCGGAACTTGTAAAACGTAGAATGACGGCATTGTTCTTGGAACAATCCATAGAAAATGAAGAGAATGCCATATGGCTGTTACACGAGCATGAAGTATTGGAGTATACACTTACTCTAATAAGTCAGCCGGTTTTAGAAGAAATTATCAGGCGGTCGGTTGTGCGGATGAACGGTATATCTCATATTGCGGAATTGTTATCCCTGTTTGATTGGCTGGTAACTAACGAACAGGCCCTCTCAGCATATTTGAAGGATAGGACATTCGGACTGAAGGTACAGATGATTTTATGGCTGGCAAAAGTTTCCCAATCGTCAATGAAGATGGAGGGCACTGCGAGAGAAATTCTTTATTTACTTCTTATGACATTGTTTGGCAAGGAAAATATACCGGTTGTCATTAAACTGGTATTTCAAGGAAGCATTAGGGAGACAGAAACCAGAAATGAGGAATATGATGATATGGAAGCAGTACTGGACCTGCTGATGACTATCGAGGCAGGTAACGGGAATCCTGCAAAAGTAAGGTTTGAGGAATGGGTACGGCAAACCAAAAAAGATTCCGACATCCTTCCCATATTGTTGGAAAACCGCTGGAACGCTGGAAATGGCTTTACCGATTGGCTGGAAGACGCTACCATCTTTACAGATGATAAGCGTGAGTTGTTACAGAGAATGGTTGTCGAAAAAGTACATGAATGGGTGGGGCTGCTACGTAGGCAACCCGAAGAAAGCAAGGCTGTAATATTTGTTGCAACCTATTTGTCAGCGCCTCTTCTTCTGCAAAGCGTGGCACAAGCGGACTTCCGTCAAGCAGCGGTATTGTCGGAAACGATTGAATGGCTGCAATGCAAAGCTGATGGGATTCCATTCCTTACCGGAAATGACAGGCTTTTTTCAACGGCTCTTTCAGAAGCATTGCTGTTCTTTATGCAAGATAGAGATACATTAGGTGGAAGATCCTTAACGGAAAAAGAGGTGGTAAAAAAGTTCCTGGCTCATTTGTATTTTGTCTATACCGGGAAGACTGATTTCCAAAGCGATGCGGAATGGACGAATTTATCGGTCAATCTGGCTGTTGACTTGGAAATGGAGGCATGGCAAGATGTACGGGAGGCCGAGTTTGCTGATGTATTGTTACAAAAGAATATAAGCAATACCATATTCAGTCATCATATTGTTTCCGTTCTGGAAAAGTATCCGGAGAAATTTTTGGCATGGCTGGAGAAGGATGCTGATCTGGTTTTGATAAAACGGATTGTCGATGTATCGGATATAACCATACTGGAACAATTGAGTCTGTTTTTGTCTGCCGTTGCAGGATTTGAATATCCTGATGATTTCAGGCAGTTGACAAGCTGGCTCAGCCGATTCGCTAATGATCGGGTATTTGCTTCAGATATAACCAGAATATTGCTGTTATGGGTAAGGGAAACAAATTGGAAAAAACAAACGCCGGAACAAATGGAAGATTATTTCATTTCCCGCCTGTTCGGTAAAAACGTAACCCGATTACCGATAGAGTGGATTGCAGATGATACTTTGCCGGAAAGTGTACGAAAAAGAATGCTCTACAACCATATCTTCTTCCGACCGAAAGAACTGTTGGCCTACATTCGTCAGTCTGTGGTACGGAATACATTGCATACAGATAAATGGTTGGAATGGATGAATACCGGAGAATGGCTGCGGCTGGTTGCAAGTCTGTCTCTTTCGCAAGCAGAACTGTTGCAGCAAGTTATGGATTACATATTGATAAGTTATCCGGTTCAAAAGGAACATTTAGAGACTGCTCTGGTAACCTATATCATTGAAAATCCTTCGGAAGAATGGGCGTACAATAGCAGGGAAGAGAATATTCGCTCATTTGTGAAATCACTTCCTATCCTGCAAGAAAAAACAGAAAATGAACTTAAAGACATAGTGAATATGATAAGTGAAAAATTAATGCCGAAAGAGGACAAGAATTGGCTAACCGGCGAACCGGTGTCTGATTCTAAAATATTCTTTGTTAATAATGCAGGTCTCTGTCTGCTGTCTGCATGGTTTCTCCGATTGCTGAGTATGCTCGATTATCTGAACGAGGCAAGGAAGGACATCAAAGATACGAAATCAAGAATTCGTGCCATGTTCTTGTTACAATACCTCACTTGTCAAGAAGAAAAGGAATACCGGGAAACAGAATTGGTGTTCAATCGTCTGCTTGTTGGGTTGCCGATGCATATCCCGTTGCCAAAACGGCTGGAACTGACTGCCGAGGAAAAACAAATCGCTGATAGCTTACTGTCGGCAGTAAAAGCGCATTGGTCCAAGATGAACGGAACATCGCTGAAAGGATTTCTGCAAAGCTTTGTTACCCGTACAGGTCGCTTGGAGGAACAGGACGAAAAATGGCTACTTACCGTGGACGACAAGACGCATGACATTCTACTCGATTCCGTTCCCTGGGGATTCCGGCAAATACGTTTACCGTGGCTGAAGAAATACATACAAGTAAAATGGCACGATAAGCAGGAATTCTGATATTAAATATTAAATAAAGAAATCGTATGGAAGCAGAGAAAGTACATCAGGAAAAAGTAGCACGTACCATACAGCAAAAGCAGGATGGCGGCGGTGCATTACAATTTGTTGATAACCGTATGGTGAACACACTTTTGCAACGTGTTGGCTTAGAGGATGAAGAAGGATTTCAGATGAAAACTGCCCAGTTACAGTCTGACGAGGAAGAAGATACCTTGCAGGGTAAATTTGAACCTACTGTTCAGCGTGTGGAAGATGATGCAGAGGGCGTGCAAATGAAATCGGATACTGTATGCCAACAGAAACCGAATAATACCGGTTTGCCTGATAATCTGAAAGCTGGGGTCGAAAGTCTTTCGGGGTTTTCAATGGATGATGTAAAAGTACATTATAATTCTTCACAGCCTGCCACTGTCCAGGCATTAGCTTATACGCAAGGAACGGACATCCATGTGGCACCCGGCCAAGAGATGCATCTGCCCCATGAGGCATGGCATGTAGTCCAACAGCTGGCAGGACGTGTTGAACCTACTACGGAAGTGGGTGGTATGCCGGTCAACGACAATATAGATTTAGAACATGAGGCGGACGTAATGGGTGCCAGAGCGAATAGCTTGTAAAAGAATAGTCTATGAATGAATTTATCGGATGGTTCAATCAAGTTTTGACTATTTCTATCCAGCTTTATTTCCAACAGGAGTGTGAATACTCCTCGCTGGAAGAAGTAAAACCACCTGTAAACGGATGGTTGGAAAAGGTGACTGGCGTTCCCGACTTGACATTTGACGAACGGATGGTGGTCATGTTGGCGTTGATGCCGCATGTCTGTCCGCAGATACTGGACATCTTTTTTGTACAAAACAAGAACTTCGACCGGCAATATACGGAATTCGGTGGTTGGAAAGGCTTGTCACATGGAGGTTTTCTGCCAACTGGTGAGACTGCCTCTTTTATCCTTGCCGGAGAAGATACGGAAAAACGGAAAGGGGTGATCCGGTTCTTCCAGAAGGATCACTGGTTCTACACAAAGAATATCCTCCGTCTGGAAGGCGCCGGAGAAGGTGAACCCTTTCTCAGTGGGCAATTGCGTGTATCGGAAGAATTCTTAAGCCGTGTCTTGCTGGACAAGGAATATAAACCTGATTATAACATCGGCTTTCCCGCCAAACGCATTACCACGCAGCTGGAATGGGAAGATATGGTACTGGACTATCAGGTAGCTATCGAATTGGAAGAAATCAATGTATGGATTTCCTCCGGTAAGACTGTCATGGAGGATTGGGGACTGTCCCGTATTCTGAAAGCTGGATACCGTTCGCTGTTTTATGGGCCTCCGGGTACAGGAAAAACATTGGCTGCGACTCTTTTGGGCAAGAAGAATGAGATGGATGTGTACCGGATAGACTTGTCCATGATTGTATCCAAGTATATCGGCGAAACGGAAAAGAACTTGGCAAAGGTATTCGACCTTGCCGAGAACCGGAACTGGATTCTGTTTTTTGATGAAGCGGATGCTTTGTTTGGCAAACGTACATCCACCAATACATCCAATGACCGACATGCTAACCAAGAAGTGGCTTACCTGTTGCAACGGATTGAAGATTTTCCCGGCATGGTCATTCTGGCGACAAACCTACGCTCGAACATAGACGAGGCATTCTCCCGCCGTTTCCAGTCGGTGGTTTATTTTCCGATGCCGACGGAGGAACAACGGGCTGAGTTATGGCGGAACATGCTTCCTGGGAAATGGTTGGGAAAGGATGCGGAAGAATTGATAACTATGGCGGCGGAAACGGAGTTGTCCGGTGGGGCTATTACGAATGTGGTGAGGCGGTGTGCATTGCGCATGATCCAGTCAAAGAAGAAACTGCTGGATAAAGTAATGTTGAAAGAGGCATTGCAGAAAGAAAAAATAAAAAGTTGAATGTAAGTATGCTTTTTGATAGATTTAATTCGTACAGTATTTATTGCATGGTTTAAGAATAAAAATGTATATTTGCGAAAACTAACTTTTAAACGTTATGAGTACAATTTTGCAATTAGCTCCACAGAATGTGTGGAAGCATTTTTATTCGCTGACTCAAATTCCCCGTCCGTCTGGACACATGGAGAAAATAACAGAGTTCCTTGTAAACTTTGGAAAAGGCTTGGGCTTGGAATCATTTGTCGATGAAATAGGCAATGTTATCATTCGTAAGGCAGCTACTCCGGGTATGGAAAACCGCAAAGGCGTCATTCTTCAGGCACACATGGATATGGTGCCTCAGAAGAACAATGATACTGTTCACGATTTTACAAAAGATCCTATTGAAACCTATATCGATGGTGATTGGGTAAAAGCTAAAGGTACAACGCTGGGAGCTGATAATGGTCTGGGTGTTGCTGCTATCATGGCAGTGCTGGAAGATAATAGCTTGAAGCACGGTCCGCTGGAGGCTTTGATTACGAAGGATGAAGAAACAGGCATGTATGGTGCTTTCGGTTTGAAACCGGGGACACTGAAGGGGGAAATTTTGCTGAATCTTGACTCGGAAGATGAAGGCGAACTTTATATCGGTTGTGCCGGAGGTATTGATCTGACGGCTACACTGGAATATAAGGAAGAAGCGCCCGCTGCTGATTCTGTGGCCCGTAAGATTACCTTGAAAGGTTTGCGTGGCGGACATTCCGGTCTGGAAATAAATCAGGGACGTGGTAATGCCAATAAACTTTTGGCTCGCGTGGCACATGATGTGCTGATTGAATTTGATTCTCAGCTGGCAAGTTTCGAAGGTGGAAATATGCGTAATGCCATTCCTCGCGAAGCGTGTGCTGTATTGGTGTTCAATCCGGAAGATACGGAAGGGCTGGAAGACTATATTAAAGAATATGAGGCGCAAATCAATGCGGAATATGCTCCAATTGAAAGTGGCATTACTTTGACGATAGAGTCGGTTGAACTTCCTACAGCTATTGTACCTGCTGAAATTCAGGACAATATGATTAATGTGCTGATGGCTTGTCAGGATGGCGTGATGCGCATGATTCCTACAGTGCCCGATACCGTGGAAACTTCATCTAATCTGGCAATTGTTATCATTGGTGGTGGTAAAGCGGAAGTACGTATTCTGGCACGCAGTTCTTGCGATACGATGAAAGAATTCCTGGCAGACAGTTTGACGGCTTGTTTTGCCATGGCAGGTATGAAGGTAGAACTAAGTGGAGGATATTCCGGCTGGCAGCCTAATGTGGATTCTCCGATTTTGCATGCTATGAAGCTGTCGTATAAACAACAGTTTGGAGTAGAACCTGCTGTAAAAGTAATCCATGCAGGTTTGGAATGTGGTATTATTGGTGCCAATTGTCCGGGATTGGATATGATTTCCTTCGGACCTACACTGCGTTCTCCGCATTCACCGGATGAACGTGCATTAATTCCTACAGTTCCTAAATTTTACGATTTTCTGGTAGCAACACTGGAACAAACACCTGAAAAGTAGAGAAATATCTATAGATTTTAAAAGCGGGGAGAATGTT
>OMAY01000135.1_pt1 | contig 48061 bp, 41 predicted proteins | sample 1673611 | NCBI WGS metagenome assembly OMAY01 (sample SAMEA103958117, study PRJEB25191) | human gut metagenome | biome: human-associated habitat [ENVO:00009003]; feature: intestine environment [ENVO:2100002]; material: feces | place: Germany | collected 2013/2015
CCTCGCCTACCTGAATGGGAAGGACTTTGCCGCTTCCGATATGGCGAAGCGGAACATTCTGCGACTCTACCGCGACGATGTCGCCAAGTTCGCAGCGGGATACGAGGATAAGGTCTATGCTGTTTTCGACGGTATCCCCGGTCAGCTATCCAAAAAGGAAAAGAAATATCGGCTGAGTTCGCTGGGTGAAAATGCACGTTTCCGTTCCTATGAGGATTCCTTTATCTGGCTGAACGAAGCGATGGTGGTCAATACCTGCTTCAATGCCACCGACCCCAATGTAGGGCTTGCCCTCAGTGCCGACCACGCCACGCAGAAATGCTATATGGCGGACACGGGGTTGCTGGTGACACAGACATTCATGGACAAGGGCTATACGGACAACGAGCTGTATAAAGCCATCCTTTTTGACAAGCTGGACGTAAATGAGGGCATGATTTTGGAAAACATGGTAGCGCAGATGCTCCGATGCCGCGGACACAAGCTCTACTTCTACTCCCGCTGCGATAAGGAGCATCGGGAAAACCATATGGAGGTCGATTTCCTGATTGCCGAGGGCAAAAAAATAGCCCCCATCGAAGTGAAGTCCGGCAGCTACCGCAGCCACGCATCACTGGACAAATTCCGCGCAAAGTTCTCCTCGAAAATCGGTGAGAGCTACATCCTTTACACTAAGGATGTTATGCGCTCCGATAACATCCTTCATCTGCCCATCTACATGGCAATGTTTCTGTAACCATATGCAGCCAGCCGACTGCCATCTTTGCGAGGGGTGATCCGCGCAGCGGATCACCCCTCGCCTTCAGCAGCGGCCAGAAGGAAATCTATCTCTTCACCGAGGGCCGCGCGATAAAAGGCCATTTGATGCGGAAAGCAGAAAACAGTGATGGGCTTTCCCACCTGCATCAGTGCCGCATTTTCCTTCAGCGCGTGAATCGTTATCAGCGGCCCTATCGTGATGTAGTTGCCGGTAACCGGGTCTATCAGCGGGCATACCGTAGATATTCTCGTTGCCGCGTTCCCCGGAATCGTACCCTTCTCCGTGTTCTTCGCATAGCCTGCCTCGCTTATGCTTTCGCTGCACGCTGCCTTTAATTTGTGATAACCCCAGTTTTGGATATATTCCAAATCTCTCATCCCCTCCCGGCTCATCGGCACGACATAGCGCATACCCCGCGGCACCACCTTGCCGGGTTCCAGGGCAAGTGTCCTGCTCAAATCGCGGGGCTTGCGAACCAGCAGAATACAATCGTGCCCCATATCCTTTGCGGTATGCATCCCTCTGAGGACAAAGTCGTCAAACAGTGCTCGCTCCTTGTTCACCACGCTCGTGCCCCATGACAGTCCCCCCTGCGGCACGACGTATACGGCTGCCGGCATGCCGCCGTGCACAACAAACCCCACATACCGGGCAAAGCGTGCAGCCATGCCGTTACCCAGAATGTCCCTCTTTATCTCCAGTGCATTGTAGAAGCTGCGGTCATTGCGAGCATCCAGCGGCGGTAAAATCTCCGCAAGACAGCTTGCTAACGAGGGCTTTCCCTCTTTCATGTTTTCATCGAATACAAGAGGGCGGGTCTCGTAGCCTGCCGCGATAAAAAAGCAATTGGCTCCACTTAAATCCAGCCGCCTGTCCAACGGAATTCGCCGCGTGCAGCTGCCGCCTTTCAAATTGACTCGCCCAACGATTTCTTTCGGCACGCTTGCCAGCCACGGAAAGAGTGATGCGCCATGCGTAAGCAGAAACAAAAGCCCTGCATTTGTGAGGCCGCAGACATGGCGCATCCGCGGGCGGTTTCTTCCGTCCATCCGCACCGTCGCCTCGACAGTCTTGTCCTCGATGAGACCCTTGTCTTCCAGCTCGCGTATCGTGCGAACTCCTGCGTCAGCCGTCCGCGCAAAAATGACAAGGTCATCGCGGCGCACCTGACCGCAAAGGGCAAGTGCGCACAGCATACTGATTTTTATTTTAGAAGGCGTATACATTGTGGTGCTCCTCTCCTCAGTCTTGGTCAGCCGCCCCTAAATGAGCCGTATCTTACAAACAGTTTACCCTTTTATTCGGGCGGCTGTCATGTGGGTAAAGTATCTTCCGAATTGTCCTATTCGTACAGAGACATTGGCTTTTCCGCCCTTGCAAAACTGCAAAACCCTTGTGCTTCAGCGGGTTTGCGGGTCTGCCGTCTTGTCTGAAATGCGGCATCCGGAATGACCGTGTTTTAGTGCGCAAAACACTCCCACCGGGGTGTAATGAATATGGGGTCAAATATCCATTCCGCTCCGCAGTCGCGCCGTCCACAGTTCGATAATATGTTCAGGCGTGGGGAGTACGCCGTCCATCGCCGAAACCGCGACGTATGTCCCTGCCGGGAGGAGCTCGGACGCCCTCGTAAAGAAGCGGAAGTCCGCATAAAATCCATCATCGCCAGCCTCGAAGTGAGAGCAGATTTCATCGGTGATCGCTTTGGTATTATGATTATCGGAGTCCAGATGCGGGGCAGCTGCATCTCTGTAAATGAAGAGATAGGTAATGCATTTCTTTGCGATTTTCGGCAGCTTTTCTTTCACAGAAAGCACTGACCCGCGCACCGTTTCCACAAACATCGGCGTGTCAAAGATAGCGCGCTTCTGCCCGCTATTGATTACACCATGGGCGCGGATGGAGGGCAGCATGGGCATCCGAACGAGCAGCAAATTCTCCTCGACAAAAGCATCAAACGTATGTGTTTCACGAGCAATTTTCTGATAGAGCTGCGTGCATATTTCATCGGAGGGCAACGTTTCATCTGTGCCTAATCCTGCCCTGACCGCGTCAATTTTGCCCATGAGCGTGAGCGTTCTCAGGAGGCTCCAATACGTGTTATTGTCCAATTTTTCAATGACACTTTCTAACGCCCTTGCCACTGTCTCAGCATATTCCTCATCAGCAAATTCGGCGTTTGCCATCCGTTGAACGGACTGCATTTCAGAGAAAAATCGTATCAATGCCTGCCCGATTTTCTTGTTTAGCGTAAGCAGATTCTCAGCGTCATCATTGATGTTCCGGGTCAGCAAGCGCAGCTTAAACATCGCCTCAGGTACGCGGTAAGCGGTGTGCTGCGCACCGTCTGCGCGGTTCGAAGCTGCCGGCGTACTGGGCTTCATAGGCGGTAAAATGGGGGCAAATTTCATGTTGGAAACCTCCCTGGCATTAGGCACATGTCTCCTTTGGGACTGTGCCGGATACGTTGTTTTGGGGCAGCGAGTTTTTCCCGTTGTAGATCACTACCATAGAGGGAAATGGCGCGGGGTCGGCTGCGTTTCCCTCGTCGTCTGTGAACCGCAGACGCCCACGCACGAATCGGATTTCCGCCTTCCCATAAATGTAATCGTGAAAATAAGAAGTATCCGTTCGTGCTGGGATAAGCAGGACGATGGGGTATCCGCCGAGTGATTCTTCAAACGCCTTCCGCACCCATTTGCCAATCTCCCTGCCATACGGAGGGTTGCAAAAGACAGCGCCGCCGCGATCCCAGCTCTGCGAAAGTCCGTCCGTTTCGGGGGTATAGTACAGACCGCATTTTGCCGTTTTATCTGTCGCAGCGGGGTCAAGCACAAAATCAAATTCGGCGTTTAGCTTGTCAAAAAAGTCCTGCGGCGTGCACCAGCACATGTTTTTGGAGGATAAAAGAGCCTGGTTCATTTTGCACACCACCCCTTCGCATTCATGTGTGTGCAGATACAGCTTCCATCTTGTTTTCTTGGACCTTTCCGTTCGTGCTCAGATTGATATGCGAGTCCTTCTGCTATAGCCTGGTTCATGATGAGCGTGCTCATATTAGCATAATATATAAGGTCTTCAAAAAATGAAATGGGGGTTGCGCACTTCTTCAGCTCCGCCACGATGCGCTTTGCGCGCTGGCGGAAAAGCATACAAATCTCGTGCTGAGAAAAGAGTTCTTCCAGTTTCTCCGTGTACTCGTCGATGCGCTTCTTAACTGTGTTATAGCAGCGGTTCACCTTTTTTGCGATGGTACCAATGCTCCAGCCGAGGATATGAAACCGCATGATCATGCGATTTTCCTTCCTCCGCTTAGCTGCAATCTTTTCATCCCGCGCCTGATTTTTGCCGCGCTTTTTTGCCCCTGTAGGCATGGCGGAAATACCGATGGCGGCCTGCTCATCGGCGGTAAGATTCAGCTTCTCTACAATGTAGGCGTTTTTCATTTTGTAGTGCTTTTTTACTGCGGTTGACAGTAGAGACTGAACCTCGCGCTCGGATAGAGCTGGTTTCAATTGTGTGTTGGCCTTCAGTGCCAGTCGAAGAGCTTCTTCTTTGGGGTATCCAGCCATTTGGCAGGCTGAGAACAAAATAAGCAAAAAATAGTCCCGATAGCCCTCCCAGTTTGTGCGCAGCTCCAGCAGCTTCAGCAAAGCGTTTACACGCAGCTCTCCCGCAGCCTGTGCAGACGTAGGCATATAGCGGTAACAAGGCTCAGAAGTTGCTATACTCTTTCTTGGGTAAAACTGAAGATCCTTATATTCCTCTACGAGCGACATCCGAACAGAATGTCGTATTTCGCAGGTACAGTAATTATTTGCGTGAGTGTTAAATGTGCCTGGAATGCGTGTCAATCCTGCAATATTTGAACAATACCCCGAATCGACCGAGTAGCCAATGATCTGCAAGTCGGTGAGAAGATTTTGAATGGCATTTCCAATATGCTTTGAGATTTCGCTTGCCATAAAGCCAAGGCTCGCTGCACACTGGCCGATAAGCCAAATAAGATGGAAACCCCTTCCGCTGTAAACCACAATATTGGGCTCAGGAAGCTCGGTCCATATTTCAAGGCCTTGAGATAACAAGGACAGCGCATCTTCCGGATTTGGACAGTTTGAAGCTTTTTCGTGCGCATCAATATCTACCCAAATCGCGTTCAGCGCAAACAATTCACCAGTGTCCCATGTTTGTGCAGCTTTGAACTGCGCCTTTGTGATATAGTAGTCGGCATCAGCCGAGACATGCATCTGGGAGAGCCATTCTCCCACCTGCTCCGCAGGAACGCTCGCTACCGTCTCCATTGTAGATGTTCCCTTGGGGCGGCGCACAATTGTCACCAGCCCCTTGTACTCGGGACAGTCCGCCGCAAAAATAAGATCGGCAAACTCCTTTACATTGGCTTTTGGGTAATTGTGCTTCACTTGCTTGATGGGATATTTTGTGGGATGCTGGGTACGGAAAGTCGCTTTTTCTTCTTTTGTCCAAGAGTTTTTCATACTGCCTCCAAGGTTTTGGAGGCGATTGCGATGGCATTAGACGGCGTCTTGAAGTTGTCCCTTTATTTGTCCCTTTTTGTCCGTAATTGTCCCCTAAAATGTCCCCGAAGAAATCTACAGAACGAAACATACTGTTACGGACAGGCACAAACAAAAACGCCAGAAACCCTTGTGGTTTCTGGCGTTTTGCAGGTAAGCGGTATAAACTCAGCGCTTGGAGAACTGAGGAGCGCGGCGGGCGGCCTTCAGACCGTACTGCTATCGTTTTAGCGCCGTTTTTCCTTGATTTTACGGGCTTTTTTGAGGTGGCGGCTTCCGGTTGTCCTACCCCTTAACCCAATCAACCGGCAGCATTATCTGCGGTGACGGATGGGTGAAGCGCCTGATTTACTACGTCAAAAAGTTCTTCGGGCTTATTGTACTTGACCTTTGCATAAATGTCCATAGTTGTTTTGCTGTTTTCATGTCCGGCAAGGTACTGGACCGTCTTGGGGTCAACGCCTGCATAAAGCAAATTTGTAATATAGGTGTGCCGGAGCTGATGGGGCGTCACTTCAAAATCCATGGTGTAGACGATCCTGGGGTTGTTTTTCTGGCTGGTTCCCAGCGTCGGCTTTACCGTGTATTTGATGCTCTGTCCATTCACATATTTATAATAGGTGCGCTCCTTGGTGGAACGGACAACAATGTACTGCCACACACGCTTGAACTGTGAGTAAGACAGGGGCTGGCCCTCACTGTCGGCAATCACATAGTCAGACGTAGAGGTTGCTTTCGCTTCCCGCAGACAGTCAGCCAGACACTTGGGGATGGGGATGTCTCTCCGGGCCGCCTTGGTCTTTAGAACAGTAGAGACCACCGGGCGGTTGTGTTCTGCCCGCCATGCCCGTCGCACCGAAATGTATGGAGTGGGAACATCCAGAAACACACAGTCCCATTGGAGGGCAAGGGCTTCTTCACGACGCAGGCCAGCGTATAGGCCGATCATCACAAAGAGATAAGGTGGCAATCCTTTGATGGTCTCCAGAAGTACCGCCACCTGCTGGTCGCTCAGGGCCTCCTTCTTCTGTGCCGGCTTCCCGCCCTTACCCGATATTCCCGCGCAGGGGTTATCTTCAAGGAGCTGGCTGCGCTCCGCCGAATAGAAAACGCACTTGATGAGCATATTCACTTTGTTATACAGACCCTCTGACTTCTTGGACAGCGGCACCAGCGCCAGCCGGATGTCATCCGCCGTTACTTCCTCCATATACATATCACCCATCGGCTTGATGACGTAGTTCCTCATGTTGGAGGCGTACCCTTTCAAAGTGGCTGCCGAAACTTTTGCTGACTGCATCACCAGCCATTTCTCGCAATACTCCGCAACGGTCGGATGCTGGCGGTGAAAGAGGATTTCCTGCACTTGGCGTCTCGCCGCTAATTGCTTCTCGTAAAGTTCCTCGCAGGTTGTCGCGTACAGGCTGACCTGCTTTCCATCGGCGTCCAGAATCCGTGTGCGGTAATACTGGATTCCTTTTCGCTCTACGCTGGTGTACTGGGGAATTGTTTTTTTCTTAGCCATAGATAATTTCCTTTCTTATGCGCAAAATCAAATTGGTTCCTTCACTCCTTTTTTATCAGAAAGGCCGGATTGAATCAAAGATACGGATTAGGAAAAGCAAAGAGCGAGGCGTTCCTGCCTCGCTCCTACTGTATTTTCTGTTCTATGCCCACATGGTATCCCATTGGACAAATGCGCCGTCCATCGCTTTGACAACCTGATCCGGCTGGTTGTATTTGACTTTGGCGTAAATATCCATCGTGATTTTGCTGCTCTCATGGCCCGCCAGGTACTGCACCGTTTTGGGGTCCACCGAGGAATGAATCAGGTTGGTTATGTAGGTGTGTCTGAGTTGGTGGGGAGTGACCTCGAAATCCAGTCTGTAAACACAGTGACCGTTGTTCCGGGCCTTCTCTCCCAGCTGCGGGTAGAGAATGTATTTTACATATTTTCCGTCTACCAGTTTGCGGGCCACTCTCGGCTTGGCGGTCCGTGTCACAATATATTGCCACAGCCGCTTAAACTGCGTATAAGACAGTGGGCCACCGTCTCGATTAGCAACCACATAATCTGAGGTAGATGTTTTCTTTGACTCCCTCAAACATTCTGCCAGACAGGTCGGAAGCGGGATATTCCGCTCCGCCGCTTTCGTTTTTAGTTCGGTGAGAATGACCGGCCGATTATGTTCTGTGTGCCATGCCCGCCGCACTGTCAGATACGGTGCATCCGTGTCCAGATATACCGAATCCCATTGCAGTGCAAGGATTTCTTCTCGCCGCAGGCCGGCATACAAGCCGATCATTACAAACACGTAGGGAGGCAAGTCGCAGATCGTATCTAAAAGCTGCTCGACCTGTTCATCCGTCAACGCCTGGCGGTCCTCTTGCGGAACACCGCCGCCTTTTGCATTCAGATGGAGTGTTGGGTTCACTTCAATCACATGGCTTTCCTTAGCCGCCCGAAAGATGGATTTATAAAGAATCACCACGGACTTGTAGACCGATGCTGACTTCTTGGAAACAGGGACGAGGGCGAGCTGGATGTCATCCAGCGTTACATCTGCCATACGCATCTCTCCCAGCTCCTTGATAATGTGCCGCCGTACCTTGGAGGTGTAATCCGTCAAGGTAGTCTGCCGAACATGGACTGACTGCATCAGCAGCCATTTCTCACAGTATTCCGCTACCGTTGGCGATTTCCGATGAAACCGGGCGTGACCAATTTGATCCAACGCCTCCAGTTCTCTGTCGTACAGTTCTTCGGGGGTCCTTGCATAAAGAGCAACCCGCTTGCCATCGGCATCTTCTATCCGGGTCCTGTAATACTCTACACCGTTCAGCGTGACGGTGTTATACTCTGGAATCAATCGTTTTCTTTTTGCCAATACCGTTACCTCTCAAGAATCATATTCAGCGCTGTACCTTTGTTTTACCAGACATCCTTTGTCCAAGCAAGGATACGGATCGGCTCACGCTCCAGCGCTTCGCGCTTTACGGTAAGTGGCGCACTTTTCCACCGGCTTTGCCCGATGTGTGAATTTTGCGATGTACTCTTGGAGGCTTGCATCCGTAAAGTAGACACAGCCGTTTTGCACATATTGCACATAGGAAATCAGGCCATTATTGCGGGCTGTGTCCAGCGTTGCAATGCTAACCCCTAAGATTTTGGCAGCTTCTTTCCTTGTAAATAACTTTTCCATAGAATCTCTCCCTTCTTTGTCAAGGATATGGTTGTGGCTTTCAAAATCACATGAATACGCTGGCAGCTGAAGCTGCCAGCGCATGGTATCTGATTTTGAACAGTGATGCCTGCCAGTGTCTACACGCTGAAGCAGGAATCTCCGAGAAATCAATTTTATAAGTACGCCACATTTGCCACGCCCCCCTGACGCCGGGGACAGAACAGGTCTCCGCTGGCGCGGCTGTCATAACTCCGCAGCGTCGTTCATAGCGTGCGCCGCAGGGTTCCCCCCAAGTCTTTGGCGGGCCGTGAGGAAGTATCTTTAAGCCCCCGCGCCATCATCGCGCCGGATGTGCCACCATCCGGGTCACAGGGCCGTTGATCGCTCCGAAACAGCTTGTCCATCACCTCCTGGCTGCTCCATCTTCGCGGCGTCCTGCACTCGCTCATGCGCGGGTTATGTACCTGTTCTGCCGTGTATTCAGTTGTCAAAGGTCAGCGAAGGAAAAATCCCCTTCTTGATAGCCATGACAAAAACAGGCGATTTGTCCTGTCTGTGCTGCGATTTATTTGAAAAAAATATTTTTCCTTACCGCTTCATAAAAGCTGCGGACAGCGCAAGCTCCTTACAAGCACAATAAAATAGGTACTATCGTACTCAAAAACGCCTTTTATGAGGTTCTTCCTACAAGGAAATGGGCACGATAAAATATAAACAAGGAGACGATAGTGCCTATGGAACTGATAAAAGAGCTGGGACGAAGGATACAAAAAGCGCGTAAAGAAAAAGGACTGACGCAGCAGGAACTCGCAGATCTGAGCCACGTTTCTCTAAAGCACGTTCAAGGCTGCGAAAGAGGGGTGAAGAACCCTTCTTTTGAGGTTCTGCGCGCTTTTTGCAAAGTCTTGAATTTATCTTTAGATTCCCTGATGAATCTCGATCTACCAGAAGATGAGCAAGCCGCCAACGATATGCGGCAGCTTTACCTTTCGTGCCCTCCGGCTGCCAGAAAAGTGCTGTTAAACTCGACCCGTGCGTTGGCTGATGAGCTGAAAGAGATGGTGCAGACGGCTGGTGTTGACCCAGATGAAAATTTAGAGAATAAGTAAGCCGGTGGAGGAATAAAAATCCCCCACCGGCTTTCTTTTGCCGTTATGCGGCGGTCAGGTTATCGGGCCGTGTCCAGCAGACGTGCCAGCTTCTTCAGCCCGCGCCGGATGCTCTCCCACACGCGGCGGCGGTCAGCACCCTCGATCCGTGCGATCTCCGCCACCGTCATGCCCAGATAGAACCGGGCGTAGATACGCCGGGCCTGGATGGCGGTCAGCTGCATCAGCGCAGCGTACACTTCCTCCCGCAGCTGCTTCTGCTCCAGGATTTCCTCCGGGGTGAGCGGCCGGTTGAGGGCATCGTTTTCAATGCCATCCTCCCGGTTCAGAGAGTAATGGGCCTTGTGCCGGAACTTCCGGCGTTCGTAGGCGGCATCGTCCTGCTCCTGGCCTCGGATCGCGGCCAGGACTTCCTCGGCTACATCCACAAAGACATCGGTTTTATACACATCGGGATACAGCTCCCGAAGATTGATCTTCTGCATTATGTACCTCCATTTCGATTCACGGGTTGACGGGTGAACCGAAACGAAGGCGGTGGGCGACACCTTTCGGGGAAATTCCCGAAAAAACGACAAGCAAAAGCGCCAGCATCCGAAGAACGGCGGCTGGCGCTGCTAAAAGAGGACTTATGACGCTTATGAACCAGCCACGATAGTGCCTGTTCATAAGCAGATGGAGGCCGATTGACGGTCAGGCTTTTTTTGACAGGTAAATCCCTGCCGAATTATGTCGAAGCAGTCTTTGCTTCACGGCGGCTCCCTCCTAAAGCCGCCGTTACCGTCGAAACAGGGTCGTCACTCTTTGGGCATAAGGAACGGCGGCCTTGATTTTGTCAAAGCCGCCGTAAGTGTGTTTAGGGCATGGCGATTGCCTGCTGAACGACGGCTTTTTTTCTTTTGCCGTCGTCCGGCAGATAGATTGCATATATCTATCAGTTATGATTGGTCTTGCAAGATGCTTTGTGCCTCATCCTCGCTTATGTAGCCGTATTGAACCATTCTCTGTACGACATACTCTTGACGCTGTTCCGCCAGCTCTGGGTTGGCTGTCAGCGAATAAACTGAGGGCGCATTGGGAATCCCCGCCAAGAGAGTACATTCATAATCCGTCATATCAATGGGGGCTTTCCCAAAATATCCTTGGCTTGCATCGTAAATACAGTAGTAGCCGTCTCCAAAATAAATAGAATTGACATACAGCTCTAAAATCTCATCTTTTGTATAGGTATTTTCCAAGCGGAACGCCATAAACATCTCAGCGATCTTGCGGATAAAACTTTTTTCCTGCGTAAAATACAGGTTTTTGGCAAGTTGCTGTGTTATGGTGCTGCCGCCCTCACGCAGGCTCCAAGAGGTCAGATTGTTCCAGGCAGCTCGTCCTATGGCAATCAGGTCAATTCCAAAATGCTGTTCAAAACGGTGATCTTCCACTGCCACAACGGCGTCCAAATAAATCTCTGGGATTTCAGCAAGGGTCGTATAATCGGGATCAGCTTGAATCTCGGCAACTTTTTCCTCAAGAGGTTGCTCGGCAAGTGCATCACGGTACATTTTATAACCAAATCCGCCCAAAACACCGCCAACAACGAGCATCGTAAGCATCGCCAGCGCGAAGGAACGAATTAGGAACTTTCTTATTCTTTTCATGCTGCACCTGCCTTTCCGTTTGAAGTAGCGCCTATATAGGCTCCCGTTTACGAATTGCCGCCGTATTGTTCCTGCACGGCGGCGGGCATTTCATCAAATTGCACTTCTGCCCAGGTAACGACACCACGGAAAGGGGCTACCTTCAGGCATAAGTAGGCATCGTCAGTGAGAATCCGGCTCGTTTCAAAGTTCAGTTCTTTTTCGGCCCCGGTTTCATCGTAGGCGCTTAATGTGTAGCGATAATTCATCGCTCCGTGTGGTGCGATCTCGGTTACACAGTCGTTGTCAATTTGCGTGTAGTAATCGGCGCTTTTCTGCGTGGCAAGAAAAGCAACCGCGATAAACGCTACTACCAGGATAGCTATAACAGCAATGATGATTGTTTTTTTCTTTGCGCTCATAATGTGTACTCCTTACTCAATTTCGATGGATACGGTTCCTTCTGCCTGGTCGCCCCACACACCGATATAAGTGCTTGTGCCATCTACTTCTATTGTGCCATCGTACTCACCGCTCTCTGAGAGAAGAATAACCGGATCATCTGCCCCTGAGCGAAGAAAAACTGCTGCTTCGCCGCTTTCGAGAGAAAGTGAACAGGTGATGTGGATTGTACTTCCTGCTTCTCGCTCCAGCGTAGTACCGCCAAATAAAATCTCTGTGCCCGTAAACTCGGAATATGTCGCTTCATACGCCCCCGTGTAATCGTCTACCCCGTTTTCTTTGTGACCCTGCAATTTACTTTGGGGCGTAAGGGCCGCATTTCCCGCATCGCCAACAAGTTCGCCAAAGGCTTTCACGATACTGTCCTTTGCCTGACCGTCGTCGGCTTCTGATAGACCGCCAAGTGCCTGGTCGGCTCCTTCTGATAAGCCATTCAACACAATATCTGTACCGTCCGCCAATCCGTTCAACACGGCATCAGCACCATCGGTCAAAGACTGCATGGCCGTTGAACATCCAGATAAACTGCCAACACAAAGAATTGCGCAGAGAATGACACAGATTTTACCAGTATAGTTTAATTTTCGCATGAACTCGCTCCTTTCATCCGACGCGGCGTCTGCCGCGTCCCTTTTTGACTTTTTTCTTTTTGTTATTGCCTGCTTTTTTGCTGGGGCGGGATAGCAGTAAAATCGCCATCGTCAGAACCAGCACCGCCGCTATGCCTGCTACTGCCAACAAAACGCTGGGAGCCTGCGTAGCGCCATTGTATTCCTGCATATCAAAACCGGCGAGGATCAGCGCCGCCGAAAACGGATAAGCGGAGAGCAGGAAGCCGCTCTTGAAGAACAAGATGCAATACCCCAGGAAGAATGTCAGAAGCGACCCACCCAGGTAGGCTCCCCGCATCTGTCCAAAAATCAGGATCATCGGCATACAGACCAGGCTGGTATTGAAAGCGGCCGCGACCACCTGCGCGCCCTGCCGCAGCAGAACATCAGCAGAGAATCCATCCAGACCGGCGAGTGTGCCCGTCAGAACCGTTATGGCTACACTATAAATTCCAAACAGAATCGACAGGAAAATCGTGACGATTAGTTTCCCGCCCAGCAGCTTCGGGTAGGATACCGGCACGGTCAACAGATTTTTCATGGTGTCATTTGTGTTCTCACGGTCAATCAGCCAGCCGCCAATCATAACCAGCGAGATCGGCAGGAAAATCTGCGTGTTTCCCCAAATGACATTGGCAAACAGTTTGACAAAATCAAAGTTCTGGTCCCGCATCTCCGGGTTGATAATCAGCTGGGTGCCATATTGCACGACAGGGCACAGTGCCAGAGCTACAATACCAACCAGCAGGATCTGGCAGCGTCGCAGTTTGCGCCATTCCCCTTTTAGAATACTCCACATGACTTTACACCTCCTTAACAGCTCTGGCGCTTATAGACCAGTGCGATCAATGTCAGGAATACTGCCGACTCCAGGATAACGACCAGGAACGCTTGAGGCGTTGTTACAAAGTAAGGACTGATCCGCTCCATCAATTCCGTCATCTGTGCGCCGGATGTGTCCAGATACTGAAAGAACCAGCGGAAGGTCAGCGGTCCGGGTAACAGCGTACCTGGATTGAACCCAAAGGGCTGCATGATGAAATAGTCGTTGGTGCCAAAAATATAATTGACCGCAGTGTAGAAGAACGTGATGATTACGGAGATAATGTAACTGCGGTTCAAAAGCACTACCAGGAGGACGCAGGGCAGCGCCCCGGCCCACATCATGATCCCTTGTCCGATGCCTACAAAAAACAGTTCCCAAAAGCCGACCGGCTCCAGCCCGGAGGCCAGCACAATCGCCAGATTGACCAGGCCGCCAACAGCCATAAACGCAATGGAAAACAGAAACAGCAACGTCATCTTTGCCAGGGCCAGCGCGGGTTTGCTCACAGGAACGGTCATGAGATTCTTTAAGGTGTCGTTATCCTGTTCTTCAAAGAGCAGATTCGATGCCAGCACCACCACAGCAGGCATCAGGAGCAGATAGGCGCTCAACTGAAACAGAGTAGACATCAGGCGGTCCACCGCTTCCGCGCCACTTGAAAATTCCTGCATCTCCGGCAGAAACAGCGCACACCCCAGGGGAATCAAAGCCGAAATGGCCGCAGCCGCAAAGAACAGAGGTTTTCGTTTCAGCTTGGCAAACTCACAGCGCAAAAGTTTAAGCAATGCCCTCACCCCCTGTAACCTGCTTGAAGTAATCTTCCAGCGTGTCCTCATAGAGATGAGCGTCGGACACAGACAACCCTGCGTCCACAAACAGCCGGACCGCCGCGCCGGTGTCCAGACGAAGGTCGCGGACCGTCAGCTCATTGGCACTGTCTACTTCGATATTCTGAATGCCAAGTTTGCTCTGAAGCAGGTTAGCAGCCAGTGCAGCATTGGACACCGTAAAACGGAGATACTTCCCGTTCTTTGCTTCCTGCTCCTCCAGGCTTTCTTCTTCCAGTAATACGCCGTGGTCAATGATTCCGATGTCATCGGCAAGCAGGGAGATCTCCGACAGGATATGGCTGGAGATCAAGATGGTTTTCCCGGTGGCGTCGCACAGTTCCCGGATGAAACCGCGCACCTCTGCAATACCGATAGGGTCAAGGCCATTGATCGGCTCATCCAAAATCAGCAGTTCCGGGTTGTGCATGACAGCCAGTGCGATGGCAAGACGCTGCTTCATGCCCAGCGAATACTGGGAAAACAGCTTTTTGTCCCGGTACGGCAGATTGACGACTTCGAGCGCCCCCTTGATGTATTTGGGGCTTTTAAGTCCTCTCAGATCGGCAAAAATCCGAAGATTTTCCGTTCCCGTCAGATTCGGATAAAACCCAGGCGACTCGATCAGGGAACCGATACGGGGCAGGATGTTTTTTTCGTTGCCGCGAAGCGGTTTGCCGAAAATCTTCACATCGCCGGAAGATGGTGCGGTAAGGCCCAGCAGCATCCGCATGGTGGTGGTTTTCCCGGCTCCGTTGCGGCCCAACAGGCCATAGATACGCCCTTTCCTCACATGGATGGACAGATTGGATACACTGTTCTGTTCCCCGTATGTTTTGGTAAGGCCACGGGTTTCGATAACATAATCGCTCATGTGCGAATACCTCCTTTTCGTGATGGTTTAAGCATACCATCCCAACCTTGAGATAACGCTGAGCCAACCTTGAGTTATCTCTGAGATTTTAGACACAGAATAGGCATCCGACTTCCTTTGCGGTATAATGTAAATAAAGATAGGTGGTGAAATTTGCTTATGACAAATCACAAAATACTGCTGGTCGATGATGACCGCGATGTATTGGAGATGCTGCTCTCGATCTTCCGGCGGGCTGGATATACAAATCTAATAACCGCCGCATCTGGTGCTGAGGCATTACGGATATGGCAGAGAGAACAGCCAAGTATGATCGTGCTGGATGTAATGATGCCGGACATGGATGGCTTCTCAGTTTTGAAAGAGATACGGCGCACAAGCCGGGTCCCTGTTTTGATGCTGACCGCCCGTGGTGAAGCGGAGGACCGCATCGAGGGGTTAGAAATCGGTGCAGACGACTATCTCGCCAAGCCCTTCTTACCCAAAGAATTGCTGCTCAGGGTCGGCGCAATCTTAAACCGCGCTTACCCAAAGCAAAATGAAATGGTGGAACTTGCCGGAGCCACCGTGGATATGGCTAACGCAGAAGTTTGGAAAAACGGAGAGAAACAAACATTGACTGCCAAAGAGATACAGCTTTTTGAAAAGCTGTATCAAAACGCAGGGCGGATCGTTACCACGGGTATCCTGTGCGAGACGATATGCGGGGAATTTTGGCAAGGTTATGAAAGCACCCTTTCCACCCATATCCGACACTTGCGGGAGAAAATCGAGGAAAACCCGTCGAAGCCTGTTTCCCTTGTCACGGTTAAAGGGCTTGGCTATCGCCTCAATCTCAAGGAGGTGTCGTCATGAACACCGTGCAGCGATTTTTCCGCCGTTATATCATTTCCACCATCGGGATCGTAGTTTTATTTTTGGCCGTCAACATTGTCCTGTTCTTTGCCATCCTCATTCTTGGAAGCATGAGCGGTTCGGACGCCGTTTTTTCTGTTGAAACATTTTCCGATCATGTCAGCCGCCAGGATGGAACGTGGAGGGCCGATGATGTTGCCCGTTCTATGCTGGAAGAACACGATGCCTGGGCGATGCTGCTGAACGAAGAGGGCGATGTCATCTGGCAGCAGGACCTGCCGGAGAATCTGCCGCGCTCCTATACCAGTGCAGAGGTGGCCTCTTTCAGCCGTTGGTATCTGGAGGATTATCCCGTCAAAGTGTGGACGCGGCCAGATGGCAAGCTGATGGTCGTGGGCTTTCCTCCCGAAGCTCTGGTGAAATTCTACTACGCTGTGGAACAGCCCTATTTGGGCGCTCTCCTCACTGGTGGAGTCGCCGTATTTTTTATCAACCTTTTTTTGATCGTTTTCCTGATTTTGCGAAATACGAGGAATGTGGAAAAAGCGATGACACCCATTCTGCAAGGTATCCAGAATCTAAGTCACGGAAAAGCGGAGCATCTGGCGGAACAGGGGGAGCTTGCCGAGATCAACGCCGGGTTGAACCGGGCCGCAGACTATATGAGGCAAAAGGACAACACGAGAGCGGAGTGGATTCGTGGTGTATCCCACGACATCCGCACACCGCTTTCAATGGTGCTGGGGTATGCCAGCGAGCTGGAAGATGACGGCAACCTTCCGCCGGACGCAAGAAAGCAGGCAGGGATCATTCGCCGGGAAAGCGAAAAGATGAAGCGGCTGATCGACGATTTGAACCTGACCACCAAACTGGAATATGCGCTCCAGCCCGTTCACTTCAAAGATGTGGATTGGGTAGAGACCAGCCGCCAGGCTGTCAGTGAAGTGCTGAATGGTGGTCTGGACAGCCGGTATGAGATCGCATTTGCCGAGATGCAGCCAGGGCGCTCGATCCACCTTTTGGGAGATGATGGCCTGCTGCGGCGTATGTTGGACAATCTGATCCGCAACAGCATCACCCACAATCCGCAGGGGTGCAAAATCTCCGTTTCAGTCGGAGAAGGAAATGGCCGCTGCCTTTGCACAGTTTCTGACGATGGCATCGGGATCGCCCCGGAACGTCTGAAAGTATTAAATCGCGGAGACGACATTACCAGTACCCAAGGCAGCGATGAAAAGAACGAGCATGGTCTTGGCTTAAAACTGGTGATGCAGATCGTAAAAGCTCATCGCGGAACCGTCTCTTTTTCCGGCAGCACCCCACATGGGTTGGAAGTCAGAATCTCTCTGCCGACCCAGCCACTTATTTCATAAATCCCGGCAATATAGAACAAAACCCCGAAAGGAAAGCAGATGAGCCAATATCTGGAAGCACTGCGGCAGGCAATGGTCATTTACCCGATGATCGTCGTCCTGTTTACAGTGCCGTATATCGCATGGAGTTATCATAAATATGGATCAGTCCTCAGCTTGCGGGTCCTGGTCGTGTACAGTTTCCTTCTGTACCTTCTCTGTGTCTACTGCCTTGTCATTCTACCGCTGCCTACGCCGGAAAAGGCTGCCGCTCTGCATGGACATAAGGCGCAGCTTATCCCGTTTTCTTTTCTTGCCGATATAGTCAAGCAAGCAGAAATCCAACCTGGACGGCCTGCCAGCTGGCTTCACATTTTCACAGGCAGCGCCTTCTGGACCACCATTTTCAATCTATTTATGACGATGCCGTTTGGCATCTATCTGAGATACTACTTTTGTTATCACTGGCGTAAAACATTGCGGCTGTCCTTTTTATTATCTTTGTTTTTCGAGCTGACCCAGCTCAGCGGTCTGTATTTTGTCTATCCGGGCAGCTACCGCCTGTTTGATGTGGATGACCTGATCGTTAACACAGCGGGCAGCATGATTGGATTTGCTCTGGCCGGGCCGGTGAGCCGTCTGCTGCCCACCCGGCAAGAGTTGGATACCGTCAGCTTCCAACGGGGTGCTTCCATATCCTTTACGCGGCGTGTTTTTGCCTTTCTGGCCGATATGGCTTGCCTGACCTTTGCATCAGGTATTCTGGCCGTAGTTGTGGTCTCGTTTGGAATCACTCTCTCCATTCAATGGATGCCGGTTCTATTTATTGCCTACTTTGGGCTGCTGCCCATTTTACTCCACGGTCAGACGCCCGGCAAGCGGCTGACCCGCATGAGAATCGTACAAAGGAATGATAACACGGCACATTGGTATCAATATTTTCTGCGCTATGGCCTGCTGATTGCAGGTCTGGTCGGAGCGCCGTATTGCTTGAACCGGCTACTATTCACTCTGATGGATGTATTGCACCTGGACAACTTAGCGTCACTCGTACTGCATGGATTGTTGATCGGTGGGTATTTGTTCTGGCTATTCTTTGCCGGGATTCGCATGGCCCTGCACAAGCCCTTGTTCTATGAGCGATGGTCACGGACAAAATTGGTAAGCACTATAAATCGCACATAAATACGGACTTGTTCACCACATTTTAAGCAGCCGTAAAGCAAGTATGAGGGTGACTGGCAAGCAATGCTTGTGGCTATCCAGATAGCCCCACGCGCTTGTTGAGGGAAGTCCCCCAAGCCCCCTTGGAACACAGATTTTCAATCTGTGGCTGCGCGTTCTTGCGAACGCTTTTGACCGCGACCAGCTCACCGCTGGCCGTGGTCTTTTTCTTTCTGTTGCGGTTCGGTCTGCTCCATCGCCAGGACCCGATCCACATTGTTCTTGACCGTCAGCAGCTCCCGCATGGCGGCGCGGGCCTGCCGGTACTCTCCATAAGCCTTTTTCTTGTCCGCCAGCAGTTGGGCATACTCGGTCTGAAGCTCCTTGATGGTGGGCAGCTTCTTCACGTTCAGCTCGTTGAAGGCTTCCTTGGCGGCCTGGTGCAGCAAGATTTCTTCCTCATGCTCCTGCCGGAATTTCCTTGAATACCCGGCCTTGCGGTAGGCCACATAGGTGTCGCGGGTCTTGGCGTAGTTGACGATATGGGTGCGCAGTACGGCAATCTCGGCCATGCGCTTCTCGGCGGCCTTGATCTGGTCGGACAGCGCGTGGTAGCGGGCCGTCGCCTCTGCTGTTTTTGCTTTCAAATCGGCATAATCCAGCAGTCCGTGTTCGGACAGGTAGTTGAGGGTCTGCGCCATCTGTTTGAGGTTGAACACCTTGGCCCAGCGGGCATATCCGGCACCTTTTCCGACCTGGAGTTTTGCCTGGATGTCCACCAACAAATTGACCTTGGGCGGGGCGGACTGCGGGGTAGGCTGCTTGCGGGGCGTATGCTCTTTCTGGCCGGAGAGGACCGTCAACAGCTCGTCCAGCGTGTAGCCGTCTCCCAGCCGGTCAAAGCGGACGTTGTTGCCCCAGCCCTCTGCGCTGATGGAGATGGTTTTGCCGCGCCGGTGAACGGTAAAGCCGTCCTGCTCCAACAGGCGCAGCAGCTCCTCCAGGATGGCCGGTTTCTGTGCCAGCGCCCGGTCGATGGCCTGGCGCAGCAGCTCCTTGTGGGAGGGCTTCGCCGCATCGCCCAGCCACTTGTTGTAGCTCTGGCCGCGCCGCTTGGGTGCCTCTACAATGGAGTAGCCGTTCTCGATGCAGATGGTGTCGCTCAGACGGTGGACGGCGCAGGTGCTGCCCCAAAAGTTGCGGAACTTGCGGTCACACTCCAGCGTAGTGGAGTTCCATATAATATGGTTGTGGACGTGAGATTTGTCGATGTGGGTGCAGACGATGAAAGCGTGCTTGCCTTTTGTGAAACGCCGGGCCAGCTCCACACCCAGCCGGTTGGCTTCCTCCGGCGTGATCTCGCCCGGAACAAAGGACTGCCGCAGGTGGTACGCAATCACATCATCCTTGCCGCGCACCCGGCCGGTTCGGGCGGCGTAAGTCTGCTTGTCCAGCAGGAACTGCGCATCGGCCACGCGGCTGTCGCACTGGTAGCTGGTGATGAGCCTGCCGTGGTCGGTCTTGTCTGGATTTTTTACATAGTCGATAATGTCGCTGATCGCCTTGCCGACCGTGCGGCCCTTGCCGGCGTGCAGCGGTATAATGCGGGTGGTGGCCATGTGGGGTCCGCCTCCTTTCCAAAAAATAAGCGGCCTGCTTATCACAGACCGCATCGGTTTACTCTATATCAGTTTCCTCGTCCATATAAAAATCGAAATCTTCCTCAAAGCCATCTTCCAATTCATCCAGTTCTATCCTGGGCGGGAACCGCATTTCATACTGCTCCGTTGCCAAGGCCCGCACGGCATCCCGCTTGTCCTTCATCCGTTTCTTCAACCACGAAAGTTGTTCTTTGGATAATCGCCAGGGAAGGTTGACAAGCCGGGTAAGCGCCATTTCTTCTGCCTGCTTTTCTGGCGGGAGAGCGGCGCAGGTTTTACAAATGTGCGCGGCGTGTCCCTTGCCAGAAAACTTTTCGTTTGCCTTATACTCGCCACAGACCTTGCAGTAGTGTCCACGCTTTTTCATACCGTGCCCTCGCAACGAGCGAACAGCTGACGGACCGCAGCCATGACCGTATCCCAGCCAAGGTCGGACGCATAGGAGAACTTTTTCTGATAGGCCGCCCACAGGTCCTGCATGACCGGGCTGTTCTCCACTTCATCAAAGACTTCGGCGGCCTCGGCCAGATGGCGCTCGGTGCCGCGCTTGTGGGCTGTCGCCAGCAGCGCGTCATGGAGAACGTGCGGGTCCAGAGTGCTGCCATAGAGTTGTTGCAGGATGGCGATGTCGTAAAAATCTCTCATACGGGTGTTGGTCGTGGTGCGGGTGATGATGGTTTCCAGCTTTTCAGCCAGCACGGTCTCCAGGTTATAGGCCCAAACATCAATGGAGCGGTCCTCCAGCATGAGCTTGAAGCTATACCGCACCTCTTTAGGTGTGATGGCATCGCCGGTGGAAATGTCGATTTTCAGCGGGGTGCGCACCCCGTCAAAAAGCGTTGTCATCGTGACCCGGATGCCGGGATATTCCGCTTCATCCATGATTTCCGAAATGCTTTTCACCTGGAAGGTAACGCCGTCATCAATGGGAACAGCGATAATCTCGGCCATCATGTTCTCCACATCCTCTATGCTGACGTTGGCTCCCTTGACCGTTGCGTCCAGGTCCATTGTGGAGCGGGCGTCCAGACCGACCATCGCGGCCACCAGCATCCCGCCCTTGAGGATAAATTTGTCCCGGTAGGAGGAGAGAGAAATGCGTTCCAGAAAACGCTCCATCATATAGTTGCGCATCAAAACCTGCGCATCCGCAGCACTTTTCTTTGACAGGTTACGGATCAAATCTTTCAGCTGTCTGGCTGTCTTTATCATAGCAGTACCTCCAAATACTGGCGTAAAATCTTCTCGACCCGGAACAGCCTGGCATAGCGCACCAGCGTCCGCAGGTCCTTGTCTTTCCGGCGAGCATACGCTTTCAAAGCGTCCTGAAATGTCTGCATCTCGATATGACTCCGGCTGCGCAGCACATCGCAGATCGTCCGCTCCATATCATAGACCGGCACATCGTGACCGAAGGGGGTCTGCGCGGTTGTCAGACCGACCTCATGCAGCTCCGCCTTGATGGTAAAGACCTGAACGCCCTCATCCTTGAGCCGGGTGGGGTTGTACCCTGTCTTGACCGTGACAGAATAGGCCAGCGGCTCCCGGTCAGTCAGGTCGTGGAAAAACAGCGCCGTTTCATGGGAAAAAACTGCCTGCGGACAGCGAAGATGCAGCAGATACATGGCGTCCACCCAGGCATCTTTGGAAAGATAAATCCCATGCGCCGCCTGTTCCAGCCCACGAGACTGCACGAATTGATAAAAAACAGGTTTTGAGATCCCGGCCGCGAGGGCCTGCCCGGTGCGCAGCATCCCGTCCTGGCGTTCCATCAGCTGGTCTAACTGTTGAAATTGGCTCATGTTCTTCACCTTCCTTTCATGCTAATATTATACGCGAAATTAGCACGAAAGTAAAGTTAAAAATTGCCGGGACTTCACTCCCGGCAATTCTTCATTTCCTATTCAGCCGTACACCGCATCCTGGATCGCAAACCGCAGGTCCTGCACCTTGCTCACCAGCCAGGCGGCAGCCATCGGAAGACCCACCGGGCTGACCAGGAAAGCGATCACCAACAGGATCACGCCGTTTTGCGGCGAGTAGGTCACCAGCACCGCGACCCCCAGCAGCGCCACCACCGTGGAGGCCAGGCCGAAGATGAAGCTGGACACATACAGCAGGCCGAAGCATACCCATGTGAACAGGGCCAGCGCCAGCACCAATGGCGCGGCAAGGATTTTCAGCCCCAGTTTCAAGATAAACCATACCGCTTTCATTTCAGCGCCCCCTTCCGCCAGTCCAGGTAGGGCTGGCACAGCTTCTCCACGGCTTTTTCATCGGCCTCTGTAACCTCCCGGCGGCCTTTCGTCCGGCGGAGCAATTCAAAGTCCTGGTAATCCGTGAGCAGCAGGTCAAACAGTTCCTCCGGGGTCTGGCAGAGGATGCCGTCCACGCAGTAGCGGGAATCCTTGTTCCAGGTCAATCGGACATAGCCGCGTTTGCACGGAAGGACTTCTTCCTCCGGGTCACGCAGCAGATACTCTTGAAACAACTCCAAGATATTTTCAAATGTCAACATCAGCCTTCACCTCCGTTTCTGATGATATTATCGCTTGTGGTTTGTAAAAGTGCAACGATACGGGCAAAGAAAAAAAGAGGGAGGCCCGGCGCAGCCGCACGCACACGCCGGACCTCCCTCAAAGCCGGGGCGTATGCCCCTGTCACGACAGCTTTGCCAGCTGGGTCAATATCCGATGCACCCCATCCCACAAAGCCTCCTGCCTCCGGGATATATCCTCCAGGTCAGCGTCATAAATGCGCCCTGTTTCATGCACGCGGCGGGCCAGCTGGTTCAGGTTGTTGCTGGAATAGCGCATCAGAGACACCATCTCCTTCAGCTCCGGCAGTTCCAGACGCACCACATAGCCGTCCAGGGCCATCTTGCGCAGATAGGCTTCCCGGTTCTTTGTCCCCAGCTGGGCCATCTTCTGCTCGATCAGCGCCAGTTCCTCCGGCGAGACCCGGAAGTTCAGCTGCACCTCCCGTTTGCGCTTGGGGGCGCTCACCGCTCCGGCTCCTTTTTCTTACGAACGGGCGCTTTCTTTTCAGCGGAACACGGCTCCTGCTTCAGCTGGCGGCGGACCGAAGGGCGGCGCTGGCGCAGCTCTTTGGAACGGTCCTCGCTGGCCAGGATGGTGACATAGATGCCGGGCAGGTCCTTCATGCCGGTGATTGCCAGACTGCGGAACGGCAGCAGCGCCATCAGCTGGTCGTGGGCCTGGGTGCCGGCGCGGGCCAGAAAGTCCGGCGAGACGCGGGCCATGTAATGGGTGCCGTGGGGGCTGTTGGGCGTATCCGGCGCACGAAGCTCCTGCAAGAGCCGGGCGGCCTCGGCGCGGATTTCCTCCGGCGTCAGCGGCTGGAGCCGCAGATAATCCTGCCGCGCCTGGCTTAAGAACAGATCGACCAGGCCGGAGTGGCTGTCCACTACAAAGTCCAGATTGCGTTCGCCGCCGAAGCCGTCCGGGTTGGATGGGATGTCCACCGTCTTTGCCCACGCCTTGTTAGCCGGGCTGAAACGCTCATCCCAATCTTTCTGCTGTACGGTGTTTGCCAGCACATAGAGGGTGCGGGTGTAGCCGAACTGCTCGATCACCTGGGGCACCGCATCCTTGTCCAGCCGGTTGTCCCGGTAATGTTCCGAAATGGATGCCTCAATGGCCTCCTTGCAGGCGATGTTGGCGCGGCGGGACGCCCGGTACAAATCCAGGTCGCCCTGCTCACGGGCATAGGAGGCGTCGTGCCGGTAGAGCGGCAGTTCCCGCTGGGCGTCCAGCGCCGCCTCGGCCCGCTGCTCGATGCTGTTCCGCACCACATCCATGTAGGAAGTTTCCCGGTCGGCAAACTCCTTGTAGACATCCGCCAGCGGAGACGGCGACGCCAGCAGCGCGGCGGCCCGGCTTTGGGGCAAGTCCAGCTCCTCCATCGCCATCAGGATGTCCTCCCGGACCGTGTACTCATAGGTATGCTTTAGGATTTCTTCCGGGGGCTGGCTTTTCAGCCAGTCCCGGAACTTGTCCTGTTCGGCGGCCATCTTCTCATAGAGGACCGTGTTTTTGTCTGTATTCATGTTATCGCACCTCCTGTTCGTGGTGTTTGGGTTTCTTTTCGGGATTGCGCGGTACCGGGCGTTTCAGCCCCTCCAGCACCGAGGGGCGGCTGCTCTTGGCAAGCACCGCCTCCGGCGCAGGGCGGCCCCGGCCGTCCATGTTCAGCAGTACGTCCAGTTCGGCCAGCCGGGCGGATTTGTCCCGCAGTTCCTGCTCCTGGGGGAAGGGCTTGCCCACCTCCGCCTTGGCGGCGGCCTGCTGCTGGTAGAGATTGTCCAGCTGGTTCTTCACCGCCTCCAGCCGCTGGGGCATCTGACTAAGCGCATTGTCGATACGGGTGAGGTTTCCACGGGGGTCTGTGCCCAGCATCGCCCGGTGGGTCATCTGGCCTTTCAGCAGGAGCATATACTCCTGCCGGAAAGCGTCAAACGACACCGACATGGCAAAGCCCCGGTAACTGCCCACCGGCACCGGGTCGGTCCCTTTGACCTCCTTGCAGGCGTCCAGCAGCGCCGCACCGGCGTTCTCCTTGTCGGTGAGGGTGTCGCCACGGACTTCCATCCCGGCAAAGCCGTCCTCCGGGTGAGGATGAGCGGCCAGGGTCGCCATATCCGCTTCCAGCCCGGCGATAAAGCCCTTGTTTTTCTCGATCTCCTCCGGGAAGGTTTTGAGCAGCTGGTCCTCCAGGCGGTACTGCTTGCTCTGGTGGTCGGCCTTCATCAGCTTTAACCGCGCCACGTCCACATCCAGGTCCATGCGTTCCTTGATACGCGGGTCCCCGGCGCACAGCGCCTTGATCTCGGCAAAGGACAGCGCGGTTTCGTCCACATCGTCGCAGCTTCGCACCGGCGATTTGGAGGTCATAATCTGGCTGATGAATTTCTGTTTGTTTTCCACCGTCTGCCAGAGGTAGGCGTCAAACGTCCCCTCAGTGACATAGCGGTACACATGGACAGTCTCGTTCTGGTTGCCTTGGCGCTCAATGCGGCCCTTTCGCTGGGCCAGGTCGCCGGGCCGCCACGGGCAGTCCAGGTCATGCAGCGCCACCAGGCGATCCTGCACGTTGGTGCCTGCACCCATCTTGGCCGTGCTGCCCAGCAGGACGCGCACCTGGCCGGTGCGGACCTTGGAGAACAGCTCCTTTTTGCGCACCTCGGTGTTGGCCTCATGGATAAAGGCAATCTGCTCGGCGGGCACACCTTTAGCGATGAGCTTCTGCCGGATGTCCTCGTAGACCGTAAAAGCCGGTTCCGGCTCGTCCAGCGGCACCGCGTCCTCCAAAGCGTGGAGGGTCGGGTTGTCCAGCGCCTTCGCCACCTTTTTGGCAGGCCGGGCCTGGGGCGTGGAGATGTCGCAGAACACCAGCTGGGTCAGCTTGTCGGCCTCGCCGTCCCGCCAGATTTGCATGATATTGTCCACACACTGGTTGACCTTGGTGCCCGGCTCATCCGGCAGCAGCTGGTTGATGATCCTCTGGTCCAGCCCCAGCTTGCGCCCGTCGCTGGTAATCTTGAGCATATTGTCCTGGGACGGGTCCACCGTACCGCTGTGTACCAGGGAAGCGCGTTCCGAGAGCGCCTTTACCATTTCCTGCTGCTGTTCGGTGGGCTGGGCCACGATGTTGTGATACTCCACCTGGGGCGTGGGCAGGTGCAGCTGGTCGGCGGTTTTGATGTCCGCGATCTCCTTAAAGAGATTCATCAGCTCCGGCAGGTTGAAAAACTTGCTGAATCTTGTTCTTGCCCGGTAGCCGGTTCCCTCCGGGGCCAGTTCCAGCGCCGTCACGGTCTCACCAAACCGGGACGCCCAGCAGTCAAAATGGGCCATGCCCAGCTCTTGCAGCCGGTCATATTGGAGATACCGCTGCATGGTGTAAAGCTCGGTCATGGAGTTGGAAACTGGCGTTCCGGTGGCAAAGATGACGCCCCTGTTGCCGGTGATCTCGTCCATGTAGCGGCACTTGGCGAACATATCCGAAGATTTCTGTGCGTCCGTCGTGGAGAGGCCAGCCACATTGCGCATTTTTGTGTAGAGAAAGAGGTTCTTGTAGTTGTGGGCCTCGTCCACAAACAGCCGATCCACGCCCAGCTGTTCAAACGTCACCACATCGTCCTTGCGGCCTTCCGCTTGCAGCTTTTCCAGCCGGGCCTCCAGAGACTTTTTCGTGCGCTCCAACTGCTTGACTGTGAAGCGTTCCCCGCCGCTGGACTCCACCTCGGAGATGCCCTCGGTGATTTCCCAAATCTGCTCATGCAGCAGCCGCTCCTGGCGTTCCTTGCTGATGGGGATTTTCTCGAACTGGGAGTGGCCCATGATGATGGCATCATAGTCGCCGGTGGCGATGCGGGCACAAAACTTCTTGCGGTTGTGTTTCTCAAAGTCCTTTTTGGTTGTCACCAGGATATTGGCGGACGGGTATAGACGCAGGAACTCCGAAGCCCACTGCTCAGTCAGGTGGTTGGGCACCACGAATAAGCTCTTTTGGCACAGGCCCAGGCGCTTGGCCTCCATCGCGGCCCCCACCATTTCAAAGGTCTTGCCCGCGCCCACCTCGTGGGCCAGCAGCGTGTTGCCGCCGTACAGCACATGGGCGATGGCGTTTTTCTGGTGTTCCCGCAGGGTGATGGCCGGGTTCATGCCACCAAAAACGATGTAACTGCCATCATACTCGCGGGGGCGGGTGGCGTTCATTTCCTCGTTGTACTGGCGCACCAGCGCCTGCCGCCGCTCCGGGTCGCGCCAAATCCAGTCCTTGAACGCCTCCCGGATGGCCTGCTGCTTTTGGGCGGCCAGGGTGGTCTCCTTGGCGTTCAACACCCGGCGTTCCTTGCCGTCTGCATCTTCAACAGTATCGTAGATACGCACATCCCGCAGGTTGAGGGAATCTTCGAGGATTTTATAGGCGTTGGCGCGGCCGGTCCCGTAGGTGGTATAAGCCGCCACATCTCTCTGTCCCACAGCGTTTTTGCCGGAGATCTGCCACTCCGCCGTAAAGGGGGTGTAGTGGACTTCAATGCTGCGCTGAAGGTAAAAGGGCGTGTCGAAGGTCTCGTACATGAATTGCTGGATGTACTCTTTGTCGATCCAGGTTGCCCCCAGCCGCACCTCGATCTCCGAAGCGTCCAGGTCCTTGGGCTGGGCGGCGGTCAGGGCCTCCACGTTGACCGCAAAGACTGGGTCTTGCTCCGCCGCCCGCTGGGCCTGACGCAGCTTCCGGCGCACGTTGCCGGAGAGGTATTCATCGGCGGTCACATAATGGGGCGTCCCGTCCGGCTCGGTCTGGCCCGGCACACGGAAGATCACACCACGCAGCTCGTCCGCCAGTTCCTCGCCGGTTTTGCCGGTGAGCTGTTCCATATAGGCCATGTCCACGCAGGCTTTCTCCGAGATGGAGACCGCCAGCGCCTCGCTGGCCGTGTCCACGGTGGTGACGGCCTCATGGGGTTTGATAGTGCGCTTGGTGAACATATCTGCCTTGCGTTCCAGCCTGCCGTCCTCGTCCAGCACCTCCAGGGCGCAGAGCAGGTAATAGCTGCTGTCATCGGCAAAGGCCAACCGGTTCGCCCGGTCGTTGATAAGGCCGTACTTTTCAGAGAAATCGTCGTAGCGGCGGTTCAGTTCGGCCATCTGCGCCCGGATGTCGGCATCCGGCGCGGCGGCGTCCATCTCCAGGTCGATGAGCTGCTGCACACAGTCCCGCAGCCCCACCAGCCCTTTGACGCGGGCCTCGGCGGTGGCGTTTAAGTCAAGGCGCACCATGCGGCTGTTTTCCCGAAAGTACACCGCCCCGTCCACCACCGTGTAGGAATAGTTTTTCACATCCGGGTCAGCCGGTAGGGAATCGTCGATGTCCTCGCCCTCGCCCAGCTCCGGCAGCGCGGCCTCCTGGTAGGTGCCGCGAATGTACTTCACGGCATCGTGCAGCTGATCGGCCAGCTCCAGCCCCTCGATGGGGGCCACGGTGTAATCCTGTTTGCCGTATTGGGTGCTTTCGGCGGTAGGGCGGCCCAGCACCATCTCCGGGTGATCCAGAAAATACTGGTTGACCGTGAAGCCTTCCTCGGTCCGGCCGGTCTGTGTCCAGTCCGGGGTAATGTCCAGCGGACGGTCCCGCTTTTGCAGGAAGAGAATATCCGAAACGACCTCAGTTCCGGCATTTGCCTTGAACGCATTGTTTGGCAGGCGGATGGCTCCCAGCAGCTCGGCCCGCTGGGCCAGATACCGGCGCACGGTGGAATCCTTGGCGTCCATTGTATAACGGGAGGTCACAAAGGCCACCACGCCGCCCGGCCGCACCTGGTCCAACGATTTTGCGAAAAAGTAGTTGTGAATGTTGAAACCCAGTTTGTTGTAGGCTTTGTCGTTCACCTGATACTGTCCGAAAGGGACGTTACCGATGGCAAGGTCATAGAAGTCCCGCCGGTCGGTGGTCTCAAATCCTGCCACCGTGATGTCGGCCTTGGGGTAGAGCTGCTTGGCGATGCGCCCGGAAATGCTGTCCAGCTCCACGCCGTACAGACGGCTCCCGGCCATGCTCTCCGGCAGTAACCCGAAGAAATTGCCCACGCCCATCGACGGCTCCAAAATGTTGCCGGTGCGGAAGCCCATCTGCTCTACCGCGCCATAGATGGCGCGGATGACGATGGGGCTGGTGTAGTGGGCGTTGAGGGTGGAGGCCCTGGCCGCTTCATATTCCTCCGGGGTCAAAAGCTCTTTCAGTTCGGCGTACTCCTTGGCCCAGGCAGTTTTGGACGGGTCGAAGGCATCCGCCACACCGCCCCAGCCCACATAGCGGGACAGCACTTCCTGTTGTTCCGGCGTAGCCTGCCCGGCGGTTTCCTCCAGGTATTTCAGCAGCTTGATCGCCGCCACATTGGCCTGGTACTTGGCCTTGGGGCCGCCCTCGCCCAGATGCTCGTCGGTGATGCGGAAGTTCTCGGCGTTGCGGCGCAGGTTGTCCCGGTATTCCTGATAGGCCGCTTGTTCGGCTGCCCTCTGGTTGGGGAAGGTCTGCCTCTCGCCGTTGACCGGGATGGCGACCGGGTGTTCCGGCTTCTCACTAGGCTTCACGTCCAGCGTCGGTTCGGGCGGTGTGGGTTCCGGCTGGTCAACGTGCAGCCGCTCCACCACCACATCATAGGGCAGATGGTTCTGTTCGCCAGGATAGACGGTCACCGGCTCGGAATGGAACGCCGGTGTCTCGGCGGCGGGTTCTTCGACGGTGACAGCAGCCTCAACCGCCGGTTCGGCCTGCTCCTGCCCAAAGCCGTCCAGCTGACGGGCATACAGCCCGCGCAGCAGGGGCGCGACCTCATCCCAGCGAAAATACAGCATGGCCAGCCGCTTTTCGTCAGCATCCAGCACTTCCAACTCGATGCCTTCGGACGTGGTGCGGTAGTCGGCGGTATCGCCGGTCTCCAGCTCCATCGTCTCCACGATGCCGGGGAAGGCCCGGCCCAGCCACTGTGCGATCTCGCGGTTGGGCTTGCCGGTGTGCAGCAGCTCGGAAAGCTCCGCCTTGTCCGGCGCGCCGATCAGGCCGTGGACCAGCACGTCCCGCAGGTCCTGGTCTGCCGTGTCGGGGTTTACAGGCAAAAATTCGTTGATGGCTTCATTGCGGGTGTCCGCACGCAGCAGCGTCTCGAACCGCTCCCGGCTCTCGGCCCGGAAGATGGGGTACGCCATATTGGAGGGCAGCAGCTGCACCGTGCCCTCCCGCAGCTCGGTGATCTGGTACTCCTGATTGTCCAGATAAACCGTATCACCCACATGGTAAGGGGGTGTTGCGGGGTCGTAGGTGGTGGGGGCTTCTGTTTCCGGGATAGCCTGCCGGATGGCTTCATATTCCTCATCCGATACGGTAATATCCATCTCATGGGTAGGTTCGCCGCTGCCGATGGTGAAGGTGTCTCCCTCGCGGGTGACGGGCTGGCCGGATAAGTCCGGCACAGGCGGCTCCGTCTCGGCCTGTTCCTCGGCTGAAACAGCCTCCACATCCTGCATCACCTGCTGTATGAAAGGGTCATTGTCCAGCTTTTCCGGGTCCACCACCTGGCCGTTCACGATGCCGCGCTCGGCCAGGGCCTCCCGGATGGCGATGGGGTCGATGTTGTCAAAACGGTCCTGTTCTTCTTGGGTATAGAACCGATCTTCCTTGATAAGCTGGGCGATCCGGCGCTGCACCTTGGGCCAGGGCAGCATCGTTCCATTGGGGCTTTCCGGGCGTACTGCAAACGGGGTTTTGCCGTCGCCGCCGTCAAACTCATGGGCCAGCCATGCGGCGGTATCTTTTTCCCGCGCATGGTCTTTCATGTAGCGGACAACGGCGTGCTTGCTTTCGATCTTGCCGTTCCAGTCCTGGATGGCTCGGTCAATGTCATTGTCCGAAAGTGGGCGCAGCAGCTCATGGAGCTTGGGATAGGTCTCGTCGATAACTTCACGATGAAGGCGCTGCCGGAACTCCGGGGTGTAGGAATAGAGGTGAAGCAACTCCTTATTGCCAGACGCTAAAACAGCGCGCTGGATAGCCGATCTTCCTTCGATCACAGCGCTTTCATAGTCACTGTGACCGCAGGTGTTCTGGTATCTGGTGTCTTTGGTAACAGCCTCCAACACAATGGGTTTGTATCGCTCATGCAGCTCCCGGAGAGTGAGCTTTGCCGCCTCCGGCTCATGGTCGGCAGCTTCTGGCTGCGGCTGTTCCTGGGCAAAAGAAAAAGCAGAGGGCGTTTTCACGCTCTCTGCTTCGTCAATCTGTTGAATTTGTTCCGCTTCGGAGAGGAACAGGTTTAGGGTCAGCTGTTGATAAGTTCCATCATCAGAATCTCCTCGGCCTGGGCTTTGCAGGTGTTCATCAGGCCCACCCACTGCATCGGGTCGGCGGCTTTCAGCGCTTCCGTCGCGCCCGCTGCCTCGGCCAGCTGCGGCATCATCTGTTCCAGACGGCTCTGTGCCGTCTCGTCGATCTCCAGAAGGTGCGGGTACAGCTTCTCGGTCATCAGCAGCTGGTTGTAAAGGATGGGCCGGTGTTCCTTCAGATAGGCTTTCCTCATCCTGCCGTACTTGCCCAGGGGCTTCTGCGGCTGCTCGCTCAGGCGCAGGTCGGGAATCAGGTAATCCCCGCTCTGAATGTAAGTCAGGTTGTTCTCCATGTGTGGCACTCCTTTCCGCGCTCTTGGCGCGCTCATAGTTCTGGATGGTGACGCCGATCTGCCGCAGCACCTGCTGGTTTGCCTGGCTGATGGCTGTGCCCAGCGCCCCGATCACGGCGGGGGTGTTGAAGTCGAAGATCGGCATGAAGTCCTCATGGCTGAAATATTGCTCCGGCTCCAGCCCGCAGCGGGACATCAGGGCGTAGGTGATGCTGACCGTGGCGGCGGATTTGAACTGGACTTCGATGTTGTACTCATCGTACTCCTCCAAAAAGGAACCGTCAACGATAGGGAGAATATCCCGCCGGTGGTCAGCCCAGTATTCCTCCGCCAGCTTGGCGGCCACATCGGCCAGCTGCTGGGCCAGGTCGCCGCCGCTCACATCGTAGTTGCGTTCCAGCATCGCCATGACCGGCGCGGTGTGTTCCTCGTTCAGCGTCCACAGCCAGGGGGTGCGGGAGTGTTCACGGGTGCCGGTATCGGAAATATCAAACACATACCGCAGCCTGGGCCGGTCGCCAGAATCGTCCACCAGGGCGATGCCCTTGGAGCCGCGCCGCACATACCGGCCCATGCGGTTGTTCCACAGGTCGTATTCGGCGCAGGCGGTGGCGTCCGGGCGCTGGGCGTAGATCATCAGCTGCTCGTGGAATGGATACTTGTAGAGTCGGGCAGCGTTGGTGAGAAAGCCCGCCCATTCCTGCCAGCTGCCGGTGAGCTGGACCGCCACCTTCTCCGCCATCTGCGCATATTGTTCTGCTTTGGTTGGCATGGGGTTCTGTCCTCCTTTCAGTTTTAGGTAAAAGAAAAGCAGGAAACCTCGAAAGATTTCCTGCTCGGTGGTGCCGTCCGTAACGGCAAGCAATTCAGTTGTCAAAATATTATTTCATATTTAGTACGTCAGCAACTGTTTTTGGCGCGTCTTTGTTGATTTCGTGGCCTGCGCCGGGGACAATTTGCAAAGTCGCATAGGGAAGTAATTCATTTAACTTTTTCGATGCTTTTATATTGGCGCTATCTTTTTCGCCGCACAAAATAGTAACGGGACAAGTAATTCTGTCTAATTGTGGGGTGAAATCCAGCAACCTCATCGAGTGTGACAGTTTAATCGTATCGCTTTTTGATAATCCCATGCTATCAAAACTCTTGCTGGGCATACAGCGGAACAAGAAATTTTGAAAATCTATCAGGGATGTTGGTACTTTATATTGTGCGCCTATTAAAATCAGCGATGCCACTTTATCCGCGTGACGAATTGTGAAATCAAGGGCAAGCAGTGCCCCTAACGATAGGCCGCAGATACGAAGCGGCTCTGTCGCATTAGAATACTGCCGCTCCAGATTATCCAAAAGCCGGGAGTAAGATATTTCATTCCCCGTCACAGAAAAAAGCTCCGGGCAATCAACATTGGAAGTTGAAAGTTGACGAACTACCTCTTTCCAGTCTTGTGCTGTTTGTCCCAATCCGTGTAGAAGAACTGTTTTCATTTTTTGTCTGCGGCAGCCCCTTTCTTCTGACAATGTAAATAATCTCCCCCAAAGCACACAAGAGAAAGCGCAAGGGTGATCCCACTGTTAAATATATCAGACATAAAGTCAAACTGGGCTTGTGGCAAAAAGCAAGCCGAAATATGCGTGATTGCAATCGGCACTGGTATCAGGACCAGCAGAGTAAAGCCAAATGCCCTCCACAAATTTTTCTTGCACTTGCGGAAAATCCCGTATATTATCCAGATAATAGCAATCGCAATCAGCGTTATGCAAATGCCCAAAGTGAATATAACGGACTTATTCAATAGCAAGGACAAGATTGCCAGCAGTGGAATAGGGATGGCACTGACTACAACTAAGGTTTTCAAAACGATCTTTGTTCTGGAAATCAGACTTGGAAGTAACACAAGCCATGCAGCTATGATTGAAACACCGGCAATCAATGACCACGATAACCTGTCCGAAGTAAAGTAGTCGCAGATCAGGCATACGCAGACAGCAATCAATGCTGCCACAGAAACAATTACCAAAATTATGCGCTTGCCTCGTTCAGATAAACGATAATCGCGCTTTTTATATGGTAACTCATCTGGTTCGGTCATTTCATCTTTGATAAGATAGTCAGAGGACACATTAAAAATGTCGCTAAGCTGGGCTATAAAATCCAAATCAGGGAGCGATTGTCCCAATTCCCATTTTGAAATTGTCTGCCGTGTAACCGTTACCTTTTCAGCAAGTGCCTCTTGTGAAAGTCCTTGCTGCTTTCTCAATTTTTGTATTTTCTCTCCGAGGGTCATAGTGTCGTTTCCTCCTGCTATTTGATTTTGAAAAAATCATAGCAAATAAGCTGTTTTATTTCTACCAACACAAGCAGGAACCGCCGCAACGAACCATTGCAATGACGATTTTGGCAGTCTTTTATTCCTCATTTTATCATAAATCGCCCTCGTATCATAGAGACTTATTCGTCAAAATCCGGGTACAGCTCCAGCGCGTCAAACTCGGCGTCGGTCATGGCGCGCAGCTTGGTGAGGGTACTGTCGGTCAGGGCCAGCAGCTCGGTCTCGTCCGGCGAAAGCTCGCCGCGCATCTCGGTCAGGGCCTCGATGGCCCCCTGGCGGGTGCCGGGGTTGTAGATACACAGCAGGTTGGTTTCCTCAAAAGTCAAAGCGTTCATATCAGATCTCCCTTTCCGCGCTCTTTTTGGGCGCTGCTTTTTTGTGTTTGGGTTTGGGCTGGCTTTTCAGCTGCTCCACAACGGACTTCCGCTTTTCCGGCAGCTCCCGTTGGGGCGGCTGCCGCTGGCCGTTGTTGAGAATGCCGTCGATCATGCCGTAGTCATCCTCCACGGCCATCTCTGCATTTTTCAGCGGATTGTCCGGCAGGAAGCCTGGCACCTCGGCAAAGCCGAAGCTGTCGCAGTAGTGACAGGATACCTTGCCGTCCCGTTTGATGGCAACAATGTCGCTGACACTCATGGACGGGTGGCGATAGTCGGCGGGGTGTTCGTTATTGAAGCGGTATTCAAGATTGTCCAGTACGCTGCCTTTCAGGTCGCCAGGGGCCAGCGGCGCGGTGTAGACCAGATCATAGTTGTCACGCTGCACCGTGCGCCCAATGGACTTGATCCACTCCAGCCCCTCATAGCGGATGTCCCGCAGCTCGTCGGTGTGCTTCACCTGGTAGATGGCAAAGCAGTCGCCCTTGTGGTCGAGGAAAGCCTGCTCCCGTTCCTGCTGGTTGTCCATGCGCGCCTTGACCTGGGCATCGAAAACCGGGCTTTCCTCCCATTCCTCGCGGGTGACGGCAAAGATACCGTCGTGGGCGTCCAGATCGTCAGTGTCAAAGGCCATCGCCGGGTTCTCGCCCTGCTGAACCATGTAAACGGTCAGGTCCTGCGCCATCAGCTCATAGGCCCGCTCTTTGGAGAGGGGCAGAAGGTCCCCGTCCAGATAGCCGCATTGTTCCAGATCGTCCTGGGTCAGCGAGGGGTCGGGCATAGGGTATTCGTCCAGGTGCTGTTCCGGGGCGTCCGGCAGCATGGTAGTTTCCGGCGTGGTGGCTTGGGCCGCTGTCTGCATCTGCTGAACAGCCGCCTCCTGCAAAGTTTCGATCATGTTCAGTGGCGCATACTGAATGGTCTGGCCGCCCATGTCGTGTATCTCACAGATTTTCAGAGCGACGGTGGACAGAGGAAGCTCCGGGGCGTCCAGCTGGCCGCCGTCCAACTGCTTCCTGGTGGCGGCATCGTAGAGTGTGTAGTCCCAGCCGGTGTCGCAGGACTGAACATGAAGATAGGTGGCTTCATCAACCAGCAACAGGGCCTCCTGGGCTTCGGTGCTGGGGGAAGGTGTGTCGGGCATTTCTTCTGCGGGCTGCTGCGGCACCGCCTGTTCCGGCTGGGCGGTCAGGTCAATACCGCGCTCTTTACAAATTTCCTTATAGTGGCGGTCAATGTCCACAATCAATTCCCCAGCCGCCTTGTTGATGGTCTCCAGACTGGCCCGCAGCTCCGGCAGCGTCTTGTCCTGGCTCCAGGTGGCGATATAGCCGAAGCTGTTTTCGCCGGTCTGGATGCCGTAATACTGGCAGACGGCGTAGGAGATGCTCTCGGCCTCCACCTCCTCGGTGTTGCGGTTCTTGACAGCCTGTTTCACCGCCGTCAGATCTTCCTCCACCTCCAGCCGCCACTCAAACTGATTTTCGTCCACATAGCGCCAGTCATCCTCGGCGGCGGCCTGTTCCGCCTCTGCTTCGGTGGCGAAGTCCAGGCGATAATCGTGCTTGACACCGCCCCCACTCACCATCACGATTTTCCAGGTCGGCTCCGCCTCATACTTTTTGGGGTCGTGCAGCTTGCTGTGGGCGATCTCATGGACGGCGGCGGAAACAGTCTGCACCTCGCTCATGCCCTCCCGGATGGCGATGCGCTGCCGGTCCGGCGAAAAATACCCGTCCATGTTGGCGGCCATCGGCTCCACGGAGAGCGGCACCGGCGCGGACCGGCGCAGGGCCTCCATAAATACCTCATAGTTCTGGACATTCCCGGAAAGAGAGGACGCCAGCTCCGGCAACGGTTTCCCGTCCGTCTGGCTCACATCGAACACCTTCACCGGGCGGAACATGGGAATCTCAACTTCCCGTTCCTCCATGATGACCTTGCCCTCTGCATCCAGCATGGGGGCTTTGGTGTCCGGGTCCAGCTTCTGTTCCTCGATCTTTTTCTTGAACGGCGTGGGCGCGATGATGGTGATACCATGCTCACCCTTTTTCACATGGCGCTCAAACTGGTTTTTCCACTTGTTGTACCCGGCCACCAGCGTGGCGTCCGGCTTCTGCATATAAATGAGCATGGTGTTGTTGACGGAGTAGCGGTGGAACCGGGACATCACGGACAGGTAGCGCATATACTTTTCGCTCTCGAACAGCTCTTTAATGCCCTGTTCGATGCCCGCCGTGATTTGCTGCAACCGTTCCCGGTTGGTGGGTTTGTCAGCCATGATGTTCACTCTCCCTTCTATGGCCGAAATTTCAGCAGTGTGTTCTGCGATCCACTGGTCCTGTTCCTCGGTGCTGCTGTCGAGAAAGATGTCCAGCAGATAAGCCATGTAGTCTTTTTTCTGAATGGCCTCCAAAAAGCGCGGGTGTGGGTCCTCGTCCGGCGTCCTGGGGGAATAGTCGGCCTCCCATTTTCGGAGCAGGTGGTAGTAGTCCGCCAGAACGCGCCAAGCGTGTTCCCGATTTTCTTTCCGCAGCTGCACCTCAGATTTCTGCCGGACATAGTTTCGCCGGATGGGGGCCTTGCTGTCGTAAGCCAGGCCAAAATCCTGGGCCAGCTTCTCGGCGGCCTCCTTGGGGGACAGGTCATAGAGACGGGCGGTGAAGTCGATCACGTCGCCGGTGGCCCCGCAGCCAAAGCAGTAGAAGTAGTCCTCGTTCAGCTTCAGGCTGGGGTGCCGGTCATCGTGGAAGGGGCAGCAGGCCATGCCGCCGCGCCCCACCGCGATGCCGTACATTTCAGCCGCTTCCCTAACGGCGACGGACTGTTTTACGACTTCAAATACGCTCTCGCCCATGCTCACTTACCGCCCGCTTTGGGGATGGGCGGCCTGTACCCGGCAGCCTTGGCCCGTTCGCTGGCGGCCTTGCGGCGCTCGGCGCTGTACGGCTCCCGCACCGACACGCAGCGTTTGGGCACCACGAAGGTCTGGCGGTCCTTTTTCACGATCTGGTCCGGGTATTTCTCCGCCAGCCGCCGCAGCTTTTCCAGCAGGCGCGGGTCGTGGGAATAGACCTCGGCGGTGGCCTCGGCCTGGTTATAGAGGATAATCGTTTCCTGTTCATACAAACTCAGTTTCATTTGCCGCCGCCTTTCTGCCGGTCAAAGTCCAGCTTGAAGTTGACGTACTGGCCGGTATCCTCCAGCACCACGGTGGCGTCGTAGGTCTTGCCGCTTTTCTCGGAATACAGGCCGGTCACGCGAGCGCGGCCATCCTTCAAAAGCGCCGCCACGATGGCCTTGGTGGGCTGTTTACGCTTCGCGGCCCACCACTTGCTGTTTTTCCAGATTGCAAATTTGCAAGATTTGTCCTGGCAGAAGAAGCCTTTTTGCATTTCTGCAATTTCGCCGCCACAGCGGGGGCATCTGCCCACCACCTCACGGGGCGGGGTGAACAGGTACTCGCTGCCCTTGATGACCTGATAGGTCCCCACCAGCTCCTTCAGCATGGCGGTGATCTCGGCCATGAAGTCCTCCGGGGCCAGCTCGCCGCGCTCGATCTCACCCAGCCGGTACTCCCACTCGGCGGTCAGCAGCGGGGATTGAAGCCGCTCCGGCAGGACGGTAATCAGGGAAATGGCATCGTGGGACGGCAAAAGCTGCACGGTTTTCTTGTTCTTTTTGCGTTCCAGAAAGCCGGTGGACACCAGCTTCTCCAAAATCCCGGCGCGGGTGGCGGGGGTGCCCAGCCCTTTGCGCTCGGCGTCCTCCGGCATATCGTCCTTCCCGGCAGTTTCCATCGCGGAGAGCAGGGTGTCCTCGGTGAAATGCTTGGGCGGGGTAGTCTTGCCCTCCTTGACGGCGGCACCGGCGACCGGCAGCTCCTGGCCTTCGGCCAGTTCCGGCAGCGCCTTATCTTCGGAATTGCCGTCCTGTTCCGGCGCACTTTTCATGCTGGCCCGGTAGGCGGCATCCAGCGCCCGCCAGCCGGGTTGCTTCACCGTGCGGCCTTTGGCGGTGAACTCCGCGCCATCGCACTCCACAACAACGGCAGTTTCCGCAAAGGTATAGGGCTGGGCCACAGCGCACAGCAGCCGCAGGGCCACCAGCTCCAAAATCGCCCGTTCGCCCACCGGCAGCGCGATCAGATCCGCCTCCCGGATGTTCCGAGTGGGAATCACGGCATGGTGGTCGGTCACTTTCTTGTCGTTGATGACCGCCGCCGCATCGCAGGAAATGGCGATGCCCTTGCGGAACGGCATGGCATTGGCGACCAAATTCACCAGCACCGGCAGACCCTCGGCCATATCAGAAGTCAAGTAGCGGCTGTCCGTCCGGGGATAGGTGCAGAGCTTCTTTTCATAGAGGTTTTGCAGATAGTCCAGCGTCTGCTGCGCCGTATAGCCCAGCAGGCGGTTGGCGTCCCGCTGAAGGGTGGTGAGGTCATAGAGGGTGGGCGGCTTCTCGGATTTGTCTTTGCGCTCCACCTGTTTGACCGTGGCGGCCACACCCTGACAGGCATTTTTCATCTGTTCGGCATCGGCCTTTTTGTCCATGCGGGCGCTGGCAGCGGAAAAGCCGGGCATGTCCAGCGCCACGGTATAGAACGGCACCGGCTTGAAGGCGTCGATCTCGGCCTCCCGCTGGACGATGAGGGCCAGCGTCGGGGACATGACCCGCCCGATATTGAGGGTGCGGTGGTGCAGCACCGAAAACAGCCGGGTGGCGTTGATACCCACCAGCCAGTCGGCCTTGGCCCGGCAGAGGGCCGCCTGGTGCAGCCCGTCATAGTCCGTACCGGGGCGCAGGTGTGCAAAGCCCTCCCGGATGGCGGAATCCTCCATGCTGGAAATCCACAGACGTTTCATGGGCTTTTGACAGCCCGCCAGGCAGTAAACGGTGCGGAAAATCAGCTCGCCCTCTCGCCCGGCGTCGCAGGCGTTGACTACCTCGGTCACGTCCTCCCGCCGCAGCAGGGTCCGCAGCACATCGAACTGATCCCGCTTGTCCTTGGCGATGGTGAAGCGCCAGGACTCCGGCAAAATGGGCAGGTCATCATAGCGCCACTTGGCATAGTCGGGGTTGTAGGTGGCGGCATCCGCCAGCCCGGCCAGATGCCCCAGGCACCAGCTCACCAGCCAACCGACGCCCTCCAGGTAGCCGTCCTGGCGGGTAGCAGCCCCCAGCACGGCGGCCAGGGATTTTGCCACAGAGGGCTTCTCAGCGATCACCAATCGCATCTTCCTCTACCTCCATTTCTTCGTTGGATTTTTTCAGTTTTCTGGAAACGCTGTTGCCATCGTCCAGAAGGCAGTCATAACCGACGTTGTAATCATAGCGGTACAGCTTTCCCAGCAGGTCGTTGATGATGACACGGCAGGCCAGCAGCACCCGCGTCTTATCCACCTGCATGAGCTGGTAACGGCGGTAATCGCTGAAATATTCCTCGCGCAGATGTGTCCGGGCGGCGGTTTCCTCCATCAGAATGTCGATCACGTCCTTGTCGCCGTCCTCTTTCGCGCCCTCGGCATAGTTCAGCATCTCCATCACCATCGGGAAGCTCTGCTCATCCATCGGGGCTTCCTCTTTGAGATAGCCGATCAAGGCGCAGAACAGGAACCGGGCCGCTGTCTGCTCCGGCTCGGTCAGAGCGGAAAGCGTCTCCTGCCCGCTGGGCAGAAGTTTGTTGCAGACAAAATCGTGGACCTCGCCGCGGAACAAGTGGCGGATGGCGTCGATGGACAGCGCCGGTTTGGAGGTGTCTGTATCGTCCTCCACTTTGTAGATTTCAAATTCTTCTTCGTCTGTCTTTTTGCGCACCTTGGCGAGCGCCGTGCAAACGATGTCGCCGCCAAAGTAGACGCCGAAGCAGATCAGGTCGAACACAATGAGAAATTGGATAAAATAATTCATTTTGCTTTTCTCCTTTCGCGCAGCCACGCAGTCAGCTCTTTGTGGCAGAAACCCACACAGGGCTGGCCGGGGCGATAGGTTCCACAGCCATAACAGGGGTGGCCGGGAGATAAAGAGGGAGGACGGGAAGCTGCCTTCCCGCCCTCCGGCCTGCGTGTCATCATGGGTTCAAAGGGGCTGTCGGTGAACCGGGTCATTTAGCCGGGGTCTCGCTTTCCTCATCGCCGCCCCCGTCGGCGTCCTCCGGCTCAGTCTCCCAGGTCTCATCCTCCGGGAGTTCCTCGTCCTCGCCGTAGTCGTAATCATCCAGGTTATCGCTGCCCTTGGTCTTGGGCTTCTGCTTGATGAATTTGAAGTAGACCAGCGCACCGATGCCGCCCAGCACAGCCAGCACCACCAGCAGCATCGCCGGGTTCAGCCCTGCCGGTTCCTGTTCCGGCTCCGGCTCTGTTTCCGGGTCAGGGGTGGGTTCCGGCTCCTGGCCCGTACACTCCGCCATGTTCACGGCGCACACCGGGCAGGCCGTATTTACCGCACCGGCGGCGCATTTTTCCGCGCAGTTGCAGACAGCGGGCGTTTCCTCCGCCGTCTCGCCGTCCTCCATCAGCGCCATCAGATCGGCCTCGTCCACCTGGTTCAAGAAGTGGACGGCGGTTTCCTTGTCCTCGTTGGCACGGTCAATGAGGATATAGAAGTAGTTGCCCGCCTTGGTGGTGACGGTGATGAGCTGTTTGTTGCCGCCAAAGTCATCCACCAGGGCGGCGTTGCCCTCCGGGGTCAGGGCGGGACTGTCCTCAGTTTCCTCCACCACCACGTTGCTGTCGTTGGTGGCGTCCGCCGCCGGTGTGGCCGTGGGCGTAGGGTCAGCGCCCTGGGCAAAGGCAGTCACGGAAAAGCCGCCCATTAGCACCAGGCAGGTACAAAGGGCGGCAAAGGTTCTGAAAATTTTCTTATTCTTCATGGGGCATATCCTCCTGTTCAGAATCGGCGGGAACCGCCGCCCGACCGGGAACCATGCCGCCCGACAGCATGGCGGACAGCTGGGCAGGGGTCATACGCAGGGCGCGCACCATCTGGACGATCTCCAGGTTCTCCGCCTCGGTTTTCTGCGCTTCCAGGGCCTTCAGCTTTTCCTGCTGTTCCGCAATTTTCTCGCGGGTTTTGGCGATCTCCTGGTCGATACGCTCGATTTTGTTCTTAGCCATAGTCAAATCACTCCTATTCTTCATAAAAATTTGTCACCAGTTCATCAGGCCGTAGCCCTTGATGCACTCATAGGTCAGGGAATAACTCTTGATCTTGCAGGCATCGCCGGAATTGCCCTCCACGGTGTAGACCCGGCTGCCGTCGGTGCCCACCACAATACCCACATGGTCGGCGCTGCCGTCCAGGTCCCAATCGAAGAAGATGGCGTCGCCGGGGGCGATATTGGCGTAATCCCGCCCGCCCCATTGTCCATGCGACTGGAACCAGGGGATGCCCTGGGACTGGCAGGCCGCAAAGCGCGGCTCGGAAAGGCCCATCTGGCCGTAGCACCAGGACACAAAGCAGGCGCACCACTCCACGCGGGAGGTAAAGCCGTACCAGCTCCAATAGGGCTGGCCGCCCACGTTGCCCACCTGGCTTTTGGCGATGTCCACCACAGCCTGATTGCCGGGCCGGGTGCCGTTCACAAACTCCACACCGGCCAAACTCTCGGAATCGCTGGTGTCGGCGGACCCGCCGCCGAAAATCAGCGGCTTGTTGCCCAGCGTCTGCCGGTACACCTGGTACATCTCCAGCTGATCCGGCGTCAGCAGCTCCGATGCCACGGAAGATATGGGCTTGCTGGTGAGGGTCACATTTAAGATGTAGTAGTTGTAGGGAACCTCGACCGTGTAGCTGTTGCCCTCGCTGTCCGTCCGGGTCTCGGTGCGGTAGCGCACCTCCACTTCCTCGGTCAACGTCAGCTGGTACTGCGCCGCGAAGATACGTTCCAGCTCCGCCTGGGCGCTTGTCCGCGTATAGCCTTGCAGCACAGCGGACAGGTAGGCCGCCAGCTCGTGGGGGTCGTGGCCGATCATGTCCAGGTCATAGCGGTACTCGTCGTATCCGGGGTGGCTGCTCTCGATGTTGTCGATCTCGGCTTGCAGCGCGGCCTCCTTGGCTGCATAGTCCGCCTCCACCGCCACCAGCTCCGGGTCATCCGAAGGGTAGGTGGTGCCGGAGATCGCCGAACCGATGCTCTGCGCCATCATGGAACAGGAGGACATGGTGTTGAGCAGCAGGCAGACCAGCAGGAAAATCGCCAGCACGATGCCGAAGCCCTTTTTGTGGCGCATCACATAGGCCCCGGCCTGCTGGGCCTTCTCCTTGACCGTCTTGGCCGCCTTGCCGGTCTTTTGGGCGGCACCGGCGGCGGTCCCGCCGGACTGCGCGGCCCGTTTGGCGGCGGCGTACTGCTTCTTGATCTGCTGCTTCTGCTGCCACCGGGACAGAGGGTTACTTGCAGCCTGGGGATTGTCCTGCAACGACTTCTGATACAGGACATTGATGTTGGCCTTTTCCAGCTTCTGCTCGGCTAGGGCGGCCTTGCGGTAAGGTTTCAGTTTGTGGCTGCGGTAGCCCTCCCTCGCCAGATGTACGCCGGTCTCCACAGCTTCCTCGGACTTGTGGGCGCTTTCCACGCCCACGTTATCGTCCTCGGTTTTGCGGATTTCCTGATGGAGCTTACCCGCCACCGCGTTGCCCGGCGCGTCCCGCACCGTATGGGACAGTTTGGAGGCTGGCCGGGGCTTATCCTCCAGCACCAGCTTGGTCGTGACCTTGTCGGTCTTGGGGTCCACCTCGGCCCGCTTGACCTGCTTTTTCGGGATTTTTGCCTGCGCCTTGTCCGCTTTGGCGGCGGCCTTCTCCGCCTTGCGGATGGGCTTTTCCAGCGCCGGGTCCGCCCGTTCTTCCTCCGTGAAGCGCAGGCGCGGTTCCTTAATCAAACCATTCCCCCAGCATGAGGGAGGCCGCCATGCTGGAAAGCTCCGCATAGGCCGCCAGCCCCAGCGGACCCACGAAGCGGCACTCGGTCAGGCAGGCATAGAGCTGGGCCACCACGTCGGCCAAAATCTGGACCTCGGTGCCCTCCAGCACGGTCTCACCGGCCTGCCCACGCTGGACCTTGGCGGCGCACAGAATCTCCACCAGCCGCAGCAGTCCGGTCTCGCCGGTCTCGGTCAGTTCAGCGGCCTGGTCCGCCGCCGCGCGGCACTCGGAAACGGCGTCCGCCATCGCCGTCAGGAGCGCGGTGCGCTGGGTTTCCAGCGCCCGGTCCAGAAACATCATGTGGTCGTTATGCAGAATTTCGGGTTTCATCGTCCATCAGCCTCCTTCATTTCCTGGGGTTTGGTCGTCATAATGCGATACAGTTCGGTATTCTTGGGGAAGTGGTCCACAAAGGGCAGGATGGTGGAGCCGTAGAACAGCAGCCCCTCGCCCTCGCCGGAGTGGGTCACATAGGACAGCTGGTGCGGGGAAATGCCCAGCTGCCGGGCCAAAATCTGCCGGTCACCGCCCGCCTGGTTGAGCATATACACGAAGTCGGAGTTTTCAAAGATGTTCTCCACCTCGCGGGAAGAAAGCAGGTCCTTCACGTTCTGGGTGATGCCCGTGGGAATACCGCCCCACTTACGGAACCGCTTCCAAATCTCCACCGTGTAGGCGGCGGTCTGTTCCTCTTTCAAGAGCAGGTGCATCTCGTCGATGTAGTAGCGGGTAGACTTGCGGGCGGCCCGGTTGATGGTGACGCGGTTCCACACCTGGTCCTGGACCACCAGCATCCCGATCTTTTTCAGCTGCTTGCCCAGCTCCTTGATGTCGTAGCAGACAATGCGGTTGTTGATGTCCACGTTGCTGCGGTGGTTGAACACGTTGAGGGAGCCGGTGACGTAGATTTCCAGCGCCGTTGCGATGTACTGCGCCTCTTTCTCATCCTGCGCCCGCAGCAGGTCGTACAAATCCTCCAGAATGGGCATATTCTCCGGGCGCGGATCGTTGAGGTAGTCCTGATACACCAGCCGCACACAGCGGTCAATAATGGTTTTCTGTACCGGCTGCAATCCGTCCTTGCCGCCCACGATCAGCTCGCACAGCGACAAGATGAAGTCGGATTTCAGCGACAGCGGGCTTTCATCGTCCGAATAGTCCAGGTTCAGGTCCATCGGGTTGATATAGTTGGTGGAGGTGGGCGAGATTTTGATGACCTGCCCGTGCAGGCGCTCCACCAGCGGCGCGTACTCGGCCTCCGGGTCGCAGATGATGACATCATCCGAAGTCAGCAGGAAGCAGTTGGCGATCTCGCGCTTGGCGCTGAACGATTTGCCGCTGCCCGGCGTGCCTAAAATCAGGCCGTTGGGGTTTTTCAGCAGCTTGCGGTCCACCATGATGAGGTTGTTGGACAGGGCGTTGATGCCGTAGTACAGCGCCTCTTTGCCATTCTGAAAAAGCTCCTGGGTGGTGAATGGCACGAAGATGGCGGTAGAGCTGGTAGTCAGCCCGCGCTGGATCTCCACCTGGTTCAGCCCCAGCGGCAGAGAGGACATCAAGCCTTCCTCCTGCTGGAAGTCCAGCCGGGTTAACTGGCAGTTGTACTTTTGCGCGATGGAACTGGCCTGGAAGATGTTGTTGCCCAGCTGGCGGGGATTGTCCGCGGTGTTCAGCACCAAAAACGTCACCAGGAACATCCGCTCGTTGCGGCTTTGCAGGTCCTGCAACAGCTTCTTGGCCTCGGCCCCGTAGGTAGCAAGGTCGGAGGGGATGATGTCCATGTCATACCCGGCGCGGACGGCCTTTTTCTGTTCCTCGATCTTGCTGCGGTCCAGGTCGGTGATCTTGCGCTTCACCGTCTTGATGGCCTTCACCTGGTCCACCGACTGGATGTGCAGGTTGACGATGAGGGAACTTTCCATATCGAGAAAATCCGCCAGCATCCGGTCATTCAGCTCCGGGGCCAGAATCTGCACGAAGCTGACGGCCCCGTACTTCTTTCCCATGCGGAACTGCTTGCCGGTGCGGAACTCGAAGCCGGACGGCGCAATAAAGTCTTTGGTGGAAAGACCGCTGGGAGCCAGCCACTCCCACTCGAACTGGAAGGGCGCCTGCTCGTCCATGTGGAAGATGGCGTGGAGCTGGGCCAGCCGAGCTTTGCCGTCCAGGACCTCGGCGGCCACGCCCAGCCGCTTGAAGTTGTTCAGCACATCGGTCTCGATGCGCTCCAGCCGGGGCTTGGCGGAGCGGATGCTGTCGGCCTCGATGGAAAAGGTCAGGTACTTGGTCTTGATGAGGCCGTTGTTGCCCCGCGCCAGCTGGTTTTGCAGCATCTGCGTGTACTCCACCCGGATGGGGTCAAAGTCATCCCCCTGGGCCGGGATGGTAATGCTGTTGGCGAAGGTCTCCTGGGACGCCGCCAGGTTCAAAAAGGACAGCTGGAAACGGATGGAGCTGTCGAAGTAGTTGAGGAAATCACACCAGCCTTCAAAGATGGCGGTCTTGTCCTCGTTCTGGCTGAGCTGGTAGTTGATGTCCTGGAACTGGATGGTCTTGGTGTAGCGGCCATCCGCCACCTTGCAGATGCCGTCCGGCCACATCCGCTCATAGGGGATGCTGTCCTGGGCGGACTGTTCCTTTTTGCCCGTGCGGTTGGCGCGGGCAATCGCTGCCTCGATCTGTTTGCGTTCGGCGCGGGTCAGCTTACGCCGGGGTTTGGTCTGCGGCTCTGCCGGTTCAGCCTGCCGCTTTGTCTTTGCCGCGAACAATGTCATACACCTCCTTGTCGAGATTTGCCTGCCGCTCCAACACGGCATAGAAGTTGTTGGTGCGGTAGGGGCGCTGCTTGGGCCGGATGACGGCCACCTTGAGGATGTTGCCAATGATCTTTTCCAGGGGCTGGCCGTGTTTTTCATACATCGCCAACATGAAGAAAGGCAGCATGACGAGCATCATGCACATGGCCGCCACGCTGTTTCCGGCAGGCCCCCGGAGCAAAAAGAAAAGCGGCACGCCGATGAGCGCCCCGCAGCCGAAGCAGACAAGCTGCCTCTTGGTTAAATTGAACGCGACCTTGGTTTTGACTTTCGTCAAGTCTTTGGGTACGGGTACATAAGCCATTTTGCGTCTCCTCCTTCCTGGCTCAGTGCGCCTGAAAAACTGCTTTCGCGAGGCTGCCGGTTTTGAACAGTGTGAAGCACAGCAGCACGGTATAGCCCACGCAGCTCCAGATCGCCATGATGATGTCCTCCTCGGTGGCGATGTTCTGCACCAGTACGGCGTAAATCGCCACGCAGACGATAATCAAAAACGCCTGGAAGCCCAGCGCCAGCAGGCTGCGCAGGTAGTTCTGGCCCATGCCGCCCCATTCCTTGCCCATCATGGTCGCCATCGGGATGGGGGCCACCGACGTGACAAGGTAAATTTCGATCATACGGCCATAAATGACGATGAAAATGCAGATATACAGCGCCCACATGGTAATGCCGATAAAGAGCGACTGGAACCACAGGCCGAACAACGGCCCCAGGTCCATATCCATCAGCCGGGACTCCATATCGGTCATAACAGCGGAGATGTCGATGGAAGCGTCCGAACCGATGATGCCGGACGCCTGGGCCACCACGCTTTGGGCCATGTCGAACACGGCCATGACGAGGTTCCAGGTGTTGGTGACGAGCAAAATCGCGGCGGCGGATTTGAACACCCATTTGAAGATCATCCAGGTGTCCACGTCATGCAGGTTGTTGCGGTCGGTAATCATCTGGATCAGCTCCAGCGTCATCACGATGGCCAGGATCACGCCAGCAATCGGCACCATGATGGAGTTGGAGAGGTTCTGGATCATACTGAAAATGCTGCCGTTCCACCCCTGCGGGGTCTGGCCCACCTGTACGGATATATCCGCGACCTGCTGATTTACGCTGTCGAACATCCCCGATAAGTTTCCCATGATGCCGCCCACCAGCATCTCTTTCAGCCAGTTGGTAAGGGCATCCAATAAGAAATCCATACGGTGTCAAACCTCCTTTCAGCCCCTCCCGCTGTGCGCGGGAGGGGGCGAGGATTTCAGCGGGGTACGATCAGACGGTGAACAGGCCGGACAGCAGCGGTACAAGGACCATGCCCACGATGGCGACGCCCGCGCCGGCCATCAGCTGTTTCATGCCCTGCGACTTCGCGCCGGGGTTGTCGTTGCCGTAACCTTCCAGCAGGTTGATGACGCCCCATACGCCGAGACCGGCACCGAGGGCGATAACGAGGGTCTGGAGAACGGTGATTGCCTGATTGAAAAATTCCATAAATAAAGTTGGCCGGAATCAGTTTGAAAAGTTTGATTTAGTCATGGTTCATAGGCATACAAAAGCCGGATGATCGCCGCCCGCTTTCCGGGGGCTTGATTCCGGCCTTCCTCCTTTTTCATTTTTTGATAGAGATCGTCCGCTTTGTACGCCAATGGCCCCGTCCGGGGCGGTTGTGGCGGGTAGATAGGACCCCTCCTTTCATAGCGGAGCATCAATCGTCGGCTGCGGCGTCGATCTCATACACGTCGCAGACCTGGTTGGGTTTCAGCTTCAACCGGGCCTTGAGATAGCCTTCGATGTCAAAGGCGTTCTTCGGGTCGGCGTCAGCGGTGTACTTGTAGTTGGGGTGCTGGGTGATGTCGTACTTGTCCGACAAAAACGGCCGCACCCCGCGCAGCTGGAGGATGCACTTGCCGCCGTCCATGACGGCCAGCTCATCCTGGCTCATCAGCGCCTTGCCCAATTTTTGATAGTTGAGCGAGTGGGAAGTCTCCCGCCCCCGGCTCTCGCCGGTGTTGTAGGTGTCGATGGTCTCCTTGCCCAGCACGGCCTCCAGCTCCTTGAGCGTGGTTGGCTCCTTGCCGCCTAGGAAAATGGAGGAATCCATATTTCCGATGATGGTGTCGGCGTTGTCCTTGTAGATGGCCTTGAGCTGGCTCTGTGCCTGCAAGACCAGGCAGGCGGAAATCTCCCGGCTTCGGATGGTGGCGACCAGCTTTTCCAGCTTGGGGATCTGGCCGATGTTGGCGCACTCGTCGATGAGGCAGCGCACATGGACCGGCAGCCGCCCGCCGTACACATCGTCGGCTTTCTCGCACAATAGGTTGAACAGCTGGGTGTAGCACATGGAGATCAGGAAGTTAAAGCTATCGTCGGTATCACTCATAATGAGGAACAGGGCCGTCCGCCGGTCTCCCAGGGTATCCAGCTCCAGCTCATCGTAAGAGGTGATCTCCCGCAGCTCGGCAATATCGAACACGGCAAGCCGTGCCCCGCAGGAAATCAAAATCGACTTGGCGGTTTTGCCAGAGACGAAAAGTCAAGGACTTTTTCATCAAATCCAAAAAGAAG
>OMAY01000141.1_pt1 | contig 46633 bp, 38 predicted proteins | sample 1673611 | NCBI WGS metagenome assembly OMAY01 (sample SAMEA103958117, study PRJEB25191) | human gut metagenome | biome: human-associated habitat [ENVO:00009003]; feature: intestine environment [ENVO:2100002]; material: feces | place: Germany | collected 2013/2015
CCAGTCAGCCCGCCGATGATGCAGTAAAAAAGCAATGGACGGTAAGCAGGGTCGCGCACTGGGCGCAGAATATCCGCCGGGCGCATTTTGGAGGTGAATTTTACCGGGTTCTCTCTTACCGAAGCAAGCAGAACGGCATCCACCACAGTAAGCGACAGGCTGACAATACCGATGATAAGAAAGCCGGTATAGCCCTGCCCCTGTTCCAGATAATAATCCAGTACGCGACCAAGTGCAAGTGTTGCCGCGCTGGAAACGCAGGTTCCGATAATGCTCTTGACGGCGTAGAACTGACCGCGCCCGCCTTGGGGGGCGATGCCCAAAACCATGTGTTCCAGCCCCGGCGTAACAAGCCCCGCAGAGAAAAAGCCGATGGTATAAAGCACCAGCACCACAGCGCGGGCATGACCGGGGTCCGGCAGAGCCAGCGGTACCAGCAGAATGCTGCTGATGGAAAGCCTGAACACCACGCACATAAGCCATATAGCCAGTTTGCGGTGGTGCATCCGTTCAAACACAAAGGGCGAGAAAAACTGCAGTACGCACCCGAAAGACGGTATCATGGCCGCTGCGGCGCATAAGGATACGGACGCCCCAAGGCTGCTCAAATACCCGGCCAGAAAGTTGCCGGTGGCAACGGCATAAATCACGCCGGCCACTGCGCCTTCGGCAATAATCCGGTAGCGACCCATTTCCAGTTCATTTTCGGTCGGTGTATGCGCAGGAAAAAACAGCTGATAAAGCCAGCCCATGGCTTACCTCCCGGCAGGCGCCTCCACGGTTCCGTAAGCGCGTCCGCGGAGAAGATCCGCGTAACGGCAGATTAGGTTTGTCAGAACCGACAGGCTGCTTTCTTTGCTGACCTGACGCCACTGCGCACGGTAGCGCTGCAGCCAGTGTTCCAGCGCAGCTGCCATGGCATCTGCTTCGGGGCCGTGCGGGCAGCCTGCATTGAGCCATGCGCCAATACGGTTCCACAGCACAATGATGTCTGCCGTCTGGCAGAGTACCTGTACAATCTGCTTTTTGCCGGCAGGAAGGTTTACCGCGGCTGCAAGGATATCTGCCTTTGCCTTTTCTACGGCGCGGTTGGCATCGTCAATCCTTGTAAAGTCCACCTCGGAAAGGATCTCGGCGCGGGTTTTCTCATCACATTCTATCCAGTTGACGGTATTCCGCCAGTCAAAAACTTCATAATCCTGCAGCTTTGCCATCAGACCGGCAAATTGCCCGGTGGTATCGCCGTAATACAGGCGGGAAACCGCTTCGTTCAGCTCGTCAAATTCCACAGGCTCTGCATTCCAACCGAACGCTGCGCCGTACAGGATGCCCGGAATCGTCAGGCGCGGGTCATTGACATGACCATAATCGCCCCAGTCCGTGTTCAAAAGGCCGATGGCGTTGTACTTGTGTGCATGGTGGCACATGGTACGGATATTCAGGTAAGAATTGTACATCAGAGGCATCCAACGGTTCCAGCCACAGACGCCGGGGCAGGCGTACTGCGTAATCCCGCTGGCGGCAATATCCCGGATCTCATTTTCCCGCTGATGCGGCAGATAGCCCCAGTTCAGGCAGATGGTTTCCTTGGGCAGCTCGGCACAGCTTTCCGGGAAGCGCCACATGATGTCCCCCCAGAACTGCGGTGTTACCCCCTGCGCAACAAGATATTCGCACAGCGCCTTCACATGGCTGAGATACAGGCTGCGCTCGCTCTGCTCCTCGGCGAGTGCCTTGCTGCGCCCCTTGCCCAAATCGAACGTTTCGTCATCACAGATATTGAATTTGCTGCTGCGGAAAAGCGGGCGGTATTCGTCAATCAGCCCTTTTACAAACCCCAGCGCATCGGGATTGGATACGTTCAGGGTATGGTGATTCCCTGCATAGGTATAACTGAACGGAATCTTTTCCGAGTCAGGCAGCTCGCAGAGGTCGCAACAGGTTTTTGTGCTGAGAATACGGTACATATGCCCGAAGGTAGACAAGGAAGGAACGAGTTCAATGTGCCGGACTGCGCAGTAATCATCCAGCTCCATGATCTCCTGCGCGGTCAGCGGCGTATCCTCACGCCATGCTTCGCTCAGGTCACGGAAAAGATAGGTGTGCTCAATATAAAGCTGCCATTGGTTGATCTTGTAGCGGCAGAGAATATCTGCCACCTGTTTCAGGTAGTCCAGCTTCGGGACACGTCCGCGGGAGCAGTCCTGATAATAGCCTCTGTTGGCAAGATCGGGCCAGTCCTCAATTTCCAGTGCGGGCAGTACGGCTCCGTGCTGTTCAATATACTGGCACAGTGTCTGCACACCGTTGCAGAGTGCTTCATCGCTGCCGGCTTTCAGCGTGATGCATTCCGGCATAATGCTCAGCGTGTAACGGTTTTGCGGCAGGGCGGTATCCACCGTAAGTACGGCGTCACCTGCCCGGGGCTTACCGCGGGTGAACGGCACTTCCAGCCCGGCGTACTCCCGCAGGCAGCCCTGCAGCATCTGTGCATAAAGCAACGCGGCGGGTTCGGTCTGCCACAGGGTGATTCGGCTCTGATTGTCCAGCATATGAACCCCTGCAGGGTGTTCGATCTTATGTGGATTCGGAATAAACTCCATCATCATTTCCTCCAAAAAAAGGCACGGGCGGCGGGCGCATTGCCAACCGCCCGTGCAGAATGTTCGGACTTTGTTATTTAACGGATACGAATTGTCTTGATTTCATACGGCTTTACCGTAAAGGTAATCTTGCCGTCTTTGACTTCAACCGGCTCGCCGTCGGGCTGTTCCAGACAGTTGCAGCTTTCTGCCGCATGGAAGGGAAGGTTCCAGTCCAGGGTGACATTTGTCAGGCTGTTCTCGCACTCATACATACGCACAATGGCACCATCGCCATCCTCGGCGCGTTTGATGGTTTCCAGCACCACATTGGGTGCATCCAGTCCGGCAAGGCTGAAGCTTTCGCCCGGCTTTCCGCCCTGCACAGCCAACGCGGGCTGGTTCAGGAAGAACGCCTGCGGCACCGTGCCGGCTGCCTGCCATTTTTCGGCGTGCGGATAAATGGCGTATGTGAAATGGTGAACTTCCTGATCCGTGGTAGGATTCGGCTCAATGCCGGACTTAATCAGGGTCAGCCCAATCACAGAATCCTTGACGGAATGACCGTACTTGCAGTCGTTCAGCATACTGACGCCGTAATGTCCTTCGCTCAGGTCCATCCACTTCTGACCGCAGCTTTCAAAGCGTGCGCGATCCCAGCTGGTGTTGGCGTGCGTCTTGCGGGTCAGGTTGCCGTACTGGATTTCAAACGTAGCTTCGTCAGTATGGACATTTACCGGGAAGTGAACCTTCAGCAGGCTCTGGTGTTCGTGCCAGTCCACGGTTGTAACAAACTCAATCCGGCGCTGCTTTGCATAGAAATGGATATCCTGCACCAGGGTGGAGTTGCTGTAATTGCGTTCGATGTGCAGTGTGGCGCGCACGGGACCGTTCTCCGTCCATGTGAAGTCCTGCAGGTCGGTGACATCCCAGAACTTTTCGGTATAGAAAATATCGATATCCCAGTTGTCATAATAGATGGGCTTATCCTCATATACGCGGAAGAGGTTGCCTGCCTGACCGGGCTTGAGCACTTCGCGGCGGTTCTCTTTGTCAAAGATGCCGGTCATCTGACCGTGTTCATCAAAGGTGACAGTATAGAACGGGGTGTCAATCTTATGTCCATCGGTCGCAATTTCAAAAGGCGCAGCCGAAACCTGTGCCGGTACGACCGCAAACGTTTTGCTGCCCTTGGCAGGCAGGTTGTTCAGGAACGCCACGGCACCATCGGCTGTTTTTTGTACGGGATAGATATTGCCGGCTTCGTCCTGCAAAGCCTCTGCCTTGCAATCACCCAGTTCAACCACATCGCTGCGGACAAAGCCGGTAGTGTTGTACACGGTAACGCCTTCCCCGGCGGGGGTCAGTGCATCCAGGCGCTCCTCGCGCAGTGCCGTGATTTCGGCTTCCATCTCGGCATACTCTTTTTTGGTGACTTCGTATACTTCGTGGATGGAGGAACCGGGCAGAATATCATGGAACTGATTGATGAGGATTCCATGCCACAGCTTGTCGATTTCTGCCTCTGGGTATGCGACCTTGGCTTGTGCCAGCAGGCTGAGCAGTTCCAAGTCCATCATGTGCAGCTCAATCTTACGGTTGGAACGCTTGTTGCGCGCCATGGAGGTGTATGTGCCGCGGTGATACTCAAAGTAGAGTTCACCTTCCCATGTGGGCAGGCGGCGGTTGTCCTTCACACGCTCAGCCAGCTCATCAAAGTAGGTGCGTGCAAATGCCTGACGCACTTTGGGCAGTCCCTCGATGCCCTTTTCCATACGGGTGGAGGTTTCCAGCATGGCGCGGGTCGGACCGCCGCCGCCGTCACCGTAACCGTAGGAAATCAGGATATCATTGTTGATGTCCTTCTGCTGGTAGCGGTGCCAGCCGCCGATCAGCGCATCGGGATGCAGGATGCCGTTGTAAGTCGTGAAGAAGTCATTCTCGCTCTGACCGACCCCCAGCGTTGTGACAAGGTGGGTCAGGATTTCGGTGCCGTCAATGCCCCGCCACTTGAAGGTGTCGTAAGGCATTTTGTTGAACTGGTTCCATGCCAGTTTTGTGGTCATGAAATAATCAATACCGCACTTTGCCATAATCTGCGGCAGTGCGCCCGAATAGCCGAATACGTCCGGCAGCCAGAGGATGCGGTTGTCCACACCGAACTCTTCCTTGAAGAAACGCTTGCCGTACAGGAACTGGCGCACCAGACTTTCTCCGCTGGTCAGGTTGCAGTCCGCCTCAACCCACATGCCGCCTTCCGGTTCCCAGCGTCCCTCTGCCACGCGCTGTTTGATCTGCTCATACAGTTCGGGGTAGCGCTGCTTCAGGAAGTAATACAGCTGCGGCTGGCTGGACATAAATTTATAATCAGGGTATTCATCCATCAGTTTCAGCACAGTTGCAAAGCTGCGGCAGACCTTTTCCCGGGTCTGTGCCACAGTCCACCACCACGCCACGTCAATGTGCGTGTGACCAATGCAGCTTGCAATGACTTCCTCATGACCGGCAAGGTCGGTATAAAGCGCTTTTGCCAGATACTGACGGGCAGCAGCAATGCTCTGATAGAAACTCTCGTTATAAGGTGTGCGCAAATCAATCAGATTGACAGCCTCGTTCAGCACGTTTTCCAGATCGCGGCGGGCTTTGCCGTCCTCTTCCAACCGGGGAAAAGCCTCCAGCGGCACAACCATATCGTAGTAAAGACCCTCAATTTCGGGGTCGATTTCCCGCAGGTCTACAATCAGGTTGAATTCGGTATGCAGGATTCCGGTGTAGGACTGCAATTCCAGACGGTACTTTTGACCGCCCTTGGCGCAGCGGTCCAGCAGGATGTCGCGGTGGTTCATATCCACGCCCTGTGTCACCTTGCCGTCCACAAACAGCAGGAACTGCGGGTTTTTGGCATCGTCCCACTCATCAATCTGGGTGCAGACGTGCATCCACAGCGGTTTTCCGTCCATTTCCTGCGGCACAGCCACATCCGCGCGGAACCAGTAATGCTTGTCCGGTCCGTACCAATGCATGGTGCGGCTGTCAAAGGGTTCAAACGGTGCAGGGTCTGCATCGGCATCTTCCGGGCGCAGGAAGTTGCCCGGCTTTATGAGCCAGTCGCTCGTTTCAAACTTCTGTTTTACAGAAAGCTTTTTCAGCTCATTGCAGATACCTGTGACGCGCTTGTCAAGAAAATCAATGGTGCGCATAGGTCTTTCCTTTCCCTCATAACGAGGCTTCCAGCAATTCAAAGCTGGCTGTTTTTTGCATTTTTGTTTGCGTTAGTGGAACGTATCTACACCGAAATCGTGGTATCAGCAAAATGTTATCCTGTGGCATCTCTTTGCCCCTTTAACATCAGAAAGAGTTCTTCTTGATATAGTCCAATACACGATCCACCGTGGTGAACGCCAGACCGGTCACGGTATCGGCACAGCCGTAGTACATCGCAATACGACCGGTCGCGGCATCCGTCAAGGTGGCGCAGGGGAAGGTCACGTTCGGCACGTCGCCTACACACTCATACAGCTCATGAGGAGCCAGCAGGTAATCCTTGCCGCGGTATTTTACCTTCCACGGCTCGTCAATATCCAGCAGAGCAGCACCAATGCGGTATACATAGCCGTTGCAGGTGTTGATAACACCATGGTAAATCAGCAGCCAGCCCTCATCGGTTTCAATGGGGATGGGGCCGGGGCCAATTTTCATGCTCTGCCATGCAGATTCATCGCCTTTTACAGCACCCATCATAAAGCGGTGGCGTCCCCAGTATACCATATCCTCGCTCTGGCTGACAAAAATATCGCCGAAGGGGGTATGCCCGGTATCGCTCGGGCGGCTCATCATCATGTAGCGCCCCTGAATCTTGCGCGGGAAAAGGACACCGTTACGGTTGTACGGCAGGAAGGCATTTTCCAGCTGGTGGAATGTCTTGAAGTCATCCGTCCACGCAATGCCGATGGTGGGTCCGTGGTAGCCGTTGCACCAGGTCACATAGTATTTGCCGTCCATATAGCATACACGGGGGTCATAGCGGTATTCACGGGTTGTGACCTCCGGGTCGTCCCCTACCAGATGAATCGGGGTATCCTCAATATCCCAGTGCAGACCGTCCTTGCTGAAGCCTGCGAAAATATCCATGCTGATGGACAGGCTGTCGCAGCGGAATACGCCGGCAAAGCCATCCTTGAAAGGTACAACGGCGCTGTTGAACACGCTGTTGGAACGGGCGTTGCCGTCACGACCGATGATGGGGTTTGCATCATAGCGCCAGAAAGGGGTGCGGGTGTTTGCAGGCGGTTCCTGCCACGGAATATTGGGCAGTGCGCTGCCGATGATTTTAGCCATACTTGATTCTCCTTGTGTACTTAAAATAAATCGGGAGCGGGAACTCAGCGTCCCGCTCCCGAAGGTTTCCCTGCCTGCAGGGATAGTATTTGGATTTTTAAAGATTACTTATTGGTAGCCATGAAAGCGTCAACCTGGCTCTGTGCCTCAGCAACGATCTTGTCAAAGCCGGCAGCGCGCAGTTCTTGCATCATCTGGGGAACCATAACTTCGGGATCAGCCGTACCGGTCAGCAGCTCGCCCTTGTAACGCTCTGCAATCTGGATGCAGTTTGCCAGTTCATCAGCGATGGGGGTGGTGTCGAGAGTGAAACCAAGCAGGACAGAAGGCTCAGCCTTTTCGTTCAGCTCTTTAACTTCGTCGAACTGGTTGAAATCGAAATCGTCGGTCGGGGTGATAGCGAAGAAGCTGCCCTGGGTGTAACCTGCCATAGACCAATCCGCGTTGTTCTTATGGACGAAGGTTTTGCTGTCATCGGTGTAATCCCAGTTGTCGCCCTGAACGCCGTAGTAGAACAGGTCACGGACGTAGGTGTCGGTGTTTACCAGCTGCAGGAATTGCAGTGCTTTTTCGGGGTTGGCGCAGTTAGCGGAGATGCAGTTCAGAGAGCCGCGGACAGTTTCATTGGAAACGATGGTCGGACCCCACTTCTGGGCAACGCACTCAACGCCGAGCTGCGGACCCCAGGAAGTGATTGCCGCACCGGACCAGCCCTGTGCAATGGAGCAAGCCTTGTAGTTTGCATCTTCGGGACGGGTTGCAGCGTCAGAGTTGATGATACCTTCGTTGTACCACTCATGGAAGGTTTTCAGAATCTGCTTGACGTCATCCTGCTCAACAGTAGCAACAACCTTACCCTCGCTGTCATCATAGCGCACACCCAGGGGATACAGACCGGCGCCAAGCTGGTCATACATATAGGACTGGTAGCCGCCGCCGTTTTTGTTCAGAGGGAAGGAAGCCTCGCCGTCAGTGTCCTTGATAGCCTTCAGGGGCGCAGTCAGTTCATCCAGGTCGGTGATGCCCAACTCCTTGGTATAGTCATAGCCGGCAGCCTCGATCTTTGCCTTATCCCAGACAACGTACTCGCTCTGAGAAGAATCCTTGTAGGTAGGCACACCATAAACACGTCCGCCCACTTCGCAGGCTTTCCAATAATCTTCCGGAACGGAAGCGTACAGTTCAGGAGCCGCTTCCTTGACCATATCGGTGATATCCAGGAAAGCACCGGTATTGACGTCGTTGTTATAGGTGTTGACGTTGGTGAACAGGATGTCGTATTCACCGCTGGTGTTCACAATAACATTGCGGCGGGTGTCCCAGTCGCCCCAGGAGATAACCTCCATGTCGATGTTGACGCCGATCTTATCTTCCAGATACGGGTTAATCTGTGCCAGCCATGCATCGTAGTTAGAAGGCATGCCAGAACCAACGGCCACCCATTTCAGGGTGACGACGTCCTTGGAGGGAGCAGCCGTAGGAGCAGCCGTAGAGGTGCTGCTGCCATCGGTGCCGGTGGAGGCAGAAGAGGAACTGCCGCCGCAGGCTGCCATGCTGAGGGCCATGGAACCGGCCATGCCCAGCGCAAGCACTTTGTTGAACTTTTTCATCTGTTTTTCTCCTTTGCTTGTGTAAAGTTGTGTATCTTCATTCCCCTTATAGGGGAACAGAACCAAATGTGGTGGGAAAATTGAATGGGTTTATTTGTTAGCATCGATGTTCTTATACAGTGTTTTTCTTTTTCAGAGTCTTTCTCTTAGCCCTTAACCGCACCAACCGTCAGACCGGAAATAAAGTACTTCTGGAAGAACGGATACGCGCACGCAATGGGAATGACGATAATGATTGCGATTGCCATACGAACGGATTCGGACGGCATCGAGTTACGGTACTGCTGCAGACTCAGACCTGCGCTGGGGTTATTGGCGATGTACTCCAGGTTCTTCATCATGTTGTTCAGCAGTGCCTGCAAGGATACCAGCTTGGAATCCGAAATATACAGGGCGGACTGGAACCAGTCATTCCAGTAGCCGAAGGTCAAAAACAGCGCAATTGTGGCAAAAACAGGCTTGGAGATGGGCACCACGATACGCCAGAAAATTTTCATCTGGGATGCGCCGTCAATCTTTGCCGACTCAATGATGGAATCCGGTACCGTTGTTCGGAAGAAGGTCTTGCAGATAATAACATTGAAGCTGCTCATCGCCAGCGGCAGAATCAGACACCAGATGGTGTTGTTCAAATGCAGCATATTGGCAACAACCACATAGTTTGCAACCATGCCGCCATTGAAAATCATCGGGATGAACACCATCCAAGTGAAGAAGCCTTTGAGTTTATAGTTCGGGCGGGAAAGCACATAGCCAATCATTGTGGTCAGCAGCACACCCAGCACCGTACCCATAACCGTGACCACCACGGAAATTATGAGTGAATTAAAAATCGTTCCGCGTTCATTCCAAAGGAACGTGTACGCCGCCGTGGAATATGTATCCGGGAAAAGCCTGTACCCGTACTTTGTGATAGAATCCGTGGAGGAAACGGAAATCATAAAGACGTAGAACACCGGAAACAGACAGACGAAGGAAAGCAGTACAAACAGAATGTTAAAGCAGGCATTCGTTGTCGGCTTAATCTGGTTTAAGCGGAACGCCGCACGAGCTTCCTCTTTTTCCAGCTTTTTTTCTTCGGCCTTTATCTTATGCTTTTCTGCCAGAGTCATTTGTGTGTTCTCCCTTCATCAAATAATCGCGCTTTCTTCATCAATCTTGGAAACGATGAAGTTGGCAACCAGAACGGTCGCGCAGCAGCATGCAGCCTGGAACAAACCTGCGGCAGCAGTTCTGCCGATTGTCACATTGCTCTGCAAAGCCTGGTAGACATAGGTGTCAAATGTGCTGGCAACGTTGTACAGTGAGTTGGGAACACCCTGCGTAACCTGATAGAACAAGCCGAAATCGGAATAGAAGATGTGGCCGACATTCAGAATGAACATCATAACGATGATGGGTTTCAGTGCCGGCAGTGTAACATATTTGGTCTGCTGCCACTTGGTCGCGCCGTCCAGCGTTGCCGCCTCGTACAGCGTACTGTCAATGCCGGTAATACTTGCAAGGTAGACAACCATATTATAGCCCATGGATTTCCAGACCTGCATGAAAGTCAAAATCAGCGGCCACCATTTTGGCTGAGAATACCACATGATTTTATCGCCGCCGAAAAACTGTATGATAGTGTTCATCAAGCCCTTGTCGGGGTTCAGGAAGGCGTAGACAAAGTAGCTGACAACAACCCACGAAAGGAAGTACGGGAAGAACATCATGGTCTGGTATGCTTTAGAAGCGATTCGGCTGTAAATCTGGTTAATCAGCACAGCCAATGTAACCGGAATTACAATGTTCAATACGATAAATAAGATGTTATATAACAGCGTATTGCGCAGCAGCATGGTAAAGGTGTTGCTGGTAAGAAAGAATTTGAAGTTATCAAATCCTGCCCAGTCACTGTGAAATAAGCTGTAAAGGAAACCCCTTCCCGGAGTGATCTTGAAATTCTTGAACGCAATAATCAGACCGAACATAGGCAGGTAGCAAAAGACCGCATACCAGATGGCTGCCGGAAGCCCCAGCAGTGTCAGCTCCGTGTCATCACGCGTCCAACGTTTGCGGCGTGGCTTCGTTGAAGTTGAAACTGCCGGCTTATCCTTTTTCATAGAATGTACCCCTTTCTTTTGGCGAGCCAAGTGTTAACAGCCGCCAGCATTTCGTGCTAACTAAGCGTTAACTCCATAGTCAGCATTCGTTGCCATTTGTTAGTCAAATATTAACATTTACTTTTGTACCTGTCAATCGTCATTTTGCACAAATCGCGCACCGTTTCATTGTATTCGTGCATATCAACGGTTTTCGCATTGTTTTTTTGTGCAAGATAGCCAACATTTTCAACATCAAACATTAGCAAAAGTTAACTTTTCGTGTTGCTTTTCTCTTATGATTGTGCTATACTTACTATAAACTCAAAAAACGGAGGCTTTCTTTCATGAGCAAACCAACCATGCAGGATATTGCTGATGCTCTTTCTGTTTCCAGAATCACCGTATGGAAAGCGCTAAGCAACCGTCCCGGCGTTTCGGATTCTATGCGTGCCCAGATTCATCAAAAAGCCACCGAGATGGGCTATTTCCACACTCCATCTCAGGATTCCACTGCAACCATCTCTGCTCAACTGCCTCCCCACACACGCACCGTAGCGGTAGCCGTGTGCCGACCGGAGTCCTCTCTTTTCTGGATGCAGATTATCCATCAGATTGCCAAAGATCTTTCCGAGCATAATGTCAACCTCATGTACACATATCTTCCCACAAATTACAAAGCGGGCTATGTGTTGCCGGAGCCTTTGACAAACGGTACAGTAGATGGTGTCATTGTACTGAACACGTACTCTGCGCCCTTGCTGCGGCTGTTATCCTCTTTACCTATACCAAAGGTTTTTCTGGACACGGTTCCTTCTGTCCCCTATAACCAGTTACATGGGGATCTGCTCATTATTGAGGGTCGCGACCTTATCCGGCAGATTACAAGCAATCTGCTCCGTCATGGATGCCGAAAGCTCAGTTTCATAGGCGATGTAGAATATGCCCAGACAAACAAAGAACGCTACGAGGGATTTCTGGATGCGCTGCATGAGCATGGGATCATTCCAAACCCCAGTCTTTACCTTACCGGGTCATTGGGTCTTCGTACCCATTATGAGGAAATCAGTCACTTTCTGGACTTTTTGCCAACCATGCCGGACGGTATCGTCTGTGCCAGCGACTATATTGCTCATTTCATCCAGCGTTATCTTGAAGAAAAAGGGATAGACCCTGAAGGACGTATCGTACTGACGGGCTTTGACAACAACAGCGAATATTTGAACGTTGCCGACCGTATTACAACAGTCGATGTAAAGCCGAAAACCATCGGTTCTCGCTTGGCCGCCAAGATTCTTTTTGTGATAGAGCACCCGAAAGCGGCGCCCGAAGTCAGTTACGTTTCTTCCGAAGTGCTTTACCGCGGCGTGCTGGCATCCGATCCAAAAGCTTCAAATCCTGACGAGTCTATTCTATAAAGCAATCAGCTACATGGTTTTTTCACCAAATAAATAGCAGGACATCCGCGGTTTTGAGGTGATCCCAAAAAGTCAGGGCCATATTTTGAAGTAAAAATTGTTCAAGTAGCCGAAAGGGCTTGTTGTCTGTGAATTGCAGGCGGCAAGCCCTTTCGTTTTGCTCTGATTCTGCGGTTGTTGTAGTAATCCAGATATTCGACGAGTTCCTGTTTGAAGTGCTCCATGGACTGAAATTTTTCCAGATATATAAGCAGATTGATATATGCCTACCGGCTGGCAGCTCTTGTCAGCCCCTGCATAGTCCGCAGAGAAGTATCCTGTGTAATATATAAAGTAATCTTCTTGTTTGTACAAAGTTTTTCCAACGGGTGCAGAAATAATGCCGCGCTTTCCATAATCTGTCCCCCCATGCAGAGCGTGTCCGGACAGAATGCTTCGATCTGCGGCTGCAATGCATCGCACAGCTGTTCACCAAAGCACCGGAAACAGGCTTTGGCCCGTTCGTCCCCGGCGGCGATGCGTTCAGCAAGCGCACGACCATCCAGCGGCACACCCAGCATCTCGCCGGACAGCTTTTCCAGCCCCCGCCGGGAAATATAGTCGTCTACGCAGCTGTCCCGAAACGGTGCATTATAAAAATATCCGTTTGGCGGCACACCGGGTGTACCTTCTTCAGCCAGAAATCCGTTCACCCCAAATGCACTGCCGCAGCCGGTTCCCACTGCTACAAACAGAGCTCGCCCGGCTTGCGTCGCCTGACCAAAGGTCATTTCCCCCAACGCAAAGGCCGCTGCATCATTGATAAATTGAATCCTTTGCTCCGGCAAGCCGCTGATTTCGGAGAATGCTCGGCGCAGATTGCAGCCGTACAGTGCATCGTATTTGTCCAGTCCTTGTAAAAGGCAGATGCCGTTTTTATAGTCAAACGGTCCCGGAAACGCAAGATCAATTTCAATGGGAACAGCATTTTCCGGGCAGATACTGCTAAAAATCCAACCAAAGTTTTCAAGCAACGTTTGCCTGTCCGCGCCGGCCATTGCCGGGAAATGGCGGACAGGTGCCAGAAAATTTCCTCTTTTATCCAGAGGTGCAGCCTTGATTTCCGTACCGCCCACATCCAGACACAGATATACTTCCTGCATTTTATCGCCCCCGGTTGATTTCAATATTAAAGCTGCTCCGGCTTGCCGGATAATAACTTTCGCTGTATTCCACCGCAGTGCCGTTCTGACCGTAGCCGGTCGAAACAATATAGACTGTCGGTTCAAAAGGCGACAGTTTAAGCTCTGCCGCGACCTCTGCCGGGGGCATACGCACATCCAGTCGCTGAGAGGTTCGCATGACGGTCAGCCCGCGACTGTCCAGCATTTCGTAAAAGGATGCATCCGTAAAGTTTTGTTCTTCCATTTCCGGGAAAAGGCGTACCGGCACATACACCGTTGTATACACAATGGGGCAACCGTTATACATACCTTCCAGCCAGCGCAGCCGAACCATCCGGGTCACGCGTTCCCCCTCGGCAAGACCCAGTGCTTTGGCGGCAAGCTTGCCCGGTTTTTCTTTTTGCAGTGCCAGCACGCTGGTGTGCAGGTGGTTGTGCCGTTCCCGGCTTTCTTCCTGATAGCCGATCAAGAACCGCGTGGATTCGTGCTGTATTTTTGGTTCTGTCACATAGGTGCCGCTTCCCTTGACCCTTGTCAGGCGTCCTTCCTGTTCAAGCAGGTTCAGCGCCTGACGAACCGTGGGGCGGCTTACCCCCATAGAAACAGACAGCTCGTTTTCTGTGGGAATGCGGGTGTTCGGCGGGTATTCCCCATTCTGTATCCGATTCCTTAACTGCTGTACAATCTGAAGATATCGCGGCTGCGACATACTATATCTAACCTCCCTGCTGATGTGCTGTTTCCGGCGTTCTCCGCGCAAAAATATTGTCACAGCGCAGATTTATACCACACAGAACTTCTGAATCAAGTATACCATGCAGACGGCAACTTGTAAAGATGTAATTACTAATTTTAATTTTATTCAGAAATGTATTGACATTTGTCCCGCTTCCGTGTATGTTGATTATATCGTACAAAATATCCGAAAGCAGGTGCCTTTTATGCCGAATCCCTCTACTTACCCTTACCGGCGCTTCCCCACCATACAGGTCGGTGCCGCCGACCATGCTGCACGGGGAACCGATGCCGTAAAACAGGAACTGCACGCCCTGTGTGCAGGCAGCAGCAAAACCGTTGTGACGGTTGAATGCTACCCCGGTACCGATCAAGCGGAGATCCTTGCGCTGTTCCCGCACGCTGAACTTATCATTCATGCAGATGATCTGGCAATCCAACCCGCTGAGCTGGATGCAAAAATCGAACACGAACTGACGGACGACCCTGTGTTCGGCATCATGACCACCTGGCAGATGAAAAATTTTTACCCGGAAGAAGCACTGTGTGCCGCCCGGGGAAAAATTGATGCCGTAACGGATGGTCTGGTACTGGTTTACGGTGTCGGTGCCTCTCTTGTGGAACGTGCAGACATCACCATCTATGCGGACATTACGCGGTGGGAAATTCAGCTCCGTTTCCGCAAAGGGCAGGACAACTGGCATACAGCCATGCATGACCTGCCGCAGCGCGCAAAATATAAGCGCGGCTATTTTGCCGAATGGCGCTGGGGCGACCGGATCAAGGACAAACTGCTGCCGGTTTTTGACTATTATCTCGATACCACATCAGCCGGCAACCCTGCCATTGTGCCGGGTACCGCTTACCGTGATGCACTATCCAAAGCTGCGGCGCAGCCGTTCCGCATGGTGCCTTACTTTGACCCGGGCGTTTGGGGCGGCGACTGGATGAAAACGCATTTTGACCTGCCCGAAAACGGCAGCAACTATGCTTGGAGCTTTGACGGCGTTCCGGAGGAAAACAGCCTGCTGCTGGATTTCGGTTCCTGTGTTGTGGAAACACCGGCGCTCAACCTTGTCTATGCGCACCCGCGTGAGCTTCTGGGTGACTGTGTTCATGCACGCTTCGGCAAGGAATTTCCCATTCGTTTTGATATGCTGGACACCATGCACGGGCAGAACCTTTCGCTTCAGGTTCACCCCCTGACCGAATACATTCAGAGCCATTTCCATATGCACTATACACAGGATGAGAGCTACTATCTTCTGGATGCTGCCGGCGAAGCCCCTTGCGTCTATCTGGGCATTAAAGCCGGTACAAAGCCGGAAGAAATGATCGACGCCCTGCAGACGGCCCAGAACGGCGGCAAGCCTTTCCCGGCAGAAAAATTTGTCAACAAGATTCCCGTCAAGAAGCATGACCATGTGCTGATTCCGGCCGGCACTGTGCATTGTTCCGGTGCAGATACCATGGTGCTGGAAATCAGCGCTACACCCTATATTTTCACATTCAAGCTGTGGGACTGGGGTCGTGTTGACCTTGACGGCAAACCGCGCCCCATCCACCTTGAACATGGTGCAGCCAACATCCAATGGTACCGTAATACCGAATGGGTTCATAAAAATCTAATCAATGCCGTCGCAGAAGTTTATTCCGACGAAAACGGAACCGTTGTGCGCACCGGCTTGCATGAACGGGAGTTTCTGGACACATTCCGCTTTACAACATCTTCTGCCCTGCCGGTACATCGCAACGGCAGTGTGCATATGCTGAACCTGGTTGATGGTACGCGGGCGGTTCTGCGCAGCAAAAGCGATGCGTTCCCTCCTCTGGAGCTGCACTATGCCGAAACCTGCATTGTTCCTCAGGCAGCCGGCGATTATGAAATTTACAGCCCGGACGGCAGCGAGGTCAAGGTCATTCTTGCCTGTGTTCGCAACTGAGTTATCCTATATGCTGCTGGCTGCCAATCAGGACAGCGGCTGCATCACCTGCTTCCGCAGGGATGAAAAGGCGGGACGTCTGGAACCGGAAAAAGCGGGAATCTCCTGCCCTGTACCGGTATGCATTGTGGCACATCCGGTGTAGAATCGCCGACATTTTATCAATCTCAAAAGTCTGTGGCTTTCCCCCGAAAACCGCAAATCAAATATTAGGAGGTATTTTATCATGGCACATTCCATCAAGACGGTCTATGTTGTCCACCATTCCCACACGGACATAGGCTACACAGATCTGCAGGAACGCGTTATTGCAATTCAGGTCAACTATATCAAAACCGTGCTGTCCATGATGCGTCAGCCGGAATATGCTGACTTCCGCTGGAACTGCGAAACGCTGTACTGCGTAGAGGAGTTCTGGAAACAGGCCAGCGAGGAGGATCGCGCCGACTTTGCCCGTTTTGTCAAGGAAGGCAAAATCGGTATTTCGGCCAACTATCTGAACTTCAACGATCTTGTCAATGCGGATGTATTCGGCAAGCGTCTGGCCAAATGGCAGGACAAGCTGCAACCGTTTGGCACAAAAATTCACACAGCCATGGCAGCCGATGTCAATGGATTCTCCATGGGCTACCGTGACGCCATGATTGAAAACGGTGTGGAGTTCTTCTTCACGAATGTTCACTGCCACCACGGTATGTATCCGCTGTACCAGAACCAGAATGCTTTCTTCTGGGAAAACGCTTCCGGACAGCGGCTGCTGGTCTGGAACGGCGAACATTATAATCTGGGCAATGTGCTGGGGCTTCAGCCCAACCACGCTGTCAACTGGATGATGCGCAACCGTCTGGGTGAAGATGCCGACGCCGGCACTTTCTTCTCGGATCAGCTGCATACAAATCTTGACAAGTATCTGACCGAATGTGAAACCGAGGGTTATCCATACGATTTCATTGTAACCGCAGTGTCCGGTGTTTTCAGCGATAATGCGCCGCCGTCTGCCGAGATTATGGAAACCATCCGTGCTTATAATGAAAAGTACGGTCAGGAAGTCCGCGTTGAGATGGTTTCGCTGCAGGAACTGTACGCTGCCATCGCGCCGAAACTTACGGATGCACCTGTTTACCGCGGTGACTGGACGGACTGGTGGGCCAATGGTGTCGGCAGTACCCCTTATGCGGTCAAGCACTACAAGGATGCCGACCACCGTTGGCAGCTTGCAAACCGTCTGGACCCGGATGCAGAAGCACGCTATCCGGCATTGTCCGAAACCGTGCAGGACAACTTGATGCTGTATGCAGAGCATACATGGGGACATTCTTCCACCATCACTAACCCATATGACACGATGGTGCTGAACCTGGATATGCGTAAGAACAGCTACGCATCCAAGGCGCATGAAGCCGCCTCCCTTATGCTTTGCTCCATTGCCGAGAAGAAAGGCGATATGCTCCGCTACTACAACACCACCGGTGCTGTGCGTGCGGTAGGCGTCAGCCACACGAGCCAACCCCAGCTGATCGAGTTTTATATTGAAACTCTTGCACTTGAAGATGTTGAGGTGCGTGATTTGGCAGGAAACCTGTACACCTGCCAGGTATCCCCTCACCCGCGCGGACGCAAAATCAGCTTTATTGATACGCTGTCTTACGGCGAAGAAAAAGAATACATCTACACTGCCTGTCACAAAGCTCCGGAAACGCTGAATACACGTCACTGCTATATGGGCGCTGAAGAAGTACGGGATATTGTGAATGACTACGACCCGGTGACGTACCGCCTGCCGTATGAAGTGGAAAACAAATTCTTCCGCATCTGCTATAAGCCGGGCGATGGCATCACTTCGTTTGTGGATAAGCGCACTGGAACCGAAATGGCCGGCACTGCCATTCCATTCTTCACGCCGGTGTACCAGCGTACGCCTCTGCATCAGGAGGTGCCGTTCTCTTCTTACGAGGAGCGCCGCGCACTGGGTCGCAATATTCGCGGCAAACACGCAGAAACGCACATCGGAAAACTGATGGAAATCACCTGCATGGAACATGGTCCTGTGTTCACCCAGTTGCGTCTGCATTACAGCCTTGCCGGTACAGTAAAAGCTGATGTTCTGCTGAAACTGTATGAAGCAATTCCCCGCATTGACTTTACCCTGGAACTTGGCAAGACAATTTCGGACGAAGTGGAGAGTGTTTTCCTGTCGCTTGATCTGAACCGTCCCGGCAACGGAACCGTGCTTCGCAAGGGTGCGCGTGAGGCTTTCCGCCCCGGCATTGACCAGCTGCCCGGCACCTGCATGGAATTCTATATGTCGGATGACGGCGCGGCACGCCTTTCCCCCGAAGGCGGCGTGTTGATTGCAGCCAGAGATGTTCCCATGTTCTATACCGGCGAGATGCAGCATCACCCCATCCGCCTGTGCGACGGCGCAGCAGAAAACAATGCCCGCCCGCTGTATTCCTGGGTCATGAACAACAACTGGGAAACAAACTTCAAGATGGATTTGTCCGGATTCTGCCAGTATGACTATTCGCTCTGGCTGACCGATATTTCCGACCCCGAACAGGCCATGGACGAGCTGCATGAACAACTGTTTGATCCCTATGTCCTGATCGTGCGCTGAGCAGACCGTGACCGGCTGCAAATTGTAAATCTGTTCTCAATATTGCATCCCGAAATAACTCATTGCGTCCTTCCTAATTTTATTTATGTGTATCTCGAAATGCAAATGTGAGCCTGTTGCCCTTCCTGTATGCCCGACATAGCCAATGACCTGCCCGGCCTGCACCTGCTGACCGGTAGTTACACAGATGGACGAACAGTGTGCATACAAAGTTTCCAGCCCTCCGCCGTGATCGATTTGGATGTAATAGCCGTAGCTGCCGCCCCAGCTGTCAAGGCCATTGGCAACAGTGACCACGCCATCTGCGGCGGCGAGAATCGGCGTACCCTCGGCACAGGCAATGTCGGTGCCGGTGTGGGAGCTTACCTCGCCGGTGATGGGGTCCACGCGGTGACCAAATTGAGAAGTAATCGTACCCGCGACAGGCAGCGGCCATTGCAGGGTGCCTGTCGGGATGCGGGTGCTGTCCGGGTTCATAAGTTCTCCACCGCCCTGTGCAAAACCGCCGAGCAATTCTGCCCACAGTTCCTCATACTGTGGGTCTTGCAGGAGTTGCAGATAGGTGTTCTGGCGGGTGGTGAAATGATAATCTGCCGCCATCTCGTCGGGTGTTTTGTGGGTCAGTTCGATTACGAGGACAGTTTCGGTGATTTCTGTGGTAGTCGGGTTGCCGTCCTCATCGGTAGTTTCTATTGTGGTAGTCTCCGGGTGGGTGGAACAATCCACCGCATTCATCGCCCACATAGTTTCCCGCAGTTTATCTACCTGCTCCTCTGTCAGTGCCGCAACGGGTGTGCCTTGTTCATTTCCTGAAACATACGAAGAAAAGACCGCCAGGACATCTTGCCAACGAATGTAGTACACGTCATCGTTGGCTGTAATGTCTTGGCGGTCATGCTGTACGGTGTCGGAGATTTCTTCCAGCCTGTCGCGGTATTCTGCTGTCAGTGTTTCTACTGCCTGTTGCACGGTAATTGTGTCGGCGTTGGGGGCATTGGCGGCAAAAAAGATGCCATAGGCCGAGCCGGACACAAAGGCCACAAGGCTGATGACAATAATAATACTGAGTGCCACGCTAATCCCTGCAGCAATGGCCGCGACAAGACTGTGCAGGCCGACAAGAAAATGCCGTATTGCCGAGCGCACCGCCACAGCCGTCTTGCAGGTGCTGCTGGCGGCTTTCTGGATAGCAAGCTGCACTTGACGGGTACGGGTCTGCATTTGTGCTTGGGTTGTTATGCTCCGCACAGTTTCATTTGCGGCGGTTCGCAGTTGGCGCTGACCTTGGGTCACACCACGAATATCTCGTGGCGCGGTCTTGGCGGTGACGACTTTTTCTTTCGCCCGCTGGCGGGGCAAATCTGCCCCACGGCGCGGGTGCCGCTCTGCATCGGACAGCGTGCTGCACTCGACTTGTTTGGGGCTGACACCGCGCTCATTGGCGGTGTGGACGCGGATGGTTTCGGTTTGCTCGGCGGAACGGCGTTCCCGGTATTTTTCTATCTGTTTGCGGGCAATCTTGCGCCCTTGCTGCACGGTGAAATCTGTGTTTTGCTTGATGACCGAATAGGATGTATCGGTTACCACCGAGCTGGTATCTTGCGCAGTTGTATAATCACCGTCTCCCTGCGTAGAAGTGCTTTCTCGCAGCATGGTTCGGCTTTTCTCCTTGGCCTCCGCCCACGCCTTTTTCAGCGCAGCTTTCGGGATTTCCCCGGTTGCATTGCTTCTCGGCATATGCGCGGTTGGCTTTTCTTTAATATCTTTCATGGCATCACCCCACGTCATAAATTATTCAAATTGAATTTCAAAATCGTTCAAACAGCTTTTAAATTCTACACACAAGTCGCCGCTATAATAAGTCTCGTAATCAAAACAAACGCGGGAAGCATCCCGCACACCACTGCGCCTTAGACCATGCCAGAGCAATCGCTCGGTCAAGGCCAGACAACAAATTGGGCTAAAGGGCCATTACATATAAAAAAGCAATGCTGTATCTTCCGATTCTGGACGATACAGCATTTTCTTTGCAATTATGAAAAGATGTTGCTATAATAGAATCATCTCTTTGAAACGCGAGGTTTCTCCCATGAATTTATATATCAGTGCCGCCGAGTATGACTACCACACCCTGCTGAAAGTGGCCGAGATGGCAGGGCTTGCCGGAATCATCGGCTTTCATGAAGCTGGGGACGGCTATCTGGTGACCTTCCCGCAGGGGGAAAATGTTCAGGCTCTGATAGATGACTATAAGGGACGGCTGCGGGATTTGGAAAACAATATTTGGCAGCATTAAAATAGGTCTATAAATTTGAAAAATGAAAGGGGCGAACAAACTCCGTAATGAAAAAATATCCATGTCCTTGTTGTGGATTTCTTACCTACAATGTCCCGGCAGATGAAGATTGTGGGTATATTTGTCCCGTTTGCTTTTGGGAGAATGACCCGTTCATCACTTCTGATAACGAGCCAAGCGACTCCAATCATGGAATAACACTAAAAGAAGCAAAATCCAATTTCTTGCAATTCGGTGCTTGTGTAAAAGAAATGCTACGCTATGTTCGACCACCGAGAGATGACGAAAAGGAAATATCATAGCGTCGAATTCAAGTTTGTAGCACCCCTGTGGACCGCTTCGGCGGTCCTCTATTTTTGTATTGCATGGCTTTACTCCTTTTTCTCGGACGGGTTAGTCGACATCAATTTATATAGCTTAGTGTTTCGGGGAAAAGAATTTGTGAAAGGCACGATGTTGCCCGCGCAGCGAATCAGCCCGCAGCCTGCGGGGACGTTGGTGACGTAGCCAAGCTGGTTGTCGGAGATGTTCAGCAACTTTGCCAGTTCAACGCGGTCGGTGGCGCTCTGGTTCAGCATCACCAGAAACTCCGAGTTAGCCAGCATCAGGCGGGCGGTGTCGGAGCGCAGCAGTTCGTCCACATTCTGCGTCAGCCCGGTCACAAGTCCGTTGTACTTGCGGATGCGTTTCCACAGCTTGTAGAGAAAGTTCGCGCTATACTCATAACGGAAAAGCAAGTAAATTTCGTCCATGAAAATCCACGTTCTTTTTCCGATTTTCCAGTTACGGATGACACGGTTATAAATGGCATCCAGCGTCACCAGCATCCCCAGCGGCATAAGCTGTTCACCCAGTTCGCGGATGTCGTAGGCGATGATCCGCGCCTGCGTGTCCACATTGGTGTGCCGGGCAAAGGTGTTCAGCGTGCCGGTAATGAACAACTCGGACGACAGCGCCAGCCCCTGCGCTTCGGGTTCGGGCTGCATCTGGAGCAGACGGTAAAAGTCCTGCAGCGTAGGCGGTGTGCCTTTATAGCCGTTGCGAATGTAGGGCAGGTACACCTGCTCGGTGCAGCGGCCGAGGATGGACTTTTCTTTCGCCGTCACCATGCCGTCACCGATCAGCTGCTCAAACAGTGACAGCACAAACTCGGATTTAGACACGATCGGGTTTCGCTCGTCACCGTAGGCACGGTCCATGTCCAGCGCATTGATGTGGGTGTCAGACGTGGCCGAAATGCGGATGACTTCACCGCCAAGGGCTTCGGTCAGATAGCCGAACTCCGACTCCGGGTCGAGGATGAGAATATCATCCTCGGTGGAAAGCGCGATCTGCACGATTTCTTCCTTGGCGCTCATGCTTTTGCCGGAACCGGACACGCCCAAACGAAAACTGTTGCCGTTCAGCAGCAAGCGGCGATCTGCCACGATCATGTTCTTGCTGACGGCGTTCTGCCCATAGTACAGACCGTTCGGCTGCATGATTTCCTGTGCACGGAACGGAATCAGCACGGCGGTGCTTTCGGTGGTAAGCGTGCGCAGGGCTTGGATTTTCCGCAGTCCATAGGGCAGCACCGTGTCCAGCCCATCCTTCTGCTGCCAGCGCAGCGTGGAAAGCTGGCACAGGTGCTTACGCGCCGTGGAGTAGAGCGTTTCGGTGTCGCTGTCGAGCTGCTCTTTGCTGTCAGCCAGATGCACCAGCGTCACTAGCCCGAACATCATTCGTTGGTCGCGGGTGGTCAGGTCGTCCAGCATTTCCTTGGTTTCCTTGCGCTGCAATTCCATATCGTAAGGAATGGTCGCGGTAAAATTGTTGTTGGCGTTCTGGCGGCGCTGCCAGTTGGCGACATTCGTTTCCACGCCCAGCAGTGTACTTTGCAGCTGGCGGGCGGCCTCATCCGTAGGCACCGGCAGGATGTCAATGGACAGCATCAAATCGCGGTCAAGGTCGCAGAGTTCCGACACAAAGCTGTCCTTGATGTAGCTGGCATAGTCCTGCAAATACAGCACCCTGCCATACCGCGCATCGACCTTAAAATGGTCGGCGGCAAACTCCATGCTGTCGGGGCAGAACCAATCCTTGAAATGTTGACCGCGTTTGGCGTGTTCGTGAATGTTGAACTCTGCCGCAGCCTGCTCTCCGGCCTTGAAAAAGTCGCGGAAAATGTGCAGGCGCTCGGTCAGCGTCAACTCCTGCGCCACCGAGGAAAGCTGCGCAAGGTGCGTCACCAGATCCGTGCCGACACGGGCAAAGTAGCTGCGGGCTTCGTCCGCGTTGCGCTTTACCACGCTTACGGTCAGATAACGCTCCCGCACAATGCTGTTGCTGGTGCCGGTGACCTGTGCGGTCAGCATTTTATTAAATTCATGGCGGTATTCGTCAAGACCGTCTGCCTTGTCAGGCAACAGGACGCTGCGCTCGAACTCAGCCTTGTTGATACGGCGGTTATAAATCGTGATTTTCGCAGATGCGCCGGAGTCGAGAGCATTCAACAGTTCCGAATAGTCGAGAAACATGGACGTTTTGTCCTCTTTGCTGGCGATGGCGTAGTTGATGTCGGTAAAGGACCACGTTTTGGAATACTGGTTGCCGACTTGGAAAATCCCATCCGCAAAGATGCGGCGGATGGGAATGGCGTCCTGCACACTGCGCGGAATACGGAACTTTTCGCGTTCCATCTTCTGCGCTTTTGACAGGGTTTTAATCAAGCGGTTTCCTCGCTGTCATGGGTGTTTTTCTTCATAGGCTTGCCTCTCTTTCGCTTTATGCCCGCGCGGATGGCGGGCTGCATGGCTTCGTAGTAGTAACTGTCGGACTTGAACACAAGGCGTTTCGGGCAGAGGATTTCAGACTTGAACCACGCCCACAGCACCTGTTCGGCGGTCATGCCATGGTAGGTGAAAAAGCCGCAGGCGGCAAACGGCGCAGCGCCCAAAATGCACATCCAGCCGATTTCTTCGGTGCCGACATACGGCTGCAAGGCAAAGTAAATGCCTACTGCAACACCGACCGCCAGCACCGAGCAAATAAACTGCCGGGTGTTCAAGCCGAAAAAGATGTTTTCATGGTAGTCGCGGACTTCTTTCGGTATTTTGATTTCGATAAGGCAACACCTCTTTACAATCCCATAATTTCTTTGACGATGCGGTCACAGCCCTTTATCGCCCCGACCAGCACTAGCAGGTTAAATGCCAACTCCCCAACGTAAGTCCATACCGCCGTGACAACGGATGCGCCGGTATCCACGGCGGGCGGGCTGGACGAGATGGCAGAGAAAATAATGCAGGAGAGTGCAATCACCACACCCTGCAAGCAGACACCCGCATAACTGCGAATGAAGTTTTTACCCACGCTGCTGGTGGGTTCACCCGCAAAGGTAGACAGCGGTATCGGCGCAATGGCTGCATACATCCACAGGCTGAACATTCTGCCGTAGACCGTGAGGATCATGGTAAAAGATAAAACCGTAATCAGCAGCCCGCCGATCAGCGTAACCGCCCACAGCGGGATGCTATCCCAAAAGCCCACATTGTTGATGGCGTCGATCAACTCCTGCGGCAGCGTCACGCTGCTCATGCCGGAACTGCCCGATTGCGTAATAATGGTGGACACCATGCCCTGCACAATAGAAAACACCGCCAGCATCAATTCCAACCCGTAGGTCACCGCGCCCTTTGCCAGCGCAAAACGGATAAACAGCTTGAGCGCGTGTTCAGGCTTTTTCACTTCCACAAAGCTACCGCAGGTTTTCATAACGCCCACAGCAAAAAACAGCACCAGCAGCCCATAGCCGATTGCCTGCAAAGCGCCGTGAATGCCGGTCATTACGTTCCAGACCTGCCCGCCCTTGAACGTCTGCGGGCTTTCGGTCAGCAGCGACCAGATTTCCTCCAGCTTGTCGTTCCATGTGGAGAGTGCGGCGTTCAGGTTGCTGACGATCCATGACTCACCCACAGGGCATCACCGCCTTCCCTCTTGGAGCAATCCTCACGCGGTAATGAGGTCGAGGATTTCTTTGGCGAAGGTAATCACCAGCCCACCGGCCAGCGTCAGGAAACCTTGGCTGCGCTGGCTGGGGTCGTGGCTCTGCAAAGACAGACCAACCTGCACAATGCCCCACCCCAGCAGGATAAGGCCCACCGCGCGGATCAGCGAAAAGATGAATGTGGAGAGATTTTCGACCACGACCAGCGGGTCATCTGCGGCAAAGGCGGGCAGGGCAAAAACAATGCCGCACACCATGACGGCGTACAGCGCAAACAAATTGAGAGAAATTTTCACAGATTTTTTGTTATGATTCAGCTTCATGTAGACCTCCGAATTCTTTGTATGGTAGGCTTCATTTCTGCCGCTTCGGCGGGCAGAAAGTCGTCCATATCCAGCAGTTCATAATTTTCGGGTGCGCCGGGCAGATCGTCCCGCGCGTTGTCGGCGGCGGTATAGTCGTAGGGTGCTGCGCCGCCGTCCTCGGTATAGCGGATGTTCGGGTGCTTCAGCAGATTATATTTCAGGTCAATCACGGGGCGTTCCCCACGGATAAACAAGATGCATTTACTGTTGTCCAGCAACCGTACTTCGTCCGGGGTCATAAGGTCGCGCCCGGATTGCTGGTGGTTGATGCTGTAACTGCCGCTGCGCCCTTTGCTTTGGTTATAGCTGGTGGTGGAGATGGTTTCCTTGCCCAGCAGTTCCGAAACATATTTGTGGGTTTCTTTCTCGGTGCCGCCAAGGTAGAGAAACTCGTCACATAAGCCCACCAGTGATTCCCAATCATCCTTGTACATGGCTTTCAGCTGCGCCATGTTCTGCACGATGATTGAGCAGAAAATGGCGCGGGAACGCATAGTGGCCAGCGCCGACAAAAAGGTGTCTTTTGGCAAGGAAATATTGGCGTACTCGTCCATCAAGCAATGCACCGGCACAGGCAAGCGTCCTTTGTGTACGCGGTCTGCCTGTCGGTACAGTGTCTGGATGAGTTGCGTATAAATCATACCGACCAAATAATTCAGGGATTTATCCGAATCCGGGATACAGCAGAACAGTGCAATCTTGCGTTCGCCCAGTTCCTGCAAGTGCAGTTCGTCCGTCATGGTCAGCTTGGCAATAGACGGCAGATTAAACGCGGCAAGGCGCACACCTACACTCACCAAAATCGATTTCGCCGTTTTGCCAGCCGCTTGTTTGAAAATGCGGTACTGCTTACAAGCGATGCTGTCGGGTTCACGCATTTCCAAGCGCTCGAACAAGATGTCCAACGGGGATTGGTAGTTGTCATCGTCCTCGTGGACTTCGGCGGCGGCTATCATCTCCATCACCATAGAGAAGTTTTGTTCTTCGGGCGGAGCCTCGTGCAGCAGGTACAACATAAGGGCTTGCAGCAGCGCCGTTTCGGACTTTTCCCAGAAGGGGTCGCTGCTTTTTGAATGTGATGGCGTGGTGTTTTGAATCAGATTTTCTATCAGGGTCAGCACTTCACGGTCATCATGCACATACACAAACGGGTTGTAACAGAACGATGCGGCAGGGTTTATGAGGTCAAAAACAAGTACCTCATATCCCTTTTGCTTCAGCAAATTCCCGGTCTTACGCAAAATTTCTGATTTCGGGTCCGTAATGACCAATGAGCAGGCACATTCCAGTACATTCGGCACACCATAGGTGCGCGTTTTGCCTGCGCCGGAGCCGCCGACAATGAGGATGTTCGTGTTGTGCTTATGTTTGTAGCCATCTATCCCGATGTGAAAGTGTTGGGTCAGCAGCAGGTTCGGCCCGCGCTTATCCATGTAGAACTTGTTCAAGTGGAACACATCGCCCCAAGCCGCCGAGCCATGCTCCGCGCCGGGGCGGGTGTTCTTCTGATCCGTCACGGCCACAATAACCGCTACCGCATAAACCACCGTGAACACAAGCAAAAAGCGCGGGCTGTTGCTGACCCACGCCAACGCAAACGGCTCTGCCGGTGCGCTGTTCAGCGCATCCAGCAGAGCTGTTATTTTCATGCCCGGCTGCCAACGGCAAGCCACCGCCAGTGCCGCCCACCACACGAGGGGCAACGGCAGCAGCCAAACCCACCAAGGGTTCTTTCTTCCCGGCGTGGTGGGCTACCTTTCTTCGCCGCGATAGGGCGGGCGTTTTGTTCGCTCGGCATTCCATGCCTGACGTTTTCTCCACAACTTCGGCAAAACTACGGAAAAGTCCTGCGGCATACGTTCCGCCTTGATTTGCGGCAGATTTGCAAACAAATCGCTTTGCAGTGTTTCCCATGCCACTTTGTCGGGCATGTTTTGGGCATAGAATTTGTTGTAGCTGTATGCCAAGTCACTGACTTCAATGTAATGCTTAACTTCCGTCCGCAGCATTTGCCGTTCCCATTCGGTTTCCTGCGCACGGTGGGGCGCAAGCTGCTCCTGCATGATTGCCCGATGTAAATCGTCAGGCAATTTCAGCAGGGTTGGATACCTTCTGTGCAGTTCAGCGGCGATACCTGCTTTCTCAAAATAGGTGCGCAGCTTCTGCCCCGCGTAGGCATACCACGCCACATTCCCGCATCCCATCCACTCAGTATCTCGGAACGGAATGTTGAGCGCCGCAAGGTTATCGGGGTCAATCAGCGCCTGCCGATAAGCATCGTACCCCTGCATAATCAGCCAGTTACGGAAATCGGTAAATCTGTCATCCGAACTGCCGTCATTAATGATGCAAGCCGCCGCAACCATTTTGGGAAAGTTGGCTTTATTGCGGTAGCTTTGCCATGCGCAATCAAAACCGAGCAGTTCATCCTGCGGCAATTTGATGAGTTCCGTGTAAAGGAACTGTTTCACGGACGCTTCATCCTGCATATCTGCTTGGGCGCGGACTCGGTCAATGATCGACCAGAATTTTTCCCATGTCATAGTCGGATTCACCAGATAAACAGCGGCGTGTGCGCGTGCAGCAGCCGGGTCAGTGCGTCATCCACGGCATCGGTGTAACCACCTTCGGCCAAGCGCTGGGTGCGCAGTTGGTTGAGAGCTGCTTTTGCCAGCCGATACTCTGCCGCCGACATCGTCAGCTTACCTCCTGCGGGTAAATCGTTCACCCGCAGGATGAGCCGTCCCGTCACCTCGGTGCTGCCGCCGTGGGCTCGCTGTCCGTAGTAGACATCGCCCAGCGCCCGGAGCAGGATGCTTTTGTTGGCACGGTCGAGTTTAACTTTACGTTCTGTCATTGTTTTTCACCATCCTTTGCTCACAGCATATCATAGAACTGCTGCAATAGCTATCCGTCATTTGAAAACAAACGGAAAACAATCAGCCGCGCTCCTGCTGGCGAGATTGCTTCTTGGCAGACGGCACGGCAACAGCGTATTCTGCGGTGGGAGGCTCACGGGTCTGCACGGCCAGTGTGCGACTCAGACTGCGCAGCAGCCCACCACCAACGGTGTTCACATCCGACAGAAAGCCCCGCTGCTGTTCTTTGCCCAGATTGCCATACAAGGCAACCACGCGGTCAAAGTTGAAAGCGGCGGTGTCAAGCCCATACCGATGCGCGACCATGTAGGCGGCACAGTAACTCGGCGCAGCGTAGGCTTGGCGGTTGTAGGTGTAATCCTTGTGAAAATCTGCCTGTGCGCACTCCCGAACGATAGCGCACAGCGTCGTGCCTGCATCCATGCCGTTGCGGACATAAATCGTGCGGTTCTTGGGAACATACTGCGCTTGGATGCCGTCCGGCAGACTATCCGAGATTTGAATCGGCACTGGGCTGCTCTCGATGGAGGCGGCAATCAGTTCATCCACTTGGTATTCGGCGGGCGGTGGCACAGGCCTGCCGCGCGTCTGGGTGATGTCGAACACCTTGCCGATATTATACCCGGAAGCTTTTCGGCCGTTATTCTCGTACACCTGCCCCACAATGGCCGTGTAACCTTCCTCGCCGGTACGGATATGCCTTCCGGCATCCTTCCATTGCTGGAATGTGCGGGCATCCGTGATGTCGGCGTTCTGGCCGGAGAGCAAAAGCTGGTTCGGCAGCGAGTTTCTGCTTTGCGACATGAAGTTGAGAAATTCCTGCAAGGCCGGGGCATCTGCCAGTACCTCACCCATGCGGGCATCCACCTGCGCCCAAACCGCTTCACGCTCGGTTTTCTTCATGGCAGCGTATTCTTCCTTAGAATACTGCGGTTCTGACGGCGCGGCGTTGTTGAGATATTTATTCAAGTCCATTTACAGTGTTTTCTCCTTTCTCTTGATTTTTACGGGCATCCTCGGCATTCGGTCTTTGGGCGGCTCAACCTTGCGGCGCAGGTAGGCGGTGATGTCGCTTAATTCCATGCGCACGCTGGGGCGCTCACCCTTGGCCCGAAGCTGATCGGCGCGCGGCGACAGCGAGTTTGCAAAAGATTTGCTGCTGTCGGAGAAAGGCTCGGACGGACTGGCGTTCTCCGAGCCCTGCGGAAAACCCATGTTGAACTGTTCCTCGTCTGCGCCAACCTCAAAATCTACCGCACCGTCCTCGGTCTGGACGCGCTCGGTTTCCAGAGCGGTTTCACCACGCTCCTGCTGCACAGTGTCGATAAGTTCTGCCGTGCCGGTGTCCACAATAGCCAGTTGCAGCTTATCGATGATGCGGTTGGCTTTGGAGGCATCATCCTGTAAAATGGCGATCTCAATGTGGTCGGGGTCCATCTTGTCACGGATGGGGCAAAACAGCAGACCATGCGCCTTGGCGGCGCGGGCAAAATCGTGCATACGGTTTTTGTCTACCGTGAAAAATTTCAGCGGTTTCTGTTCTTTCAAAAGGCGGATAAGATGGGTTTTGCCGTGGGTCTTTTTGCTGTCGTGCAGCACTGCCTGTGCGAAAATAAAGAAGTTTTTCGCAGCGGTGCCGGAGATGCGCAGGGCAAACTCTGCACCCTCCAGCGAGTAGCGGACGACCTGGTCTGCGGGTTCAGAGCCGTAATTCATCTGGCATCACCGGCCTTTTCTTTGGGCGAGGGCAAGCGGCTGAACGAGTCCACGCCGGGGATGAGGGCAAGACTGCGCCCGCAGTCCCAATTCATGTGGATTTGTCCGGCATCATCGATGAAATCAACGGTTCCCATAGAGCCGGGAGGCACGGCCATCTCATCTTCCATGCAGCTGAGTTGCAGCCGCGTACCGGGCGGGTACTTGCGGCGCAGGTATTCGATGTGGTCTTTGTTGGGGTACATCATAGGCATCCTTCCTTTCAAGATTATAGTGTCAAATCAATGTTAGGGCGGCGGTCACGCTCGTGTTCCTGTTCGCGCTGTTGCTGTTCAGCGCGGTCACAGCGGGCTTCGGTGAGGTGCTGCTGCACCTCTAGGGAGTGTTCCGCGATTTTGCGGCAGAGCCGTTCTTCTTGGCGAAGCTGCTTTAGGGCGGTGTTGACCGATTCACATTGCGATTGTACATCATCGGTTTTGGGCAGTTGCTTACGCTTTGTCAGCAACTGCCTAATTTCTGTTTGCATGGCTTGTCGGTGAGTTTCCAGCTGTGCCAGCGTGTCAATGTTGTGCTTGGATAAGAATTCCATCTGCCGGATTCTCTGATCCAGCTTATAGGCATCCTGCCGCACGACATAGCTGGGGCGGCGCGGCTTGCGAGGGATCGCACCCAATTCGTATAGATAGCGATAATACAACGCCCGCAGCCCGGTCAGCTTGCGATGGGGCTTCTTCCCGCTGTGCAGACGGCCATGTTGAACGGAAGGAGCTTTTTCCACATACGGGCGATAGTTTTGTGGATACAGGATGCGCGTCTGGATGGCTTCTGGCGTGTACCGCTTGCCCAGCGTTTTGAATCGAACAAAGCGCTCTTTTCCGGGCGGACGCAAAACGGGATACTTGCGCCCCATGCGGACTTCATACCCTTTGCGTTCCAGCACGGAAAGAAACTGCCGCCACGTAAGGCTCTGCTGAATGGCATCGTCCACATCCTGCCCAATAGCCGTGCGCCATGTGGGTTGGTTGTTTTCCTCAGCCCTCCACTTTTCATATTGCCGCTTTCCTCGCAGCGATTCCGGTGTTTCAATGATGGAAAGCCCATACTTTTGGCAGAGCGCGTCTGAAAGGGTGCGTACCTCAGTGTAATAGCTTTTGCTGTTGCTGTGGTACTTTTTCCCATCCTCTAAGCTGACGGCGCTCCATACAATGTGGTTGTGGTAATGCTTAGTGTTCAAATGCGTTGTCACAATTGCTTGGTATTTCCCATGCAGTAGCTGCTCAGCAAACTCGACACCGATCTGGTGCGCCAGTTCTGGAGTCACCTCCCCTTCTGCAAAACTCTGAACAAGATGGTATCCCTGCACACCGGTTTCTTTGTGCCAGCGAAGCGTATTCAATCGCATATCTTCAAAGGCGCTGGTGGTTGTGCAGCCCAGTCCCGTTTCAAAACAGGCTGATTCGGTTTTATCCCGGTTTGCCGCATAGTCCACAGCTTCTTCCAGAGATTTCGGTGTTGTTTTTTCTTTGTTCTGTACATAGTCCACTGTGCGGTCAAGGCGGCGCACAGGGATCACGGATGTGTAAGCCATTTTTCATAGTGACTCCTTTACCAGTTTTCTTTTACTTCCCGCCAGACCTCTTGGGTTAGCCGGGTCATTTCATCCACACTTCCCTGCCCCGCTGTTCCGGTACTGTTGGCACGGTGGGCAAGCTGATTTGCATTGTTGCACAGCCCTGCCACCTTGCGGAGCAGATCGGCATGGTGCGTGCAGGGGCGCGGATGGATTGCTTTGCCTGCAATGAGAGTGCGCAGGTATTCCTCTCGGTTCAGACTGCTGGCCGCAACCTGCCGATTCAAGAATGATAATTCATTCTCATCAACATGGAATGAGACAACAAATCTGCGTTTACGCACGGCAGGGGTTTGGGGCATCCCCAAAATGTGCGTCTGGTCGACCAGACGCTATGCTAGCAAAACACGACACCCCGCAAAACGGTTCATGACACAAGGTCGTCACCCTCCGAAACGGCTTTCTTCAAACCGTCCAAGGTCGTCACAATGCGGTTATATTTCTGCGCCAAACCGATCTGCGCGTTGGTGGTCGCATCCTGATTGCGGCTGCAGACCACCAGCATCTGGCAGCGCAACAGCTTATCCCTCACAATAGCGGTGTACTCGCTGCGTTCTACGGCATCTTCCAGCACCAAATACTGGCTGTCCTGCAATTTGGGGCATACCGGCAGGTAGCCCAGCAGGTATACCTCGCGGCAATAATTGCGGAGATGTTTAGAGGTTGCGCCCTCACTGGCGCAGATAAAAGCCCAGGGTCGTTTCATTTTCGTGTTTCCTTTCTGAATTTCGGGAGTGAATCAGATTTGATTCACTTTTCGGTATCTCTTGCAAAATAGTGAATCAGTTCTGATTCACTTCGGATTCAAGGGCAGTTTTCAGCCGTTCAGTGCTGCGCTGGAAGTAGGCATCCGACATTTCAATGCCGACAGCCTCATAGCCTTCCTGCACAGCGGCCAGCACGGTGGTGCCTGCCCCGGCAAAGGGGTCAAGGATGCGTCCGCCCGGCTCGCAGATCTGCACCACATCCCGCATAAGCTGCAAGGGCTTTTCGGTGACATGGATGCGGTTCTGGGGATTCGGGTAACGGAACACGCCCGGCAGACACCCAACATTTCTCTCAAGCGGCATTTTGCCGTTGGACCCCCACACGATGTACTCAGACTGCTGGCGGAAGCGTCCTTTCTGTGGACGGCTGGCGACTTTATCCCACACGGCTACACCGCGCCAGGTCCAGCCCGCCCACTGCAGGGCCAGCGTCATGGCAGGAAGCTGCCGCCAATCGATGAACAGGCAGACGGGCGCACCGGGCTTGGCAATGCGGCGGGCATCCTGCAGCCATGCCGCCGTCCAGAACATCCAACTCAGCTGATCCATTTGGTCGGAATCGAAGTCAGGCAGCGCTTTGTCCTTGCTCATGCTGCTGTACTTTTCGCTGGTGCTGCGGTTCTTGGTGGTCTGGCTGCTGCCGCCGCTGGCATAGGGCGGGTCGGTGATGATGGCATCGAAGCTGTTCGGTTCAAGCTGACGGAGAATCTGCAAAGAATCCCCGTGCAAAATCGACCAGCGGTCACCGCCGCAGTGTTCGGGCATCTGAAAATCAGGGTCGAGAATGTTGAGCGTTTCGGGAGTGTTCGTCAAAGGCATCTTCCTTTCGTTTTAGCGTTCAAAATCATGGGTACAGAGTTCTTTCGGGGGCGGTGTGCGGCTGGCTGTCTGCACAGAAACACGGTCATCTTCGAGTACAAAGCAGTCCTGCGTCCTGTTGTCGAGCTTGGTGCCGGGCAGGACAACGGCATTGCCGCGGCAAACTACATTGCCGGAGATTTCGCCATAGATGCGGGTGCTGCCGTCAATGATCGGTGCGCACAGTGTCTGCTCATCCTGCCGAATCACGGCATACCCGCAGACACAGCTTTTTCCCATGAGCAGTCCGCCGCAGACGATGGCATCATCCTGCACAGTCGCATCCCCCATTACGGTGGCGTTCTTGCCGACATAGGCATTACCTCTTGCAACGGCATGATCTGTAAGGACTGCATCGCCGCAGACAACTGCATTTTCACAGGCGATGGCATCCGCTGAAATCCACGCGCGACCATCTTGGTCGAGGTTATCGCAGCTTTCCACATAGCCGCCGAGCATCCCGGCAAGGACATCCTCGGTTAAGTCCGTCACCGCGCGGATGCGGTGCAGGTTGGGATTGTCAGGATGGGCAATGTCGGTGATTTCGTATTTCTTCATCTGGCATCACCTCGGTCACGCTTGGGCGTAGATTTGGACGACAGTTCGGTTTCCACATACTCGGAGATAATGTTGAGCGCTTTCTGGTAACTATCGCAGGACATAACGCGGTCACGCATTTCTTTGGCTTTGTCACCTTGCCCGCTGCTTTTCAGCAGCCGGGATGCGCGACCCATGATGGCGAAAATGTTGCCGTCCTGCCCAATCAACTGCATCTTGGGCTTCTTCGGGCGGTTCAGCAGTTTTTTGAACTCTGTCATATCCGGCACATCGCGTTTCAGTTCAAAATCGTGATCCTGCCAGAAATGGACATACAGCTTGCCGTCCCCAACATCGATTTCCCGCTGCTCAAAGCCCTCGCCCCAGCCATCGCTGTACTGACCGGAAATATATGCGCAGAACACGGCCTGTTCCTCTGCGGTAAGCGGTGCGTCCGTATCGACCCACAGGGAGCCGACCAGTTCACCGTTCACCTCGTCCACCGTGGGAACGGCGCGGACGACCTTGCGGCGGACGGAATCGTCCTCACGGTAATATCGCATCAGGTCGCCATAAAAATCTTTGACATCCTCGTAGATGGCATCGCGGATAACATCGCGGTAGCCGGTCAATTCCTTGCCGGTGTAAGGGATACCCTCGTATTCGCTGTAGTCATCGTCCAAATCCTCGGTGTCATTCGGGAAAAAGTCCGCAGTCAAGGGAGAATAAAATTTCATCTGCAAATTGCATCACCTCAATTTCTGCCGCACAGGTCATGGTCGATCTGCGCGGCATAGTAATTTTCTATCGTCAGCGGCGCGTTGTAGAGCGCCGCCAGTAAGTATTGCTTGATGTTTCGGATGCGGGGCGGGTTGTCCTTGAGGCAATCCAGAACATACTGGATGTGTTCCGCGTTCAGCTTGAGAAATCTGGATTTTACTACCTCTGCGGGCATATTTTCGCCAGCGATGCGGATAGCCGCCCGTTTGGAACAAACCACATCCAGCATCAACTCCACCAGTTCATCCAATCGCATCGTATCCATCGGGTTATTCTGCGCCAAAATCGGATACTCGATATTTTTCAGCAGCAGGGCGCGGTACTCTGACCGCTGGCCCGCCGCGCGGATAGGATTCGATACGTTATTTGTTTCTTCTTTATTTATTTCTTTAGTATTTAATTGTGCAGGATTTTCCTGTACAGGTTTTTCCCGTTCAGGCTCTGCCTGTTTTGGTTGGACACACTTAGGCGTTGCTTCTTCGGGATCCTGTTCCGGGGGCTGTGGCTGCTCTAAAACCGTGTACTCCATACCGCGCATCTGACCGTTCTTGTCGCGGATGCGGCGGCGGATAATATACCCCGCCGCTTCTAACTCGCGCACGGTGGCACACACGCTGTCCACACCCTCTTTGCAGATGGATGCCAGCCCTCGTGTGGTATAATCCCAATCTTCGGGCAGAGACAGCATCAAAGATAAAAGGCCCTTCGCCTTGAGCGAAAGAGCCTTGTTGCGCAGATGATGGTTGGACATAATGGTATAATTTTGCGTCTTTTGTACACGGAATACTGCCATTTTCATTTCCTCCTGTTACCCATGGGTGGGCGAACGAATATGTATTTTCATATTTTTCTCTCTATCGGCAAGGCGCCGCGCGGTGGGCGGCAGTTCTTGCCATCAGGTTGTTTTTTGCCATATCAGCGTAATCTCCATTCTCGATGTTGGGCGGCAGGTCATGCACGGTGTAGCGGTCAGCGTAGATTTTCCGGATGCCGACACTCGCCATGCGCCCTTTGGCATCGTTGTCCAGCCGCAGTTCTATCGTGGTGATCTCCGGGTGCTGGCGCAGAAATTCCTGTAACGCCAGCGGCTCCTTGCCGGAGGATGAAACCCCTCCCAGCGACAGGCGGTACTTGTCCGCAGCATCCCCGCAGAGCGTCATCTCTGCCATGGCATCTATGGCAGCTTCAAACACGGCAACGGTGGTGCCGGGCTGCATCGGCGGGATGCAGAATCCGTACTGCTTCTGACTGCCGGGTGCCTCGCGCTTGAACGGTTTCCCATAGTCATAAATACCGCGCAGAGCCGCATATTTCGGCACACCCTGCGGGTCTTTGCCCAAGAAAACACAGTTGTGGTATTCTGCACTTTCGTACAGAATTTTTCTCTCAATACAGTAGCGAATCGTGGGCAGTGAGATGCCGCGCCCCAGCAAATACCGCGTCACACGGTCATTATTCGGTGCAGGGTTCGGCAGACGAAACGGTGGGCGCTCGCGCTCCACCGCTTCATGCTGCACAGGGATGTACATCGGGCTTTCCTCTCATAACAGCTGCACCGCCTCTACAAACGGTACACCTTCCACATAAATCAAATATTTCAGCGCCGACTTGCCGCCGATGTCGCGGCTTTTCCAGTGCCACACACTGGATTCGCCGTTTATCTTGAAGCTGTCGTGTTCTGCAAGCTGGTACTCGCCCCGTGCGCTGCTTTTCACCAGCGAACCGGGGCGGTACCGCCGCAGAAATTCTATCGCCGTCATCCGGTTGGCGGCATCAATTTGTTCTTTACAGACGCGCGGCAATTACACAATGTAAGCGGCGAGGTCGCTCATATGTTCAACATTTTCCCACGGAAAATCCTCGCGTCCGAAGTGACCGCCCGCCGCCGTGCGGTTGTAAATGGGGTTCAGTAGGTTCAACTGCTTGATGATGCCCGCAGGGGTCAGGTCATACGCCTTGCGCACAGCGGCCGACAGGCAATCATCCTCGCAGATGCCGGTGCCGAAGGTATTCACATCCACCATGACAGGGTCTTTTTCCCCGATGGCATACGCCAGCGTGACCTGACAACGATTGGCAAGATGGGCGGCGACCATGTTCTTGGCAATGTACCGCGCCATATATGCGCCGCTGCGGTCTACCTTGGTGGCATCCTTGCCGCTGAACGCACCGCCGCCGTGGGGCGCAAATGTGCCGTAACTGTCCACTATGAGCTTGCGCCCGGTCAAGCCGGTATCAGCATCCGGGCCGCCCTGCACAAACTTACCGCTGGGGTTCAGGATGATTTCCGCATCATCGGCGGGCATACCGTCAAAGGCCAGCGGGAACACATATTCGTCCAGCAGATCCGCCAGCTTATTGATGTCGGTGTCCTCCTTGTGCTGGACAGAAACGACCACTGTGGTGATGCGCACAGGCGTGTCGCCGTTGTATTCCATCGTGACCTGCACCTTGCCGTCCGGACCGATGTCGGGGATAACGCCGGTCATGCGGGAGATTTCCAACAGCGTTACAAGGCGCTGGGCGGCAACCACAGGCATCGGAAGATATTCGGGCGTTTCGTTGCAGGCGTAGCCGACCATAACCCCCTGATCGCCCGCACCGAGGGTGTCCTCGTCCTCTTCCTCAGCCAATTCCGGCTCGACAGCGCCCGCAATGTCGGGGCTCTGGTCGTGGATGTAGCAGTCGATTTGGTACGCCTTCGGGTCATAGCCGACATCCCGCAGGGTATCGCGGACGATGTTGAACACATCCGGCTTAGCGCTGGTCGTGATTTCGCCCGCCACAATGATGTGACCGTGGGTTGCCATTACCTCACAGGCCACGCGGCTGGCGGGATCATGCTGCAGACAGGCGTCCAGCACGCTGTCGGCAATAAGGTCGCACAGCTTGTCGGGATGCCCGCGCATGACGGATTCTGCGGTGTAAAAGCGGGGATGCTCGTTTTCCTGCATGGTTTCGGTGTTTTCAAAAATGTCGTTCATTAGTTCTTCTCCTTGCTTGTTGGATGATTTCGGACAAAGGAAAAAGCCCGCAGGCGGGCTGCGGGCTAGGATGGTAGTATTCATATCAGCGCTCCGGGGATTCTTTTGTGTTCGGCGGCGGGGTCATAACACGGGAGTATTCTTCCGGCGTGGTGTGTTCCACGCACAGGGTCTTACCCAACAGGAAAAACAGCTGCGGATCGTGGTACATTTCCTCGTAGTGTTTCATCTGTTTGGGCGTAAGGTCAGTAAAATCGTTGCTGGTCAGCCCGCAGACGAAAAATGTGCCGTGGATGATGTCATAGTCGCCCAGCGTACGGTTCAGCGGCAGGTTTTCTGCAATGCCGTTGTCATTACAGACGATACAGGCGCTATCCCGCCAAGGGTACACTGCCTCGATGGTGCCGCCGACAACTGCCTGCTCGGCTTCAAGGGTGTGCTCAATGTCGGCTTCGCGGGGGTATTTTCCGGGTTCAACGATCAGCACTTTCATCGGCGTCCTCCTCATCAGAAGTTTCTTTCAGCGCATTTTTCTGCTTAACGGTCAGCAGCACGATCCCTGTCGCAGATGCAAGGGACACGACCACAATAGCCAGCAGCGGGAAACCATCTCCTGTCTGCGGGAGGGTCTGCATCTTGCGCGGCGTAATAACCGGCGTGGGAACAGGAGTGGGCGCCGGGGTTGCAGCGGGCGTCGGCTGCGGTGTGGGAGCAGGGGTTGGCGTTGGCGTGTCCTCTCGGGGTGTGGCTTCATCGATCATCTGAATTAGCCGTTTGTCGGCGCGCACCCATTCGGCATCCGCATTTTCGCGGACGAACAGGCAAACATTTTTGTCTGCCTGCTGTACCTTGAACTGCACCGATTCGGCAATTTCAAAGCCGGCCGGGGCGGCATCCTCGGTCAGGGTGTAGATGTACTCCTTGGCTTCGCCTGACAGCTTGAGGAAATCATTTGAAATGGGAACACGATGGGTTTTGTAATCTGTCACCCAAGTGTCAATAACTTCGCTGTCTGCATCGCGGATCGTCAGCGTAGCGCCCGGCAGCAGATTACCAGCAATGTCGGTCTTGTCGATATCCAGTACCGGCGCGTCCTGCATGACAATGGTTGAACCATTCATTTTCGACCAGTCATCGTCCGCTTTTACATACACCTCATTGACCTGCTCTGTACCTTCCTGCACCAGCTTGAACACGATGCTTTCGGCTTCGGCGTAACCATCCGGGGCGCGTTTTTCCGTCAGGGTGTACGCTTTTTCCAGCTCCAGACCTCGCACGGTGTGCGGCGTTTTTGTGGAAGTCCAGCCCTCTACCAGATTGCCGTCAGTATCACGGATTTCCAGCTTTGCACCGGGCAGTTCCTTGCCGTTGGTGATATCCCGCTTGGAAATGTCCACCGTGGTGCGCAGGTTGGTGTTTGTTCCGTCCACGACCTGCCACGCGATTTGCTGACCTTCATAGGTGAAGGAAACTTCCATAGGGGTGCTGTCCAGCAGGTAACCCGCAGGGGCGGTGATTTCCACAATGCGGTATCTGCCGCTGTTCTCGTAGCTGGTGCTTCGCGGACCTGCAGGGTCAATGTAATATTCGCCGCGGATCGGCACGTCCACATCAAACCAAGTAAAGCCGCTTTCGTTGGTGGGGCTGCTTTCTGCCAGCTTTGCACCGGCGTCCAGCAGCTTTGTACCGTCTGCGGAATAAATGTCATCCACGGTGTAGAGTTCATACACCGCGCCGGGCAGATAGGTCAGAGCCTCGCGATCTTGCTTGTAAATGCCTACACCGATTTTGCTGACTTTATCGCCGGGCTTTTCGGGAACAGGCAGCACGCGGGCATTTTCAAACACGAGAATCTGTCCAATCTTGTGGGCATCCGAGGCGTCCTTGACATTCACAATGCTGTACGAACATTCCTTGTCACCGTCCTGCTCGTGGCTGACAATGGTTTTTGCCAGCACAATGTCATTTTTCTGGTTGTCCCAGCCGAATTCCACGGTGTAGCTCTGCTGGGTCAGCACAAAACCATACGGCGCTTGAACCTCGGTAATGGTGTACTTACCCAGCGGCAGGGTCACAGTCACTTCGCCTTTGGTGCCATCATGGCTGACCGTGAGGAAATCGTAGGTTGCCTGCGTGCGGGTGGGACTGAATTTCACTTCATCCACCTGCCCCTCCGCGCCAGTAGTAACGGTGGCAACGAGGTCACCGTCTTTGTACCAGTAAGTGCCTTGGCGGTCTGGTGTGGCAATGTCGGCTGCAGCGTGAATTTCGTACACCGCGCCTGCAAGGTTGTCCTGCGTGTAGATGAACTGTCCATCTTGGTAGTCGGTCAAGACATTGCCCTGTTTTCGGATGGTAAGCTGACCGAGCGTTTCGTGGTTGCAGTATTTCTCCGTGACGATGTACTCATCCATGTCGTTGGTGGCATTGCCCACGACCTGCCAGACGCGGTCGGACTTGATTTCAAACTCCACCGAGTAGGCGGAATCATTGAAATAGCCTTCCGGACCTTGCAGTTCCTCAATCAGGTATCTGCCCAGCGGCAGTTTTTCGGGTGTTTTCATAAGGCCGTCTGCATCGGTGTAGAACACATCCGTTTTCTTGGTGGCGCTGCCGCTGGCGGGGTCGATCATGGAAATGCGGGTCTTGCGGTCTTTTTCGTCCAGCCGATACAGCGCAAAGGCTGCGTTTGCAATTTTGACCGCCCCACCGGTTTCGGTGTCGGTCTTGATGAGCTGCAAATAGCCCTCCAATTCCTCATCCAGCACGTTGTAGGTCATATAGTTATTGGTGGCTGTAATGACACAGCCCGCCGGAACCGTGAATCGACTCTGCGGGCTGTTGGCGTCCACTGTCACGATGAACGGATCACACTGGAATACGTCTTTCGGAATAGTAGTTTCGACAATAAGGTATTGCCCATACGGCAGCCCCTCAACGCGGAAGATGCCCTCATCGTTCGTGAACATTTCTCCCAGCCTATACTCGGCGGGCTGATCCGTAGGCATCCAGCCGTTGCCCCTGCCGTTGGCGTAGTCGCCGTCTGCGGTCAAGGTCGCGTTATAGGCGTTGACCGTATCGGTGCTGCTCTCGAACATATTGGCAATGGCCTGAGCTTCGGCGGTGAAATCGTACTTGAGCGTCAAATTATCGTAGTTATCCTTGCGGTAGGCGTCCAAAATGCTTTGTGCATTGTAGCTGCCATCCGGGTTCTGCTTGAAATGCGCCGCCTTGCTTAACTTGGAAATGCGGTAAACGGTAAAGCCCGCACCCTCCAGCTTCAGTGCCGGGGAGGGCTGGCCTGTGGTCGAAACCAACTTCTGCAAACTAAAACCAGATTTGAGGACTTCGTCTTGGCTTTCCTGCCCGGCATGGATGTGGTAGGTGGATTCATCGGCGTAGGTCAGCGTTTTGTAGTGGTTGACCTCATCGCAGAGGTAGCCCTTGGCATAAGACAGATAGTAGCCATCCCACGCCTTGCTGCCGTTCAGCTTGCGGCTCTCGGCTACGGCGGAATACTGGTTTTTGTAGATATAGTCGGTGTACTCGCCGCCCTTGGTGGCAAGGCTGCTGTACTTGCCTGTGCGTTCGAGCTTTTTGTTCAAAAGCGGATACTTCCCGGTAACATACAACTTGCCGTTTCCGTCAATGGGCAGCACCAGCCCTGTGGCGCGTTCCACAAGGTAATATCTGCCCATATACAGGTTGGCAAAAGCCAGCTTGCCGTCTGTGATTTTGGCAGAGGCTACCAGCCGGTCTTTCTGCAAAATAGGTAAATAATCCGTATCCCAGCCGCCATTGGTGAGGACAGTGGTGTGCCAGATAGGTTGTCCGTTGGCATCGGTGGTTTTTGAATAATCTACGACACCCGAAACACCGTCCGGGTGTTCAATGGTGTCAGCGGCGTACAGATCGTACACCGCCCCCTCAAGCGTGGTATCGCCGTTGCTGCCCGCAGCCAGATACCGCGCGGCGTCCAAGTCCACTTTTGTCAGCAGAATATTGCCGAGAACGCGGTCATTCTGCATCTTGTCGGCATTGGCGTGCATGGTGTGGGAATCTTCGTTATTGGCAATGCCCGTGGGGTCTGTGGCGTAGGTCTTATCTGCGTTGCGGCTACCAAAGGTGATGGTGACCACACCCTCACCGGTGTCGATGAGCGTGCCGCCACTGTTGGCCGTAGTAATGTCGGCGTTATAATCGGCGTTTCCCAGCCAAATCGTCTGGGCGTCCAATGATTTGGCAATTTCAAAGGCATACGCCCGCTTGCCCAGCACGGAACCAGCTGTGCCGGGAGCGTTTACATCCGACCAGTCACCATAGTATCCACTGGGTGCGCGGCTCTCCACGATGACAAACTTGCCCTCGTTGCGCTGGGTGTAATAGATATTGTCAGAACCATTGGCATAATTGCTGTGGTTTATAACCTTGTAAGTGCCGTCGCTCTGGCGTTTAACCTTGTATTGGTTATACCCACCATTGGGGATATAGCACTGCCGGACGGTATCCCACTCGAAAACCTTAAACTCGGCATCACCCTTGATGCGCTGCTTGGTTTCACTGTCGATTTTGTCGATGCTGACTTTTACCGACCACTCATCGTTTTTCATCTTGTAATCGTTCGAGCTGTTGGCAGGAACTGTAATGGTCTGGTGACTGCCCAGCGCGCCGAGCGTGGAATCAAAACCGTGCGGGATGGTGATTTCATCGTATGCAAAGGTGACATTCGCAAGCTGCGCCCGCGCCGAGGCAATGGCAGCATCCACCATACCTTGCGCTTCGTTCTGCAGCTGCCCGATGGCCGCGTTCTTGGCAGCTTCGGCAGCGGCATCCGCTTCAGCTTGGCTGGTGAAAGGTCCTTCCTGTCCGCTGAGCGTACTGGCGCTGGTCTTGGACACCTCGTAGTGAACCGTCCATGTGGCAGAACCATCGCCGCCGTTGACATGAAAACTGTCATCCTGCGTGTGACCGCTTGTGGTAATGGTTTGTGCCCCGGCAGGGGTCATCTGCCAACTGCCGCCGTCCACGCTGCCGCTGGTCTGGCTGGGCGTGACGGTAATGACCGCCCCATCCACCTTTTCCAGCGTGTTCAGCTGGTACTTGTCGGTGTTGACAGTGAATGTCAGGTCAAAACTGCCGCTGGCGCTTTGCGCGGGAGCCGTCCACGCAGCGGAATAATACTTCGGTTCCGGAACACTCGGCACATCCGGGATCTCAGTGCCGCCCGCAATTTCTTCACCGACCAGCGCCACAACCTGCCACGCATACCCTGCGGGCGGGTTATAGATGTAGGTGTAGTAGCCGTTTTCCCCGGACTGCGCATCTGTACCGTTTACGAGTTCTTCCGCAGCAGCAGCAATATAGGTCTGCGCCGCGTAGCTGTCGGGATAGTTTTCCATGATCCACTGCTGGGTTTCATCGTAAAGACTGCCAAGGATGTCCGGCTGTTCTTCGCCGCCTTCAGGATCATCTTCAAGGCTTGCCACAACAGGACGGTCATCCAGCATATCCAGACTCAGCTGACCAAGACCGCCCCAGATATTGACCTGATTTGCATAGTGGTTGCCGGGGGTATACTGGCCGGGTTCAAGACGGGACACATGAGAGAAGCTGTAGGTGGGGCAGCCCTTGGGCTGGCCGTTCAAACCGTGGCTGCAGCAGTAGGCTTCCTGACCGTTGAACCAAATGAGCCATGTGCCGCCCTCTTTGGCTATGCTGGTGATTTTGCCGGTGGCATACGGCGGAGTCGGCCCTGCAGCATAGGCAGCAATGCCGTCATCACCGGTGTCGGCATACATCTGTGTGGGTGCAGCATCCTCGCTGATCTGTACATGGATAGATTTTGACTGCGAACTGCCGTCCGAATCCGTATAAACCAGCTGCGCCGTAAAATCGGCAGAGGCTTTTACATACAGGCCGGTGGCTGCCGCCGATTGCTCCGAGTATGTCTGGTGCAGGATTTCAGCCTGCTCCTGCTCGTCTGCCGGGATAGGCTCATAATCGGTGGAGCGGTAACTTAAAAGCTCTACACCGTCCGGCAGTATGATTTCGGATACCGCACCGTCTGCCGGGTATTCGACCTGCGCCAGCAGTGGAACAATGGCATAGTCTGTACCGGGAGTTTTGCCGATTGTGACCGTGTTCTCATCTGCGTTCAGCGCATCGGCATCCATATGGGCATCTACGCCGTCATACAGGTCAGAAGCCCACGCGGAGATACCGATTTTTGTCTCGCCGGTTGCCACGGGCAGACCCATGCTGCCAAGATAACTGCCGGTAGGCGCGTCCGGCAGATCGTTGTAAAGATTCTCGGTAATCTGCACAAGGTTTGGTGCCGTGGTGTCCGCTTCGGCAGTTTCGGGGGTGACCGCTTCGGCTGTCTCCGGCGTGGCTGCGGCATCCTCCGCAAAAGCGGGCAGCGCTGCGCCCAGATTTGTGAGCGCAATTCCACCCGCCAACAGCAGCGACAAGCCCTGCTTTATTCTGTGTTTGTTTTTCATACTGGTTCTCCTTTTGTTGCAAAAGAAAAAGCCCGCTGCGGGTTGCAGCGGGCTTGGTTAGCGTTCGGGAGCGTGTTTCTTAGGGGTAGGCGCGGCTCTGGCCTTGTAGGCTTTGCGGTATTTTTCGTCAGCATCATAGAACTGCTGCGGAGAGATACCGGCATCCAGACACCCCTGCATGACAACCGCATGGTAGCGGCTGCTGACCGGGAGAAGCTGGTCGCGGTACGGTGCGTTCATCGTGTAAACCATGATTTCATGCGGCGTGCCATCTGCATCCGTAACCGTCATGGTTTCCTTGTCATAGAATGTCGGGTAGCCCTCGTAACAGTCAAGCTGTGATTCGTCATGGTCGGTGACAGACCAGATCAGTCCTTCAACGCTTGCGTCCTCTTTGGGCAAAATCGTCAAGTAGCCGCGCCGGAATGCCAGCTCATAGCCATTCAGCTTGGCGATCCCTACGACGGTTGCCTCCGGGCAGCGGTAGACCATCTGATCAAAATTCAGATTGGAACCATAGGCAAAGTATTCTTTTCGAGACATTGGATTTCTCCTTATCTGACCTCATCTGTATGAAGCCGTGGTTGATTGCTGGGATACAGCGACTTGTCGTGCCGCCACGCCTTGTCACCAGGCAGGTTCTTCAGCAGATGCATTCGCACATTCTTATACTCCGGGCCGATCAGCCCCAGCCGCAGCAGAAAGGTGCGGAAGGTGAACGCCGGGTTATCCCCGATGGGCGTTTTCCGGAACTGCGTGTACTTCTGGTTGATGCCCTGCGCCGAGATTGCCATAGCCAGAATGATGTTTGCTTTGGCTTCACCCGCATGGAGCGTGGAATTGAACAGGCGCCATTCGATTGTACCGTGATAGAATACAGAATGCATATTGCAAGCCCTGTACCGTGACGAATGGTAGTGATAATCACTCCCATCCCGCCCTTGATACCAGCGATCTTTCAGTTGATCCATACTCGCGCCGCTGGGCAGCTTGCGGATTTCCTCCAGAATAGGCTCATCCACCGCCTGACAGTAACTATCAATGCGGGCAGGGTTAACTTTCAAAGCTGCAAACAAAATATCCTCTTTTGAGTACATAATGGACAGCACATTTTTGAGGCTCTGCGGCGTGTGCTTGCTTGCATCCACATGGACGTGCATTCCGCAGCTGTCGTTTACGATGCCGCCTGCGCGGCGTAAGGAACGGACAACCTCCTGCAGCTTTTCCATCTCGCCGTATTCAAGCTTGGGGGAGTTCAGTTCAACCTTGTAGGTTTCCCCGATAAGAACAGACCGCCTACGGCATTCGGGATGGATGCTGCCGTCCCGGACGATTTTCCACTCTTTACCGTCCAAATCTTTGACGCGGTAGGCATCGTAGCCACCACCGGAATGCTCGGCACGGGTGCCAAATAAGTCTGCCAGCGTTTGGGCTGCCGTGGCACGGTTTATCCCGGTCAGTTCGATTTCACAGCCAAAATACTGGTCACGGAAATCAAGGGGCAAGCGCCTCACCCCGCAGTTCCGCGTCCATCTTGGCAATGCGCCGCCCGATGGCTTCCACCACATTGACCGTCACGCCGTTGCCTGCCTGCTTGTAGGCTTGATTATCGCTTTGAATGGCAAGCACCGTGTCGATGCGGTCATCTGCCCAGCCCTGCAGGCGCAGACATTCGCGCGGCGTCAGGCGGCGGATGCGCCCCTCGTACAGAACACCGTGACGGTCTTTTGTGGTAAGTGTATGCATGGGTGCGCCAGGCTTACCGGTGCGTTCGGTGTTGCGGGCGAGGTCTGACTTGATGGGATTTTTGACCGGGCGAACTTCAACAGTGCCTTGTTGGCAGCCCGTTGTAAGTGTATGCGCAATCTCTTTACCAACCCGTCCGCGCCGACTGTTGACTGTGGCGTAGCTCAGGTCGATGCTGTCACCGACCTGTGCCATCTGGTAGCCGGTTTTTGTGGCGCACTGGATCGGCACTCCCACCTCATACAGCCCGGTTTTGCCACCGAAGCCACCCGGATTGGCAGCCAGCGTACAGCTTAATCCTTCGGGGGAGTAGACGCGCTCCCCTTGGTGGCCACCGTGGGTTTGAATAAGAGAACTTCCTGCTGTTTCGGTGAAAGGAAATACTTTTCCTCTACATCGCTCATCAAGATATCCGATAATGTACACGCGGTTTCTTGACTGGGGGACGCCGAAATCTTTGCTGTTAAGACATTGCCATTCCACGCCATACCCCAGTCGGTCCAGCGTGTTAAGGATCGTCGCAAATGTCCTGCAGTGGTCATGATTGATGAGACCCACCACGTTCTCAAAAAACAAATACGGAGGCTTCCGGGCTTCAGCCAAGCGGGCCAGTTCAAAGAAGAGAGTACCTCTTGTATCTTCAAATCCTTTCCTCCTGCCAGCTGTAGAAAACGCCTGGCAGGGGAAGCCTCCGCACAGGAGGTCGAAGTCGGGGAGTTCTTTGGGGTCAATGGTTCTTGCGTCGGGATAGTAGACTTCCTCCTTTCCGGGCGCGTGAATGGCGCGATAACTGGCGTCCGCGTATTTGTCGATCTCGCAATGCCCAATACACTGAAATCCGCCTGCCAAGTTTAACCCTGCCCGGAAACCGCCGACGCCCGCGAACATATCAAAATATCGGATTATACGTTCAGCTTTCTTCACCTTCTTCCTGCAGCGCGCGCAAAAAGCCGAGAACGTCATCGTCGACGCTCCCGGCTGGCCGCGGCTGCGAAATTGTTTGTGGATCGGAGCTGTTTTGCAGCTCCGCTTGGAGAATTGCTTTTAAGTCCTTCAGAAATTGCTCCCGCTGTGCCTGCTGACATAACGCCAGACAGAGCCAG
>OMAY01000168.1_pt1 | contig 42130 bp, 39 predicted proteins | sample 1673611 | NCBI WGS metagenome assembly OMAY01 (sample SAMEA103958117, study PRJEB25191) | human gut metagenome | biome: human-associated habitat [ENVO:00009003]; feature: intestine environment [ENVO:2100002]; material: feces | place: Germany | collected 2013/2015
ATTAGTCGATTGCAGGAGGGTGGAGACATTTGGGCTTGTGAAAGTCGTAGTCTCCCCCGTTTTTTAAATTTTATAAAATCATTTACACTGTTGAAAATCAAGACACAAGCTAGACTGGACTTTTGTTTATTATATCTTTCCTGTTATTTTATCCAAAATAATGATATTTTAGGCTGATTCTGTATGTTTACAATGAAGTCTGGTTTTGTATAAACTTCAATGCCGTACTGATAAATTTGTATAAAAAACTGGTCGAATAAGTATAAAAAATAATTAAAACTATATAAGCTTGTTGTTCTTTGGCAAATAATTATTATATTTGGCAGCACTTTTAAAAAAGCTCTTATTTATTAACTTAAATCATTAATTATTATGAAAAAAATTTTACTCGTAGCAGCAATGTTCGTTTCAGTGAGTATGTTTGCACAGTCACCTTTGAAAAAGATGACAAAAGTAGACGTTAATCCTTTGACTGAGAGGACTGTAACAAAGGCACAGACCACAAGAATTTCTACAGGTATGGCAAAGGCAAAAGCCAATGCAGCTGAAAAGAATGCGCCAAATTATTATCTTGATTATGTTGATTGTGCCTATAATATAGGATTTTCAACAAGATTCCATGTGGCTGCCGATGTTGAGTTTGGAAATGACGGCAAGGTTACTTTCTCCAACATGTTATACGCCAGCATTTTTCCTGATGCAAAGATAACAGGAACACTCAATGCTGCCGGCACAGAGATAACCATTGACAACTGCCAGAAAATAGGCTCAATTCAGGGTTCTGAAGTCTTCTTGTGCAGAGCACATGTTGATCAGTCTGGCAATGTTACTTTTGATAAGGAGAATCCGTTAGTGCTCACTTATGATAAAGCAACAGGACAGATTTATGCTAAGGATTATCAGGACAGCTATCTGGCAATTACTGACGACACTTATAATGGATACTATACAATCGCTGGTAGCTTAAATTATATTCCTGCAGAGTATTTCCCGGCACCTACTACTCACAATTATTCATATACAGATTATGACGGAAAGAATCATGAAGGCACTGTATCTATGATTAACCTTAACTTGGGTGATCAGGAAGTATGCTATGTAAACGGTCTTTTCACAGAAAAGATGGAAGATAATCAGGGTAACATTCTCGCTGACTATTCTACAGCATGGACTTGTGCTGTTTACACCGAGTCTGCACTCACATTCCCTCTGCTTCAGACACTTGCAGACGACATAGTATTGGCTAAATTGTCTGGCAATCAGCTTTATGATGGCAATATCGACTTTACATATGACGCTGCAAGCGATTCATATGTTCAGGACAGCAATTATGATCTGATTGACGCTTTTGCTTCTCAGCAGGGTATTGGTTTCTCAACTAGTCACAAGAACAGCAAGATTGCAAAGGCTGGTACAGCAGGCGTTGAAAACGTTGTTAATGACGGTGTGAACAAGGACGTTGTTTCTACAGAATATTTCGACCTCTCTGGCCGCCGCATAAGCAACATCCAGAAGGGTGCAGGCATCATGGTTATGAAGTATGCTGACGGAACAAGCAAGGCTGTTAAGGTTGTAAAATAATAAGACGACTCTTGCATTATTGTCGTTTAGGATGACGGCTTATTCCTGAATGACTGATTAAAATAATTTGAGTGCCATATCAATACTTTCGGATGAAAGTTTGATATGGCACTTTTTTGTATCCGCACTGTTTGGCGTCATTAATGGGATAAAAAAATACCTCTGCAAAGGTTCTGCCGGCAGTATTGCCTTAACTTTTGCAGAGGTATTGATGTTTTGGGCGTGCAGTGCAGACCATCTTTGTCTGATTACTGCTTGGCCATAACGGAATATTAGAGATTAATTTCAGAAGTCGAGCTCCTTGCCGCGGTAGAAGTCGATGAGGCTTGTGTCGTAGACATATTCGTATTTGGCTATCACGAGGTCGCTTTCGGCCTTCAGCCAGTTGTTCTTTGCCTCGTTAAACTCTGTGATGTTGGCCTTGCCGTATTCATATTTTGCCGACATGAGGTCGAAGGCTGCCTTGTTGCTGCGGCTGGCCTCCATGCTGCTTTCGTATTTGGCGCGTGCGGCAATGGTGTTATAGTAGGCCTGCTGTATCTCCTTATACAGGTTTTTCCTTACGTTGTCGAGCTGAAGCTGCTGAGTTTCGCGTTCAAGCTTTGCCGAGCGTATGCTGTTTCGTGTGGCGAAGCGGTTGAATATCGGCACGTTGAGGCTCAGACCTATATATTGGCTGAAGTTGTTGCGCATCTGTCTGCCGAAACTTTCGGCTTTGAATCCGCTTGTCTTGTAATAGTTTGAACCTATGCCGGCGTTAAGCGACAGCGTGGGCAGCAGGGCGCTCTGGGCTATCTTGATGTTCATCTCGGTGCTTTTCAGCCTGTAGAGCTCTGCCTTTATTTCGGGCTTGAAGGTGATGGCCTCCTGATAAATCTCGTCGGGCGACGGGGGAACTGCCCCGGCCGACGGATCAATGCCGCCGGCATCGGGACGAATTATGGCGAAACCCTCGGGCGAGGGCAGTTCCAGCAGTTGTGTCAGGGCGAGCAGTGCCAGCCGGTAGTCGTTGTCAGCCTGTGTGTATGTCAGTCGGCTTTGGGCCAGCGTGGCTTCCTGTTGTGCCACGTCAACGCCGCTTGCCTTGCCGTTGCGGTACATCTCCTTGAGCCTTGCTACCTGCATTGAGTCTATTGAAATCTGGCGCTGTGCCACGTCGCGCATCTCCAGGTCATAGAGAATCTGCACGTATGCCTGTGCCACCTGCACGCTGATGTCGTTGCGCGCCTTTTCCATGTCGGCCGTGGCTGCTTCAAGGTTGAGCTTGTTGAGCTCTATGGTGCGCGGAATCTTCAGTCCGCTGAACAGCGGCACGCTTGTGCCCAGCGAGAAAGACGTGCTGCTGGTGTTGGTGTCAGAGTAGGTGTTCTCTGATGTCAGACCGCGTCCGAACGACCAGTTTTGTGACGCCGAGCCGTTGAGGTCGGGCAGACGGCTGTTCTTTGCCGTGTTGAGGTCTATCTCGCGCTGCTGCTTGGTAACGTCCTGCTGCTTCACGGTGATGTTGTGCTCAAGGGCATAGCTGATGCACTGGCGCAGCGACCATCCCTGTGCAGCCTGCTCAGTCTGCGCTCCGGCGGCGGTTGCTGCCATGAGAGCTATTGAGGTTATTATGGTTTTCATGTCAAATGAGCTTTTTGGTTAGTTTTATTCATCTGCACCGTCATCGGTAACCTTCTTAGGTCCGCGCACACGGTCTTTGGCCGACAGGCCGCTCTTTATCTGTATGTTCACGCCGTCGCTCAGTCCGGTGGTAACCTTCCTGCGCTCGTAGGTCTTGTCCTCGCCGCTGCCCTTTACGATGTAGACAAAGGTGTCTGAGCCGCTGAACTCTATGGCGCTTTCGGGCACTGTCAGCACGTTCTTGGCACTTGCCAGCACTATCTCGGCGTTGGCGCTGTAGCCCGAACGTATCTTGTTGCCTTCAGGCACGCTTACGGCGGCCTTTATCTCAAACTGGTTGGCTCCGTTGTTTTCTGTTGCCTTTGGCGAAATGTATTCGAGTTGTGCGTTGAATTTCAGGTTCTGCAGTGCGCCAATGGTAATCTTCATTTCCATGCCGGTTACGAGCTGTCCCACTTCGGTCTCGTCGATGTTGCCCTTAAATATAAGGTCGCCCATGTCGGCAACCGATGCTATGGTGGTTCCGTCGTTGAAAGTGTTGCTCAGGATTACCGAGTTACCCACCTTTACAGGAATGTCGAGTATAAGTCCGCTGATGGTTGAGCGTATGAGAGTGCTGCTTGCACTGGCATTGCTGCGCGACACACCGTCGCGTACCACCTCGAGGGCGTCAATGGCAGCAGCCTTTTCCTCTTTAGCCTGATTGAGCGTCTGGCGCACTTTGTCGTATTCGTCGGCGCTCACGAGCTGCTTGTCGTAGAGTCCCTTCTCGCGCTGGAAGTCTATTTCAGCCTGCTTAAGGTTGATGTCGGCAAGGCGTACGCGGCTTTCGGCAGAGCTTAGCTGGCTCATGTCGGGAATGACCTTCACCTTGGCTATCACCTCACCGGCCTTGACCATGTCGCCGGCCTCCTTGTAAATCTCGGTGATGATACCGCTTATCTGCGGCTTCACCTCCACCTCGTCGCGTGGCTCTATCGTGCCAGTTATGACCGTGGTCTTGTAGATGTCAGTAAACTTTGGAGTGAACTCTCCATAAGTCAGCGGCTTGGGCTGCGACTTTTGGTAAAGGAACACGAATGTTCCGATGAATATCAGAACGATAAGTGCTGCGACAATGAACTTAAAATACTTCTTCATGTTCAGTATGGTTTTAAATTATTTGTTTCTTTTTTATCAGTGATTTATCTTTTGCTATACGGGCTGTTGCCATCATGGCCGTGTGTGCCTATTCGTCTCTCATGGCGTCCACCGGCTTTATGCTCATTGCCCTTGCAGCCGGAGCCAGACCGGCCAGCACGCCGAGAATGCTGAGCAGGACGATGGCGCCAATGGCAGTCCAGAATTTCACCTGGAAGTGGGCAGTCACGATGCCGTCGGACGTGTTGCCGAGTTCAAGCATCTCGAGTATTATCACGGAGAACAGTATGCCGCTCATGCCCGCCACGGCCGTAAGTATGACGCTCTCGGTTATTATCTGTCCGAGAATGTTGCGCGGCGTGGCTCCTATGGCTCGCCGTATGCCTATCTCTGTTGTGCGCTCGCGCACCGTAACCATCATGATGTTGCTTACGCCGATGGCTCCGGCGAGCAGTGTGCCTATGCCGACGAGCAGGATGAGGAAGTTTACGCCGTTGAAAAGATTGTCGAGCATGCCGAAGAGCACCTCGGTGTTGAACACCATGATGCCTTTTTCGTCGGCAGGGTCAATCTGGTGGGCGTGTGCCACCACGCTTCTCATCTTGTCGGATATGCTGTTCATGGTTATGCCCGGCTTTGCCGTTACACATATCATGTGGACGCTGTCGCCGAGGTTGTAGGCCTTCTGCATCAATGTCAGCGGCACCACTACCGACTCCTCTGTGCGTCCGTTGATGTTCATATTGCCCGAACTGTAGTCGACGCCTACCACGTCATAATAGATCTTGTCTACGCATATCATCTTTCCGCACGGGTCGCCGCCGCCCGGAAACAGGTCTTTATAAACCTTCTTGCCTATAACGCACACCTTGCGGTTCTGCTTAATGTCCATGTCGTTTAGGTAGCGGCCGTAGTACATCTTGGGCGCTTCCACCTCCTGATAGTTCGGCAGCAGGCCTTTCATTGAGCACGACGACTTCTTGTCGCTGAAGGTGGCGCTGCCTCCCCAGTGGGACAGCACCGGCGAGACAACTTCGAGCTCGGGCACCTGCTGCTTGAGGCGCTCCACATCTTTGTAAACCATGCTCCACTGGCGCCCTTTGCGGAATCCGGCATAAGGCTTGGTGGTGGGCTGTGCCCATATTATCGCCGAGTTGGTGGCAAAGCCTTCAAAGTTTTTCTGTAGCAACTCTTTCAGTCCTTGTCCTCCTCCGAGAAGCGACACAAGCATGAACACGCCCCAGAACACGCCGAATCCGGTAAGGAAGCTGCGGCTCTTGTTTCTCGTAAGCGTGTCGAGAATCTCGCGGTAACGGTCTATGTCAAATCTCATCGCCTTCTAATTAAGAATTATGAATTAAGAATTAAGAAAACATGCTTTTGCGGCTTTCGTTCATCCACAATTATGAATTGTGAATTATTAATTATGAATTGCCCTCATCCCAATTATGCATTATGAATTGTGAATTATGAATTAGAAAATTTATTCCGCTCTCAGCGCTTCGATAGGTCTTATCTTGGCAGCCTTGCGTGCAGGAATCAGTCCGGCAAGCGTTCCGGCAACGATCATCACTACCGTAGCCGATATGCATGTGCCGATGCCGACAGTGGGATTGTAGAACATCGTGGCCTCAAAAAGTCCGCTGTCTACCTTCATCCGGCCTATCGTAGCGTCCATATATGCGTTGGCAGCCACGCCCAGCACCATGCCAATGTAGCCGAAGAAGGTGGTGATGATGATGCTCTCGGTGATGATCAGGCGCAATATCGACAGCGGCTTGGCTCCGATGGCCTTGCGTATGCCGAACTCGCGGGTGCGCTCCTTGACGGTTATCAACATGATGTTGCTCACGCCTACGATGCCGCTGAGCAGCGTGAACAGACCTATTATCCACAGGGCGGTCTGTATTATGCCAATGCCCTTGTTCATCTGCATGTTCTGTGTGAAGCGGTTCCATATCCACACGGCACCTTCGTCGTCGGGAGCGGCGCGGTGGTTGCCGTTGATGCGCGCCCTGTATTGTGTCTCAAACTCCTCGTTGTCCTTCTCTGTTTCAAGTCCGTGGAAGGAGAAAACGATGTTGCCAACCTCGTCGCCTTTGTTGTATATGGTGCGGAATGTGGTGAACGGGATGAACGCTCCTCTGTTCATGCCGCTCTTGTCGGCCTCGTAGATGCCCACCACGCGGAAAGCCATGTCGCCGACGTTGACATACAGGCCGACGAGATTGCTCACGTCGCCGGGCAAAAGCTCCTTTGCGTCGTCTTCACTCAGCACGAGCGACTTGCGCGACTGCTCTATGTCGATCTGGTTGATAAACCTGCCGTAGAGCATCTCCTTCTTGTTTATCTTCACCTCGTTGGGATAAACGCCCGATAGAGTGACGCTCACGTAGTTGGCGTCCTTTGTAAGCGTTATGCCGCTTTGCTGCAGTTCGGCTCCGGTGTCCTCCACATATTGCTTGTAGCTTTGGTCGGTCAGGGCCTTGTCTTTGTCGTTGAGGGTTATGCGCCGGCCTTCTTTCAGACCGTCGTAAGCCTTCGACGTATACCCTGCGCCCACCATCATCGAGTTGTCGAGAAACCTGTCGCTCTGTATTTTCTGGGCGTTGATGAGTCCGTTGCCGGCTCCGAGCAGGAAGATAATCATGAAGATGCCCCACGCCACGGCAAAGCCTGTCAGCGCGGTGCGCAGCTTGTTGCGCCTTACGGTGCTCCATATCTCAGCTAAAACGTCTCTCATGTTATTGTTATTGAATGTTTTTCATTAATTGTTCAGGCAGCCTTCAGACCGCCATTTCAAGCGCATTGCGCCGTGTTACTTCATCATTCCGTCGATGCCGAACGGCGAAGCGTGATGGTCGAAGTTGGTCTCTATGTTGCCTATCAGACCGTCCTTTATATGCACAATCTTGTTGGTCTCGTTGGCAACGCCGCTCTCGTGAGTAACCACAACAATGGTCATGCCGTCGTCTTCGTTGAGCTTCTTCAGCAGCTTCATCACCTCCACGCTGGTCTTTGAGTCAAGCGCACCGGTAGGTTCGTCGGCAAGAATAATCTGCGGCTTGGTTATCAGTGCCCTTGCTATGGCCACGCGCTGCTTCTGTCCGCCCGACATCTCGTTGGGATAGTGGTTTGCCCACTGCTCCAGTCCGAGCCTTTCGAGATTCTCCATCGCCATGCGGTGGCGCTGTTTGCGGCCGACGCCCTGATAAAACAGCGGCAGCTCGACGTTCTCAACGGCAGTCTTGAAGGCAATGAGGTTGAACGACTGGAAGATGAAGCCTATCATGCGGTTGCGGTATTCGGCGGCGCGCGTCTCCGACAGATCCTTTATCAGCGTGCCTGCCAGGGTGTATTCGCCCGAGTCGTAGTTGTCGAGAATGCCCAGAATGTTGAGCAGCGTGGACTTGCCCGAGCCCGACGCACCCATGATAGACACAAACTCGCCCTGCTCTATGTCGAGGTTGATGCCCTTGAGCACGTGCAGCGGCTGTCCGTTATTGTAGGTCTTGTTGATGTCCTTCAGATGTATCATTGTATTTTCCTTTTATATCATTAGACGTAATAACTTGGTTTCAGGTTGCATCATGAGCAATGTTTTTTTTCATGCGATGCCCCGGCAAACGTGTGCAGGTGTCGGCGATACCGTCAATTGTGGTTTGTCGATGGTTAGAGAGAGTGGCGGTATGCCCGTTCCCGGCGGCCAGTGCGCCTGCCGCTTGCCGTGGCACGCATGATGTTTGTCAGCCTCTTTTGTTCCAGGCTTCGCTTATGTCGGCTATTGTTATGCCGAGCATCTCCATGTTGCGGAACAGTTCGGGCAGCTTTTCCTCCATAAACTGTTCGCGCCTTTCCTGCAGAATCATGTCCTTGGCTCCCTTCGTTACAAAGTAGCCCAGGCCTCGCCTGTTGTATATTATGCCGGCGGATGCCAGAAGATCATACGACTTTACGGCGGTGTTAGTGTTCACCTCGAGCAGCACGGCATATTCGCGTACGCTCGGAATGCGCTCGTCGTCGTTATACTTACCGGTCAGAATCTCGTCGCAAAGGCGGTCTGCTATCTGTACGTATATGGCTTTGTCGTTGTTGAACTTCATAAATTAATCAGTTTGTTGTTTATCACCTGCATGCGGCTGTATAGCCTGTAGGCCATAACCCAGTTGAATATGCCCAATAGGGCGAATGCCGTCATTGCTGTATATGCCGCGGTTTCAGCCGTCATTGTAATATCTGCTGGTGCCGTACCGCTGCCGGATTTGGATACAATCCATACCAGTGCAACGATGAGTATGACGTGTATGGCTGAGACGATGACGCTATTGTAGCGGTTTAGCAATATGCTTCCGAGAACATAGAGCGACTGTGCCCAAAGCAGCCATGCCGCACATGCCGCATAGACGGCTGCCGACTTGACGCCAAGGATGTACATGTCGCCGGCCACGCGGCTTATGTTGAAGAACACAGGGATGCCCCATTGTATCCAGTCGAGTCCCAATGCGGCGAACAGCGCCACGCGTATCACGTCGGCAAGGCAGAACATCAGGGCCATGCCTATAAGCTGTATGGCGAGCCATGCCATGTGAGAGAGAAACTTCTCAAGGGCTGTTGCCGGCAGCATCTTTACCGTTATGCGCTGCTGCTTGGTCTTGATGTTCTGGCAAAACCATGTTCCGCTGATGATAACCCAGAAGAAGTAGGCCATGCCGCAGCTTCTTATCGCCCTTATCAGCGTCAGCTGCTGCATGTCGGCCGGAATGCCTTTGTAGCTTGCAGTGACGGTGTTCATCAGAAGAATAAACAGATATACTGCGAGAGCGAGGAACAATACTCTTATCATTGTATTGCGTGAGTATCGCTCAATCCATCTGAATGTGATGCCGAAACGGCTATAGTTGAAATTGCTCATAGATTGATCCATTTATTGTTGATAACTTGCGAGCGCTTGAACAGCCTGTAGGTCAGCCACCAGTTTAGCAGACCGACCATTATGGCGACGGCCGTATAAACATAAGCAATGGTGTTCACGAGATTCTGGCTCTTCTCGATTGACAGAAAGATGCTTTCCTTAGGGATATAGGATATTATTATCAGCGACAGTATGCCGAGCGCGAAGTGAGCGCATGAGGTAAGTATAAACTGGCGGCGACGGAAGAAGGCTCCGCCCAGAACGTAGAACGAGTGAGCCCAGAACACCCATGCATTGACGGCCAGAACGCCTGCAATAAAGTTCAGCCCCCAGGCTGTCATGCGCATTGAGTGTGTGTCTGCCGGGCCAAACCACATGTTGAGCACGTCGGGTATGGTGCTGTAGGTTCCGTGAGAGCCTGATATGAAGCAAATCAGCATGCGGCAGAAGTCGGCCAGACAGAACGCTACGACGCCGATAAGCATCCATACCACCGTGATGTAGAGTGCGCGGACGATAAACTTCTCGAGGTCGGATGCCGGCAGCATCTTGAACGTTATGCGCTGCTCCTTGGTCTTCATGTTGTTCATAATCCAGCATCCGCTGATCATTGTGTACACCCCGAAGAAGAACGTGCATACCAAGGTGGCGTTTTCTATGCTTGCGTCTGCCACGATGTCGGGCTCGCCTTGTGTGCTTATAACCGACATTATGAACGGCACCATGTATAGGAAAAACATGCATCCGGCTATGGTTGCTATCTCTTTCTTGGTGGCCATGGCCGACCATTTGAGCGTCTGTATGAATCGTTTTGTATTAAAGTTGCTCATCTTGAATCGTTTTTAGTCTTATATTCTATGTGTGTCTTGCGCTGCATAGGCTGTTATTCGCGCGGCAGCAGCTTCTTTGTTACGGCGTTGAAGAGCAGTTCGAGGTTGAGCTGAGTTTCGTCTTCGTCCTCGCGCCTGCGTGTTATCACGGCGTTGCCCTGCAGCGACGGCTCGGCGTATATAACGTCGTCGGCCGGCTCGCCCATTGAGCGGAACTCAAAGCTGTACTTGCTGCAGATGTCGGCCACCGACTCGTTGAGCAGCAGCTCAGAGTGGTCGAGTATCATGATGTGGTCGAGCAGCGACTCAACGTCGTGCACCTGATGGGTTGATATTATCATGGTGCGGTCGTCGCTCATGTTGTTTGCCACCACCTTGCGGAACTGGCTCTTCGACGGAATGTCTAATCCGTTGGTAGGCTCGTCCATCAGCAGCAGCTTGGTGTTGGCTGCCAGGGCGAAGCTCATGTACACCTTCTTCTTCTGTCCCATAGACAGCTCCTTCAGGTTGATGTCGGGCGTAAGCTCAAAATCGCTCAGGCAGCTGTTGAGCACCTCGCGGCTGAAGCGCGGATAGAACGGCTCGTTCATCTTGACATAGGCGTCGAGGCTCATCGGCATCAGCTCAAACTCCTCGGGCACGAGGAATATCTCGCTCAGCACGGCAGGGTCGTGGCGGTCGGTCTCGATGCCGTCTATGGTTATCGTGCCTTGCTCCTTGCGCAGCAGTCCGCTGATGAGGTAGAGCAGGGTAGACTTGCCCATGCCGTTCTTGCCGAGCAGTCCGTAGATGTTGTTCTCGCTGAGAGACAGGCTGAAGTTGTTGAACACATATTGCTTTGCGCCTGCATATCTGTATTTAAGGTTGCTTATTTCTATCATATCGTTTCGTTTTATTTTAAGGGGTATTTGTTGTTAATGGGAGAGATGGGGGTAATGGGAGGGATGAGGCAGCTGTGGGTGATTACCGCTGCCGCTGCGCACTCCTCTTACAGCAGTTCTGCCAGCAGATAGCCGTCGGCCTGTGTCATCACCAGCATGTTGTCCACGGCGAGCATCTTGCCCTCAGCGTCGCTCCATTCATAGTTTGTAACGGCCATCACATTACTCATTTCATGGCGGTATTCGGTGCGGCTGTCAGGGCGGTTGAAGCTCTTGCTGCGGCTGTTCCATGTGCATCTTTCAACGGCATATCCGTCGGCCGTGTAGCTGAAGTCGAGGCGGAAGGCCGGCACATACTTGCCCGTCAGACTGTTGTAGCGGCTTGCCGTCTTGGCCGTCAGTCGTCCTGCGGCGTCGTAAGTGTAGCTGTATTTCAGTTTTCCGCTTAGACTGTTGCCGCTCTTGTTCATTACATACATTGTGCTGACCTGTCCGTTCTCAATGTCGGCGTTATATGCATATTGCGGGTTGGCGCTTCCGGCGGCGTTAAGATACATCGCCATGATTGTTGCTGTTGTGATAATAGTACTCATAATTGTTAATGTCTTTAATTGTCAATAATTGTTTGTCTGTTAATGTCTTATAGTGTACTAGTTTATTAGTACACTGCAAATGTAGGCTAATAAAACATAACTTCCAAGCATTTGGGCAAGAAAATGCAATTAAAGTGCAGTTTTTAACGTCTGTTTACGATTTGTGGCTGAATATCGCGGGGATATAAACAGAATTTAAGAAAAATACCGCTTATGAAGCCGCAATAGCCATGCTGAGGCATGCCGGCTGGTAGTGAGATATGCAATATAATAAGGTGTATTAGGTGTACTATGTCCCTGCGCCGGGTGTACTACGTGTATGACATACCCATGCCGCGGCACGCTGTCAGACGGCAGAATATCGGGCGTTTTCTAAAAGGTGTCCTTTCGCATTGCAAAAGGGCACCTTTTAGCCTGCAAAAGACGGCCTTTTAGAGCCTAAAACATAGCCTTTTGCAATGCGTTGAATATCAGACGGTTATGAAAGACGATGGAAACCATGCTCTGAATTACCTTTCCGGCGATGCCGGATGCGCAGCGGTGTCTGAGGCGTAACATAGTCGTGATGCGCACGTTTAGGGCAAAAAAGGCCGGATAATTTGGTTTTGCACCCAAAAAAACGTAACTTTGCAGGATGAAAAGGCGGTGAGCCGGGCACGACGGCAAACAAGGCATGAAGGCCGGCGCGCCGCCCGGCATAATATAAAACAATAAAAACAATACAAATATGGACACACTGAAAAAAGCATTTGCATCAAAGCTGCTGAAGATTAAGGCTATAAAGCTTCAGCCAAACAATCCGTTCACATGGGCTTCGGGATGGAAGTCGCCCTTCTATTGCGATAACCGCAAGGCCCTGTCGTATCCTGACCTGCGCAGCTATGTGAAGCTCGAGCTTGTGCATGCAGTGCTTGAGCATTTCCCGCAGGCTGATGCCGTTGCCGGCGTTGCCACAGGAGCCATAGCTCAGGGAGCGCTCGTGGCCGATGCTCTCGGTCTGCCGTTCGTTTATGTCCGCAGCAAGGCTAAAGACCACGGCATGGGCAACCTCATTGAGGGTGAGCTGCCCGAAGGCGCAAAGGTGGTTGTCGTTGAAGACCTTATATCTACAGGCGGAAGCAGCCTTAAGGCTGTTGAGGCTCTGCGCCAGGCAGGCGTCGAGGTGGTAGGTATGGTTGCATCTTACACTTACGGATTCCCCGTTGCACAGAAGGCGTTCGAGGATGCCGGCGTAGAGCTGGTAACTCTTACCGATTATGAGCACGTAGTGGCTGAGGCTGTTGAGACAGGATATATCTCTGAGGCCGACGTAGAGCTGCTGCACGAGTGGCGCAAGGATCCTGCTAACTGGAAGAAATAACACTAACAGCACATACGCCGCAGACAGCGGCGGTGTGGATAACACAAATAGAGACATGAGCAGCAAGTATGAGAGCGGAGTGAAGCAGATACCATATCCGCAGCAGAATGTTTATGAGCGGCTTAGCAATCTCGAGAACATCGAGAAGGTGAAAGACCGCATACCGGCCGACAAGATCAACGACCTGACGTTCAGTCGCGACAGCGTGTCGGTGAGCGTGCCGCCCGTGGGCAGCATAACGCTCAACATCATCGAGCGCGAAGAGCCCAAGTGCATAAAGTTCGAGACGGCCAACTCGCCCGTGCCTTTCACCATGTGGATACAGCTCTTGCCCGTAACCGACACCACAAGCAAGATGAAGGTTACGGTTAAGGCCGACATACCCATGTTCCTGAAGCCCATGATAGGCAGCAAGCTGCAGGACGGCGTTGACAAGATTGCCGACGCGCTGGCAGCCATTCCTTACGAGTAGGCCGCGGAGTTTAGGGCTTATACCTTATATAATAAATGCAGCCCCATTACGGCCGGGCGCGCAGACGCCGGCCGCAGTGGGGCATTATGATAAAATTAGTATTGCGATGTCAAATAAACTTTGGGAGAAAAATTACGGAATTAACGAAGAGATAGAGCGGTTCACCGTAGGGCGCGACCGCGAGATGGACATGTATCTGGCCAAGTATGACGTGCTGGGCTCAATGGCACACATCACCATGCTCGAGTCGATCGGACTGCTTGGCAGCGACGAGCTTAAGGCACTTCTGGCCGAACTGAAGAACATCTATGCCGTGTGCGAGCGCGGCGAGTTTGTCATTGAGGACGGCGTAGAGGATGTTCATTCGCAGGTGGAGCTCATGCTTACGCGCAAGCTTGGCGACATGGGCAAGAAGATTCACAGCGGACGCTCGCGCAACGACCAGGTGCTGGTAGACCTGAAACTCTTCATCCGTCATGAAATCAGGGACATCGCAATGCTCGTCAAGGTGCTTTTCGATGAGCTGATAGAAAAGAGCAACCAGTTTAAAGACGTGCTCATGCCCGGCTACACCCATCTTCAGGTGGCCATGCCCAGCTCGTTCGGCCTTTGGTTCGGAGCCTATGCCGAGAGCCTTGCCGACGACATGCTCTTCCTGCAGGCTGCATGGCGCATGACCAACCGCAATCCGCTGGGCAGCGCTGCCGGTTACGGCTCGTCGTTCCCGCTCAACCGCACCATGACAACAGAGCTGCTGGGCTTCGACACGATGAACTATAACGTGGTGTACGCTCAGATGGGGCGCGGCAAGACAGAGCGCAACGTGGCATTTGCCATGGCATCTATAGCCGGCACGGTGGCCAAGATGGCATTCGACGCCTGCATGTTCAACAGCCAGAACTTCTCGTTCGTCAAGCTCCCGAAGGAGTGTACCACAGGCAGCAGCATCATGCCCCACAAGAAGAATCCCGACGTGTTTGAGCTGATACGCGCCAAATGCAACAAGCTGCAGGCGCTGCCGCAGCAGATTGTGTTGATAATGAACAACCTGCCGTGCGGCTATTTCCGCGACCTGCAGATTATCAAGGAGTCGTTCCTTCCTGCTTTCGATGAGCTTAAGGACTGCCTGCAGATGGCTGCCTACATTATCAACAAGATGGAGGTAAACCGCAACATCCTCGACAACAAGATGTACGACCTCATGTTCTCCGTTGAGGAAGTAAACCGCCTTGCGGCTGCCGGCATGCCCTTCAGAGACGCCTACAAGAAGGTTGGACTCGACATCGAGGCAGGTCAGTTCGTGCCCGACAAGAACATACACCACACTCACGAAGGTTCTATCGGAAACCTCTGCAACGACAAGATACAGGCTCTCATGGAGCAGTGTCTCGACGGTTTCCACTTCGAGAAAATGGAAAATGCTGAGAAAAACTTACTGAAATGAAAAAGTACACCTATTATATAATAGCCCTTCTGGCACTATTCGTGTCGTGCGACGATGCCGAGTTTGAGTTCAGCAGCGACTCTTGCTACTTCATATTCGACAACAGCGCCAACCGCAGTCCTATGCTCGGCACGGCCATGAATTCGCTTTCGCCCGGCGTGTTCTGCCATGCGGCAGTTAGCGGAAGATATTTCGTGTTCAACACAAACACCGCTCCCGGACAGACCGAACGCGTGGCATTCAATGCCGTCGACGAGCAGCGCACGCTAATCCTCGGGGCATATAACGAGAGCGGAATTATCGTGGGCTACGGCAACCTAAACTCGCCGGCCATCTTCTATGCCTACGACAATCAGTGCCCCAACTGCTACAAGGAGAGCAACCTGCCGCGCTACGGACTTACGATGGACACAACCGGCAAGGCGACATGCAAGAGCTGCAAGCGCGTGTACGACATGAACAACGGCGGAATCATATCCAGCGGCGATCCCGGAGACAAACTTATACGCTACAGGTGCAGTACAACGGGCCCGACAGGCGTGCTTTCGGTCATTAATGGGCAGTGAGAGTATTAAAATGTGTAAATTAGTTTGCTCTTTCGAGAAATAAACTTATCTTTGCACTGCTCTAATGCGGAAATAGCTCAGTTGGTAGAGCACGACCTTGCCAAGGTCGGGGTCGCGGGTCCGAGTCCCGTTTTCCGCTCTAGTGGAGCCGCAATGGTGGAATTGGTAGACACGAGGGACTTAAAATCCCTTGGCCAGTAATGGCTGTGCGGGTTCGAGTCCCGCTCGCGGCACTTATATCTAAAACCTTTCATTATGAAAAAAAATCTTATCTTATTCTTATCGGCAGCATCAGTGATTGCACTGTCTTCTTGCTCTTCTAAGCTTGGAGAGTTGTCTGCTGACAATTTCAATGTTACACCTAATCCGCTCGAGTCTAGAGGTGGACAGGTGGCTGTAACAATCAATGGTACATTCCCCGAGAAGTACATGAAGAAAAAGGCTATGGTTACAGTTATCCCCGAACTGCGTTATGGCAACGGACAGGCTGCACAGGGTCAGGCTGCCAAGTTCCAGGGCGAAAAGGTTGAGGGCAACGACCAGACAATTGCTTACAAGGCTGGAGGTAACTATACAATGAAGTCTAACTTCAAGTATGTTCCCGAAATGCAGAAGAGCGACCTTTATATGACTTTCGATGCTTATGTTGGCAAAAAGAAGAAGAAGGTAGAGATTCCTGCTGTTAAGGTTGCTGAAGGTGTTATCGCTACATCTGAACTTTATAAGAATACTCTCGCCGGAAGCGGCGCTTGCATCGCTCCCGACACATTCCAGCGTGTTAGAGATCAGAGACAGGCTGCTCAGATTAAGTTCCTCATCAACCAGGCTAACCTGCGCAAGAGCGAGCTGAAGAACAATTCTGTTAAGGAGTTTGTTGAGCTGCTTAAGAAGATCAACGCTGATAAGGAAGGTCTGAACATCAAGAACGTAGAGGTTTTGGCTTACGCTTCTCCTGATGGTGGATTCGACTTCAACGACAAATTGGCTAGCAAACGTCAGGATGTTTCTGTAGACTACGCTAAGAAACAGCTTAAGAGCGCTAAGGTTCAGTCTGACGTTACCGGTAAATATACTGCACAGGACTGGGAAGGCTTCCAGCAGCTTGTTCAGGCTTCTGACATCCAGGACAAGGACGTAATCCTCCGAGTTCTTTCTATGTATCAGGATCCTGAAGAGCGTGAGCAGCAGATCCGCAACATGTCTGCAGGTTTCCGTGAGCTCGCTGACGGTATTCTTCCTGAACTCCGTCGTTCTCGCCTGATCATCAACTATGAGACAATCGGCCGCAGCGACGAGCAGATTAAGGAGCAGTATAAGGCTGACGCTACAAAGCTTAGCGTTGACGAACTTCTTTACTCAGCTACTCTTGAGGACAACGTAGACGCTCAGGAGGCTATCTACAAGAAGACTATAGAGGTTTATCCTAACGATTACCGTGCTTACAACAACGTTGCTGCTATCGAGTTCGCTAAGGGCAACGACGCTGAAGCTAAGAACTATCTGGCTAAGGCTCAGTCAATCAACGGCAATGCTGCTGAGACTAACGCTAACCTTGGCTTGATGGCACTGAAGAACGGCAACGTAAGCGAGGCTGAAAACTATATCGCTAAGGCTAACGGAGCTGGTGACTACAACAAGGTTCTCGGTACTCTGAACCTCGCTAAGGGTGACTATGCTACAGCTGAGCAGAACCTCAACGGTATCAACTGCAACACAACTGCTTTGGCTCAGATTCTTAACAAGAACTATGCCGGTGCAGCTAACACTCTGAACAGCATCAAGAACAAGGACGCTATGACAGACTATCTGCAGGCTATCCTGAATGCTCGTCAGGGCAACGACAGCGCAGCTTCTTCTTATCTGAAGAGCGCTCTGCAGAAAGATCCTTCACTTGCAACATACGCAAACAACGATCTTGAGCTGGCTAAAATAAGCAAGTAAACATCGCTGACGCATGAAGCGATTGATATATCTTACGCTCACCTTGGTTTTGGTTGCCTGCGGAACACGCAGAGGCTATTTCAACTTGGATGGCCGATTACTCAACCTTAACCAAGGTGAGTTTTATGTTTACAGTCCTGACGGTGTGTTCGACGGCATTGACACGATAAAGGTTGAAGGCGGACGCTTCACTTTTGAGACGCAATGCAAGGAGAGCGGCACGCTCGTCATCGTATTTCCAAACTTCTCCGAAGTGCCGGTTTTTGCCGAGCCGGGCAAGTCTGTTTCCGTAAAGGGTGACGCATCACACCTTAAGGAAATTGAGATTGAAGGTACAAAGGAGAATGAACTTATGACGGCTTTCCGTCAGCAGCTCGTAACGGCGTCGCCTCCTGAGGAGATGTCTTATGCTGAGAATTTTGTGAAAAACAATCCGGCTACGGCTGCCAGCGTGTATGTTCTTAAGAAATACTTTATCCTCGTTCCAGATGTAAACCTTGACAAGGCTGCAAGTTTGGCTGATATAGTTTACAAGGCGCAGCCGAAGAACGGTGAGGTTGCACGCATTGTGCGTTATGTGAAGATGATGAAAAACAATGCGGGTGGAGCCAGAATACCGTCGTTCTCTGCACAGGATATCAACGGAAAGAATATTTCCGCTTCATATCTTCAGGGTAAAGTTGCCGTTGTCTATACATGGGCTGAGTGGAGCTATGAAAGCCGTAACATGCGCGACAGGCTGCTTAGACTGAAAAATGAATATGGAAATAAACTTGCGCTGATGGGCATAAGCCTTGATGCAAGCAAGCGTACATGCAGTTTTGCTGTGCGCAGTGACTCTACGGCATCGCCTGTAATATGCGATCAGCTTATGTTTGAGAGTCCGCTTCTTGAGACCTTTGGCCTTGGACGCGTGGCAGACAACATTGTATATAATGCGCAAGGACGAATTGTAGAGCGCAGCCTGAACATCAATGAGCTTGAAACTAAGCTCAAGGTACTGCTTAATTAACGCTGTGCTTTTGCCGTTTGCCATTGTCTGCACCCTGTTGTGAGGTGCGAATTTGTGACATTGGTGATGCCGGCAGTTGGAGTTTCAGCATGAACTTTTGTCTGTTTCTGAGCTACAGACATTATTGCTATATGAATACATTTGTAGAGTTAGCGCGGTTTTTCGCAGCTAACTCGATTTGTAATTGACACAAGATTAATTGGATAATTGGTGATATATGCTTGTAAAAACTTATTGTGCGGCCGTCAATGGCCTCGACGTAACAATCGTTACCGTTGAGGTTAGCGTGTCGCGAGGTGTGCTTTATCATCTCTCCGGCCTTGCGGATACAGCTGTGAAGGAGAGCCGCGACCGTATTGTGGCAGCCCTTCAGAATAATGGTATAAAGTTTCCCGTTGCCGACATTACCGTGAATATGGCTCCCGCCGATCTCCGTAAAGAAGGCAGCAGCTACGACCTGCCGCTGGCAATAGGCATCCTGGCTGCTATCGGAAAGGTGAAGCCTGATATGCTGTCAGAGTATATGATAGTAGGTGAGCTTGGGCTCGACGGCATGATACAGCCCGTGAAAGGTGCCCTGCCGATATCTATCAGGGCACGCAAGGAAAAGTTTAAGGGACTGATTGTGCCCAAGCAGAACGAAAGAGAGGCTGCCGTGGTGAACAACCTTGACGTCTACGGCATGGAGAGCATAATGGATGTTGTGAACTTTCTGAACGGTGAGGGCGACTATAAGCCTACCGTTGTCGACACGCGGCGCGAGTTTTACGAGCATCAGAGCCATTTCGAACTTGATTTTGCAGACGTTAGAGGGCAGGAAAACGTTAAGCGCGCGATGGAAGTTGCGGCGGCAGGAGGCCACAATATGATAATGATAGGTCCGCCCGGAAGCGGCAAGTCAATGATGGCCAAGCGCCTTCCGTCGATATTGCCTCCGCTCTCACTGGCCGAAAGTCTTGAGACTACGCAGGTGCATTCTGTTGCTGGAAAGTTGGGTAAAAACATGTCGCTGATATCACAGAGGCCGTTCCGTTCGCCGCATCACACCATATCTCAGGTGGCACTCGTCGGCGGAGGAATGAATCCGCAGCCCGGAGAAATATCGCTTGCACACAACGGCGTGCTCTTTGCTGACGAACTTCCGGAGTTTAACAAGTCAACTCTTGAGATGCTGCGCCAGCCGTTGGAAGACCGCAAGATAACCATTTCGAGAGCAAAATACACCATAGAATATCCCTGCTCGTTCATGTTTGTGGCCTCGATGAACCCGTGTCCGTGCGGATATTACAACGATCCTACCCACCATTGTGTGTGCACGCCGGGACAGATACAGCGCTATATGAACAAAATCAGCGGTCCGCTTCTCGACCGCATCGACATACAGATAGAGATAACGCCCGTGCCCTTCAAGGACATATCTCGTGCAGCACCGGGCGAGAGCAGCGACGTAATACGCGAAAGGGTTATCAAGGCTCGCCACATACAGGAGGAAAGATTCAGGGAATGCAAGGGAGTTCACTGCAATGCGCAGATGAGCGAGCGCATGATACACCAGTATGCCGAGCCCGGCGAAGACGGCATTGAGATGCTGCGCATGGCCATGGAGAGGCTAAACCTGTCGGCACGAGCCTATAACCGCATACTGAAAGTGGCGCGCACCATAGCCGATCTTGAGGCTTCAGAGCGTGTGTTGCCGCAGCATCTGGCTGAAGCCATAAGCTATCGTAACCTCGACAGGAGCGACTGGGCCGAGCGCGGAGGCGCATAAGGCATGTTGCTGCCGGCTTTACAGCAGAAAAAATTAAATAACAGTAGACCTTTATAATTGACAATAAACAAAAGGAAACATGAATGTAGGTATAAAAATCCTGAACATTCATGTTTCCTTTTTTATTTTTTTCTTAGTGTAGAATCTTTTATTGAATGAGTCTTTTCGCGAAATATCTTACGGGATACCACACCGAGGCAAAGCCAACGGCAAGCACTGTGATGAATATTATGATGATGTCTTCAGGATGAACGCTCACCGGATAGGCATCCACAATGAATGAGCCGCTGCTGCGTCCCAGCGAAACAAGTCCGTAAACCTGCTGAAGCCAGCACAGCAACAGACCGACTAATATGCCGAGTATGGCTCCGATTGCCGATATCATGCGGCCTTCAAACAAGAATATCCTTACTATCTGCTTGTCGCTCGCGCCCATGTTGCGCAGCGTAACCACGTCGTTCTTCTTGTCGATAATCAGCATCGACAGCGAGCCAATGATGTTGAAGCAAGCCACGGCAAGGATGAACGTAAGGAAGATATAGGCGATAAACTTCTCTATCTTCATAATCTTGAACGTATCAGCCTGCTGCTCCATACGGTCGAGAACGCGATACTTGTTGCCCGCAATTTTCTGCATCTCAGCCTTTACGGCGTCAAGATCGCTGCCCGGCTTGAGTCTGATCTCAAGCTGCGAGAGCATGCCCTGCTGACCGAACAAATTGCGTGCGAATGCTATCGAAGTCAATACGTAGTCGCGGTCGTAGCGCGCTTGTTTAACGGAAAACACCACACCGGGCGAAATCACCGAATCTTCAACAAATCCTTCGGTAGGATTCATCAGGTCGAGCTGTCCCTCGCGCTTCGGAGCATATATCTTCAGCTGTCCGTCCCAGTCGGCCGTCATGCCAAGGTTATCGGCAAGGCGGATGCCCACAACGCCAAACTGGAGATTGGCGGCATGCAGCGAAAACTCGCCGTCGCCATACAGAATGTCGTTGATGTGCGACAGCTCGCTGAAGTTATCCTCAACGCCCTTCACCTTAATCATGGCCTGTCTGCCCTTGTATATGGCCATCGCCTGGTCTTCCACGCTCTCCGTTGCCACGTCGACTTGCGGCAGGTTGCGTATCTTTGTCAGTATAGGGTCGTCTGCCGGGGCTGTCTTTCCTTTAGTAGGTACAATCTCAATCTGCGGGTCGAACGATGTCAGCAGCGACGCCACGAGGTCGTGAAAGCCGTTGAACACACTGAGAGTTACCACCAGCGCCATTGTGGCCACGGCCACACCTACGACGCTGATGCCGCTGATGATGTTGATGACGTGCGTGCTCTTCTTTGAAAAGAGATAGCGGCGTGCTATGTAGAATGGAAAATTCATTTCTTCAGCAGCTCGTCAATGTGCTCGATATAATCAAGAGAGTCGTCGATGAAGAAGCGCAGCTCGGGGATAATTCTCAGCTGGTTTCTCACGCGCGTACCCAGTTCGTAGCGTATGGTTTTCTCGTTAGCCGTGATGTTCTTTATCAGTTCTTCCGACTTCTCGGGCGGAAATATGCTCAGATATGCCGTGCAGATGCTAAGGTCGGGACTGATGCGGCAGCGCGTAACGCTTACCATCGTGCCCCTCATGCCTCTTGTCTGCGACTGGAATATCAGGCTCAGTTCTTTTTGCAACAGTCTTGCAATGCGGTTTTGTCTTGTTTCCTGCATATTGATTTTTCTTTTTACGTTATCTTTATGTTATCTGCCGTCCGGTTTGGCGGAGGCTGTTTGTTTTGTGCAAACTTACTAAAAAAAACTGAGACAAGCCCATGCTTTAAGGTTATTTTTTGCCTTTAGTGCCGTGCCGGTCTTCTGTCCGTACTGATGACACGGGGGTACAGTGAGGCATAATTTGTCCGCATTAGTGCTGCCGTCATGCTTTTTCTTGTAAAATAAACATTATGTTGACACCTAATTCTGTTAACGTTAGTTTGCATATAGGCCATTTTATTCTTTCTGTATTTAACATTTTAATGAGCAGTATTTTTCCTCTAATAAATTAAAAAATGCGCTTTCTGTTTATGAATTTTGCTTGTTGAAATGTGAGAATATATATAGTTATTGTAATTACATATGCTATTCGCACTGTTAAAAGCACTATTTTAGCTTCTAAAAGACATTGAGTTGTGATGTAAAACGTACCCTTTTGCGCTCTGAAACGTGGCTTTTTGCATGATTTTACGCGCAAATTCAGGTTCTAGACGACTCTTATTTACGGCTTTGTTGTTGTAAACCGCTGATATATAGATATTTATGTGTAAATGATATTTATGCCCATTTTTTCGTATCCTGAACCGATGTTTTGACTCCGGAATGAAAAAGTAGGCATAAAAGTGTTAATATAAAAGATGTCGGTTTAACTAAAATTTACGTTTTGAAAGTTGCTGATTATCGTTGCCGATTATATCCCATGATGCATATACGGGATATGTTAAGTTTTCTCATTTAACTATGTTTTAATATTAAGTGGTTGCGTATATTGTTGAAAATAACTATTTTTGCCACCGACAAAACCTTAAAATGCAGTTCTATGAAAAATAATAATGCCGACGAAGAAACGCGTGGGCGCAATGGTAAACGCCGCAAGCCGTGGTATGGAGAAACTGGCGAAACCATTGCGATTATAGCCGTTGTTGTGGTCTTGGTGTCTGTCTTTGCGCTCGACCGTTGTGGCGACAGTGTGCATCAGCAGCAGCCGTCGTCGATAATCATGCGCGACACCGGGCAGCTGCGCCATAATGCAGCCGCAGACAAGCCTGCCGTAACTACAAGACAATTGCCCCGTACAGAGGAGACGCCGCAGGAAACGGCACGTCGCGAGGGAATTGAGGCCGGATATAATGACGGCATGGAAGACGGCGAAGTGGGCGAGAAATACGAAACTCACTACAGTGAAAACGCTTCAGACTACTCAGGCAAGCTTCAGGAATGTTATGAAGATGGCTATGAGGAAGGTTACGACGAGGGTTACAGCGAGGGCAAGCAGATGCACGATGATGCCCTTTGATGTGCCGTAGCCATGCAACATCTTTATTCTTTTATCTGTTACAGCCCTGCCGCGCCGGCTTTGTCGGCATGGCATATGCAGGCTGTCGTGTCTGCGTGCGGCATTGCCATGAGAGCATTCCTGCCGGATACTGATGACAGACTTTAGTTTAACCTCGGGATGTAACATAAAATTTGCCGGAGCAGGTCTGCTTGCTATATGCTTTTTATGCAGTGTAACAGCAGGCCGGTTCCGGCAAAATCTTGAATAATCACTCCTAAAAGGTGATTTTGTCTGCGATTAGTGTAAAATCGCGAAATGCTTTGTTTATGCCTGCGAATAATGCTGTTTACGATTTATGCATACCCTATGCGTATTATTCGCAGGCTGATTAAGCTGCTCATGCCGGTGCTGTGGCGCAGCACGTCCTTGTTATTCGCTTTCGCCTATAGTCTCCTTAATTATTCCGACACATGCCGCACCGATGATGAGGAATACACCGGCCACAATCATCATGTGGCTCTGTGCGCTGCCTACAAGCGTGAGGACCACGCCGCCGAGTGCTGCCGCTATGATCTGCGGGATGCATATCGTGCCGTTGAACAGACCGAGGTAGGCACCCATGTGGCTGCCGTTGAGCGCGTTGGTGACGATGGTGAACGGCATGGCCAGCATTGCAGCCCAGGCACATCCTATCAGAAGATAAGGAATAAAGAGAACATACTGGTCGCTGATGTAAGGAATCATCAGGAAGCCTATGCCGCCTAGCACGAGGCTGAGGGCGTAGGCCATCTTGCGGTTAGAGAAGCGCGGCAGAGCCATAGCCCACACCACGCTGCCTATTGCCTGCACCGCAAACAGAATGCCGACCCAGTTGCCGGCCTCCTGGAATCCTGCCGACGTAGGGTCGGTGGTCTGCCAGCATGTTTCGGCTATGGCACCGTTGGTGTAGTTCCACATATACAGGAACGCAGCCCAGCTGAAAAACTGCACCAGACCTACGGTCCAGAAAGCCTTCGGCGCGTTACGCAGCAGTTTCACGATGTTCACCTTCTCTTCGTTAAGCGGCTTGTCTAGTCCGTGATATTCTGCATACTCCTTCGGCGGCATCTCCTTCACCTTTGCCGACGTGTAGATGACGCACAGGATGAGGATGGCGGCTCCGATGTAGAACGAATAGATCACCGAGTCGGGCACTACGCCCTTTGCAGCCACGTTGCTTATGCCGAGGAACGTGAACAGGAACGGGAACACATAGCCCACCAGCGAGCCGGCGTTGCACAGAAAGCTCTGTATAGAGTAGGCCAGGGCTTTCTGCTTCTCGTTCACCATGTCGCCCACGAGCATCTTGAACGGCTGCATGGCCATGTTGATGCTCGTGTCGAGAAACATCAGCGAGATAAGACCGAACACCATGGCCGTGCTGACAGCCATGCCGAGAGAGCCGGCGTTGGGCAGCAGGCACATGACGAGTACGGCCACCAGTGCGCCGACAAACAGATAAGGTATGCGCCGGCCGAAGCGGCACCACGTCTTGTCGCTCAGCGTGCCCACTATAGGCTGCACGATGATGCCCATAAGCGGAGGCAATATCCAAAAGTAGCTAAGATTGTGAGGGTCGGCCCCCAGTGTTGCGAAAATTCGGCTGATGTTGGCGCTCTGCAGTGCGTAGGCAATCTGCACGCCGAAGAAGCCGAAGCTCAGATTCCAGAGCGTTGCGAAACTCAGGTCGGGTTTCTTCTTCAAGTTAGAACTCATAGTTTAAGGCGTTTATTTTTATTTATGTTATTATATGCTTGCTGTTGCCGCGGCTAATGTGCCGCAGTCGTCAGTGTATTCAGCTGTTATTTTGTCGACCCGCGCACCACGAGTCTTGTTCTTACCACTCTTTTCTCAATCTTGTCGAGCGGTATTCTGCCCTCGGCCTTGCCTATCAGAATAGATGCAGCCTGTCTGCCCACCTCTTTTCCGTTCTGTTCGACCGTGGTGAGCATAGGATCGCAGGCAATGGCACGCTGTCCGTTGGTGAATCCGCACACCGAGATGTCCTCAGGGATGCGCAGTCCCATGTGCTTTGCCGTGTACATTATGCCGATGGCCGTGTCGTCGTTGACGGCGAAGAAGGCGTCGGGCCTGTCCTCCATGTTGAGCACCTCGGGCGTAATCCTTTCGGCATGTTCTCGGTTGTCGCAGAATCTTTTCACGCAGCTGTCGGGGTCTATGCCGTGCTTGCGCAGCGCATCGTGCCATCCGTTGTATCTGTTCTTCGATATCTCGAGGTTCATGCTCGAGCCGTAGTAGGCTATATGCCTGCATCCGGTCTTGATGAGATATTCCACGGCCGAGAATGCTCCCATGTAGTCGTCCACCACCACGCGGCACGTGTTCATGCCCGTGCAGATGCGGTCGAAGAACACAAGCGGCACGTTCTTGTTTATCAGGTCGGTAAAGTGGTCGTACTTTGATGTGTTGATAGCCTGCGACACAAGTATGCCGCACACCTTGTTTTCATAGAACGAGCGGCACACTTCCACCTCTCTGTCATACTGCTCAAGGCTCTGCGCCACAAGTATGCGGTAGCCGTATTTGTCGGCCTCCTCTTCGATACCGCTCAAAACTGACGAGAAATAGAAGTGGGTGAACTGCGGTACAATCACTCCAATGACTTTTATTACCCGTCTGTTGCGCAGCGACTCGGCGATTATGTTGGGGCTGAAGTTGTGTTCCTCGGCATATCGTCTTATCTCGTCGCGCCTTTTTGCGCTGATTCTCGGGCTGTCTTTCAGTGCCCTCGAAACCGTTGCCACAGAAACCTTAAGTTCTCTGGCAATGTCTTTCATCGTTATGGGTGTGTTCTTTTCTGGCATCGGATTTTATTTTACAAAGCAAAAGTAGTCAAAACACAATTATCTTGTCTTTCACATTATTATTATTATATCGTTTTATTTGTGTAAACGTTTGCACAGAGCAAAACGTATTTTTTAGCTAAAAAAAAGATAATTTTATCATATCTAAACGTATTTTTGCAGCTAGAAAAAATGACCTTAAAGCTCTATTTTTTGAACTACTGCAAATATAAACAATTTAATTAATAAATCATTAATGTTAACTTTAAAACCACAAGAAGATGAAGCAGGTAAAAATGAAAACCTCTATTAGGATTCTGGCCATCTTGTTTGGTCTGTTCCTATCAGTGGGAGCATTTGCCCAAAGTACTATTACCGGGCAAGTTACAGATGCTTCCGGAGAGCCGATCATCGGAGCTACTGTCCGTGTTGCAGGTCAGGGCGGCGGTGTGATAACTGATATTGACGGAAACTTCAGTATCAAGGCTGAGCCGGGCAGCATGCTGTCGGTTTCATACATCGGATACAAGACGGTGGAGACGGCAGCATCGCAGAATATGAAGATAGCCCTTCAGGACGACTCGCAGTTGCTTGAGGACGTTGTCGTTATCGGTTACGGAACTGTCAAGAAGGGCGACCTCACCGGTTCTGTTTCTGCTATGAAGCCTGATGATATGAGTAAAGGTATCACCAACAACGCTGCCGACATGCTTGTCGGTAAGGTTGCCGGTGTGGATGTTATCACCAGCGGCGGTGCCCCGGGTTCAGGATCTCAGATCCGCATCCGCGGAGGTTCGTCTCTTAATGCAAGCAACGACCCGCTGCTCGTTATCGACGGTCTTACCATCGACAACAACACCGCTACAGGTATGAGCAACGTGCTGGCTATGATCAACCCTAACGATATCGAGACTTTCAACATCCTTAAGGATGCTTCAGCTACAGCCATCTACGGTTCGCGCGCGTCTAATGGTGTCATCATCATCACCACAAAGAAAGGAAAGAAGGGCTCTGGTCCTAAATTCTCTTACAACGGCGATGTAACCGTTTCAACAACTCAGAAACGCTATGAAGTGCTCAACGGCGACGAATACCGCGCACTCGTAGGCAAGGTTATCGGTGAGAGCGGCGTGGCATTGCTCGGAGATGCAAACACCGACTGGCAGGACGAGATATTCCGCACTGCAGTGAGCACATCTCACAACTTGTCAATGACAGGCGGACTCAAGAATATGCCTTACCGTGTGTCTATCGGCTATCAGAGCGACCAGGGTATCATCAAGAACTCTTTCATGAACCGTTTCAACGCTTCTGTTAACCTTGCACCGTCATTCCTTGACGATCACCTTAACTTCAACATCACTGCCAAGTATATGGCCGAGAAAGACCGCTATGTTGACAGCGGCGCTGCCATCGGCGGTGCGCTTTCAATGGACCCGACACGCCCAGTAATGGACGACAGCGAGCCTTACAAGTGGCTGGGCGGCTACTGGCAGAACATCGTTTCGGCAAACTTCAGCGATCCTTCTTGGGCTTACACCAAGAATCCTAACGCTCCTCAGAACCCTGTTGCATATCTTGAGCAGAACGAGTGCTATGCTCATTCTAACGACTTCACGGCAAACGTTGAGGTTGACTACAAGATTCACGGATTTGAGGACCTGCGCCTGCATGCAAGCTATGGTGGACAATATACTGCAAGCCGTCAGAGCGACATAAACTCTCCTTACGGTTACAGCAACAACTATTATGGCTGGGACGGCCGTACTTACTATTGGAAATACAGCATCACGGCTAATGCCTATGCACAGTATACACACACCTTCGGCGCTCACTACATCGACGTGATGGCCGGTGCCGAGGAGTCACACTATCACCGCAGCGGATACAACATCGGACAGGGTACAGACCCGTATACAGGCGAGGCCAACAACCCGGCTCTGAGAAATGAGACAGAGTGGGCCACACACAACTCTCTTGTGTCTTACTTCGGACGTCTCAACTATACATTGCTCGACCGCTATATGCTTACAGCCACAATCCGTGCCGACGGTTCTTCACGTTTTGCCGACGGACACAAGTGGGGCTACTTCCCTTCTGTAGCTCTTGCATGGAAGATCAATGACGAGAAGTTCATGAAGAACATCAAGTGGTGGAACGAGTTCAAGCTCCGTCTCGGATGGGGTCAGACAGGTCAGCAGGATATCGGTTACGACTTCCTCTACACTCCGCTCTACGTAAACAGCAACTCTTATGCTCAGTATCCTTTCGGCGACACATACTATTACACAATGCGTCCGAACAAATACAACCCCGACCTGACATGGGAGACAACAACAACATGGAACGCAGGTCTTGACTTTGCATTCCTGAACAACCGCATCACTGCAAACATCGATGCTTACTATCGTGAGACAACAGACCTTATCCAGGAGGTTACTCTTCCTACACTTATGAATTTCGGTCAGCGTATGGCACAGAACATCGGTTCACTTGAGAACTACGGTGTTGAATTCACAGTAGGAGCCAAGCCTATCGTTACTAAGGACTTTGTATGGGACGTTCAGTACAACGTTGCATGGAACCACAACGAGATTACAGAGCTTATCGGCGGTGACGAAGACTATTATGTTGAGTCTGGTTCAACCATCTCACGCGGTAACAGCACTCACGTTCAGGCACACACAGTAGGCCAGCCGGCCAACTCATTCTGGGTTTACCAGCAGGTTTACGACGAGAACGGCAAACCGCTCGAAGGTGTATATGTTGACCGCGACGGCAACGGCATCATCAACAACGACGACCGTTACTTCTACAAGAGCCCGGCAGCTGACGTGTTCATGGGTCTTACAATGAAGTTCACATACAAGAACTGGGACCTGAGCACAGCATTCCGCGCATCTCTCGGCAACTATGTTTACTATGACTTCTTGTCTAACAGGGCAGCCGTAAGCGCATCAGGACTCTACTCTAACAGCGCATTCACAAACACTACACAGGCAGCCGTTGACCTCGGCTTCAGCGGAACAAACGGTACTGAGTATTATCTCAGCGACTATTTCGTACGCAACGCATCATACCTGAAGTGTACCAACATCACGCTTGGCTATTCGTTCCCGGCTCTGCTCAAGTATGCAGGACAGGATTACTTCTCAGGACGTATTTTCGCAACTGTGCAGAATCCGTTCATCATTACAAAATATAAGGGACTCGACCCTGAAGTTGCAGGCGGTATCGACAGAAATCCTTACCCACGTCCATTCAGCGTTCAGATCGGTCTTAACCTTAATTTCTAATGGTTGTGCATTTATATAAAAGTAATAAATAAAGGACATAACAATGAAAAAGATATTTTTTAGAACATTGGCAGTCGCTGTGCTTGCAGCCGGATTGACCGGTTGTGCCAACGACCTTAACATAAGCTCAATCGACCCGCAGACCAAGCCGTCTGCTGATCCTACGGCTTTGCTGGCTAAATGCTATGCCACTCTCGGACTTACCGGTCAGAAAGGTGTAGCCGGCAATGGCGACTTGAGCGACGACGAGGGTGAGTCGGGTTTCTACCGTACAACGTTCAACTGCATGGAGCTTCCTTCTGACGAATGTGTATGGGCTTGGCAGACAGATACTGACATTCCGCAGCTTACCAACATTGCATGGAACTCAAGCAGTATCCGTGCTCAGTGGGTTTACACACGCCTTACCTACGACATCACTCTGTTCAACAGCTACCTGAGCCAGGTGCCCGACGACGAGGCCAACAAGCTCAACCGTGCCGAGGTACGCTTCCTGCGCGCTCTCCACTATTGGTACATGCTCGACCTGTTCGGCAAGTCACCTGTCAAGCTCGACTTCAACATCAGCGACCTTCCTGTTGAGAAGAGCGGCAAGGACCTTTACACATGGATCGACCAGGAGCTGACTGAGATTGAGCCGCAGATGGCCGAGGTTGGTGCTTACTGCAACTCTGAGAACTTTGGCCGTGCCGACCGCGGTGCTGCCTATATGCTGCATGCACGTCTGGCCCTCAACTCTGAGATCTACACCAAGGGCGAGATAAAGGATTATGACAAGGCTATCAGCTATTGCGACCTGCTTATTGGCAGCGGAGCCTACGAACTTTCAAAGACAGCCAAGAACGGCTATTCTGGATATGCACAGCTGTTCATGGCCGACAACGACGAGAACCCGCAGGCTATGAAGGAGATTATCCTGCCTATTCGTCAGGACGGACAGAAGACACGCAGCTACAGCGGCTCATTCATGCTCGTCAGCACGACACGTATTGCCGGAATGCCCGACATGGGAACAACTAACGGCTGGAGCTGTATCTTCGCACGTGCAGCAATGGTAAAGAAGTTCTTCCCCACACTGTCTGACTGTCCGATTTCCACAGAGCCGGCTCCTGCCGGAGCTACAGAGGCCGAAATCAAGGCTCTCGACCAGCAGGACGGTTCGTCAACAGCTCAGATCGTGGCTAAGGCCGGCGACGACCGCGCTTTGTTCTACGGCGGCCGTGGCGGTGGTGTACGCAAGCTGCAGACAGATGCTATATCAAGCTTCAACGACGGACTTTCTATCGTTAAGTGGAACAACTTCCGTACAGATGGTCAGCCCACACACGACACCGAATATCCCGACATAGACATTCCGCTGTTCCGTTATGCAGAGGTTTATCTTACACGTGCAGAGGCTTATTATCGCAAAGGCCAGCCCGAAAAGGCTGTTTCTGACATCAACGAGCTGCGCAAGCGTGCCAACGCAAAGCAGATAAGCTCTATCACATCTGACATGGACATACTCGACGAGTGGTGCCGCGAGTTCTATCTCGAAGGCCGTCGCCGCAGCGACCTCGTACGCTTTGGCTGCTTCACGACAGGCAAATATCTATGGGACTGGAAGGGCGGAGCCGCTAACGGAACAACCGTTGACTCTCACTATAATGTTTATCCTATACCGGCAACCGACGTGCTCAACAACAGCAACCTTACACAGAACCCCGGTTATTGATAACATGGCAATCAGTTTGCAATAAAGTTTTAAAATGAAAATGATTATGAAAAATATAATAAAGAAACTGTTCGTTCCGGCACTGGTGTTGGGCGTGCTGCCTTTCATGGCTTCATGTGAGACCGACGACGAGAGCAACCCTATATTAAATCAGCCCGAATCGTTTGTGCTTAACGTGCCGGCTCATGCCAACGACAATGTATACGACTTGGCTAACTCTACATATGTCAACCTTACGACATCGCAGCCCGACTATGGCTTCCCTGTTGTAACCACTTATCAGGTGCAGGTTTCTATCGACCCAGACTTCGCTTCTGGCGATGCTGCCAAGGTGGAGGCTGCCACTTACACAACTCTTGAGACCACATATAACCAGGCTAACATGAACGTAAATGCTACCGAAATGAACAATGCCATTGTAAGAATGTATCAGGAGAAGAACAACGGCGCCGACCCATCCGGCATAGTTATGCCTGTTTACGTGCGTCTGCGTGCCCACATCGCCAACAGCGACAAGGGCTGGTGCAACTCTAACGTAATCACTCTGCCAAAGGTTGTTGTATCTTATGTTGCAACAATGCCTAAGACTGTATATATCGCAGGTTCTTCTATCCGCAACGGTTCTGAGGCTAAGCCTCTTGCTGCTGTCTGCGGATTTGAGGGCCAGTTCTACGGCATGGCTTATCTTGCTGCAGGCTCAACATTCATGTGGGGCGACACAGACACACCGGACAAGGGCTATGCATTGACCAACTCGTTTGACGACCAGGCCGGCGCAGGCTTGTCTCAGGGTGCTGACGGCGGCATACAGGTGGCCAACGGCGGATGGTATGTTCTGTTTATGAACGTTTCGGTTGAGAACAACCAGATTAAGTCTGCCCTCACTGTTTATCCGGGCGAGGCTTACGTCATCGGTACTGTTATGTCTCAGGGGGACAATTGGGGACAATTCCCGGAAACTCAGCTTACAGCTCCTGCCGATGCTTCTGCTCAGTGGGTATCTCCTGCCTTCCTTGCCGGCGGCGAGCTCCGCGCAAGCATCAAGGTGCCGGGTCTCGACTGGTGGCGCACAGAGTTCACTCTCTATAAGGGCGACCTCTATTGGCGCGACTGTGACATTCCTGACAACTGGGCTCAGAACGTGGGCAGCGACTATTCTGTTACCTGCGAGAAGGGTCAGAAACTCTATGTAGACTTCGACTACGACAGAGGAGAAGTAAAATAACCAATAATCTAAACCATTTAACAGAAATATCATTATGAAAAAGATATTATTTTTGGGCGGTCTGTTGCTTTCAGCCATGACGTTCGTTTCATGTAACGGCGATTATGACGACTGGGCCGACCCGCAGAGCAATCCGCAGGAAGAAGCAGTTACGTTGCCGGGCTATACGGCAACGGCTGCCGACCCTATCGACCTGGCCAACCCCGGTACAAGCGTCAAGGCGTTCACGCTTTCGGCTGCAACCCTGCCTGAGGGTGCCACGATAGAGCATACACGTGTAGAACTGTTGCCGGCTGACGGCTCTTCTGCAACAAAGAAAACGCTCGAGGCAACCGCTGACGGCATGCTCGACAGCACTGCGCTTCAGGACGCCGTGGTTGAGTTCTACGGACGTCGTCCGGCAGCCCGTGTGTTCGACGCTCAAGTTTATTCTGATATCGTCATCGGCGGCCAGTCGTTCCTGGTTGATGCCGGCAAGATTCAGATTTCAGTTACGCCTAAGGCTCCTTACATTGCCGACGCTTATTATCTTGTTGGCGACATGTGCGGATGGGCTGCCGATGCAGCTATCAAGTTCTCACATTCAGGTGCCGATGTATATGAGGATCCTGTGTTCTCTGTAGTGTTCACAACACCTAAGGCCGACTGCTACTGGAAGATTGTTCCGCAGGGCAACATCGACTCTGGCGACTTGTGGCATGAGGGAACAGACGGTGTTGTGGGTGTTGCCATTGACGGCGACCCGAGTCTCACAGGCTCGCTCGTAACCACAGCTCCAAAGGCCGGTAAGATAGAGAAGCAGGGCTTCTATAAGCTCACCGTCAACATGATGGACTATACTTACACCATCGAAGAGATGGCCGGCGAGTATTACATGGTGGGCGACCTGCAGGGATGGAACAACGACCCGGCTACAGGCATGACATGTCTGTTCTATCCGCAGACAAGCACCGTGATGAGCTACACTACAAAATGGAAGGGTGCTTACGACCTGAAGTTCTGGGCAGGTGCCGATTTCGGCAACTGGGACAAGGCTTACGGATGTGCAGTTGACGGCGACAACTCTCCTGCCGGCAACATCGTAAACTCTGGCGCACAGTCTATCTCTGCTCCTTCTGCCGAGTATTACACCTTCACCATCGACATGACAACCATGAAGTATACATGGACTAAGCTCAGCGACCAGGCTCCGAAGGAATACACCTCAATCTCGCTCATCGGCGACTTCAACAGCTGGAACGGCGACGTAGACCTCACTCAGGTTACTCCCCACAACTGGTATGCCAAGGTCAGCATCCCGTCTGACGGCGGACTTAAGTTCCGTGCAGGACACGACTGGGCTGACAGCTGGGGCAACGGTGCCAACATTGCCGACAACTATTATGGCAAAGCCGACTATAACGGCGGCAACATGACAGTTCCGGCTGGTACCTACAGCGTCTACTTCAACGACATTACCACTGAATTTGTATTCTTAGCAGAATAATATCAGATTTTGTGTTATGCGCCATGCACCATTGTTTAAATACAAAGTGCGTGGCGCATTTGATTTTTTGCGGCACATTTTTCATGGCCGCATCACTCTCTCGCCGGCGTCAGTATCTTTAAAGACTCATGCTGCGGCCGGCGTCTTTCGCCTCAGGTCAGCGCTCAAGGCGGTGCATCGAGGTTACAGCCAACAAGAGTTTTTCAACTAAAAAGCCTTAATCTATGAAGCTAAATCTAATTTGTTCATGTCTTGCCGCTATGTGTGCGGCGTTCGTTGTTTTGTCATGCAGCAGCGACGACGAAGGAACGACAACGGTAAACGTCCGTAATGTCTACACTACTGGATGTAAGACCGAAGGACAGCCCTCACAGGCTGGCTCCGCAGCCACACGTAGTCCGTTTGGCGTAGAGTATGTAGAGTATAAGAGCAAGAGCGACGGTTATGTCTACATCAACCATGCTAACGTGTCTTACAACTGCTGTTCGGAGAAAATAGACGTTACGCTGACCGTTACAGGCAACCGCATAAGCGTTGTTGAAAAGGAGACCGACACAAGCTGCAACTGCATCTGTCCCTTCGACGTCTCTTACGAGGTTGGACCGTTGAAGGCCGGCAAGTATATTCTCGTGATAAACAGCCACAACACGCTCCACGAAATCAACTTCACGTATCCGTCAGACGGCAGGGTTGAACTTTAGAATCTTCTTATTTAAAGATTTAAAACAAATATCTTGTGGATTCTGTCATTGTTATGAATCCACAAGATATTTTTTGTTGTATATGCTATACATGTGTAAGTGAAAAACGAAAAGTGAAGAGTGAAAAATCCAAATGCTTTATGGTGATGCAAAATTTTGTAGGGAATTGTCGTAGAGAATCAGCAAGGCTATTGTTCTGTCGGATATGACAAATTAAGTGAAGAACGAAGAGTGAATAATTCATATGCATTGTAGTGATACAAAATTTCAGTTCCGGCAGATTAATTTTATTGATTATCGGTACAATAGTTTTGTTGCTACATATCTGTCGGCATGGACTTTTTTCGTCTATATGAGAAACACTTCTTTATCCGTCGACATATTTCAGATCGTTCTATTTCCCGAGAGGTTATATAAAGCCGAACATAATTTCCATCATACCTGTATGGTCTAAAACCAACTCCACGTAAAAATCGTAGCGAACGTGTATTTTCAATATTGCATTGACTGTGAACTTTGAATCCCAAAGAAAGTAAATGCTCAACCAAAGCCAACATCCCCCTGAAAAGTAATATGGTGAAAATTTCCCCTGCACACCAAGTACCGCCATGAATCATCACAGAACGTCCCAAATAATTATCGTATATTATCCACACAAATCCTATTGGTTCTGTTCCTTTTTTCTCTTTATAAAGCAGAAAAGCTTTACTAATAAACCGGAAGCTATTGAGATAATCACGAAAAGCTTTATCCGAAGGATTGGCGGAATTTATTTTCTGCCAATCCTCCGGTAGAAACTTCCCTACCGGCTGATATGTATCAGGCATAACTACCCAACGAATACCATATGCTTCAATGTTGTCAGATGGCAACTCTGTTTTCGTAAAAGCTTTAAATCGAGAAGTTATATTTTTTACTTTATTTTTTTGCATTTTTAAGCCATTCCCGATATTCATCTATCGTTTTTTTCACTCTTTCTGCTGAACGCTTATAATTTTCTATCTGACTCCGAACAGCCTGTTTGCCACTTGGAGAAAGACCATAATTTTTAAGTTTATGACGTTCTTGTGCAATTTGTTTTTTAATAAATTCCAATTGTCTTTTTTGACTCTCGATATTGGATTTAATTACGTCTACATTTGATTGCGTTCCCATAATACATAAGATAAAAATTGGTTTAACTTTATTTTATATCAAATATTCACTATACAATAATATAAGTCTACTTCTTCAGCGACTAAATTATGCCACTCTATTTCATATTCTTTTTCCACTTCAAAACCTTTATACATCTGAGCACATTTGCTTTCAGGATACAACCAATATTTCTGCTTTTGATGAAGAACATCAGCATTCATACTGAACATATAATGATTCGTTGTTTCTTTTGGCCTATTTTGATAGGCCTTATCATTGGTAACAAATACAGCTAATCCATTCTTCACTTGTTCAAACTCTCTACGAATAAGTTCTATACGCCATACATCTTTCCAAAATAGATACATTCCTATGTCCTGCGCACTCTGATTTTTCAACACATCAACAGATACCATTTTTCCAAGACGAAGCAATGGTTTTTGCATTTTATTTATTTTGTTATTTAAACTTTTAGTCTTGTATTTAAGCTCGATAGGAAGATATTCTCCGCCATTTTTAACCACAATATCCAAATACAATCCGCTTTTCATAGAAGAATTATCTACACCTACCGGAACATAATATTCTACTTCCACATCATCGTAAGCATTATCTGATGTTTTCAAATAAATGGCAAGATGCATTTGAAGATCCCGCTCATTAAAAAACAACTGACCATTACCTCTCAAAAATTTTTCTATATCTTTTTTAACCAATTCTATCAACTTCATGACATTCTGTTATAATTAAAACACATAATTTTTTATTTACTATTTTTAGTAGCATCACCCAAATACAAAATTACAAATTTATTTATATACTATAATGAGAATTATTAATAAAATTATCATTTCTGAATTTATATACAAATTAAGAAGAGGGTCATTGATTTCTGAAATAAAATATCTCCTAAATTGAACGTTTAACGCCTCTAGAATCGCCATGCTCGTCACAGTTTCGTGGTTTGGCGTGAAAAATGGCTGATTTTGCACATTTTTGTTAAGGCATTGATTTATAGTGTTTTATACATTTCGCAGAACTAAAACGCAATGGTTAAAAAATATTACTCGGCCACTTTTCATTCAAAACCGATAGGTTTACGATTCGGATGTTGCCCTTTTGCATCACAAAAACAGCCGTTTTAGCTCTGAAAATCCATGTTTTTGCGTCATTTTTGCATGAGGAAAGCAAACAGATGTTAAATATTTTGCTGCTGCAATGCCTTTCCTTTAACATCCGTTATACGTTGATTTCCCAGATTGAAAAAATATTTTGTCCTGACTTTTTACTTTTTCATGCTAACATCCTGACCACGGTTTAGCGCCTTTATGTTTTTATGTATAAGATACCCGGAATTTGTTTTATGCTGCAAAAATGAAATAGCGCGGCATGAAAAATTCCAGGCCGGCGAATGGGTTAGGAGGGAGACGAGGTGGTTTTTGTGGGGTTTGAGTATATTATAATAAACAGAATGTCTTGTTTAGGGCATCTTGTTATGAGGCAAAGCGAAAGGCGGAATCCTAATGCGATTTAGGTTAAAATGTGGCAGCAACAAAAGTGACGAAATGGTATGCATCTAAATTATTTTTTTATTTAATAATTCCGGTGTGACGTCACTTTTGTTGCTGCCGAATGTTTGCATAATGACTTATTTGCTTGAACTTGAAGTAATCTTTACAAGTCCTTCTTTATTAAAGCGATAAAACATTTCCGTGCGTTCTGGAGTGTCGTTCTCAAGCAGTAGAAGAAGTTCTTTGGCAAATTCCAGATAGCCGGAGCCGTTGGCTGTAACTATACGCTTGTCTGACACAGCCTGTTCGTTTACATAGTTGGCCTCGTTCGTATAGCTGTTTCCGCCCCAAAGTTTCAGTTGTTCCAGTCCGTTTCCGGTATGCCTGATGTTATTAAGAAATCCGTGTCTGGCGAGGAATGATGCCGCGTTGCATATTGCTCCAACAATGATGCCCCGACCGATGGCGTTTCTTACTATTGGCACCACTCTCTCGGCTTCCTGCCCGTTAAGCCAGCCGAATCCGCCTATAAGTATCAGTGCTGCGTAATCCTCTGGCATGGTGTCTAGCGAGTAGTCGGGCAGAGTGCGGAAGCCTCCGCAGGAGCATACCGCGTCCAGTGTGGGGGCAACGGTCTTGTTTACAAACTTAGGTGTCTCTTTCATGCCGCGCTCATCGCATGTTATGGCTGAGGCAAGGAACGCAGGTTCGTGGTCGGCATAGTTGTCCAGCAGGACATATAATATTTCGTTCTTCATATCTTTATCTTCTTTTTATTGTCTGACATTTGCGTTTGCTCATTTCTTCGGCAAAAGCCTTTTCGCCTTTCTCTTTGATATAACGTATGCATGCCGCCCTGTCAGAGTTGAACAGAAAGGCAAACACTTTTGCTATCCAGTTTGAATACAGTTTGCAGTTGTTCATGTCGCGCGGGCACTCGGCGCATGTGTTGAATTTGTTTGCCATGCAGCATGAGCGTGTCTTGCACCATGACGCTTTCTCGTTCAGCCTGCATCCGGGACATTTCCCGGCAAGGTATTTGCGGCATGCTCCGCAGTAAAGGCCGCAGGCCGCAATGTTTTGTGTATCAGAAATTATTGTTTTCATGTAAATCAAATTGTAGAGTGATTAAATTCTCCGTTAATCCAGAATGTGGCCTCTGTACCTTTAAAATGCAGAATAACATAGTTAGGGTCGCTTGGTCCTCCGGGAAAATGATGTATAAACCAGTCTTGCCACATTTCCTTCCGTATGGCATCGTCGGTTATTATTTCTACCGTTCCGCGCAGCGCCACGCTGTCGCCGTAGCAGTCATAGCATAGTCCGGCCTTGCCGTTGTGCTTAAAATCAGACACCTTAACAGAGTCGGCACCAGTTGCCGTCCATACCTCATTAAAGCCATTTGCCTTGATTTTAGACATCTGTACGGGCCGTGGATAGCCGTTGGCGTCTACAGAAGCAATGGTGACGCTTTCGCACTTTTTTAGTAGGGCGGCGGCTTTCTCCGCGAGTGTCCGTCCGTCGTTCTCTTTCCATCGTTTCAGTTGCGGAAAATATTTCTGCATCTGTTCTCTGGCCTGGGCCGGTGTCAGATTCCATCCGGCCTGCCGGTTAATCTGGTCAAGAAACTGCAGACAGAATTCAATCATCTGGCTCATTGTGAAGTCTTGCGTAAACTTGCCGTCCTTGTAGCAGTAAGCGCAATAGTCCTCGTTGCAGCTTCCGTCGGCGTTAGTGCCCCTGTTTTCAGCCGTCATAGGCATTCCGCAACTTTGGCAGAAGTGTTGTTCCATATATCAGTCTGTTTTGTGCCCATAAGCTCCTCTGAGGGCGGTTATACAATATGAAAGCGTGGAACTGCAATGCCATCATGTCTAAGTTGGAGGTCGTAGGAAACCTTTGGCACAGATATGATAATAGCAGCCCACGCTATAGCGTGAGAACCACTATGCCCTCTCTTGTGCCAATTTATGAAATTTCCTACGTTTCCAACTTACAAGAAAAGCATAACGCTTCTTTAAATCCTTAAAATATATTTTGGAAAGAGTATTCTCAATCCGTTTACAAAAGTAATTAATTTATGCGAAAATATTAAGCCTTATGACGATAATCTTAGTTAATTTTTTGCGTCATAAAGCTGCGCATGCGAATAAAAACTGTTGCCTGTGATAGCGCAATTTGCAGTATGTCGACTGATTAGATTTTTATGTCATTCTATTTTAGATTAAAATTCGTATCTTTGTTTGCGATTTTGTATATGCAGAAAAAATAAAAGCAGATGAATTGGATTATTCTTGTTATTGCCGGATTTTTTGAGTCGGGCTTTGCCTTCTGTCTTGGCAAGATGAAGGAAGCCTCCGGCACGGAGTGGTATCTGTGGTGCGTCGGTTTTCTTGTATGTCTTGTCCTGAGCATGGTGCTGCTGGCCAAGGCGGTGCAGACTTTGCCCATAGGCACGGCTTATCCCGTGTGGACAGGCATCGGGGCCGTTGGCACGGTGCTGCTGGGCATCATTTTCTTTCATGAGCCGGCATCATTCCTGCGCCTGTTCTTTATCACCACGCTGATAGCCTCAATAATTGGACTGAAGATGGTTTCGCATTGAACGACTGATATCCGGCAGGGCTTTAACTGAAATATGGCGTTATGATTCAGCCTGTGTCTTTGTCTTATGTTGTGTATAACATAGTATGCGGTATGACGGCCGGCTGGGGCTTAGCGGTTTTCATTTTGTGCTTGTCATATAAATATGCTTTGTGCCTGACCATATTTTCAATTTTGTTTGCGTTAATTCGTCAGTTTTATGTAAGTTTGCAGCCGAAACTTAGAATGTTATGAAAAAGAAACAGATATTGCTCATAAACGATATGGCAGGCTACGGAAAGGTGGCCACGGCAGCCATGCTCCCTATACTGTCGTATATGGGACATCCCACATATAATTTGCCCACGGCACTCGTGTCTAACACGCTCGACTACGGAAAGTTCAACATACTCGAGACGACGGAGTATATCAAGGGCGTGTTCCCCGTATGGCGCGAGCTCGGCTTCTCGTTCGATGCCATAGCCACAGGCTTCATGGCGTCGGAGACTCAGGCGCGCATCATAGCAGCCTACTGTCGCGAACAGGCAGAGAACGGCACGGTGGTGTATGTCGACCCGATAATGGGCGACGAGGGCAAGCTGTATAACGGCGTTACCGACGAGGCCATAAAGAGCATGCGCGAGATGGTCAGCGTGGCCCATCTTGTGTTTCCAAACTATACTGAGGCCTGCTATCTCACCGACAGCCAATATGACGCTGCCGGAGTAACAGCCGAAGGTGCCCGTCGCCTGCTCGACTCACTTCTGAAGTTAGGCACAAAGTCGGCCCTGATAACGAGCATACGTGTAGACGGCCAACCGTCAGTTGTTGGCTACAACCACGTCAACGGCGAGTATTTCACACAGCCCTACACCGAGATACCCGTTCATTTCCCCGGCACAGGCGACATCTTCTCTGCCGTGCTCATAGGCTATCTGCTGGGCGGAAAGGAACTGAAACCAAGCACACGCAAGGCCATGGACGTGGTGTATAAGCTGATAGACCTCAACAAGGACAACACTGACAAGAACCGCGGCATACCTCTGGAGAAATATCTTGACGTGCTTTGACATAAGTGAAAAAACGAAAAGTGAAGAGTGAAAAATCCTAATGCCTTGTGGTAACACATCCGGTGGCACGGGAGGCAGATATGCATGAATTATGCTTTTTTATAGATGAAAAATTAGTCGGAAATTATAGATGCTATCACGAAAATTTGTTATATTTGTAAACGGATAATCTAAATTAAAAGCAACATGAAAAAGAATCAGACATCATACCGTAATACTTCTGTTTCAGAATTGCTCAGTGCAGGTTCTGAAGAAGAGCGTATTGTTGCCGGACTGAAACGATTCGGACGCAGGGCTTATAACGAAACTTTAAAACAAGGTGGAGAGGCTACTGTGCTTCGTGGCAACAAAATATGTCGTGTTAACGGACGTGGCGATGTTTCTGTAATAGAAGAGCTTGGTCAGACTCGTTATCGGGTGACTCAGAACACTTATAAGCTGAAGTGAGGAATATTATGAATGTTAAACGGCTGCGTGTTTTTGCAGGGCCAAACGGCTCTGGCAAATCAACGATTACGTCTATAGTGCGTGAGGCTGGTGTAAGTCTTGGCATTTATGTGAACGCAGACGAAATGAAGAAAATTATCAATGCAACAAAAACTTTCGACTTTAGCCATTATTTAAAAACCTTTGATGAATCTCATTTCAAGCAAAGCTTCTCGGAATCGTCACTTTTCATTAAGGCCGGAGGTGACGATATGTGTAATGCATGTTATGTGGATGGTTGTATTATGCATTTCAGGTGTGAAGTGAATGATTATTTTACTTCTTTCTTGTCGGCATATCTGCGTGAGGCTTTATTGGATAACTGTGATAAGTTTACATTTGAGACTGTGATGTCTCATCCTTCAAAGTTGGAGTATATCCGTAAGGCGCGGAGTAAAGGCTTCCGTGTTTATCTGTATTTTGTGGCGCTCGAAAATCCTTCTTTGAACCGTGAACGTGTGCAGGCACGTGTAAAATTGGGTGGACATGATGTACCTGATGATAAGGTAGTTGAACGCTATGCCCGTAGTCTTAATCTCATGTTGAGTGCAATTCGGTTGTCTGATAGAGCATATATCTTTGACAACAGCAGTTCAAAGCCTTTGTTGTTGGCATCGGTAAATGACGGTGAACTGACAATGGCTGACGGGGTTGAATATATTCCGTCGTGGTTTAAACGTTACCTTATTGATAAATTGTAATTTGTTGGCTGGTTTGGCGTTTGTCAAATGGTATAATGATTTAATATTATTCATTCCAGTTCTCAAGACAAACGTTTGCACAGAAGTTTCGCTGATATTTGTGGCGGCGTGTAAACAAGATGTTCATAATATCTTTAATTTTACACCGTGAAAAAACATTTTTATACCATCCTAAAATCCGCAAGCCATATCAATGGCAATCTCAATGGCAGTAAAGAGCTTG